>WLWD01000463.1_pt1 | contig 324207 bp, 138 predicted proteins | sample 6712731 | NCBI WGS metagenome assembly WLWD01 (sample SAMN12718690, study PRJNA576275) | sponge metagenome | isolation source: marine sponge | host: Mycale hentscheli | place: New Zealand: South Island, Marlborough, Capsize Point | collected 2014-11-01 | reverse complement strand
CTTCACAGTCTGTGCTCCAGCTCTGCTCTTTACAGGCAATCTCCAGTCAAGCTTAGTTTTGAATCAAGGTTTGGTCAATAGTTACATGATGATGAAATTTTGAAAAATACCTCTGAATGTCTGCGTTATGGTTTGTTGTTTTGTCAACAACAAAAACAACAACAACAAACCATACGCAGACATTCAGAGGTATCTAACTCTATACTTAAAATTTTCAGTTAATCAAAACTACACACCAGTGCATTCTTTTATTAACAAATTGAATTCTTGCATGATGTGGAAATAGCCAGTGTGCGTAAAATACATTCTGTGTATGCTTGTACCTTAATGTTAGATTGAATCCCAAAAGTCCAAGTTGAATTGGCACTGTCACACGATAATTGGTCCCCCCTCCGCTCAAAAGAAGCCTAACAATCAATGTGACACCTCGCATTAGCTAGCTGCATGCAAGTTTAAACTCTTGCCAAATGCCATCCAATTTCCCAGATGAGCATTATTTCTTTTATAATGCATTATAAATTGCTTCTTTTCAACACCAGCTGTTTCACCTTGTCTACAAGCACAGCTATGCAGGGTACAATCAGGTTGGATGTTTGTATATAATGGTTGGAACTCTTCTGCTTTTTATTGCTGAATTGTCATTTGAGTTTGTTTTGGATGCCTTTCTTCAAGCTATTTCAAGTAGCTACCCAGTCAATCAATTCATTAATTTTATGTCACCTGCACCTCAGGCAAGAAGCAAAATTATGCAAGGCAAGAAGCAAAATTATGCAAGACAAGAAGCAAAATTATGCAAGCACAAACCCAATGAAAATATTTTTAAGACATTTACTCTGCAACAAATATCAGTTTTCTAGATTATGAAGTTGTATTGTTTAAATATTAGTTATTTCATATTTTAGATACATTAAATTTGTCAATACCGCAAATATTGAACTTTAATTTAAAATTCAGTTTGCAAATGCAAAAACAACAAAAATATAAACCGCACAACAATGATCCACTTTATTTAATGCACTGCAGGCAAGCCTTTGAAACTCTCAGGCATGAATTAATGTGGTATCAATTGAGGTATGGTCTCCCCATTCTTCATGTAGTAGTGCCCCTTCTGGTAGTCTGCAAATGCTCTGAACATCAAAATTTTATGTTTCTGATTTTTTCTTCAGAGCTCTCCTCTTTCTCTTCTTAGGGTAAGGTGCAATGTATTCTTTCTAGACATTGAAATAGGTGTAATCTCATCTTCTTTTAATCATAAAATATCTTTCAAGGATCTTCAATATGCACAAGCGCAGTGACATTAGCTATGGCATAGAACCTACAATCACATTCACCAGCCTGAATTTGTGTGTCCATAAAGTTTTAAGAAATTTACTGTGTAGCAAGGAAGCTTTTTACATGCTTTCCTACATAATGATACAATGCTATTGTATGTAGCACTAGCTGTTGAAGGCGGACATTCAATAGTGGATACAGTTAGCCAGTGTCCATTCCAATTATTTATAATTTAAACAAATTCAATCAACTCCACATTAAATGATAAAGCCACTCCACAAACTACATCTTGAAATACTGTAATTTCTAAGCACTGATTCTTACGGAGCTGCTGATGAGATCATCATTAGCCAACCAAAGAATGGACTTACATTAGTTGTGGTTATTTGTACTCTCATGACATCATTTTAGGAGTAGTTCCTTAGCTTAAATTGAATAATTAGTCTCTTTTGTTTCTTTTAGTCTTTGTAGTCTTTTAGTCTCACGCTTTAATCTATTCTAGTCTCTTTTGTCTCATATATAATCTCTCCTAGTCTCTTTAGTCTCTTCTAGTCTCTATAGTCCCATCTAGTCTTTTCAGTCTCGTCTAGTTTATTTATTCTATTCTAGTCTCTTTAGCTCTTCTAGTTTCTTTAGTCTCTTTATTCTCTTCTAGTCTCTTTAGCTCTTCTAGTTTCTTTAGTCTCTTCTAGTCTCTTTATTCTCTTCTAGTCTCTTTAGTTTCTCCAGTCTCTTTAGTCAGTCTCTTTAGTCTCTCTAGTCTCTTTATTAGTCAGTCTCTTTAGTCTCTCTAGTCTCTTTAGTCTCTTCTATAGTCTCTTTACTCTCTTCGGTCTTTTTTGTCTCACATATAGTCTCTCCTAGTCTCTTTAGTCTGTTCTTGTGTCTTGTAATCTCTTGTTGTGTCTTGGAGTATTTAGAATATAGTTGATTTCATTTTCTAGTCCTTTGCAGTCCTATCTTTTTTAATAAAGTTGTTACAGTCACTTGTATGCTGTTATACTATCTTACAGTAATTCTATAGCTAGTGTCTTTACACACAGGTTAATGTGTATGCATTTATTCACATGAAACTGGATAGTTTGTATCATTTATGATGATCCAGTCATTCTCGGCTGAAATATTTATAATAATAGGAAATTTTTCTCTTTTTAACAGCCAATATTTTAAATTATAATTATATCACTTTTGACCCCTGAAGAGGATTTCCGCAAGAAGTCGAAACATCGGGTTAAGTTATAATTTAAAATATTGGCTGTTAAAAAGAGAAAAATTTCCTATGATCATTTATGATGTTTCAATAAAGTTGGGGCGGCAACCACTATGGAGAGGGTTGTATAAGACCCTCACGCTTGATTCCACTACAAGAGGAGTAGCTAAGTATTAGAAGTCTAAAGAGACTTATCACTTTTGTTAACTTCTAACTCCTTGCATAATAACTGGCTGAAGGGTAGAGAGAGCTATATATGAGGAAAACCTGGTACTAATTAATGAGAGAGTTGAATGAAAGGAGATGATTAGTTAGTGAGAATGAAAGGTGTGACTAAATTGATATATAGAATTAACCTCACACACACTGGGGAGTGTATAGAGTGTATATGAAATGAGGGTCAAAATAAAACATTAATACATGCAATCACACACATACATATGCTATGAGTCCAGCTCTAGTCCATAACATAGTTCCTGGGTTGCCTGGCAACCACTTTAGTGAGGGCTGGCCTGAACATATGTTAGTGCTTCTGAGATACTACTTGAATATCATAATGAGCAGATCAGTTAATTTGATATGAAGTCATCAATGACACATTGCAAAGAATAACAACTATAACTTAATAGCAAATTTTTCTCGTTCTATCAGCCAAATTTTAAATTAAAACTTAACCCGGCGCGTTTCGACTTCTTGCTGAAGTCCTATTCAGGAGTCACCTGAGGTCGAACTCTCCGTGGTGATATAATAACACAAAATAAACAGGAAGATTTCTGGAGGCCACGCTTACTGTTTATTATGTCCTGGAGGGTGATCGCACGCAGCATGGACAGCCAGCATCCTGGAAGCTCTAAACCTATGTCTCTGTTAAACTTGTTGTTGTCAGGTGTCATCTGTATGTGTAGAGCTTCCTAGATCTTCAACTCATGATTCTTACTGGCTCTGTCTACAACTCTTACCTCTTCCCATTTAATGAGTTGATGCTGTTGCCAAGCATGTTCAGCAAAGGCTTAAACCTTCTCATCACCTTTCTTCCAAGCATCTTGGTGTTCCTTCACTCTCTGCTCAAACTTTCTAGTTTTTTCACCTATGTATACTTTACCACAACTGCAGGGTATACTGTACAGTATGGATGACTCGGTGGTAATGGGTATAGGGTCTTTGACTTTAGTAAGATATGATCTTAGTGTCTTACCCGACTTAAATGCTGTTTTTATGCCAAAGTCTCTACATACTCTTTGAATGCTCTCACTCAATCCTGCTATGTATGGAACAGTAAGAATCAAACCTTTCTCTTGCTCAGTGTCTATGTGATCTTTAGAAGGTAACTCCTTAGAGCCTGCCCTAATGATTGCATTGTCATAACCATTACTTTGTGTAGGTGTTTCTCTTCTTCCTTCAAGTTTTCACTCATATTAGTTACCCTCCTAGCTCTCTGATACAAGCATCTCACTACTCCTCTCTTTACATGATTAGGATGATGAGTTAAAGTGAAGGTATCTATCTGTGTGTGTGGGTTTTCTGTACACAGTGGATGTTAGCATACCATCACTCTCTCTCTCTTTAATAAACAATCCAAAAAAGGTAGCTTACTATCTTCCCCTGATTCCATGGTGAATTTAATAGGTCTTACAGAGTTTAAATGGTAGCTACAACAAATGTTTTTCACTTCCTTTCTTAACTATGCAAATATGTCATCTACATATCTCTTCCACAATACAGGTTTAACTGAAGCTGAGTTTAAATCTTCTTCCTCAAAGAATTCCATGTACAAGTTGGCCACAACTGCAGAAACAGGAGAACCCATGGCTACTTGTTCATAACAGTTCCCGTTATACCTAAAGTAAGTTAACCTAAGGCAGACTTCTAATAATTCTGTGATGCACTTAGGAGATAGACATGTTCTCTCATCTAGACTTTCATCATTATGGAGCTTATCTCTGATCACAGATACTGCCTTGTCTATTGGAACATTGGTGAATAGGGAAGACACATCAAAACTTGCATCAAAACATCAAAACTCACATCAAAACTCACCATCAGATCTCAAGCATACACTATTAACTGTTTGCATGAAATGTGTTGAATTCTTATTTGAAAGTTTATGAAATTCAATTGTATTCACAATTAGTTATGCTCTTGTAGCTTTTATAACATTACAGATCAACAGTCCTAGTATTAGATGATAGCTCTGTGTTTCAATCGTTTTATGAGGCTGTTTGTGACATAACGTACATTATGGCAGTAAGTATAGCTAATTTTGATTCACAGACTATGCTGCTATATATAGCTATTATATTATTTAATTATAGTGTGTGTACACCATTGTGCCCATATTATTCATTGGATATTTAAAATAAAAAAACAATAACAAAACAAAATAAATGCAAATGTCAAACAAGTATAACAGCTTCATTAGTATTGATAAACTAGTTGCGACAATTTTCTATAATAGCTACTTACAAAGCTTTTATTATGGGGGAAATAATATAGTTAATACTTATAGAATTTCAGTCATTTTCCAGTAAATATCATGGACCTAAAATCACAACTACTCACATTATACATTAGCTAAAAAACTTAAAGGCATTATTATTTTAATTCACTAATAAATTAAATAGGTAGCCATTGCAACCAGTAGTGCAACAGTCTGAAGATGGTTCTTTAAGAAATAAAATTTAGTTGGTAATATTTTACTAGCTCCGCTACATTTGGTTTGCTATCTACATTAACCTTAAACATTACAATATAAAGTTGTCAATTAGTATATCTATATGGTCATCCAGTTGTTGTTTTTTTGCCAAGATTGTAATCAAGTAGCTAAACCAATTAGTAAAAACATAATGAGTTGCCTTATTAGAGTTACTAAGAAAGTGGAACTGCATCCACTGTTATTCAACTGTGTAGCATTGAGATAACACATAGCTACTTGAGACAAATGAATCACAAATGTCTTGTCTAACTTCCGCTCATTTATCTGTTAAAAAAAATCAGGAACGTGGCAAGCAATTAACACTTCATTCATCACATTACACCCTATAGAACACTAATTCATTATAAACCCACTGAAACCCACCTTAATTTTCCCCACTCTCTCTCTTCATATAACTTCATTTCTTATTTTGTTTCTTTTAAATATTTCCTTGTTGATAGACATTGCAATGAAATCTAGCAGATCAGTCTCGAGCACTGCTTATACCCCCACCTTATCCATTACTGCTCCTGCACTAAGTAATAATTGTCAAACCTATTCCTCCTAGTTGCTCAACCCCGTCCATCTCGACCCTGCCCAATCCACTGCTAGTCTCGCGTAGCCAGACCCTTTCTGGCTACGCGAGACTAATCCACTGCTGCTCCCGGACTTACAACCACTCGCTAGGAACGGAAAACATGAATGTGACAATAAGGATAAAAATAGCATTTTAATAAGGTAGTATAGTCATCATCTGATAGCAGTTAAATATCTCTAGTAACTATGTAGGGGAACTTCAGACTATATAAACAATAAGAGTTTTCTAATTACAAATTCCTATTTATGAGTAGGGATTCAAGATATTCCAACAAAACAAAAAACAACAACAACAACATGAAATTATACTTTAAAAAATTATACTTTAAAAAAAGCCCTGAAATATTAGATAAGGTGGAAGCCAGCTAAACCATAAAAAATGAAGCACCAAATGTGCGAACCCTCAGCGCTACTACTATACACTTGCTAGCTATAACCAAATCAGTTCTCGAACTGAAACAAAAATGGATTTGGCTATTCCTAATCAGGTATCAATACGGTTCAAGTAATGAAGAAGACTGTAGATGTATCTAATTGCTATAAAAGAAGTAGCTAAACCTGCAAGAGACTCTCACCGGTATAATATAATTTCAACGTAAAACTCCTGAATTCCAGTACTCATTAACTTTAAAGCATAGAGCAAAAACTACCGCAGGCAGAAATAGAAATTATTTCCTCACGCGAATGCGACGTAACAATAGGGTGCGTTACCTACAAAAGCTTTTCTAAAAACCAGCTTGAAATTCGAAAAAGTAGCATTATTAAAGGTCTTAAATCCTAAGTTCAAGCCTAGGTCAGCAATTAATTGTCAGTAATCTCCAAAATCGGAGCGTGACAGACAGACAAACAGAGGACAGACAGACAGCATGCACGCTGAGATTTAATAGCGATAAATTCACTATAATCCTTGTCCGACGCGAGCTAAGGGTAGTAGTCTGGCCTAGCCAGACCCTTTACCGAACCGCTACGCGGGGAATGGATCTGGGGACATTGGCCATACCGAATTTGTTCTGCTTCACTTATATTACGGTGGTCAATTACCCGGGAATAGCCCTCCTCAACCACAAATAGAAATTCCTCTAGTACGTGTCAGCTACCCTTTTACCGCTAGGTTAGCAATCATGGCTAATTTGTGGTAGAAATAAAGGAGGTGGGGCACTCACCACTTCCACATTCCTCCAGAACAAATTTGGTATGGCCAGTCCCCAGACCACCCTCCTCGCTTAGCGCTAAGTGGGTCTGGCTCGCCTGACTAAGCTAAGGAAGGGTGTGGTTACTGGTTTTTCGACCAGTCACAGGGATTGTTTAGGCTCAGCCGAAGGCAAGAAAAGCAGAACCTTTGAAGTAAAAAATATAGCTAGGTCAGTAAATCCTATATTGCTAGTTTATGCTGTGCTGTGCCGTTCTTCCTTCTGACCCTGACAGAAAAAGTAAGACTAGGATTTAAGTAGTTAGCTACAGTTCGTCCAGCTTAAAGAGTAGAAAGTACAGATCTCAAAACTTAGACTAGTTGCAATCACAACAAGCTTAGCCATACCTTTTTTGTGTTGTTAGATCCCAATCCACTCGAAACTAAGTCATATAAAACAGCATAAGTATAAGAACTACGCTATCTCCATAGACATTCCATACATTAAGCGCCATTTTTTTTGACGTCACAAATTCGTCCGTCCTACGTCACAACTCGTAGTTAAACTGGAGCCGCGCCCGCCCTCACACGGCAGCTCCTATTCGGGAACTTCCCTTCGCAAATTGACTGTTTTGCTATGTCTTTATATTTCTTTTTCTGTTGTACTGTGGGCTTACTTTGTTGTTACAGGTGGAATGAGCACCATAGAGGACTCCAGCAAGCCAAATTTGAAGAATGAAGACCCCCTGGGACGGAGATACAGCTCTGCACACTGGCTACTATTCAGAGTTATTTCGAAGCGGCCGAAAGAGCTACTGCGCTCATTTTTTTTCCAGAGGTAGCCTAAGGGCTTCTGCAACATTACAGAGCCATATTTCTAATATCTATATTTATTTTTTTTGTTAACAGTAAAATTTCATGCCGTTTTACTCGTGCGTTATTCTAAAAAAACTCCCTGTAACTTTATTCTAAGGGGGGTATTTTGCTTGTGCGCAAAATTTGGATTCAATTCAGTGATCCAGTTCCACGAAATATCAATTTTTATTTTCAAGTTGACAACTGATTCGCAATTTCACCCCGCCCCCCATAATGTTGAGCTCCGCGAACGCGCAAATTATTTGGTAAGATAATCAATTAACTTGTGACAGCTCTAAAAAGAGCCCATTTGTAAACAATAATAAGAAATACAAATGAGCCGTGAGATGGCCGTTGTAACTTTGGAAATAGTTAGTCCCTCGAGCAAAAGTGATGGCGTATTCCCGATGTTGCTTGGAGTTGGTTGCTCATTAGTGGGAGGGGTAGTTCAGCACAAGATTTAGACTTGTAGGCGATAGGGCTGAAGAGTATAGCGGTAGCAGCAATCCCGATGGAAAGAACTGAAGTGATGGTGATGGAGTCTATACGCAGCGGAGTCTCAATACAAGGTTGGTGGAATTGTCGGAGCTGGTACCAGGGTGGAGTTGGTCATGGTTGAGACAGAGTTTTAAGCTGCTCCAATGGCTTCCCCTGCAAGTATAATAGAAGGATGTTATTCTAAATGACTGTCTCAGACTAGTACACTACATACAAGTTAAAGCTCAGAAAGACCGTTTGTGTCCACCTGCTTCGCGGTTTTTGGCGCCAAAGTTAATTGATTGTTTGCGTGGCTCGGTTTACGGGCCATCTCCCGCGTTTTACCAGCATGTCCAACATCCCCTGGTTTAGTTCACAAATGCGCAAGCGCAACACTCTGACATCACAAATACGTCGTCATTGAGATAAGAGCTTCCGCAAACGTCACAACTTACACCGAAAATACTAACACTCTCACAAAAGCATTTTTATTTCCCTTAATTTTCAAGATAGGGGTTTCAAATTCATATGGATTAAAATACAACTATTTAGGTATTTTATATTAAATTCCCAAGACACTTACTTCAAAATTGCAAAATTACCAGCTTAAAGCATTTGGGGAGTTCAGTTTTTTATAAAAAATGAAATTAAAAATAAGTAAAATAGTATTAAAATATAAAAATTTGGTACAAATCAAATTAATGAGCCATAGATTCAGTCTGCAAAATCTTTAGACACTCGAATTTGATTTACTCTTTTTCTGGCTTAAAAACATCAAAAATATCCTCCATTTATAGGGTCACTTCTTCTATCTATTACCACAGTTGTGACCACAAACCACAATTTTTTAAAACATAATCAATTTCAATATATATTAATTTGTGTGTGTGTGAAGTTTTAGCTTACTGACATCAATCTGACTGCACATGTATACATTTAAAGAACAATTAACAAAAAACAGAACTTTCTACTCTTTAAGCTGGACGAACTGTAATTCAGCATTAATGTAAGTATGAGTTCATAGTGATTGTGGTGAGAATTCACACTAAATTTGGTGTGTACTTCACACCCAAACGATGAGGTGTGCGCATCACACCATATTTTGGTGTGACTATTGTTACAAGTGATTCACGCTTAATTTGGTGTGAACTACACACCTTTTGATTTATATGCTACTATGCACAAGCAGCTATTACGAAATCATTTCTCACAAGATGAGGATGGTTTATTTGATATTTATCTCATCAGATCAATGTCATGAAATGAAAACTGGCTGTCTCTCGTATAAAAGAAGCTAAACATACCAGAAACACTCGTCATCATCAGATTTATAGTGTTGTTTTGGTTTACTAAAACTAAAACTAAAACTAAAATTAATTTTAGTTACACCTAAAACATTTTAGTAAGAAAGTTGTTCAGAAAGTGTGTGCGACTGGTGATTATATAAACAGCACAAGTCCTTAGCAGGAAATTCCAGTTTATTTTTACAGTAAAATAGCTTCTTTCAAGGCAAAATGTTTGCCAGTGTAGTACCTATAACCATTTCTCTATTTTAATTAAGGTGCTTGTTAAATGTTCTACATTTCGCTATCAATTTTGTCTGTCAACAAATATTTTACATGTTTTAATAGAGTCAAAATTGACTACAAAAAACAACCAACGATAGCACAAATAAATGAATGATTAAAATCACAGTGCTCTTGTGTAGGGGTAAACATTAACTAGATAAATATTAAAACAATTTTTACATTCTATGATTTGTTAATATTGTAAGAAAAAGTCTACCATTGAAACTCTTCACTGCTTCAGCTATTATTCTCCAGCTAGGCCTTCCGAAACTTTGATAATCGTAATCCAATCTTAGCCAAGCAGCCAGCACCTCTTGTAGACACAATCTAGCGTTATTGGGATAATTGAGTCTTGTAATTGCCACGGTAGAGTGACATAAACCCAGCTGTATAGCAAATATCTGCCAATGTGCAGAAACAGGATTCCGCAACTCTTGAATAATACTTCCCAAGCTATCGATGTCTACAAATTCAAATTAAATTGCAACATAAAATAGTTGCATAGTGTGTCAACAGGATAAGCATTAAAAGTCCTCAATCAACTAAGTAGCTATTACTATTATTATTACTTTTGAATATATAATCTGTTGCTGCTGGAAATATCAATTGACTTCCTTTATCACTACCATATTTTCAGTGATGACAAATGCATAGGTGTCAAAATGTCTGTATTGTTATATTACGCAAATTAAACTAGTGATGTGCTTCAGCACAAATGGCTAGCGAGCCACAGTGCACACGTTTTTCAAATTTTTTTAAACTGACTATCAAAATTATTAGAAGCTCCTGACAAAAGCACTGTACAACTAAAACACGGTCGAGTTTTTGTAACTACATGAAAAAGGGTTTCAATGTCATAGTAACCACTCTCACAACATTTTGGGGCTTGAAAAGCAAGAATTTTTAAGGAATTATAGAACAATTTAGAGCTTAATTCTAAACAAGATTTGCTTACTAACAAAAGAAACTGGGATAAAGCCTAAGAAGTTAAAAAATGAACAACAAAAAACAGCAAAAAAACAGCTCATATTTTTTTGTTTACTTCAAAATGCTCTTAGCTAAGCAGCAGATGTAACACACAACTGTAACACACAACAACAAACACACACACACTAGTTCACTGGATAGCTATAACCAACACAAGACTTACATTTAGAGACTTGGACATATTGGGCAATGGTAAGGACAAACAGCACATTAACCGAGATAACACAACACCGGCACTAATTCTAGAACTCCAGTAAGTTTGTAAGACCTAACCATATCCTGCAATGTTCAGATATTAGAAACAGTCAAATTTCTGTGGATAATATTGGTAGAGATCATTAATAAAAAGATTTAGTTTAGCGGAGCTTGGGACGGGGGTCTACCACCTAGTGAACACAAAAATGTGAGGGTCAATGTACAAAAAGACATACGTATGCCCAAACATGCAAATAAATATCCCTAATTTTCTACTGTGTTACCCCCTGATGGTGTCTTGGTTGTACTGTTCACTGGCTCACCAATTTCTTACCCAGCTCAGTTGAATCAATAGCCTGAAGCATATCTTGTAGAGATTGCTTTCGATTATCAGGTCCTATATCTATAGAGTAAAAAAATTATGAAAAAAATGAAAGTTGGAACAATCAATTAGTAATACAGTGCAAGATTATTAATACTTTTGGCAATTATAAGGGGGAAAAAAACAACAAAAAAAAGAACAAAAAACAACAACAAAAAAAAAAACCCAAATAGGTGTATATAAGATTAGCAACAAACAATACTGGCAGTAGTTTCCCAATTTCGTATAAAACCTATATTAGCATTAGTGCTCTTACTAGTATTGCTGGGGTATTAAAGTTTCTTGTGCATGTTGTGATACTATGGCAATAAAATTAAGTCATATGCGACAGTACTTGGGAAAAGGGACCAATTACTTAAAATCAAAAATGTACAGTAGAGCCCAAGCACTGACAAAACAATTTTTTTTTTCCTTTTTATTGGCCCACTGATATCTCCTACCCTTTAGCTACACTGACACCGCTGAAACCGTTGTTAAAGGTCCGTGTTCAAACACAGCCATCTTTTACTCTCTATTTTGACCTTCCGTGCGTGCTCGGAAAACCAACCCGCCAGTAATTGAAAATCGTGGGCGAATTCAATTTGTTGCCTAGCAACAAATTACCCCGACCTCGGAAAATCGCGGGTAAATTTTTATAAGTTTTTGTTATAGCAGCAGTACAGCATCAGAATAGAAATAATAAACATGAATAATCTAGCTATATAAGTTGATGTTGCTATTTATGGAGTCTTATAGTTGGAGTCTGCAGACCTGGAGACTCTCCTGGTACTATTATTGTGAAGACACTGGAAGAATCAGCAAGTCTCTAACTAGACAAAGGTTTTAGTGAAGATGAAGATTTCTGTCACACTGTAACAAGAGAAAGCAACACATTTTGAAAGTCCATCATTTTTGTTCATTGATTTAAAGAGATTCCTATTATTATTCATTGTTCCGAACAGGCAACAAGCTGGCTGTCTCACTTTAGACAAATATAATCCTAAACTTAGCTAGCCAGTGAACTAACAAACCAAGCTAGTTGATCATTTCTAAATGAGTGACTGTATTATAGTTACCTTGACTTACTGTAACTATCAAACTGTTGGAAACAAAAAAAAAAAAAAAGAAGCACAAAACGGCCTGCAAACCTATGTCTATCTATACGCATCTAGTGCTACTTAAAGCCATACCTGTCTAGTACCCTTACACAATGTAGGGTCTGAACTGAGTAAGGCCTCCCCTATCAACGAAGTAAGCGGCCCCAACTATAACTTACTGCCGTTCAGCTGAGCACCACCATTTTCCAAGCAACAAAAGTAAGTCTTACGTAACCCTAACGCGGACTTCCAGTTAGATTACGGAATTCAACGTTAACTCCGCCAGAAATTGAACAAGAAGTTGGCACTGTATCTCAATGGCAGACACAGTGTACAGCTCACTCTGTCTGTCTTCCCCAGCAATGACATGGACTACTGGCTGGCAATTCCTCCATTCACACGACTGTATCTGAGGCTTGACTGAAAAAATAATTTATAATGTACGCTTAAATTGTCTTATGTATCAGGATAGTTCTGATTGTGCAAGCCACCCCCAATTATTGAATCTATTCAACTGAAACAGGTATTCATCAAAGGTAATCGTTTAATAGTTGTATTGGTACCCTTAAAATACTAAATCAAACTTGGCAGCTAAGCAGCAGGCTAGGCGGGGTTAATACCAGGCGGAGTACCCATAGTAAGGGGTCGGGTAAGGCATATGGCTGCACATGACAGCATTGGCCACGTGCGGTAGGTGAGTCATAAATAGAGTGTACATGTGCATGTAAGTGCGTCCATCGCTGCCACGAGAAGTAGTAGCGTGAACAAAACTGTTAATTGCAATGTCTGACGGGTCGGGCAGTTCGAAGAGGAGGAAGGGAAGCAGTGGGGAGCCCCTTCCCAGTGTTTCCGAAGGCCCCCAGGGGGATGCTACCCCAGAAGCCTCAACAACGGACTTCGATAGGAGGGTTAAGGCTTTAGTAGAGGAAATACTGGAAGCCAGGAGGGGGCAGGACCTTCAACCGCTAGTGGCAGCCATGGGGTTGTGGCCGAGGGGGCTGGGCAGAAGCCTGGCAGCTGTTCTGGCACTGTGGCTGGTAGGTTTAATTCCTGTAGATCGGCTGTAGTTGGCTCTGGGGGTGTGTCTTGGGGAAGGACAGATAGGTTATCGGGGTGTAATTATTAATATACAATGTAATGGTATCAATGCTATTTAATTGAATAAACTGGATAGTATATAATTGAATAAGGGCCTGTAGTGGTTGGGGCCCATTAACGTTATTTATAGGGGCATGTGGCCCACTGTATTATGTTGATTACTGTACCAGGGCATGTGGCCCATTGATAGTTCTATTCATTCCATTCACTGGGGCGTGTGTGGCTCACTGTTGTTATGTGCAATATTGTGTTAGGGCATGTGGCCCACTGTATTAGGCGCATTGCTGTGCTAGGGCATGTGGCCCACTGTGTTATGTGCATTGTTGTGCTAGGGCATGTGGCCCACTGTATTATGTGCATTGTTGTGTTGGGGCATGTGGCCCACTGTATTAGGCGCATTGCTGTGCTAGGGCATGTGGCCCACTGTGTTATGTGCATTGTTGTGCTAGGGCATGTGGCCCACTGTATTATGTGCATTGTTGGGCTAGGGCATGTGGCCCACTGTATTATGTGCATTGCTGTGCCTAGGCATGTGGCGCACTGTATTATGTGCATTGTTGTGCTGGGGCATGTGGCCCACCGTATTATGTGCATTGTTGGGCTAGGGCATGTGGCCCACTGTATTATGTGCATTGCTGTGCCAGGGCATGTGGCCCACTGTATTATGTGCATTGTTGTGCTGGGGCATGTGGCCCACCGTATTAGGCGCATTGCTATGCATTGCTGTGTTAGGGCATGTGGCCCACTGAATTATGTGCATTGTTGTGCTAGGGCATGTGGCCCACTGAATTATGTGCATTGTTGTGCTAGGGCATGTGGCCCACTGTATTATGTGTATTATTGTGCGAGGGCATGTGGCTTCTACACAGCACGGAATGTTGGATTGAGACATGGGGGCATCTCACTGTCCTGGTTGTGTTAAGGCATGCAGCCTTCATTAACAGGTTTATTTGTTAGGGCATGTGGCCCACCTCTTAGAGGGAATATTTGTTGGATCGTGTGGCTCAGCAATATTTCTGGGCATACACGCCGTAGCGTTGGGGAGAGGTAGTATTACCTCCAAATCCGATGAGGCCGCAGTGGCCGCACTAGAGCTCCCGCAGTCTGGTGAAGCTGTGGGGGTCGTGGCAAGGATGGTCCCTCACCCATCCGAAGGAGCGGCAAGTGATGTGGTGCCTGTGACGAAGACAGCAGAGAGGGAGGCCCAGAAGTTCTCCGTGGGTGTGACATTGCCAACGGTCCCCGTCAGGCTGGTGAAGTGCATCCTGTCGGGTGAGTACGTCGACATGGGGGAGCTATCCCAGGAAGCACTCCGTGCCGAGTTCAGGCGAGCCGTGGACGGGGAGGATCAGAAACCCTCCAAATCAAGGGCAATTCGCCCGGTCGTGGACCGAGACACGTGGGCTGCCAGCTTCGCTCAATATGCAGGCACAGTGTGCCGCTCACACCCCGAGAAGGCTGCGGTTCTGTGGGGTCACTTGGCAATCGTGATGTCCTGCCAGAACAGAACCACGTCTGGGTGGTGGAGGACATACGACGAGTCGCTGAGGCACAGCTACTCCTCCACGGAAGACGCGAGTTTTGAGCTCAACCAGTGTTTATTCACTCAGGCCATGGTGGAGAACTTGGAGGCGAACCAGCATGCTCCAATCCCAGTGCCTCTGCCAGTGGCGCAAGCGAGACCGAGGAAGAGAAGGGCCTTTGCCTCTTTTGCTTGGAACGATGGCAGGCCCTGCACCTCAACTCCTTGCAGGTTCGCACACTGCTGTGTTCGGTGTGGTGGTGACCATACCAGGAGGTATTGTCCCCTCATGAGTGATGCACCACTGGGAGAAGAGAGCCTATATCTCAATTTCAAACTAAAACTGTTCCTATGCATTGTAGTGTTGTTACATCATAGTTCCACACTTATTCTTGTTGATTAAACAAGAATAAGTGTGTTATCGGACAGCTATCATGTGCATGTGGGGACAGATGTACGAGGTAGGACACGGAAAGGGGGCTTATGGTATAGATAAAGGTGGGGTGAACGTGGGGTGATTGTTCAGGTTGGATGGGTAGGAATTGCTTTAATTGTGGGGGTAAGAAGTATGTGTAGGAATCGCTTTAATTGTGGGGGTAAGAGGTATGTGTAGGAATCGCTTTAATTGTGGGGGTAAGAAGTATGTGTTTATTCTACTTGTCGTAGGGACTGTGGGTGGTGCCTATGTGTATATGGCCGACTTGCTGGCATTGGGGGAGAAGGTACCTGACAGCCCGGTTCACTGGCCTGACATACCAGGGTGGAATCAGATAGTGACACCTATGGCTGTTGGTGAGTAGGACACCCAGTTGTCTTCTCATCCAGATGAATCATACTGTGAATACCTGGTCGAGAAACTTCGGCAGGGATTTCGGATTGGTTTCGATCATGGTTCGGCCAAGTGCAAGAGGGCCGTGTCAAACATGTCATCGGCAAGTGAGAGGCCCAGTGTAATTGATGAGTTTGTTACCGCAGAGCTGGCAGCGGGAAGGATACTGGGACCTGTGGAAGCCGCTCATACCCACCAGATCCATAAAAATCAGTTCGGACTTGTCCCGAAGGGTCATGCACCAGGAAAGTGGAGGCTGATTGTGGACCTCTCCTTTCCCTCCGGTAGTAGCGCCAACGACGGAGTTGACCCGGAGTTGTGTAGTCTACAATACACATCAGTAGATGCGGCTTGTCAGAAGGTTTTGGAGTTGGGGAAAGCAGCCGTGCTGGCTAAGTTCGATGTTTCTGGGGTGTTTAGGACGGTGCCAGTTCACCCCGACGATCGCCATCTGCTGGGTATGCATTGGAGAGATAGTATTTATGTGGACAAGGTGCTTCCTTTTAGCCTCCGGTCAGCACCGAAACTATACAACGCCATTGCTGATGGCCTACTGTGGATCTACACGTAATGGGCATCCACTACCTGGATGATTTTCTATTATTCAGTGCACCAGACTCACCTCAATGCGGGGAGTCTCTGGGCAGAGCTTTAGCTCGGTGTGATGTGTTGGGGGTGCCTGTGGCCCCAGCAAAAACTGAAGGCCCAGCCACCAAGCTGGTGTTTCTTGGTATAGAGTTGGATTCCGTTTCGATGACAATTAGCCTCCCCCGTGAGAAGCTGGAGAGGCTGCGTGCTATGATCCAGGAATGGGAATCCAAAAAATCATGCAGCACTAAGAGGGAGTTGCTGTCGCTCATTGGCTACATGCAGCACGCATGTCGGGTTATCAGGCCCGGCCGTTCCTTCCTCAGGCGAATGTGATAGATCTCGACTGGGTTGAGGGCACTGCATCATCGGGTGAGACTGAATGCTGGTTTCAGGTCAGACCTCAAATGATGGAACTGTTTTCTGCCTATATGGAATAGACATGTCCGATGTCCTCTGTGGTTAGGGGAGACCCGCAAGTGGTGATCACGTCGGATGCATCAGGGAAGTGAGGCTGTGGAGCCTACACGTCAACAGGGGACTGGTTCCAGCTCAAGTTCCCGGATAGCTGGTTAGAAGTCCACATCACTGTGAAGGAGCTATTGCCTATAGTCCTGGCTGTGGCTGTGTGGGGACATCTCTGGCGAGGTGTGACAGTGTCATGTAGATGTGACAAAATGGCTGTAGTGGCAATTGTGAATTCTGGAAGGAGCCGAATGGATCGGGCCATGCATATGTGACAGTCTATGGGAAAAGGGGGCACTTCACTCAAACCAAAAAAAATGAGCTTTTTATGCTAATAAAAAGCTACAATTTATCTCAACTTAGTGCTAAAATACTGGAGGGTAAAACCTTCGACGCCCAGAGAAACTGGTAGTTGAACTGGGCTGTATTCAGCAAAGCAATTGAACTAGAAATCGAGAAAACATAAATTGAATTTCCACTTCCGTTATAATTAATGTTTCCGTATACTTAACGGCGTACTCCGCATACGCAATTAAATCTTACAGCCGCTTTTTAACGGCGACTAACGAAGTTTGCGTAGAGTTCTTTTTAGCTTTCAGAGCGTCTCACAGCCTGTTTTGTCGGAATCCTTGGCTACTATACTCCATGTAGTGGTAAACTTTCAAACAGAGGTAAGCTGTAGATTGCATGCACTATTTTCAAAGCTATGCCATTTTTTTAGCTGCTTATTTGAAACTCCGCCCATTCCCCATTTATTGTACTTCGAGAACAAGAGAGAATAAAAAGTAGCTTGTCTTTCCACGGCATGCTTTGGGTCTTTTAAGTTGTTTCGGCATTTGAAATTTGGCGTAGACTTAGAGTAAGGATCACTAAGACTAATTCTGCAAAAAACAAAAATAGGAGAAAGAAAGAATTTTTCCTATGACTTACTTCTGGAGCCTATATCTCAATTTCAATTTTTGCGTGAAGTGCCCCCATTTCCCATAGACTGTCACATATGATGAGATGTTTGTCTTTTTTCTTGGCCCGGTGGGACGTGACCCTAGTATGTCAGCACATCCCAGGTATCAAGAATGATGCAGCCGATGCATTATATAGGGATTCTTTGCTTCTGTTTCAGCAGTTGGTGCCGGGGGCAGTGGAAGTGGCCACACCCATCCCAGAGGGTTTCATTCGTCGTCTGGTCCGCGACACTCCGGACTGGACAAAGGTGGACTGGGTGGCCCTGTTCAGAAGTTCTACATGATAGGTCTGGCAGAGTCCACGCACAGACTTTATGCTTGCGGGGTGAGACGTTTTATGGGGATTTGTGCTGTAGCAAGTCGGGCTCCGTGCCAGCGGATGAAGATGCCCTGTGTCATTTCGCTGCTACCCTGGCCGAGGAGGGCTTGCGTCATAAGACCATTAAGTCTTACATGGCCGGAGTCCGTCATCTGCACATTTCGGAGGGCCATGGTGACCCTTTTTCGGGCGGTCTACACAGGTTGCACTACATTTTACGGGGGGTGTTAAGCGTGTTGAGGGCCTGGCTGGGGTGACGAAGCGGGAGCGTAGGACTATTACGCCGGAACTTCTCCACAAGATCAAGGGCGTGTGGGACCCTCGGGCACATGAGAGATGTGATGATGTTATGGGCAGCATGCTGCTTGGCCTACTTCGGATTTATGCGGATTGGAGAGTTGACTGTGCCGTCAGAGGAGGGATATGACCCATCGAGCCACCTATCGTGGGGCGATGTGCTAGTGGACAATCCTGCCTGTCCATCAAGACTTGAAGTGAGCATAAAGGCATCTAAGACTAACCCCTTCCGCCTGGGCGTCTCGTTATTTATCGGCAGAGTGGCTTCAGATCTTTGCCCTGTCTCGGCCATGCTGGTATACTTGGTAGCGAGGGGAAAAGGCGAGGTCCCCCTTTTTCGTTTTAGTGACGGGAGGCCACTCACGAGGCAGCGTCTGGTTTCGACTGTGAAAGATGCGCTGGACAAGGCGGGGGTTGACCCAGGTCACTACTCAGGGCACAGCTTCCGCATAGGTGCAGCCACCACAGCAGCGGCTAGAGGGCTGGAAGACTCTACGGTGAGGACATTAGGCAGGTGGAAGAGCCTTGCGTACCTGGACTATATAAAAATCCCTAGAGAGCAACTGGCATCCTATACAGCTAGAATATGTTAACATTGTTGATACTATGTTTTATGTTGTGTGTATGCGGCAATATTCAATTTAATATTTGAGTCTCTCTCACCCCCCCTTATCTGTCTTGGCCTGGACCTGGGGCGAGTGGTCGCTCCTTCTCTGGAGGAATTAAAGGCCGGGGCTTGCCCCACCCCATTAATTATGCCCCAGCCAGCCCAAGCCGATTTGGGGGCGGGGTTTCAGGCCCTACCTGTGCCAAACAACTCAGCTACTGAAGCTGCGGTCCAGGATTGAGCAGGAGCAGGGTCGTGAGGAAGAGGTAAGTTGAGTTCTAGAGTGGCGGGCAATCATAGGGTAATCCGGGACTTGCTGCCAGGGGTTAGTGGCAGCAAAGAAAGTAATGGTGGGTTCTGTTAGGGTACGAGCCGTAGGATTAATGGCAGCTTAGCAGCAGGCTAGGCGGGGTTAATACCAGGCGGAGTATACATAGTAAGGGGTCGGGTAAGGCATATGGCCGCGCATGGCAGCATGGGCACGTGCGGTAGGTGAGTCATAAATAGAGTGTACACATGCGTGTAAGTGCGTCCATCGCTGCCACGAGAAGTAGAAGCGTGAACAAAACTGAACTTCCCACCCACCCACACACCCCCTACGGGTACGAGTTGGAAGGGGAGAGGGGTTTTTTATGTTTTATTTATTATATTTTAACCTCCGGTGATCAGCTAGTCTGTTTTACCGTGAAAATGTGGGTGCCGAAATTAAAGGGGCTTGCCCCACCTCATTAATTATGTCCCAGCTGGCCCAAGCCGATTTAGGGGTGGGATTTCCGGCCCTACCTGTGCCAAACAACTCAGCTACTAAAGCTGCGGTCCAGGATTGAGCAGGAGCAGGGTCGTGAGGAAGAGGTAAGTTGAGTTCTAGAGTGGCAGGCAATCATAGGGTAATCCGGGACTTGCTGCCAGGGGTTAGTGGCAGCAAAGAAAGTAATGGCGGGTTCTGTTAGAGTACGAGCCGTAGGATTAAGTTAATTTAAACACTTACATACAATTTATGCGCATCTCCTAAATCTAGAAAACTTTAAGTTTGTATGTATGTAGGCATAATTGCACATAAGAACAACAACAATAATAATAATAATAATAATAGTAATTATAATAATAATAAAAGTAATATTAATTTCCTTTATACACTCTAATCCTGCTTACCATATGTTGGCATGAAAACATCCAAGCTGTTGCTGTATACTTGCAACCTATTCTTGTAGTGGACTACAGTGAAGAGACCTTCACACACAGCCTCTGATCGAGGTGGCAACTCCAGCGAAAAACAATACTTTCTTTGAAACTCTGGGAGCTGAAACCTTTTCAATTCCTGTTCACCGTGACGACCTTTAACAACAATGACCAAACAATTCATTTCAAAGTTCCCTTCTGGATGATGTATTAATTTTTTCGGAGTTTCAATTTCCACTTTAATCATTTCTCCTGAGTGAGAAGCTAAACTTATCCTGGCTTGCACTAAGAACAAAAAATTAAATATCAATAAACAACAAATAACAGGTGTATTATACTATTTAGACTTTGCTTACATACAATAGCTAAAAACTTCAACCTGTTTAGATTTTACTAAAATATTAATAGTGGTTCTGTAAGCAAATATGCACGTATGTAAACGATTTGCAAGTATACGACAAATAGGGTTAAGTATTTAGTACGAACGTACTCAAATATACCAACAAACAAACAATATATAAAATACATACATTTAACTAGTGATGTGCTTGAGCACAAATGGCGAGCAAGCCTGAAGACTATACTATTTTTATATGAATGATTTTGACTTCTAACACTGAAGCTACTGAAAATAAGGTCCAGTTTTTAAATTTCGCATACACGGTAAAGGGATTTTAGTGCCATAGTAACAACTCTCTGCAACTGCTTGAATTGAAGGAAAAAACAACAACAAAACAATACACGTTATTAAAACGTTTTCTTTGTGATATTCTTTAGCTAAGTAGTGGTTGTAACACAATACTTTGACACAACTGGACATGCACCAACACAGACTTACCTTCGCAGTAGTCTAGTGGACAATGTATTTTCAAGAAAATACTGTTGCGCACGGCTTATAACCATGACAAAGAGCGCATTGACTTACCATCGCCACTAACTGGAATAGAAATGGAATTCCCTTAAGTTTTCACATTTTAACTGCACCCGCAAAAGAATTCAAAACGGTAAACAATTCAATTTCTAGGGTGATACGGGTACTGATCGATAAACCAGAGGATTCTATTTAGTGCAATTTGGGATAGGTCGACCACATAACTAACACAAAAACGCGAGGGTCAAAGTACAAAATTACATAAGTACGTCCAAACATATATATAAATGAACAAACATCCCCGATTTTCAATTGTGTTACCCCTGTAAGTGTTTCGTTCGCTACACTCGCACGCCAAATACATGCACACATACATACACACTCATACATACATACTCACACATAATACATACATAATATACATACAGTAGGACCTCAGTATAACGGAACTCACTTATCCGGATGACTCGGTATAACGAACGGTGGAATTTGCAAATTATTTGCGCATGCGTACCAACCACACTGCAAAAGCAGCTGTTTTGCTCCCACCGTCTCCATTGCTGGCACAAACCACACTGCAAAAGCAGCTGTTTTGCACCTGCAAAAGCAGCTGTTTTGCCCCCACTGTTCTCCATTGCTGGCATTTACAATTTGAAGTCAAAAATTTAATTAAACTCAATGAACCTCAGTATAACAAACATTTCACTATAACTAACACCCTGTGGTCCCAAAGTGTTCGTTATACCGAGGTCCTACTGTACATATATACAATATATACACTATATACAATTATTAGCGAGCGAGCAAGACAGTATTAGTGGTGGACAACGTAAACTAAGGTATATGTTGTATGTGTATGGATGGTACGTAAGCCCCTTAAAGGTGCACGCGGGTTCCTTTTTCCCCTAAAAACACAACTGTTTAGGCTTGACCCCAGTTTCTTCTGATACTACAGCATTGAGTAAGTCTTACTTTAAATTTAGGCTCCAAATTATGACATGATTCCTGTGAAAACATTGTTTTTCAAGTCACCAAAGTTGCTGCGACTGGTTACGATGACATTGAAAACCCTTTACCAGGCACAATTTCAAAACTTTGCCATTATGTGCTGTTAATTTGTTGGTTGTCACGAGCCACTGATAGTCAGAATACAATAACATTACGACTGTTGATTAAGTTGAAATTTCCTCTGTACACACCCACTCCTCCCTCTAGTCATATTCTTACTCATACACTTCATTTTTCATCCATTCATTACTTTGTCAACCTTTCTTTATGCTTTCAGCATAATCAGAATTACCATCATCTCAATATTCTGACCTTGTAGAAGTAGAGACATCATCCTTTGAATGAATAGGAAGTCCAAAATAATTCAGAGAGCAAAGTTAGCTCAGTCAAATCATTACTCATTGCTGGGAGTTTGAAAATAAAAAGTTTACAGCTGTGACCAAATTAGCGCCATATTCCTGGGAAAGCTAATAGGCATAATAAAACTTACCGCCATGTTTCCGAGAAAACTATTTCTTACTTTTTTTTCCTCCAATACACTTCGTAAATAGCTGTTTTTCTTACCTGGAATATCAAGTTCCATATCCTCTTAGACATAGCTTCTGGTATGTTCGCTACCTACAGTGCTCTAGTAGCTCTCAAGTTGAAAACTAGTAGTTTCCTCAACTGGCAATGAAATGACAGCTTTAGCGGGAAAGTCCAACTCTCTATCCTCGACAGAAATACCTCTGCGGTAGCTATATAGCTTCTGTGCCCCTTCACTCTCACGTTCGCTTTTGAAAACGTCATCGCAGACAAGATCCACCGCCTCAGTTGCAGACAAATTTATCGCCATTTTTCGAACTAACGTCAAGTTTATTTTTAGCCCGACTACCTTAGTTAGTTACGTAGTAGCTATTTCTTTTCTAAAAATACATGCAATAGAACAATACATTAGCCGGGCTCTGGACGTTGCAGCTAAGCTTTAGCATTTATCGGGTAAATATTTTTTCGCACATTACGTCATCCTTGAGCACCTATAGGCGCTTGTGCTGGTGAATGGGTTAAGGGAATATTCTGGGTTGCCAATATCTATCTAGGAGCTCAACTAAGATTTACAAATAGCCTGCACCAGTTTATACTCTCTAGTGGCAGCACAGAAGCTACCCTTCCTTATAGCCATCCCCACATAACCCATTTTTAATGTAATAGTATGGCACGTAAATAGACCATTAAATAATGTATGGGGAAAAACGCTGTTCAATTGAAGTTGCATGGAGAAAGTGAAATAGCATGTAACTAAGTGAAATAGCACTTAGCTAAGTGAAATAATACAGGTAAAAGCGCATGCATGCAGCTTGCCTTGGAAACATTCAGTTTGAGTAGTTTCAAGTTGGAGTCTCTATGTCATTCTTTTGCGCAGAAGTTCTACCCGTATTTGATAGAATTTTTTTTCAACATATTAGGATGAGCCATAGGCTGAAAACGAAGTTCCAGAGGAAGCTAATCCTGAAACAGAGATTTTGAGCGAACAATACAGTGTAGGTACAGTGCAAATGAAGGTGGCCTACTATTAGCGAGTGATGGCACGAGTAACCTGTGCTATTAGGGATCAATAGCTCTCATAAAGCTATTGAAATAGCACTCTTCTTCGCCTCATGCTATTTCAATCACATTACTCATACTATTAATACCGAATAGCACGGTTACCTGTGCTATTATTACTCATACGAATACCTTATAATACTGACTCGCATTCTTTGCTCACTTAATTTAGTCGCTCTCTCCATTGTTTGCTTCAGTGTACAGAATTTTCTTATCAATCCAATTATTCATTCATATCAAAATATTGTGCATTAAATGTTCTAAACAATCATTCCATACCTTGAGAATGAACTGGCAAGACAGTAGATGTCTCTTCAGCCTCCATAGTTCTCAAGAGTAAGTTTGAATGAAACCTGAAGACAAACAGATGTTTTATGAATGTCAAAATGTTGTTGTCTGCGAATTGTAGTGTTCTTAAACAAATCTCCTCTTTTGAAAACCGGTGTCCCTCTATTAGGGCTTCTGGTCAAATACCCATCTGAGATATTACTATTATATTGTACAATTATAGCGTAATAAGTACCTCTTAAAGGAAAAAATCTGTTCCCAGAGTGCAGTTCTTTAAGTTAGTCGCTACAGCTTGCCCCTTCTCTGTGTAATCTGGCGTAGCCTGACTCCCTACCGAACTAGATATCTGCAGTTGGAAGTTTCGCTTAGCATTAAGATACAGTCGTTGCTTTGTGCACGGGCCATTGTATATGCCATGGTACCTTAGGTTTTTGTCATGCTTAAGGGTGATTAATGCTAGCCAAGAATCAATATCAGTGCCATTAAAATTTTAACTGGCATCATTACCCAGCATAGTTTTGCATAAGCAACATTTTTCATGGCAATACAAAACGAACTCTGCCATGCCTACTGAGCTGAACAATTCACGCGCCTGAAAATTTTAATTTACACCCATACTAATTGAACCACAGTTAACCACTTGCTGACAAAGCAAGAACAAACTGCTCAATGTCAGTGCAGTACAATCTACCAGCCTCTTTTCCCGCGTAGCGATTGGTAAAGGGTCCCGCTACGCGAGACTACTCCATCCGCATGCATATCGGATTGATACTCGCCCACGTACGTGACGTCAGCATGAGGGCCAAGTAAAGTTTACGTTCTAGTGAGCGTTTTTTACGCCGTAACGTACGCGGGCACTTACAGTTTAACTGCGTTATGGCGGCTTCATCAAAATGCAGCTCTTATTTTTAGCTAGTGCTAATTCGACTAACAATTCACGCGCCTGAAAATTTTAATTTCACCCACACTAATTGAACCACAGTTAACCACTTGCTGACAAAGCAAGAACAAACTGCTCAATGTATGTCAGTGCAGTACAATCTACCAGCCTCTTTTCCCGCGTAGAGATTGGTAAAGGGTCTCGCTACGCGAGACTACTCCACATGAACATCGGATTGATACTCGCCCACGTACGTGACGTCAGCATGCAAGTAAAGTTTACGTTTTAGTGAGCGTTTTTTACGCCGTAACGTACGCGGGCACTTACAGTTTAACTGCGTTATGGCGGCTTCATCAAAATGCAGCTCTTTGTTTAGCTAGTGCTAATTCGACTAATATTAAAAACAGACGTCTTCTAGGAACACAGGAATCCGAATTAGTCACTAATAATATGGAAAGAAATGGTTTTAAATGTATCCCAAAGAAGGAAAAGGGGTGAATCTGGTCACCATTGACAGTAGGAAAGAAGCATATGTTTGCAAGAAGTGTTTTTATGCCTATACAACTTTTGCAAAGAAAAAAGAGGTAAGTGTAACATGAAAGAGAGAGAATACATCTAATTATTATTATGATGATGATGATGATTTTTATTATTATTTTCATTATTTTTATTATTTTATTTTCATTATTATTATTATTATTATTATTGTGTTATGGTAATAATTGCAATTAAATCATTAAATGTATGCAGTTATTGTTCAGGCCACACCCTGAATGATGACTGACTACTCTTATTTGTCTGCCCCTCCCTCTGTTTACGTCAACCCTTTATTATATTACTTCACGCATTGACTATCAGATTAAACACTTATTCACACCTGGGCCCATAGCCAGGCCTATAAAAGGGTCAGGTTAGGGCCCTCAGTTCAGTTGCTGTTCCTATTGCTACTGTTGTTGTTCTACTTGCTACTACTTACATATCTTCAATTATAGTGCTTAAACATAATTCCTTTTTGTTTAGTGGGTGACTGTAGTTGAGCACTTAGCTAGGTTGGGTTGACTTCACAGTGCGTTTTCCTGTGCCTAACCTCTCAATTATTGTTCACTCCGAGCATGTCTATTCAGTTATTTGAGACAGGTGTGAAGAAAGCCTTTGATAGCACACTATGCAATTTAAAAGTGAGCCAGTCTAAAAATCTTGGATTCATCTGCAACTTCCTGTCAACATGAAAAAAGAATTTGCTTTGAACATCAATTTTCATCTACTTCCTTCCATTCACATGCTACATGTATTTCTACAATAACACCAGCACCATTTACAAAACAAGCACCATTGATTTCAAACTCAGCTTCAGTTATTTCGACGCCAGCACCATTTATTTCAACACCACCACCATTGACTTACACTCCAGCACCACTGACGTACACCCCAACAACAATTGGAACTTTGCTAATTGACCCAAATTTTGGTAGTTATGCGTCACATTATAGTCACAAAATTAATAATAGCTACAATAATTTTAGGCACATTTACTACCAGTCTAACAACTATGGAAGATATGTTACAATCAAAGTCTCCAAATGTTTCTGTAAGTTACAACTGACTCTGAGCATATTTCACTTTGGAGAGATCCAATAACACTTGAGTGGACCCAACTTTATGTTTTGATGGTGTTGTTAGCTTAGTTGTACAGAGGTAGTGGCTTGAATCTTAATTGTATTAAACGAGGATGCTTCAATAGCAGCTGAGCCATCTGTAGAAAGTGTTAATATAACCCATAGTTCAAACCTTCAATGCGCAGAGAAACTGGCAGTTGAACTGGGCTGTATTCAGCACAGCAATTGAACTAGAAATCGAGAAAACATAAATTTCTTTTTAGCTTTCAGAGCGTCTCACAGCCTGTCTTGTCGGAATCCTTGGCTACTCTACTCGATGTAGTGGTAAATTCCCCGTTTATTGTACTTCGAGAACGAGAGACAATAAAATGTAGCTTGTCTTTCCACGGCACGCTTGGGGTCTTTTAAGTTGTTTTGGCATTTGAAATTTGGCGTAGACTTAGAGTAAGGGTCACTAAGACTAATTCTGCAAAAAACACAAATAGGAGAAAGAAGGAATTTTTCCGACGACTTACTTCTGGAGCCTATATCTCAATTTGTGAAATGCCCCCTTTTGTCAGAGCCTGTCACATTTGGTACCTGTTCAAGCGTTCCTCCTTCTTATGCTTAGTACACAATACCTATTTAGCACTTTAATTGAGCACACCCGCACACACACACACACACATGCACACACACACACACACACATGGACACACACACACACACACACGGAGTTTTTCCTGTCAGCTGGAATTACCTATTTTAAAGGGCCCTATTGGGAGGGGAGGGGGGATATTCAATTTAGGCACTCATTTGTTTTACTTATTGATGTGCATTATCAATTATAAATTTTAGCATTACATGGAATAAAATAAAAATGATGCTATGCTACTAAACTAACTGATTATCTATCATAACAACATATATTGACTTAGTGATGTATTTATGTGGTTGGTTTTTTTGTTTTTTTTCTTTTTCACAACCCCCTTTCTTGTATGTACATAGATAATGGTGGAATACACAAACAAAGCTAAAAAGTATGTATTAACTCCTAAAAGGAAACATGCAGGAAGAGCTGTGGCAAGACTTAATAAGAGTTCTTTGGTTACTGAAGTGTTTAAAGACAATACAACAAAGCAATATGTAATAAAACGTCTTGGAATTATTGTAAGGAAAGAACTATTTACTATGTGCTCTGAGAAAACGGGTTCAATTCTTAACAGTAAGCATGTAAGTGACTTAAAGGTGTTTACATGGATAAGCTATTGACAGAGCTAGATTCCCATGCACCAGTGTTACACTCTATACTGAAGATGTGTACCCAAACTCGCAGACGTCGCCCGAACCGTAGTGCAGTAATTGGGATGTGTGTTGCGATTCTTCTACGATATCAGCACGCGAAGATGAGCTTGGCTTAAACAATTGTGTCTGTGATTCTTTATGCAGGAGATTGTTCAAAACAAGTAATAAAAATCACTATATTAATGCTTTTTAATTTAATTTTCATTCTATTATTATAGGTGTACCAAGACTACAGAAACTAAACATTTGCACATCTTATGAGACCACAAACTTATTGCTGAATGAGGTTGGAAAAAATCATGACTCTGCTGTTTTTGCATGGCGTGATACTCTTATTGAAGAATTGAGGAGCAAAGAATCTGAGGTTAGTTAATGTCTGTTCATTAGTGCCACAGTTAATAGTATAACTAATTCATTCTACTTATATTAAGACTAATTAATCCTCAGCATGCATGTGTGAGAGGGTTATAGTAGTCATCCGGTTTGTCTGTCTGTCTGTCTGTCTGTCACGCTCTGATTTTGGAGATTACTGACAATTAACTGCTAATCTAGGTATGAACATGCTCAGAATGACGATTTAAGACCTTTTACTGTGCTACTTTAGATTCTTGAGAAAACACAAAGCTTCAGCTTGATGCCTCGTTAAAATAGTGAACAGAATGCTTGTTCTTTTGGAAGGAGATTGTATTGTAATGGCTATGTAGTGGTTTAATGGTTCGCACCTTTGGTGCTTCATTAAATTGGTAACAATTATTAATACCATTGTAATTTCAGACAATTAAGTATGTTGAAGCATGATAAAAATTGCTCCCACTTCCTATCTTATAATTGACCACAACCCAGGTCCTGTATTAGCTCTAATTAGATTGTTGAATTTGTTGATTGACTTAATAATGTCAACTAATTTAGTGAAGAAGCAGAGAACTTACAAGTGAAACTGGTTATCAAGAGTATTATGCATTTTTATCACATGAATGGAGAGTGTCACATGGATGGGGAAAAGTTTGATGTGATCTGCCCTTCTATAAGAGAAGATTTTTAAATGTTCAGTAATTTTGTTCAGGTCTTCTGAAAAGCCTGGTGCATTGTGTAGACCGGATGGTTTCTTGACGTTGTCAAGCAGGGGTGAAATCATTCCAATAGTTTTGCCAAGTTTGAGAATCACGTTGTCCGTTTTATTCGTGTTCAGTCTTCTAATACCATCCTTCACAATTCTGTTCAGATGTTCTTGGTACAGGTCACATGGAATCATTCTTCCAGGGGCATTGTGTGTACTAACACATCTGTTCCAGATGAGCTCTTGAGCTTGTCTAGGTGGTGGTTCAAATTCGAACTGGCACAGCATGCATAAGACTTCAATGCTGTAATTCTTTCTTCCTGAACTTTTAATAATAGGAAGCAGATATTGCCAGCATCCAAGAATCCTTTCTCCATCATCCTCCTTTATAGCATCAGAAAATTCCAGGTAAAAGCATCCCAGACCAAGAAACTTTTTGCCATTCTCTAGCACCTACATTACACATTGTATTTATTTAATACAGGAGAGTATTTGCGTGAGTGCTGCGGGCATAAGTGTAAATGTGGCTAGACAAGTGACTCTCTGGCAAATGAATGATAAACTTACTGTGTACAAAGCACAATGAATTTTGCCATCACCTGGGGAACACAATAACCCAATGTAATAACCAAGAACACAGACGATAGTATGGGAAAATATTGCCCTAAGAGCTCTGAGTGGAGAAACTACTAATACTATGATTGGAGCTTTACTTGGGTACGTTTTGTGAAGAAGTGGCAAACACTGATAGCAGGCACTCTTTCCGTATCCAGTAGGAAGAATCACAAAAACGTCTCTATTTTCTACAATTTGATGTTGCTCAGCTTAGCTGAAGGCCATCCCATCTCCTGAAACACTTCAGTGATTTTCGTCTTGATCATTGCCTTACAATTCGCTGGAATATACTTGCTTGCCTTGCGTGCTGACGCACGTTCCCTTTAAACTTACACGCATTAGTACATTCTCAAAGGAATGCCACTAATTACCGATACTGCAATCTGATTGGGCGCCACTATAGTAACTCCAGTACCAATCCGATGTGGAGCTCTCACCAGACACTTTCCTTCCCCCCACGCCCACATATACTGGGAAGGTAAAGGGTCGGCTACGCCAGACTACTACCAAACTGCCCCGCCAGTGTTCCCAAACCCACCCCCTTTTGTACAGCCGCAACGCACGTCGTTAAGTAGTTTACATGTTGGAGTTGTGGGTGGGGCAGCGAATTATAGTGGTAAAGTGTCGCTGCTAGCAAAAAACAAAAACAAAAACAAACAACCAAAACCCCCCCGCAGTGTCACCATTATGTTGTACGAAATGACGTGTTACACCGACTACACCTACGCTACCTGCGAGAATAGTTAGAGAAAAAGTAGTAAGTCCTTTTTTTTAAGCTTATCCTACTCTAGAGTACTATAGACCACTTTCAGTAGCTGTTGCTCTAAGCTAGTTATAAAGGTGTGGATTGTGAAATGGGTACTGGGCTAACAGTGGATACTTATATTAATGTTCAAGTATTGTAATAGCGATGATAAAATTGAGGCCTGGTATTATAAAGTTTAATGCTTGTGTTACATTGTGGCTAACTCAGATTAGTAAATATCACTTTTTATAGTGTACTTACTTGAGGCATCACGGTACTGTACGGATAGTCTCGTTAACCAGCTGTAGGGGTGGGGCACAGGGGAAGGAGAACGTCTGGTAACTTTCACCAGGTTTTTCGTGAAGTCATCCCAGAATGTTGGGACAACCAATTAAGTAGCCACAGTTATGTGAACGTCACTCTTACTCATTAACCACATTTACTCAACTAGCCACTTGCTGCGCTTTATTTTGTGATTATGTGCTCATATCGCGCAGGTCTATGACATCACAAAAACGAAATTAATTGCATTCCAGCATTTCATGAAGGCCTGGTTAAATTTATCAAAAGTTCTCTGAGAACGGCTGGTTATGACTCTAACATACTTAATTGATAACATTTCCCCATATATAATTATTAGAAGAGTCATATGAGGGTATGATTTCTACTTCTATATGATTACAAGTCCCATAATTCTAAGAATATCATCGTCCTCAGCAGTTAGTTTTACATTCATTTTTTCGAGCTAAATTTTTCCTTTTTTTAATACTAATTAATTTGAATAAATCAACAAGACAGCAAAATAATTTAGCATGTCTTAGATTTTGAAAGAAAATTGCTATGAAAAAAATAACGGAGGATGTAGAGTAGAGTTTATTCATCGGTGTTAATATGCATAATATGTGTGCATATTGGTTAGACACCCCTCTTCCATCTGAGTTGTCTTACCCCCCCCACCCCCCAAATAATTTTTTTTCCATCTTCTTTTCCCCCGAAGCTTCCTCTATAAGTCTCACACTCTGTATTATATATGTTGTTACGTAAGGTGTAATTTGACGTACTTCAAATGAATGATTGACAAAAATATTTTCTACAGTTACAATTGAATACTATAGTTTTGCTATAGTATAGTAGCCATGTCCTATTCTGTGCTTTAATTTAACTGGCATTTAGGAAGTGTGCAGGATTGGTGATCAAACTTGTGGCTGGAAATTCTATTCTTTTTTTTACAGCAAGCCAGTATAACCATTACTCTATCGCTGTTCACTGCATATTATTGACTAGTCTCACGTAGCCAGACCCCGCTATTCGGGTGGAGGAAAGCGGGTAAGGGTGGTCAAGGGTGGTAAAGGGTGTGGCTATGCGAGACTAATTATTATTGACATTATTATTACCTGTAAATTAATTAAGTTTCATTGAATTTGTACTCAGAATTTTAATTTGATCTCTTTACCATATAAAATTTGGTAGGATAATCAAATTGTTTCTCTGATGAATTTTAGTTTTATTTAAAAAACAACAACAACAACAAAAACAACAACAACAGCAAGTAAACACTGATGCTAAGTTTATTATGGTAACTTTATAATACAAAAATAAACACAAGGTATTCAAACAATACTGTGTAACAAGTACTTCTTGTGCATCCTTCCCTCCTATCTGCTTTCACCAAGATGGCAATAAGGTTTCCATAGGTTGGTAAAAGGGTCTCTATCTTTCCATACGCGAAGAGCCTCCGGCCTAAATAAATGTCACACAGTACCACTTACAATACATATCCAACCAAACAAAAAAATATGTATTCCCAACCTGTGTCCCTTCAGATTGCTACTTTCACTTTCTTTTGAACGCCATTTTTCTGCGGTCGTCATAAATGTGCTCATTTACCTCTATACTGTCTCAAGAGTAAGTCTGAAACCTGATGACAAACAAGAATTATTTTATCGATGTCAAGCAACTAGGTGGTGTCTATTAGCTGATTGTATAATATTCTCTAACAAGTCTTCATTTAAAAAAAAAGTTCCTCTACCAACTTATCAGTTTCAGTGTTGTAGGAAGATGTTTTGGTATGGGTGGGCTCCAAGGGCATGTGTTTTGTGGTTTGCTGGTGTTTATGCAAGATATTACATTTTTAAGTTGTGCAAAAAATTATGGGGGGAGGGGCAGGCCTGTAGCCAGGAGTTTTCACAGGGGGATTCGGATTTCATAGAAACGCAAGAAAGCCACACCTACTTTTGTTTTCTTCATTTATCCTTTAAAAAGTGAAAAAGCAGAAGGGAAATATGCCAAAACCAATAATTTGTCTGACGTTCTATGTGTTCTATTAATAAATTTATTGAACACTGCTGACTATCAGCAATAAGCGGTAAACTGCTAGCGCTTTATCGTTCTCGTATAACCAGGCTTCTAACCCACCGTGAGTTGTACACAAACAGTGAACCATTAATAGGCCTTTCTATAAGTTATCTAAATAGCTTGCTTTATCAGTGCCATAACGAGAGCGATGTTTTGTAGTCAAGGAGCTCAATGTTTATTTGAAAGCTTGGAATCAGACTAAGCCATCCACATATAGAGTGAAGTATATCCGGGGATATATATAGCTCAATAGCAGAATATTCCATTGCGATTTAGACACGATCGACCACAAGTCGACATACCATAAGTTAAATGTAAGGTGTGGCTAAATAATTTACTTCCGGTCACTCAAATTGGGGGTTCGATCGAACCCCCCAAATCCCCCCTGTATGGGGGGAAGGAAAGGGTTCCTTCCCTCTCCCCCCCCCCCCACTTCCTACACCACTGAGTTTCTGTTTAACAGTACACACACTTTGTTTGTCACTTGTTTAGTTCACAGTGACTGTGTTTTTTTCTTATAACCACACATACAACCCAACTCATTCTTCCTGTGAACACAAATGCATGGTGACAAGATTCGAGCCATTTCTCAATCATTTCTTTTTAGGGAGCAGAATCAGTCTAAAGTTGCTGTCCAATAAAGGCCCTAAACAAACAAAGACAGAAGACATCCATTCAATTAATACAACTCTTTATCATTTAACATTTAACACACGCACACACATGTTTCTGGCAGACATGATAACCTTTGCATTCATCCTTGATAGTTGCACACACATCTCTGCACCAACTGGAAAATTAATTAATTACTACATAAGTGCAACTATAACAAGTCTGGCATAGCCAGACCTTTTACCGCACTACTACACCGGTAAAGGGTCTGGGGACATGGCCATAACAATTAGTGCCGCACATAATAATACGGCAGTCAATTACCGCTCGCCAATGACAGGGAATGGCCCTCCTCAACCACAAATAGAAATTCCTGTACGTGTTCGCCACCCTATCAATGCTAGGTTTAGCAAGCAGGCTAGTCTGGGTATCTATTTACTACATTGGCTGTGGGAATAATCTCTCTCTCTCAACCGGGAAAGGAAGACAAGTAAAGAAATTGTTTCTGCCATTATCTCGTTGAAAATATCCAAATACGTCTCTACGTGCCACTAAATATCTAATCACCTCTACCGAGCAACTCTTTCAACTTGTCATGGCCAGTAGTCTGGCAACAAAAGCAATGGAAACTAAAAAAAAAAAGAACGTCAGAGAATCAATCTGCATCTCTATTGAGGTTGGAATTCAGGTTCAAGGAGGCAGGGCACTGATAACTTCCACATTCCTCTAGAGTAAATTTGGTGTGGCCATGCTCAGACCTTCCTCATGTCACTGTGGGTCTGGCTCCGCTACACTGTACTCTTAGCAAAGTGATCCTGTCATTAATTCTGTTTGGTGGTACGTAATAGTAACAAATGGCCATCGATTGACGATGACCGACTTCACCTTACAAGGAGGAAAGAGAAGTCTTGGCCAACATACTTACACACTTGTTTGGTTTAGTACTAACAGAATACCATCATTTGTTAATTTTGCATCATAACCAAAATTAATTGTAGAGACAGACAGCTATGTGTGTAACAGTAATTTATGATTTACATTTAAAACTGGAGAACAACTAATTGCTTCACTAGGTGCATATAGACATATATGATTATAAGGGCTAGATCATTGGTGATATATTCAAACATTTTGGCTGCTATTCCACTAGCTATCATTAGGGAAAACAAAAAATATATTTATAGTAAAGTAAAAAAAGTTTGTTTAAGGTAAGGTATCGTTGTCTTAAAATTGCCACTTTTATTTATTTTGATTTATTTATTTATTTATTTATTTGTTTATTTACTCCATTCATTCATTCATTCACGTAATAAAACAGGTCGGCTATATTACATCAGCTATAGCAAAAAATACTAGCTAGATAGCTAGACTATAAGCATGCATATTAGCACAATTGGACAACCTAGACTATTCTTCGAAGTAAATATGAAAGAGTGCTAGATAGATAACTCACGTGAAGTTGTCATTGTTTTTATCATTTTCTAGTGTTTTATCAATTTCATTAATTACGCAAAAAATAATTTGTTTTCCACTCTGGAAGACAAATACCAGTGCACTTCTAACATAGCTTCTTTTATAGTGGAATCTAACAATTGACAATGGAGTCAGGCAATCCAATTCAAACATGTGAGATGTCTCAAATAGTCATCTAGGCAACTGAAGAGAGGGTGAAATCTGCAGAATGGTATAGTACATTCTTGAAACCACTCAATGTGATGGCACTCACTTGGGACTAAATACTGTTGACTGTACGAATTATAAAGCATTAGTAGATCAGTTCTTGACCGAGATATTGTCCCAATAATAAGTTGTGTTAATAGTGCATTTGAGTAGTTCATAAATGTGAAGCTTGGTAAAACCTTTACTTTAAAAGAGTGACTCCCATTTTTTTTTGTTTAGACTCAGGCATGCCTTTCAGTATATATTAAAGATCAGGCATAGAATTTGAAAGAGATGGGACATTAACTTTCTTCTTCTGGTAAAGGTGAGCCATATGCTTACAGTACAACTATAGTATCAAAGAACGCCCTTTTTATGATTCAGTGAATGACGTCATTTTCAAGTTCCCATGGAACCATTCCTTCCTCAGAATGTAGCAGTTCAGGGATGGTAAACACACACACACACTTCTTCTTAGATCAGTTTTTCTTTGATGTCATGTCTAATGAATTACAATTGCATTTTGTAGTTATGTATTTGGATTGACGTTTGTACTCATACATAAATAAGACTTACTTAATAAAGCATCCACTAATCTTATTACACATAGCAAACAAGTAGTCTCCCCATCCTCCCTCCCTCCCTCTCCCCATCCTCCCTCCCTCCCTCACCCCAACGTGTAAAGGGTGGTATGTACTGCATGTGTGATAAACAGGGGTCCCCTCTTATTTTCCAGCTCACCCTGTAGTAAAGCAATACATATGTATTTGGTATATGATTGAACGTTTTAACCTACATGTACATATTGTTAAATTGTGGTGGTGAAGCATGTGATACCAGTCTCACAAGGAGTATATGTATGTACTACTGTAGTAATGATATACTGTAATTAAAATTTTTGTAGCGTACTATCAATCTTATGATTTTTTTTGGACAAAGCCTCGCTAGAATTAATACTAGTGGTTGTTTATATTTCTAATGGATTCATTTCATAAGAAGCTGGTACTGATGACTGTAGCAATGCTGTCCCCACAGAGACTCCGGAATCTGGCCGTGTTCCTCCATCATACGGACGCTCCTTACCAACTGTTAGTGTAGAAAAAATTTGGCTGTGAAATTTGCGTGTGTAGCAAACCAAACAACAGCAACAACAACAACCTTAGTGCACAAATTAATAGCCAAAGAATTATAATTTTATTAACAGATTTGAGAGAATGTGTTCTTTTTCGTCCATTTATTGTCATCACTGCCACACGCAATATATAGCACATATTTCAGCAATTAATTGGACTTGAGATACTAGTAAACAATGTTTAGCGTTACAGACAATTGATTCCGCATGCTGAATTCAGCCTTATACATAAGCACATATTGTTGGAGTTGGTAAAGGGTAATCAACTTGTTCCGTACCTGTGCAGATGGACCTTGGCGATGTTATATTCAAGCTAAAGTCCGAGATTGATGCTAAGGAAGAACAAGAAATCCATTCCCTCTGAACTGCCACAGAGAACTCAAGAGAAAACGGCTCGTGAACAGAAGCTAGCAGACAAAGAAGCGCCGCAGGAAGAGAACGCCCCGCCTACAGAGAAGGGAGAAGATATGGAGTGCACCCTGTACTCAGGCAGTGATGGTATTTAAGAAACCATCGGCTGGGATGAGTGTCAACACACAGCAGAAGGTCGCTCAGAACATGACAAATGACGGACATGCAAGTTGTGTGTAGATTTTCCTGTCTCCAATTAGTGATTGTATTATTCCTGCCGATGTCTAAGGCAGCAAGCACTATTGGGGGGCCCCCGAGAGTTGCATGAATTCAATTTACAATAGCAATATGGACCAGCTCTAAACATGACATAGTTTCTAATGGCACAGCATATTTTGATCTTTTGTTGTTGTTGTTGTTGTAATTCTTCAGGTATTGCATCCTGCAATAAACTCCGCTCACAATAGCAGGTTGGGACATGGCTTTACAAACTGATTGCTCGGGATTTCTTCATTTCTTATCAGTGCACATTATTTATATTTCATATATTTAGCACATAAATTTGAATACAGTGGTCTATGGTGTCCATTTTTTACTTTTATATCCACTTCACAGTTTTACTAATTATGTAAAGACTTAATGTAAAAGCATTAATTGTGAAGTAGCTAATTAGCAAATCACATGTGGCATGTTAAGTGTGTGTGTACAGTACTTAGAGTATACAGGAGAGTAACAACAACAACAATAATAATAACAGCAACAGCAATATATATACCAGTTCTTATTTGCTATTTATTTTCCTAATGGTGACACTAATAAAATTGACAATATACAAATTAACAATAAAGGTATGTATGTATATGTAAAATGGTAGCAAATTATAATAATACTGATTTATGAGTGCACGTTTAGTGAACTGTATGAATTGTGATGATAATAATTATTATTGTGTCTTTTATCACAGCTGCTTTGAGTGATGGCAATTTGAATCAGTCACAGTAGCTACAAACATAACATAATCATGAATTACTAGTTATTTTGTACTTGTATATCTAATTAATGCCATTTAAAAACAAAAATATACCAATTCTCAACAAAACCACATTGAAAGTCTATAATGAATTGAGAAAATTTGCAAATAGCTACGTGTCGGTAGCTGTGACATTGATGACAACCATCTAGCTTAGTTTTATGAGGTTTAAAAATTAAGATTCAAAGTCTATCTTAAAGAAAAAATACAACAAACCGCAAATTTAAAGTGAAAATAGTATATTATTGGTAGGAAAAATATATCTAAAAATATAAAACTTAAACTAAACCAACAGAACGTACTATTTGCCACCATAATGCTTTTCTATTTCGAAAAAGTTTTTTTTTTAAACCAAAATAATCACTTCAGTATCTTTAGCTATAATAATACACCTGTATGTCTGTAGCGTATTCAGGAATAATTTATGAGCTAATCAGAGTTGGTGAAGCATCGTCGTTACCTGACGTTAATAATGTTTGACAAAGGAGGAACAAAATTAAAGGGCTTTCACAGTTCGAACCAGCAACTATGGAGTGTAGAATGCACACATTAACCTTTAATACAACAGAGCCTAACAGCTTGGAGTATCTTGAAGTGCCTTATTAACCCAATTTATCCTATAAAATTAAACACTCGCTGAACTGAGTTGGGAAAAAGTGTTCATCTAGCTACAGTAGCTAAACATAATAGGAAGCTATAAGAGAGGCAAAGAAGCAGGAGAATGCAAGGGTCACTAAAAATAGAAGCAGAAGGGATATAGCTGACTGATGTAGCTAATTACTCCAATGAAATGCGTGAAAGAAAATACACAGAAAGGACAGATACTGGGGAGCAGGAGGGGTAGACAGAGGAGGAGAAGGGAATCCATGAGTTGAAAAGGATGGCTGAGGAAAAAAAGAGAGCAGGAGAAAATCATGGATAAAACTAACTTAAAACTGTACTACTAATGTAGAGCTCTTTCCTGCCAATGCAAAATAGACTTGCTCGTCTTCAAGAGAGATGTTTCCTGAGTGTCAATTTCAGGTCAATGGCTAGCAAATGTTAATCTCTGACAACTTCAAAGATACTTTATATAACCATATATAGCTATATAGTTATTCGCAATAGTCAAACAACATAGACAAAACTAGAATCAAGAACTGAGTGAACTACAAAAAGTGAGAGAAAAGACTGACTGACAAAACAGGTTTGACCAGTTATAGCTAACCACACAGGTATGCTGATTAATACATTGTTTAGATGATGGTTAGATAACCACTACATGTTGTACAAATCATGGAGACATGAACAACTAATTTACTTAAGTTAGTAGCTAAGTCAGGTGCCACTGTGTGGCGGGGTACTTGCTAGTTACAAATAAATAAAAAAAATGATCACACTAAAATTGGTCTGAAACTTTGATAAAATTGAAAAATGCTGAAATTAAATTAGTTAATTAAACCTTTATATATATAATATCTAGCATAATATTCCATATGATGCTTATTTACCAGTGTGGTTCTTGGCAATGTCTTGAAAAAGGTTCCTCTTACCAAGCCATGACACTACTTCAGCTATTCTTCTCCAGCTGGGCTTTCCATTATTCTGATAGTCATAATCCAGATGCAGCCACGAAGCGAGGGCATTTTGCAGACATTGCGAAGAACTAGTTGGAGAGTCTTTCCTGATGGCTTCTGTGGCATCGTAGTCTAAACCCAACTGTAGAGCAAATTCCTGCCAGATTGGAGACAGTGGAAGTTTTAACTTCCTATAAATGGACCCCAAACTATAGATGTCTATAAACAAAAAAAAATTAGACAACTATAAGGATTGGATATTATCTGTTCATACTCACAGGCAATTGAGTATTTAAAGTATGCAGTAAGAGATTGTATTTAGTGCTTAAAATTATAATTTTTTTGCTGAAATGACTGTATACAGTCGAACCTTCCTACAACGGGACTCCGAGAAGCGGTCAGACTCTCAACAACGGTCAGACCGTTGGGAACGGAGTATTTTCTGCATGTATGTAATGGATTTTTTGACTCCAAGTAACGGTTGACTCTCTACTCCGGACAACGGCCAAGTTGTGTGCCCCAAAATGTAATGTCTTATACAAAATTTACTTCTTGGGACGGCCAGTTAGCCACACCCAACTTATTGATGCCGCCATTTTGCCTAGCCTTTCAATTTTAGCTTGCCACGCCTAACTAATTTATGACTTTTGTGCCTTTCAATTTAATAAAAGACATAATACTAAATGAATGCTAATACTAATTTTACATTCATTACAGATGTCCCTCTATTAACTAGTTCTCTCATTCGGCAGACATAAACAGGTGGGCCGAACACGCGGTAGATACAGGGCACTTCCAGGCCATAACCGGCGCCTTTGTTCACTCTCTCTCCTTGGACCACAGCGTGTGCTATCTACTGGATCCACGTCAACATGCGAATCAGAGGAAACTTGAATTGAATTCTGGACATTGAGTGAAAAAGAGGAGCCCTGGACTGATCCATAGACAGATCCATTTAAAAGAAGCTTGTTGCTTTTACCTTTAATGTCCTTTGGGTTTGCCCCAGAGGAAATCAAAGACTTTCTCTCCTTTAAGAGAATACTCTCAGAGTTTCTCTTTGAAGGAATCATATAAGGTTTTATATACACCTTTCATTTGGTCAATTTACTTCGGTTGGATAGGATTACAGACACTTCAGTTGTTCTCAACAACTTCACAAGTAGAGGTCGAGGCCTTACATGAGAGGGGCTATATTTACCCATTCTCGTGCAATCTCTAACAGAAAGCTTAGAGATATCAGGCATAATACTGATATCACTTGCTTTTGATCACTGTCTAACCTAACCTGACGTGAAGTGCCTTGAAGACATTCATCAATATCGTATATCACTAAGCTAAACTTACGTTCCCATATATTTACAAATTCTGCGCATCTTCACTTGCACATACAGTTTCTCTTCTCTTTACTGTCATTATGGAATCTCATTCCATTCCAGCTGACTGGAAGGTACACAAATTACTTCCTCTCCACAAGAAAGGAAGTGTATCTGAAGTTAGCAACTACACGCCTATTTCTCTCCTAAACATTCTTCATAAAGTACTAGAATTAATAGTCTACTCTAAGATAATAGATTTTATATATCCAAAAATTTCAAAGACACAATTTGGTTTTATCAGAAATAGATCCACTCTTCAACAACTTCTTCTATCATATACTTTAGTTTTCAATTCTGTGGAGTCAAAGCGACACACAGAAATGTGTTTCTTGATTTTACCAAAGCCTTTGATTCAGTCCCCCACAACGAACTTCTGTATAAACTTTGGCTAACTGGCATTACTGGTCCTCTTTGGTTATTTTTCAAAGATTACTAACAAAATAGAAATCATTTTGTTGAGGTTGAAGGGTGTAAATCTGACTTACTTCCTGTCAAATCAGGTGTACCTCAAGGTAGTGTACTTGGACCTCTGCTTTTTCTTATTTATGTTAACGACATACCGTCTCTCTGCTCTTTTTTGTCTGTGTTTTTATTTGCTGATGATGCCAAACTTATTGCCTCTCTAAACTCTGCAAGTGAGAATTTAGCTCTTCAAAAGGATCTTGACAATTTATTGTCATGGTGTCAATCTTGAAAACTTTCTTTTAATACTTCTAAATGTGCATACATGAACGTCTCCCTATCATCATCTACTAACAACAATTACACCATCGGTAATGATACAATTAAAACAGTGACTCAACAGAAAGATTTAGGTATTTTAATCTCTGATATATAGTTTATCTTGGTCTGTCCACATCAAAGAAATATGCAGCAAAGATTATCGGTCTCTGTATTTAATTAGGCGAACAATTCCTTGCACATCACCCATTAACATTAAGAAGTCCCTCTATCTATCACTTGTAAGATCTCAGCTGACCTACTGTTCCCAGCTATGGTTTCCCAACAAAATACAAGACATTATCTTATTGGAAAGAGTTCAACCGCGTGCAACTAAATACATTTTAAATAATTATAATATTTCTTACAAATTATGACTTATTCATCTCAATATTTTACCACTAATGTACTACCTACAATTACTAGACCTATTATTTTTTGTTAAATGTCTTAAGAATCCGTCTGATTCATTTAATGTATTTAATCACGTCACTTTTCATTCTGGCTCCACAAGATCTTCATCTAATCCAAAAAACTCCGAAATAAGGTCAAACTCTCTACAAAGGCCAAAGGGTTCGTCCCCATGCATGGCTGTTGTTCGGAGGTTCGACTGTACTTCATTTTACAAGCTATAGACTGCAGTGTAGAGTGTCTGCTAATACTAATAAATATTTTAATCATATTAAACATTAACTAACTAGTGATGTGCTGGCGAGCGAGCCAGTGCACAAATGAAACAATTCTATCAGTCCATTTCTAAAAGTATAGCTAAGTATGTAGCCGTTATATTATACTTTAACTAACAAATACAGAACCACTTTCTTACCTCAATTTTCCAAGAACTGGTATTTTCTATAGTATCTAATATATGTCATTCTGACTATATGAATTATACCAGTATCTTCTGACAACAAGCACTCACTGCTACTAAAATTGACCGAGTTTTTAAAATTATGTCCGGTAAAGGGTTTCGATACCATAGTTACCATTTGCCATAACATTTTGAGACTTGAAAAAAAAAAAGAAGAAGTTCTAAAGAATTACTGCACAGTGTTGAGTATAACAGTTAGTTTTTAAAGACCTAAGTGCATCTTGTGGCATTCAGAAACAACCTAATACGAAGGAGCAAACAATTAAATTTCCTTGAATGATGAGGATCGATAAACGAAAAGATTCTGTGTAGCAGAGATATGGGAAGGGGTAGACCACAAAGCAAACACAAAAATGCTAGGGTCAAAGTACAAAATGACATACGTAAACCGACACATATATTTACACAAACAAATATCACCAATTTTCAATAGTGTTACCCCTGAGAGTGTCTCGCTCGCTTCGCTTGCTCGCCAATTAGAAGTTGCAGTTAAAAATTCAATACATTCAAATTCTGTCTATTAGTAAAATATAATGTCTTACGATTTATAATTTTTACTTACCTAATACTTTTGAATCAATTCTGCTTAACATAATCTTCTCATTTTGTGGCTCAAGATGAACCTCTTGATAACCTACAAATTAAATGTCAAGATATAATGAAGTATCATATCAGCTATTGCAAGTTTCATTATATCATTGTTTCTACTGTTCCTGGTAAGTTTTAGATTTTTCATTAAATCAATACTAGAAAATGCATTTAATCTGGCTATTTTGAATTATTTTATGACTGAAGGCTACTGTATAGAGTGTTGCTACTGTTAATAAAATATTTTCACAGTAACAAATTTCTAATTGAAACACGATTACTATTTACTTACGATCCTGATACAATTTATTTGTGGGTTTCACAGGATGTTTGGTCAATACTTCACATTTTTTAGAGAGTTTTCCTGAAAAATGGTACAGAAACAAACAGTTATCCACAAAATGACACCATTTTGTTCTTGCACAAGATCCTTGACTGAGTAGTAGTGTACACAAACTAAGACTTGAATAATAAAGAAAAAACATAATTGCAACTAAACAAGACAATATGGTTAGATGACAATTTCTAAACAATTTAGAAGTTTTAACAATTTTAGATAGCATCCTAAAATATCTTAAAATTTTAGTATGTAACAGCTAGGCTCATAATATCATCTTAATAAAGCAAAATAGATTGTATTTATATTATAGTTGTCCTAGAGAAATAAAGAAGCTGCAAAGCAGAAGTTTCATACTTTCATTCTCATCCTTCTTTTACCTATTAGATGTATTCTCTCTTCTTTCACACTCTTTTTTAAGCAATACAGAATTAAAAATATTTGGTCGCCACCAGGAATCGAACCCAGTACCACTTGTTTAACGCACAAGCGCTGACTCTATCACTGTATAAAGCAAGTGGTCCTGGGTTTGATTCCCGGTGGCGATCAAATATTTTTAATTCTGTATTGTTAAAAAAAAAAGCCTGTGAGAGAGAATACATTTAAAAGCAGAAATTATTCTTTTCTTGAAATATTAAACCCAGTTGATTCACTGAATAACATTAAATGGCTTATGATACTTACTGAAAAATGGTACAAAGAAGGAGCCTCAATACTTTATAATGGAATCACAAATATTCTAGTTGGATCTATTTATACAACATTGTTGATCTGAACCTACTTCCTCGTTCTTACCTGATAATTCCACTTCATTGAAATCAGGATAACGAATACCTTCCTAAATATAGCACACAACAACTTAACAACCAGGTATCATAGTTTATAGATATGTGATTATTTGTTAAAATTACAAGAAGTATATTTACTCGGTAAGTGCGTATTTATACTAACTATGAAATTGTTTATTATTTTTTTCAGCTACTGTCAATGCATTATTTGTATAGCAGTTTTATTGTAGTTTCATATAGCTTAACTTTAATTGTTGTATTTCAATCATATAATATATTTAAAGCTGGTAATTAAATTATATACATTCTAGATATGCTATTGCTTGACATAGTATGTAGATTTAAAACCACATTAATTATATCTGTAATGGGTAGCTATATAAGCTCAATATGGTGTACACATTATTGACACATAATTATGAATATTTTACCTCTCCAAACCACACTAGGTGTTCTTCTGCCATTTCAACTCTAGTCTTGAGTCCTTTGTAGTTGATACACGACATGATGCTGGGATCATAATCTCCTTTCTTCACCATACACAAGTGATCTTCCTCAGGATGAATCGGACAATCGAATGCTAATTGATATCGACGACTGACAGTCTTTAAATTGTAAGTGTTTAGAACAGTGTCTGTGTTCTCTGTGACAGTATCCAGAGTGTCTTCAACTAGTATTCTGACTTCATTGCAAACTTGAGAAGCTGATATCCTCCATCTTTTAGGTCTAGCCAGGATAATTTGAAAGAAGTTGGGTCTTGCTATAAAGAATACTTTGTTTCCATCTTTTCCATAAATGAATGGAATGAAGTTTTTTCTTACGCTCTCTTCATCCAAGAGCTCAAAAGGATACATCTGACTCTAAAGTAGGGATATTTTAAAAACAATATTAATATTACATGATAAAAATGTTATCACATGAATAAAAATTACCTTTTTGGATGCCTGGCCTACAAGGCTTGCTATCAAAGATGGAAATACTCCGATAGGCACAAATCCAGAAATGAAATACACTTTCAGTATGAAAACTTTGGCATCGTCTTTCATTCTCTCAATTTCAGCATCAAGTTCTTCCTCAGACAAGTTTTGCAGTACACAGGGCATGAAGTATAGTTGCGCTGCATCTCTATCGACAAACTTCTCTTCCATTAGTGATTTCCGAAGTGGAGCGATAACGTGGACATGCCGTAACAAAGATTCCAGTTTTTCAGGAGGAAAAACGTCTGCAGAAACATTTTTGATGTCAACAAATGATATCTGACCTACTTTTCTCAGTTTTTCACCAGCATTAGGACTTAGATCTATACCAGTTTCAAAAATAAGACGTGAAATGCTGTCAAACACAAGCTGTGTGTCTGTTATAACAAAATCTTTCAATTCTGGTACATTTGGAAAATAATAAATAATTCCAGTGTAGTGATGAAAGAACCACAAAGCTACATCTGTTTCTTCTTTATTCATTCGAAGATGCTTACCACTTTGATAGCAGGTGTCCAAGTCCACATATTTTTTCTTGTTGAAACGTAAAAACAGACTAAAAGGAAGCCACCGAGCTGGAATTTCTGGTCGTGGAAACTTGTCCAAAGCTTTCTGTATAAAATTTTGTAGGCCTTCAATCTCCTCTTCTGTACCATTATAATTATCTATCGGATAAATGAGTCTCTTCATGTCTTCTGGAAATTCATCTTTAGAATCAATTGATTCAAAACCATCGTCTGACACAAAGTGAACTAACTCTTTGTCGACAAAAATTGTATCCTTCAAATTTTGTTGCATTTTTTTGTCAAAATCGATCATTTCTTGAGATGAGACTTTGTCTTTGTGAGAACCGACTATGTAAGCAACTGACTTGGGATAATTCTGTGTCAAATTCTTCAACATAGAATCATCTCTTGTTTGCACAGTGGAATAAGACTGCATGGAGAATATGCTAGACAAAGCTGATGTAAGATTTTGTCTCACAGTGCAGTGTGACATTCTGTCTGGTATCTTACAATTATCTGCTCCTCGCAAAGAGACTTTATATGTCTTATCCAGGTTGTCTCCATATCGACAGAAGAGAAGATAAAGAGCTGGGCCAATAATGAGAGCTGGAAGCATGTCCATCAACTCAGGCTGACCTCCAGTATCTTTCATGTAGAGCAAGGTCATTCTATCAAGTTGACCAGCTAACTCTTCCCATGTACCTGTTGCAAAGGATTCATCAAAAGCTTGAAGTATTTCTGAAGTAGAAGTAGAAGGACTAGCAGTATTCTGGAATGAAATACGTTTATAGTCATAACTATTCCTGTCTAGATTGGAAAGACTTTGGGAAACTGCTTCACTTGTTGTTTTTTGTAACTCCATTTCTTCTTTAAGCTTAAGAAACAGTTGATACAATAAGTGAACTTCTTCTCTTTTCTCTTTCAAATGTTTCCATCCTCTTTCTGACAGCAGAGCTGTTGATTTAGACAGATCTGTAATCAAGTAAGTTTCATTCTTGGCCATGAGTGTGCTGGGATTACTGTTGTATTTTAGATCTGAAGCTATATTTTTTACTACATTCTCCAAACGAAGTCTTGTCAGAGTTTTACCACGTTCAGGCGGTCCCAAAAATATTAACTTAGCAAATAATACTTTCAATACTTGCTTCTCACGTTTTATGATTTCTTGATAGGCTTTTCTGTACTTTTCATTGTTATTGCTGACATGAGTTCTGTGGAGTCTAAGATCTTGTTCTGTAACCTCATACTGAGCACCATCAACTGCATGGCTTCACAAACCCTCATTCAAACGATGTAGAGTTGGCCTCCAATAAAAAGAAACAAATGCTTGCAGGATATTGTATAATTTAATTAAATCAGTACCACATGTTCGAGTGTTTTCTATTACAACAAGTGGTATTGGCAATGCTTTACCAATTTCCTCCCATTTATTTTCCAGGTGATGCAATTTTCTTAATAATAATGGAATGTGTTCATCGTTGAGAATTATAGCCGTATCATTATAGTCATTTAAGAAACTGCCAAGTGAGCGTGTACTACGGCGACTCATGCGTTGCAAACTACCTAAAAGAAACAACCACGAGATATGCAGTTAAATTTAGAAATGAAAGGTGTGTGTAAGTTAGAGGAATGTGACAGAATTCAATGAGTACATAAGTACAACTTTTTAAATGGATTTTCCTTAAGAAGTTTCATGATACAAAACAAAAAGAATTTCTATGGGCTGGAGGAATTTTTAGAGTGTTTAAAAAGAATGTGAAGGAGTGAATGACATTGACTGTGTTAGGGCAAGCATATTTGAACATTTTCTCTATTTTTTTTTGTTCTTATCTGGTATAGTAACCGCTCCCCGCAACTGTTTGAATTGAAAAAGAAGCAACAAAATCAAGTCACGTTATTTAAAGTTTTCTTTGTGACATTCTTAATAGTAGTTTTAACGCACAATACTTGCACACAACTGACCATACCTACGCAAGACTTACCTTCGTGGTTCGTCTAGTGGACAATGAATTTTCAAGTAAATGCTGTTGAGTAGGGCTTAGCGTATTAACTTACCACCGCCACTAACTCGAATAGAAGTGGAGCTCCCATAAGTTTTTGAGTTTTAACTGCACTCCCAAAACAATTCAAAGTGGTAAACAATTCAATTTCTAAGATGATACGTGTAATGGTCGCTAAACTGGAGGATTTTGTTTAGTGAAGTTTGGGACGGGGTTGAACGCGGAGCGAACACAATAATACAGAGGGTCAAAGTACAAAATGACATACGTACGTCCATATATACAAATACACAAACATCCCCGATTTTCAATTGAGTTACCCCTGTAAGTGTCTCGCTCGCTATGCTCCTCGCCAAATTAATATACATAATGGTATACGTTTTTTTGTCAAGTTTGGGAATGATGAATTATATTTTTACTGTGATAGTCTTTCTACTGTTATTTCATTTTTGTTCAAAGTTGCTGTCAGCTAGTAGGCTTCTTGTTGAATGCAATGAATGATGGCAGAAACTGCAATAGTCAACTAGTATTCTTAAGTGTGCCTTTAAAAGACTTACACTATTTCATTTTGCTAATAAAATGTGATTTAAACTGGGACCTTAGATTGTTGTTAAAGATAACACTTGGGCTTCAAGGAAACTTGACTATTTATAGGCTTAATCAGTGTGACTGCTATGACAACAGCATAAAATAATTTTTTTGTGTAAATGGCTAAGGTCATCACTTCTTAAATGTAACGAAACTAGCTGCTAAAACTTTATTATATTGTCTCACAGTGAAACTGCCACAGTAACTGCTCCTTTTGTCTTGCAGATCAAAGCCACTTCACTCAGATTGTTTAGCTAAAGGGTTTCATATTAACTTCTAGCTAATGAATTTGTGACCAAGATGCTTATGCACCATTTTAGTTACTAAATACATAGCAGGTTTATTAACCCTCAGTGCGCATGCGTGAGAGAGTTATAGTAGTTATCTTGGCTGTCTGTCTGTCTGTCACGCTCTGATTTTGGAGAATATTGACAATTAACAGATGATTTAGGTATGAACTTACTCAGGATGAAGATTTAAGACCTGTTCTTATTGCTACTTTTCTGAATTTCAGGCTAATCATTGAGAAAACGCGAAGCTTTCAACTCTGCATAGATACCAGCTTTTACGGGGAAAGCCCCTTGCATCACATCATAACTCAAGGAAGTTAACGGAGTTGGAAGAAGTGAAGTTTCGCTTGAAAAAGTATATCGGTGAGTGTTTCGGGCTAGTTTAGCTCTTTTATGAAGATTTAAGACCTGTTCTTATTGCTACTTTTCTGAATTTCAGGCTAATCATTGAGAAAACGCGAAGCTTTCAACTCTGCGTAGATACCAGCTTTTACGGGGAAAGCCCCTTGCATCACATCATAACTCAAGGAAGTTAACGGAGTTGGAAGAAGACAGTGTTTCCATGCACCATTTTTTATTGGTCAAGCTATTTTGATTCCTCATTAAAAATAATTAACAGATTGCTTGTTCTCTTGGAAGGAGATTATATTGTAATAGCTAGTTAGTGTTTAATAGCGCTGAAGGTTTGCATCTTTGGTGCTTCATTGATATACAGCTCATGAACCAACAGAGAATAACTGATCTATAATTCAATCTTCTTTCTTAACTCAATATGTTTTAACTTTGCCAAATACAATTCTATGAAGCAGTCAGAAAAGTGTATGTAATACAAATAATTCATATAATTGTACTATAGTATTACATATCTGCTAAACATAGATACAAGAAAGTAAAGAAATTGCTGCCTAAAAATTTTTTAAAGAACAAACCAATATTATATAGATTGTTGTGAACTAAAATGTAAATGTGCAAAATACTGATGGCTAAGTACTATGGGAGAAAAAGAAAGAGTCGAAGTAGCCCGAATTACACCAGTAACATAGGAAAAGCCTCCATGCTGGAGGGTGAGTGTGTTTGGGTCTCCCAAACACCAAACTAATTATCATTATTGATTATCTTTGAATTCATTAACATTGACATTGACATTACATTTTTCTATGTGATCCACACTAGTGTGCATCTTTAGAATCATTCTGTCACATGTTTTCAGAAATAATAAAAAGGTTCATTGAATGAATGAGTTTCTGCTTGACTGAATCTTTGTGAATCCTGTGTGTTGCTAGTGCTAGAGTAGCTGTAGCTAGTGTGTCACCCTCCTGCATTTTTTGTTGAAGAGCAGTTGAGGATCTACTGACACATAGGAAAATTAATGAAGTCACACACACCTAAATCAAGGCTAGTCTGTGTGTGTGTCCTCTGGCTCGCAGAGTGGTCCTTAAGAAGGAAACAATAATATTTTCTGCTTGTTGACTTATACCCCACAAACATTTGGTCCTTCGAGCCGGATCTGGCAACAGTGAAGGTAAGGAGTGAGCCAGTGTTTTAGCGGAGCTGTTGAAGGAGAAGAAAGAAAACGAAAAAAGTCACAAACAACTGTGGAACTGTACAAGTTACTGCAGAAAGTGGCTGCAAGACGAAATCATGTGCTAAGCAGTGGAGGTGTACAAGTTTATCACAGCAAGCAGTGGAAAAGGAAGAATTAAAAACCTGCTACTGAAAGAAACCAAAGAAATTGGAAATAATTATTTGAAATAGCAATTCTACTGAGCTAATCAACAACACAATTGCATTTGAAATTATTTCTGTACAAGAAGTAACAAGAAAAAGAAAGATAATGACTGACAGCAATACACTCAAAGAAAAAAGATCAACCTGCAGAACCAAAATTACCAAAGCAGTTTAATATGCAATAAAATTGGTTGTTGAGGATTTGACAACAATCAAAACAAAGGAATTGGAAGCAAAAATAGAAATTGTCAAAAGAGCGTTGGAAGAGCAGAGTGAAATACACCAAGCTTATGTGGGTGTGTTAGAATTGGAAGGAAAATGGGCTGCTGAAATTGAAGGAGAAAATAAACGGAATGAAGCATTAGAAGAAGCTCATGAAGGAGAGCTTGGGAAACCTGTGTCAAAGAAATAGCAAGATACAGAAGAGTGCATCACTGTGGCTGAAAACAAACATCAGTGGATCAGCAAACATTTAGTGTTGATGGTAATTCTCGAAGAGAAGAGTTGGAGACTCTGATTGGAGACTTGACTCCGTATAAAACCAATGCCTACATTGGATGACAGCTGCACAGAGCTCAGCAGCTGCATGAAGAGCTGTCTACTAAATTATTTGCCACAGCAGAAAAAACAGTGGCAACAACAACAGAAACTGTGCCAAAAGTTAGTGCTGTATCTGCTGCACCACCACCATACTTAATCAAGCCACCATCATTCAGTGGCAAGCCAAGAGAATTCCATGCATTCAAAGAAAGATTCACAGTCATCATGGATGTACACAAAGAGTACTACTCAGACTCTGACAAGCTGTGCATTTTAGCTGAAGCAATGGAGAATGCTGAAGCAAAGAAGATAGTGCTGGACTGTCATGCCAGTGGCTATGCAGCAGCAATGGTGGAGCTGCAATCCAACTATGGAAGGAAAAGTGTCATTTTTCCACAATTGGTGGATGAGCTTGTGAAAAGAGACAAATATGATTATAGCAGGGAGAGCATGAAAATGATTATTGACAGGACACAGAGAGTGTTGGGAGAAATGGAGAAATTGAAGGCCAGATATTGAAATGTTAGCAGTGGCATTGGTGGTCAAGGATTTTGATGCGGAAGTGTTGAATGAATGGACAAAGCATCTTGGTTGTGATGACACGTTGCCTAACCTCAAGACCCTCACATCCTTTGTGACTCCATTGTCACTGAATCTGCCAAATAAAAGCAAAAGTGCTAGCACAGCAAGTCACAACAGCAGCAGCACCAAAATTCCATGGAAAGCAGCACCACCAACAGCATCTGCACCACCACAATGTTGAAGCAGCACCACAACAAGCAGCAACAACTAGTGCTGATTCAGTGAAAAAAGCTGACACACAAACAAAGAAGTTGTGCCATGTGTGTAAAGATGGGCAGCATCCCCTGTACAGATGCAAGAAATTCAAAGAGGCAACAGTGAATCAAAGGTGGCAATGAGTAAGGCAATACAAGTGTTGCCACAACTGCCTACACAACAGCCATGCAGTTGCCAACTGCACATCAACTTATGTTTGTAAGCATTGCAAACAAAAGAATAACTAGTGGTGTGCTTGAGCACAAATGGCGAGTGAGCCTTGAACTACACTATTGTTAAACAATTGATTTTAACTACTAACACTCAAGCTACTAAAATAAAGTTGAGTTTTTAAATTACGTATATACGGTAAAAGGGTTTCAATGCCATAGTAACCGCGCATTCCCGGCAACTGTTCGAATTGAAAAAAAAACAACAAAATCAAGTCACTTTATTTAAACTTTTTCTTTGTGCTATTCTTAGTAGTAGTTGTAACACACAATACTTTCGCACAACTAACATACCTACGCAAGACTTACCTTCATCGTTAGTCTAGTGGACAATGAATTTTCAAGTCAATACTGTTGCGTAGGGCTTATAACTGTGACAGATAGTGTATTAACTTACCACCGCCACTAACTCAAATAGAAATGGAGTTTTTGAGTTTTAGCTGCACCTGCAAAGGAATTCAATCTGCAAATAATTCACTTTCTAGGTAGATACGGGCAATGAGCGCTAAACCAGAGGATCCTGTTTAGTGATTCGGTTGTTTAGTGAGTTTTTGGGGGACGTGCTTTGCTTGCAAGGACTGTCACTTGCCGATCCACAGTTTGGTGGTCAACTTGATGTCATTATAGGCACCAACGACTTGCCTCTTTTTTGGACTAGTGATGAGAAGAAATTTTGTGCCGAAGCTAGAATTACTGCCATAAACACCATCTTTGGATGGTCAGTATCTGGTCCAGCTGCATCAAGCAACAAAAATGAAGAAATGGTGTCATTGAAAGTGGAACTGACAGAAGATGAAGATGCAAAGCTGTTTCAAACAATGTATCAGCTGGAAAAGGTGCCCACAGCACTAAAATTGACACAAGAAGAAAAGTCAGCTGTGGAACAATTCAACAGCTCTGTCAAGCAAGGTGATGATGGCAGGTACTCCTGCAAATTGCCACAAGTAGCAGATCCACCAAGCCTTGGTGAGTCACAGAAAATGGCCAAGGCCAGATTCTTTCAAAATGAGAGAAAAATGGCAAAAATTGGAGCATTGGAACCATTCAATGATGAGCTCAACAGTTACATCACCATGAAGCATGCAGAGATTGTCCCACAAAATGAAATGGAAAGTGGAAAATTTTATTTACCTGTACAAGGTGTGCTGAAGCCTGACTCAACGTCAACAAAAACAAGACCAGTTTTTGATGGCTCAGCAAAGTCATCAAATGGAGTTGCTGTTAATGATTTGTTTTTGGTGGGCCCAAATCTCTACCCATTGATTGCTGATGTTCTGCTCAAATTCAGAAGCAACAAAGTCGCACTGACTGCAGACATCAGCAAGATGTATAGGGAGGTGGAGCTACATGCTGATGATCGAGAATACCACAGATTCTTTGTAAGAACAAGTGATGGAAAAATTGCCACAGCCAGAATGACAAGAGTCACTTTTGGAATCAGACCCTCACCATTTGTGGCTACCTCTGTCATCAGGTTGCATGCTGAAAGAAACAAAGACAAATTTCCACAAGCATGTGAAGAAGTGCTGCACTCATTCTATGTGGATGACTTTTTGTCAGGTGCTTCAACAGTTGATGAAGCAATACAATTGCAACAATCACTTTGTGAGCTGCTTGCTGCAGCAGGAATGACTCTAAAGAAGTGGAGATCATCATCAACAGAAATGCTGAAGTCAATACCACAGGAATTGGTTGAGAAAGAAGACAGAAAGTTGTTGGTGAGACATGATGCCCTGAAAACCCTTGGAATACATTGGGATGCCAGCATGGATTGCTTATTTGTGACCACTCCCACTTTGCCACAACATGGTGAGGTGACAAAGAGGGTGGTGGCTAGAGTAGTTGCTGGGGTATATGATGTTTTGGGGCTGGTTGCACCTTTCGTAATCACTGGAAAAATAATTTTGCAGTCTCTGTGGGAGAAGCAGGTTGGCTGGGATGATGTTGTGCCTGATCAAGTATTGTGTGAATGGAAAAAATGGTTGTGTGACATTAATGTGGTAAGGTGTCATCCCATTCACAGATACACTGGAGCAGTCAGTGATGTGGGTAAGGTTACATTGCATGGCTTTGCTGACAGCAGCTGTAAAGCATTTGCAGCAGCAGTATATGTCAGGATACAAGTCAGCGACGACACCACTGTGTCATGTGACCTGCTGTGTTCCAAAGCCAGGGTGTGTCCTCTAAAAGCTAGAACACTGCCTGAATTAGAATTAGAAGGTGCCAAACTAGTAGCTCAATTGCTTGCACACACTGCTGAAGTGCTTCACATCCCATTGACAAATTGTTTTTGTTGGTCAGACAGTATGATTGTGCTAGCATGGTTGCAGAAGCCACTCAGCAAACTCAAAGTATTTATTGCCAATAGAGTTGCATTAATCGATCAATTGTTGCCGCAGGTGAAATGGAAGCATGTGAAAAGTGATGACAATCCTGCTGATCTTCCCAGTAGGGGTGTGTCAGCAAATGATCTCATACAATCAAGGTTGTGGTGGCATGGCCCTGAATGGCTGCGTGAAAAAGAGGTGTGGCCTGATGTTATTGTGTCTATCCCTGATGACCATTTACCAGGTATTAAAAAAGAATCAACAGTGTTGGTTACCATGGCAACTACTGAGAGTTGCAAGCTATGGGAGCTGTATTCTTCCTATACAAAGTTGACCAGAATTGCAGCCTGGCTGCTAAGATTTGTCAATGCCTACAAACACAGGAAGCAAGCCCCATCCACTGTCCCACCCAATCCCACACACTTGCGTTTTGATGATTTGCAGTGTGCGAAGTATGCTCTAATTAGAGTGCAACAAAAGCAAAGCTTTCCTGCTGAATGGCTTTCATTGTCTAAAAAAGCTAAGTTGGCAAAGGGCTCACCCTTAGGGGGGCTGTGTGTCAGCATGGATACTGACAAACAAATTATTGTTGGCCATGGAAGAGTGGGAGAGAGGGAGAGAGGACGGAGAGACAGCTCAGAGGAGGCTCTCCACAACTTGTGGTTGGGGGGGGCACAAAATATTTTAGAGCTTGGCACACTCCTATGAAATCTGATTTTTTAAGCTATAATACATCATACAAAAAGACAGATTAAAATGTTCCAAAGTGTCTTTTCTTTTCTTCATGTAGTGATACAAAGTCACAAGTTTTTGAATTGGGGAGGGGGGGCAATGCCCCCCCCACAATTAGTATTGGGGGGGGGGGCAATTGCCCCCCTGCCCCCCCAGTGGAGCCTCCCCTGCAGCTGATACAGTTCTGAAGAGACTTGGTAGCAACTTAGCTTCTGAAACTTCATTGTCCACTAGCATTTGTTCAAACCCTCAAAGGTTTATATTCGGTGGTATAGAAGTCGATTTTGGCAATCCAGACTAATAGATTTGCCTCTGAGAATCGTGTTGAATTCTTTCTGTTGAGTTTCACATATTTCCAAAATGTGTGCCTTCCTACAGTCCTGCTCAATTTCCCTTTGACTCTCCTTATTCTGAAAAAACAAGAGTCATTTGGCAATCAAACTCCTTGGCAGGCATCTCATGTTTCTTTTATTCATCCTCTTGTCTCTTTTAATCCCTCTTATCATTATCTTTTTTCTCCTTATCCTTACATCTCTGTTCTTGCATCATGCTTATACTAATTTACCAGTACTCTGTTTGTGGGGTGTAAGTCCACAAGCTACAAATATTATTGTTTCCTTCTGAAGGACCACTCTGCTAGCCATAGGACACACACACTGACTAGCCTTGTTTTAGATTTTCCTATGTGTCGGTAGATCCTCTACTGCTCTTCAACAAAAAATGCAGGAAAGTGACACACTAGCCACAGCTACTCTAGAACTCGCAACACACAGGATTCACAAAGATTCAGTCAAGCAGAAACTCTACTTCTGTGATTGTATTCATGGTGTGGTACCACTATCATTTTCATCGGCTTCTTCATTACCTTGACACCAGCCTGCCAGAGCCCACCAAAGTGTGGTGCCCTAAGTGGTGAACAGTGCCATTTGATGTGTTGTGTGTCTTGTGACATTGTCAACTGCTGCTGTGATTTGGCCATCACCTGCTGCAACTGCTTTATCTCATTTGCTGCACCCACGAAGTTGTTGCCATTATCACTGTAGATGTCACTTGGGAAGCCCATTCTATTAGAAAATCTGTTAAGGGAAGCAATGAAGTCATCAGTACTCAATGATTTGCATATCTCCAAATACATGACTCTGGTTGTCATACATACAAATAGACACAGGTAACACTTGAAGTATACTGGCTTTGTTGTGGCTCCCTCTCTTAATGTAATGGAGCCAGCAAAATCAATTCCTGTCACCATGAATGGTGGCTGCAATGTTGTTCTCACAGGGGGCAGCATTCCCATTTGATGCAACCTGTGCTTTGCTGCTACAGGTAAGTGACATTGGATAAAAAATACTTGAATAAATTTCTACCCTGAAGCTAAGAAAACCCTGAGGTCCATATTGGCTATATTTTAAAGTCAACTTGTTTATAGCAGTACTCTGTTATAATGATTAAAATAGACACAAGGTATCCAGAAAGCAATCCATGAATCCACTGTGTATGTTGATTCACTGCTATGCTGACATGCCTATCGAATGTGATCAATATTAATGTACAAAGGTAAGAACTCTAGTCAAACAGGTAAAGAGGCAATGCATTGTGTCTGAAATCAAGTACAAAGATGCTTATGAAGCAATAGTGAAAAATATTAATAATGTAGCCAAGACATGGAAACAAGGCTAGCTGAATACCAGCCACAGAATGAAGCAGCAGAAGTTGATTAGAAACCACAATCTAGCAAATCAAAGCAAGGCAGCAATGGTGGGAGATACAAGTGCTATAACGATAGAGTAAGGGGACACTATAACAGACTATATGTACGAAACCTGAGACCTGGTCACCCACTGACTATTCCAGGGATGGATTTTACCTGGACATGTCAACAGAGAGCCAGTATAGTGCGTATTGGAGAATGAAGCCAGTGAAATGGTAATTCCAGAAGATATGACTGTTATTATGTTCCCAATAACAGTATTTAAATGACTAAGATATGTATGCAAAGCTAAGTCAAACTGCCCATGGGTGATTTCCAATGTGAAGTAGATATTGCAGTTATGAGTTAATAAAGATACCACTTATTGGAAAGAATATTGAACGAGCAAAAATTTACTAGTGAACATCAACAATATCTTAAGAACTTCATCCAGATCAAAAAGCCAAGGATTACAGAGTTAACACTATTGGTGAGGACAAGACAGTAGATTACTAGCTAGAGATATAGGATAAGTATCCAGAATGTGATGGAATGAAGATGTGCTGAATGATATGATAATTGGAGAAAGATCTAAGAGTTTGGCTGATATAAGTGGAGTAGTGGAAGAAAAATTGGCATGTGCCATACTGGAGATGTGGTTAAGTTTAAAATTGAAAGGTATGCGTAAGTTGGAGGAAGGAGGAATGAAAATATGGAAAGCATTCGATGAGTACATAAGTACAACTATTTAGAAGAATGGAAGAAGTTCACTGATAAGATGGATTTGTATGGGCTGAAGAAAGTTTTGGAGCATTTAAAAATAATGTGAAGTAGTGAGTGACCATGACTGAGTTAAGTAGAGTCAGGTTAATATTTTAGAGCCAAAGGAATGTACATGAGTATGGTTACATAATAACAACATTAACATGTATAACAATGAAGATCGTTAGTAACAATAAGCATACACAATCAGTACCTTAAATATTTGTGCAAGTTCAATTTTTACAATATTTTCATAGTAACACAGGATTTACCGATATAAAATGATTATTTTTTACTTACTTATTCGCACAGGATATCTTTTTGGAACATCAGTTGTGTTAGGAACCTCTGGTTTATTACTTTCCTGTGAAGTGATTGATACTTTAGATCTTGTGTAGTGAACAAGTGGTGCTTGATAGCCATCCTGAGAGTCTTGGATAGAATTCAAATCATGAAAGACTAAAGTACAGGTAACACCATAAAATGGAGGTTAGAACAGGATTTACACAACCAAGGGCTGTAGTCCCGAAGAATGCAACCAACTAGTACCATAGTTCTAGGCTACAGGAAATACATAATTTTTGACTGGAAGGTTCACTTTTTCACCTTTTAGTAGGTGGGTACAAAATATATTAACCTTGATTTGAATAATGATTGAGTAGTCTGAGCATACCACAGTACAAATAGTGCATTACATCATGTAATAATAAGAGCATACACACATAATTGTGTTTTAAAGTAATATTATAATTGAAACCATAAGAATAATAACTTCCTAGGAGAGTAACAATTAACTCAGGGCACATAACAACATTTGATATCACTTACAAAATACTACTAATTTATTTCCAGTAAAACTGCAGATGCTAATTGTTGGTTGTGGAATATGTATCTCATAATATGAAAAATTACACAAACAGCTCATGATTCATAATAATTGATAAACACAAGAGCTGATGTTTTAGGCTCTGATAAGAGCGGTAAAGTATTGAACCAACACATATATAATATTACACTTGAAAAATACTGCAAGGCAGGCTTGATAAGTGTGTCACAACTAATTTATGCAAATTAGAGTACAATTTCATTGACGATTATAACCCTCAGCATGCTTGCGTAAGAGTTATCCTGTCTTTCTGTCGGTATGTCTGTTTGCCTGTATGTCATGCTCTGATATTGGAGATTACTGATATTCAACCATTGATTTAGGTATGAACTTACTCAGAATGATGTTTAAAGATTTCATTGTGCTACTTCTAATTTTGGGCTGATTTTTTAGGAAACATGAATCAGTCAGCTCCACTAGATACCAGCTTTTCTTGGTAATGTCTCCCATATGTAGTTTTTCTTTATGTTGGGTAGTTAACCATGCGTTGGAAGTGGAGTTTTGTGTTGGAAATGTATACAGGTGAGTGTCCCTGGCATGTCTAACTTCTTCTATTATGAAGACAACATTTATATAATATGTACTATTTTCATTGCTTGAGCTATATGAATAACTGATGAGAATAGCCAATAAAATATTCTTTTGGTCTGAGATGATTTTGTAATAGCCAGCTAGTGTATAGCAGAGCTGAGTGTTCGCACCTTTAGTGCTTTATTTAACGGTTAACTAACCAGTTATCTCCATCACAGCAATAGGTAACAGAAACTTCATGGTAGTGCAAGTGTGAGCATTGATTGATATGGCTACTGTCGTTTGTGGGGAAACCATTACTCAACTTGAAAGAAAACAACTATTGTCAGGTGGTATGAATGAAACTGGTAAAGTGTAGCCATGCACACCACTCACATCATGTCAGTTATTTGTCACTGTATTTCACTACTAGGTGAGCTGGATTTATTAATACTATAAAACATTACTAACATAATCAATTCACATATTTGGATGACATTCATTATATAGGTCTCGTCCATTGATAGCAATCGGTAATACCTGTTGCAAAGGATTCATAAAAAAATTCAAGTATTTCAGATTTTGAAGTAAAAGTAGAAGGATAAGGACTAGAGGTATTTGGGAATAAAATACATTTATAGTCATAACTATTCTCATCTAGATTGGAAGGACTTTGAAAAATGGCTTCACTTGATGCTGTTTGTAACTCAATCTCTTCTTTAAGCTTAAGAAATAGCTGATACAATAAATGAAATTCTTCTCTTTTCTCTTTCAAATGTTTTCATCCTCTTTCTGACAGCAGAGCTGTTGATTTAGACAGATCTGTAATCAAATAAATTTCATTCTTGGCCATGAGTGTGCTGGGATTACTATTGTATTTTAGATCTGAAGTAATATTTTTTATTACATTCTCCAAACGAAGTCTTGTCAGAGTTTTACCATGTTCAGGTGGTCCCGCTTAGCGAGTAATACTTTCAATACTTGCTTCTCACGTTTTATGATTTCTTGATAGGCTTTTCTACACTTTTCATTATTATTGCTGACATGATTCCTATGGAGGCTAAGATCTTGTACTGTAATATGATATTGAGCACCATCAACTGCATGGCTTCGCAATCATGCATTCAATTGATGTAGAGTTGGTGTTGAATGAAAAGAAATATGTTACCGGTTTTGGGAAAATCCGCCTAAACGCGGCATCTAAAGTTTTCTAATTTATTCTACCAGGACGTTGCACGGGGATTTTGGATGTCGTCCTACAAATTTGGAAGCTGTAGCACAAGCCATCTTCGCCCTACGCACTACAACACTTCAGTATTTTTGCTAAACTTATTATTTCTGATTTCGAAAAAGCGCCGTGTAAAGGGGTTGCTAAGGTCAGGGGGTGTGCCTTGTATTCGTATACTATTACCGCGTGTCTCCGGGACACTACGCATTGAAAGAAGTCGAAAAGGCTTAATGCAAGGCTCCTCGAGAAACAATGATGGCGAAAATTGCGTGAGTTAATTGATGAACAGACACACCTTACCAAACTGCTGTAATGACAAGAGCACTCTTTACCTGATTAGACTACATTAGCAGACACACCTTACCAAATGCTTACAGGTTTCCTTTGCACGTATGTATACAAAATAATGTACCTTAGTTATCTCATTGGATGTACTCCTAAATTTACTACTAATTGTTTAACAACTTGTGCATTTGAGTAGTTCATAAATGTGAAGCTAGGTAAAAGCTTTACTTTAAAAGAGTGACTCCCATTTTTTTTGTGTAGACTCAGGCATGCCTTTCAGTATATTAATTAAAGATCAGGCATAGAATTTGAAAGTGATGGGACATTAATTTTCTTCTTCTGGTAAAGGTGAGCCAAATGCTCACAGTACAACTATAGTATTGTACTCATACATAAATAATTCTTACTTAAAGCATCCACTAATCTTATAGCACATAGCAAACAAGTAGTCTCCCCATCCTCCCTCCCTCCCTCACCCCAACGTGTAAAGGATGGTATGTACTGCATTAAAGACTGAACGATTAATTTTTAATGCCAATTATAATATACTGTATTTAAAAATTAACAGGAGTTTGTAATAGTATTTCACAAGCTCATAATGTAAAAGCATTAGCTAATTGTGTAGTAGTTACAAATTAAATGTGACATGTGAAGTGTGTGTACAGTACATAAAGTACAGGAGAGTAACAACAACAACAATAATAATAACAGCAACGTATAACAGTTCTTAATAGCTATTTATTTTCCTAATGGTGACACTAATAAAATTGACAACATATTAACAATATAGCCAGATATGTATGTATAATATATGTAAAATGGTAGCAAATTATAATAATTACTGTGCTACTATGAGTTTATTTGTTTAGTGAACTGTATGAATTTTGATGATAATTGTGTCTGTTATCAGAGCTGCTGTGATTGATGGCAATTTGAATCAGTCACAAGTAACTACAGACATAAAACATAATCATGAATTACTAGAGTGATTTGGAAACTCATACATTTAATGCCATTTAAAGAAACCGTATAGCTACTAATTCTCAATAAAAACAACATTAAAAAGTTTATAATGAATTGAGAAAATTTGCAAATTGTTACCAGCTTGTTTAAATACCTGGGCTAGCTGGTAATGCTTAGTTTTATGAGCTTTAAAAAATTAAGATTCAAAGTCTATCTTAATAAACAAAAACAACAACAACAACAACCCAAATTTAAGTAATAGTTAGAGCATAAGCGCTTAGGTACTGGTGGATTTAGTGCACTACCTCAGCTCTAACTATTTTAGATCCCGTTTACGCATGCCCAGTTGCCACTAGCAACTTTGTTTATCCGCATTTTCGCAGAAATAGCTAAAGGCAAAAATTAGTGCACACTTACCAAGTTAGTACACCTAGTAACAATATAGCAACGGGATCTAAAGTGCAAATAGTATATTATTGGTAGAATTATATATCTAAAAAATTTAAAAGTTACACCAAACCAACAGCATGTACTATTTGCCACTATAATTCTTTTCTATCTCGAAAAAGTTTCTTTTTGTTACCAAAATAACTACTTCAGTATCCATAGCTATAATAATAAATGCTTGTGTGTCAGTAACAATGACAACTAATGGTGTGTGTATTTATGAATAATGTATGAGCTAATCAGAGTTGGTATAGCACTGTTATTACCTGATGGTAATAGTGTTTGACAAAGGAGGGAAAAACAAGGACTTTGACATGATTCGAACCAGCAACTATGGAGTGTAGAATGCACACACAAACCTTTAATACAACAGAGCATAGCAGCTTGGAGTATCTTGAAGTGCCTTATTACCCATTGTATCCTGTAAAATTGAACACTCGCTGGACTGAGTTGGGAAAAAGTGTTCATCTACAGTAGCTAACCATAATAGGTAGCTATAAGAGAGCAGGAGAATGCAAAGGTTAAAAAAAATAGAAGCAGGAGAGATAAAGCTGACTGATGTAATTACTCCAATGAAAATGTGAAAGAAAATGCCCAGGATAGAGATAATGAGGAGCAGGAGAGGTAGACAGAGGAGGAGAAGAGAATCCATGAGTTGAAAAGGATGGCGGAGAAAAAAAGATAGAAGGAGAAAACCATGGATAAAATTACCTTATGCTACTGCACCACTAATATGCACAAGTAAGTCAGGCACCACTGTGTAGCTGGGTACTTGCTAGTTATAAACAAATAAAAACAAATGCTCACACTAAAATTGGTCTGAAACTTTTGATAAAATTGAATAGAAAAAAGCTGAAATCAAATTAGTTTAACCTTTATAATAATATAATATCTAGCATAATATTTCATATGATGCTTATTTACCAGTGTGGTTCTTGACAATGTCTTGAAAAAGGTTCCTCTTACCAAGCCATGACACTACTTCAGCTATTCTTCTCCAGCTGGGCTTTCCATTATTCTGATAGTCATAATCCAGATGCAGCCACGAAGCAAGGGCATTTTGCAGACATTGCGAAGAACTAGTTGGAGAGTCTCTTCTGATGGCTTCTGTGGCATCGTAGTCTAAACCCAACTGTAGAGCAAACTCCTGCCAGATTGGAGACAGTGGAAGTTTTAGCTTCCTATAAATGGACCCCAAATTATAGATGTCTATAAACAAAAAAAGATTGAACTATAAGGATTGGATACTACCTGTTTATACTCATAGGCAATAGAATAATTGAAATATGCCATAATAGATTGTATTAGTTCTTAAAATTATTATGTTTTGCTTAAATAACAGTACGCTTCATTTTACAAGCTACAGAATGCAGTGTACAGCATCTGCTGATACTAATAAATATTAATTAGAAGTTGCAGAAAAAATTAATATAGTCAAATTCTGTCCATTAATAAAATAATGTCTTACGATTTATAATTTTTACTTACCCAATACTTTTGAATCAATTCTGCTTAACATAATCTTCTCATTCTGTGGCTCACGAGAAACCTCTTGATGACCTACAAATTAATTGTCAAGTTATAATGAAGTATCATTATACTTGGCTATTGCAAGTTTCATTATATCATTGTTTCTACAGTTCCTGTTAAGTTTTAGATTTTCATTAAATTAATACTGGCAAATGCATTTAATCTGGTTATTTTGAATTATTTCTATGACTGAAGGCTACTGTATAGAGTGTTGTTACTTTTATTAGAAATATTTTCACAGTAACAACTTTCTAATTGAAATACGATTACTATTTACTTACGATCCTGATACAATATATTTGTGGGTTTCGCAGGATGTTTGGTCAATACTTCACATTTTTTAGAAAGTTTTCCTGAAAATGGTACAGAAACAAACAGTTATCCACAAAATGACACCATTTTGTTCTTGCACAAGATCCTTGACTGAGTAATAGCTAGTGTGCACGAACTAAGACTTGAATAAAAAAGAAAAAATATTTTTAGTTAAATTAAGATCAGAAAATACATAATTGCAACTAAACAAGACAATTTGGTTAGATGACAATTTCTAAACAATTTAGAAGTTTAATATTCTACAATATCTTAAAATTTCAGTATGTAACAGCTAGGCTCATAATATCATCTTAATAAAGCAAAATAGATTGTATTTATATTATAGTTGTACTAGAGAAATAAAGAAGCTGCAAAGCAGAAATTTCATACTTTCTTTATCACCCTTCTTTTACCCATTAGATGTATTCTCTCTTCTTTCTCAGGCTCTTTTGTAAACAATACAGAATTAAAAATATTTGGTCGCCACTGGTAATCGAACCCAAGACCACAAGCTTAACGCACAAATGCTTGCTCTACCACTGTATAAATACAAAATTGGAGTGTTTGTGTGCCGACTGGTTGTCATAGCTCCGTGGTAGAGCGCTTGTGCATTAAGCAAGTGGTCCTGGGTTCGTTTGTCGGTGGCAACCAAATATTTTTAATTCTGTATTGTTAATAAAAGCCTGTGAAAGAGAGACAATACATCTAAAAGCTGAAATTATTCTTTTCTTATAATGTTAAACCCAGTTGATTCACTGAATAACATTAAATGGCTTATGATACTTACTGAGAAATGGTACAAAGAAGGAGCCTCAATTTTTTAGAATTTAATCACAAATATTCTAGTTGGATCCTTATATACAACATTGTTGATCTGAACCAACTTCCACATTCTTACCTGATAATTCCACTTCATTAAAATCAGGATAACAAACACTTTCCTAAATATACCAGACAACAACTTAACAAACAAATATCATAGTTTATAGATATGTGATTATTTGTTAAAATTAATTGTACAAGAAGTATATTTACTCGGCAAGTGCGTATTTATACTAACTATGAAATCGTTTATTATTCTTTTTTGCTACTGTCAATGCATTATTTGTAGAGCAGTTTTATTAATTAATACACAGGTTGAATTATAGCTTAACTTTAATTGTTGTATTTCAATCATATAAATATTTTAAGCTGGTAATTAAATTAATATACATTCTAGATATGCTATTGCTTTGACATAGTATGTAGTTTTAAAAATCACAGTAATTATATCTATAATGGGTATATAAGCTCAGTATAGTTTTCACAGTTTTGACACACAATTATGAATATTTTACCTCTCCAAACCACACTTTGTGTTCTTCTGCCATTTCAACTCTTGTCTTGAGTCCTTTGGAGTTAATACACCACATGATGCTGGGATCATAATCTCCTTTCTTCACCACACACAAGCGATTTACCTCAGGGTGAATCGGACAATCGAATGCTAATTGATATCGACGACTGACAGTCTTTAGATTGTAAGTGTTTAGAACAGTGTCTGTGTTCTCTGTGACATTATCCAGAGTGTCTTCAACTAGTATTCTGACTTCATTGCAAACTTGAGAGGCTTGTATCTTCCATCTTTTAGGTCTAGCCAGGATAATTTGAAAGAAGTTGGGTCTTGCTACAAAGAATACTTTGTTTCCATCTTTTCCATAAATGAATGGAATGAAGTTTTTTCTTACACTCTCTTCATCCATGAGCTCAAAAGGATACATCTGACTCTAAAGTAGGGATATTTTAAAAACAATATTAATAATACATAATAAAAATGTTATCACATGAATAAAAATTACATTTTTGGATGCCTGGCCTACAAGGCTTGCTATCAAAGATGGAAATACTCCGATAGGCACAAATCCAGAAATGAAATACACTTTCAGTATGAAAACTTTGGCATCATTTTTAATTCTCTCAATTTCAGCATCAAGTTCTTCTTCTGACAAATTTTGCAATACACAGGGCATGAAGTATAGTTGCACTGCATATCTATCGACAAACTTCTCTTCTGTGAGAGATTTCCGAAGTGGAGCGATAACGTGGACATGCCGTAACAAAGATTCCAATTTTTCAGGAGGAAAAAGGTCTGCAGAAACATTTTTGATGTCAGCAAATGATACCTTACCTACTTTTCTCAGTTTTTCACCAGCATTTGGACTTAGATCTACACCAGTTTCAAAAATAAGACGTGAAATGCTGTCAAACACAAGCTGTGTGTCTGTTATAACAAAATCTTTCAATTCTGGTACGTTTGGAAAATAATAAATAATTCCAGTGTAGTGATGAAAGAACCACAAAGCTACATCTGTTTCTTCTTTATTCATTCGAAGATGCTTACCACTTTGATAGCAGGTGTCCAAGTCCACATATTTTTTCTTGTTGTAGCGTAAAAACAGACTAAAAGGAAGCCACCGAGCTGGAATTTCTGGTCGTGGAAACTTATCCAAAGCTTTCTGTATAAACTTTTGTAGGCCTTCAATCTCCTCTTCTGTACCATCATAATTATCTATCGGGTAAATGAGTCTCTTCATGTCTTCTGGAAATTCATCTTTGGAATCATTTGATTCAAAACCATTATCTGACACTAACTGAAGTAACTCTTTGTCGACAAAAATTGTATCCTTCAAATCTTGTTGCATTTTTTTGTCAAAATCGATCATTTCTTGAGATGAGACTTTGTCTTTGTAAGTACCGACTATGTGAGCAACTAACTTGGGAGAATTCTGTGTCAAATTCTTCAACATAGAATCATCTCTTGCTTGCACAGTGGAATAAGACTGCATGGAGAATATGCTAGACAAAGCTGATGTAAGATTTTGTCTCACAGTGCAGTTGGACATTCTGTCTGGTATCTTACAATTGTCTGCTCCTCGTAAAGATACTTTATATGTCTTATCCAGGTTGTCTCCATATCGACAGAAGAGAAGATAAAGAGCTGGACCAATAATGAGAGCTGGAAGCATGTCCATCAACTCAGGCTGACCTCCAGTATCCTTCATGTAGAGCAAGGTCATTTTATCAAGGTGACCAGCTAACTCTTCCCATGTACCTGTTACAAAGGATTCATCAAAAACTTGAAGTATTTCTGAACTTGAAGTAGAAATAGAAGGACTAGCAGTATTTGGGAATGAAATATGTTTATAGTCATAACTATCCCTGTCTAGATTGGAAGGACTTTGGGAAACTGCTTCACTTGTTGTTTTTTGTAACTCCATTTCTTCTTTAAGCTTAAGAAAGAGCTGATACAAGAAGTGAACTTCTTCTCTTTTCTCTTTCAAATGTTTCCATCCTCTTTCTGACAGCAGAGCTGTTGATTTAGACAGGTCAGTAATCAAGTAAGTTTCATTCTTGGCCATGAGTGTGCTGGGATTACTGTTGTATTTTAGATCTGAAGCTATATTTTTTACTACATTCTCCAAACGAAGTTTTGTCAGAGTTTTACCACGTTCAGGCGGTCCCAAAAATATTAACTTAGCAAATAATACTTTCAATACTTGCTTCTCACGTTTTATGATTTCTTGATAGGCTTTTCTGTACTTTTCATTGCTATTGCTGACATGACTTCTGTGGAGGCTAAGATCTTGTACTGTAATCTGATACTGAGCACCATCAACTGCATAGCTTCGCAAACCCTCATTCAAACGATGTAGAGTTGGCCTCCAATAAAAAGAAACAAATGCTTGCAGGATATTGTATAATTTAATTAAATTAGTACCACATGTTCGTGTGTCCTCTATTACAACAAGTGGTATTGGCAATGCTTTACCAATTTCCTCCCATTTATTTTCCAGTTGATGCAATTTTCTTAATAATAATGGAATGTGTTCATCATTGAGAATTATAGCCGTATCATTATTGTCATTTAAGAAACTGCCACCTGTGCTTTTTCTACTCAGTTTATGGCGGCAGCATGTCGGTAAACCTAAAAGAAACAAACACGAGAGATGCAGTTAAATTTATTAATGAAAGGTGTGTGTAAGCTAGAAGAATGTGACAGATTTCAATGAGTACATAAGTACAACTTTTTAAAAGAATTTTCCTTAAGAAGTTTCCAGATACAAAACAAAAGGAATTTGAATGAGTTGGAGGTATTTTTGGAGTGTATAAAATAATATGAAGGAGTGAATGACATTGACTGTGTTAGGGCACGCACATTGAAATTTTTCTCTAATCTATTTTGTTCTTATCTGGTAGTTTTATGTGCAAATATAAACCAGAATTTTTTTACTATTTAAAATCCTCGGAGATTAACCAAAATCTTAAGTATTTCTTGTTGTTGGCAGGGCTTAGTGATGATGTAGATACGGGAACAGCTGTGTTTGGTTTATTTAGTTAGCCTACCATGGCTGTGGGGTTGTTTTATTAACCCTCAGTGCGCATGCGCCTGAGGGTATATAGTAGTCAACCTGTCAGTCTTTCAGTCACTCATTCAGTCATTCTGTCAACAAGGGATCTTGAAGAGTACGGCTACCCAGGCTTTGAAAGCGACTTCAAACATTGCACTTCACGGAGTAAGTCCCTTTAATGTGCCAGAATTGTTAGTTTTGACTTAGTTTTCAAGAAAGGAGGAAGCATATTTGTAGCTTGGGGACAACTCGTGGACACACACTATGTAGATTTAAGTATTGAATTGCGTTGGTAAATTATAATAAGCAAAATTAATATTTAATACGAAGTTATAGTTTTTTCATAACATATAAGTGGTTCTCATGAGAGTTAATTAACTTGTGATACATGGTGCACCACCCACTTTGATGCAGCTTCCATTACTCCTGACCAAGCAGCAGTGATTCTGATGGCATTTCAGATGCCTATGGTAATGTTTCAAATACCAGCAATAATAATACCATGATAACTCGTACTGACTCTGATACATCATGGTTAGTAGAGTGGACATTTTACACAATCCAGTGAGAAGAAATTTGTTGAGTGGCAATAATATTGAGAAGAATACATGTGTTGAAATTATTATTCATCACCTATGATCTGAAGTATTATCAGACACTATTGCTTGGCTCATAGCTGTAAGGAATCTGGAACTACTTTCTACCACTATCACTGTCTCTGATGAGCCGTAGCCTGATCTGTACTGGCTACTTGCTTCTGCCTCAGACTCATCAGACATTGCTAACTAACTAAAACAAGCCCACAGCCATAGACTTACTAAATAAATCAAGCACAACTGTTTCCCTATCTACATCATCACTAAGCCCCACTCACAACAGGAGGTAATTAAGATTTTGGTTATATCTCTAAGGTAAGGGGTTGTTATATAGTAATGTTTTTTCTGGGTTATATTTGCACATAAAACTACCGGAAAATTACAAAAAAAGAGAGAAAGACTTCATCATGCTTGTCCTTAACAAAATTCAACCAAGGAGTACAGAACTATAGTTACATAACAACATCAATGTGTATAACTTGATGACCATTAGTGACAGAATAAACATATGCAATCAGTATTTGAGACATATTTGTGCAAGTTCAATCTTTGTAATATTTTCATAGTAATACAGGAGTTGTCAATATGAAATGATTATTTTTACTTACTCGAAAATTGACGATGATAAAGTGATGATGGAACACCATTTATTTGTAATCGTTCATCAGGTAATCTTGGAACATCATGTAATCTTGGATTATTAGGTATTCTTGGATTATTATGTATTCTTGGATTATCAATTAATCTTGGATTATCAGGTAATCTCGGAACATCAGTTATGTTTCTTTCCTGTGAAGTGATTGATGCTTTAGATCTTTTGTAGAGATAGCTATCCTGAGAGTGTTTAGCAGAAACTAATCATGAAAGACAAATAATTAGATTACACTAGGACATGGAGATTAGTACAGGATTTACACAACAGAGGGTTGAAAACCCAAGGGTAGTGTTAATTTTGTACCTACCAAATGGCAGGGTGCAACCCACTTGTACTATTGCTCTAGCTATAGGAAACACATAAAAACTAATTTTTGATTGTACAGTTCACTTATTCACTTTTTAAGAGGTGGGTACAAAATATATTTCCCTCAAATTGAGCAATCTGATTAGGTTTGAGTATACCAGGTACAAGTAATGCATTCATTACATTGTATAAGTGTATACACACGCATATGTATTTATAACCCTTAAAGTAATATTATAATTGAAACTATAAAAACGATAATGTGCTAGGAGAGTTTCAATAATGACTCACGGCACATCACAACATTTTATATCACTAATATTTTTTTTCCAGTAAAACTTCAGATGATAATTGTTGGTTGAGAAATGTGTGTCTCTTGAAAACTACTCACAAAATACTTGGCAACACAAGAGTTGATTGTACAGGCTCTGATAAATTTATGAATATAAAAAAATGTTATATTTAATGTATTGTTAACTATGTGTGTATCAATTATTTATTAATAAAATAAGAATAATATTAGGAGAGTGTAAGAACCAGAGCAATTGATTCCAGTGGAGGATCAAGGAGGGTTTTTCCGGTTTCCGACGAAACCGCTTTTACGCTAAGAACTTACTTAAATTATCATCTCCTCTTAACTTAATTCCCAAACTTGAACAACTGCACTCAACAGACTAACTGCAATTGAAGTCTAATATTTTTTCAGCATGTTAGATCGCAACTGAACAAAAATGGGCCTCAACTCCCTATAGCTAACTTGGTAGCACTCTTTTAAAGTTTCTATCTATTCTCGTTAACCAGCCACCGCCCCCTTACATGCGGAGAATGGCTGGTTAACGAGACTTCCTTCTATCTGAAGATATCTTTGGTTGTGAGAAATTAACCTGGTTTGTCTCGGAAAAGTTTTTAAATGGAGTGGAAGTATCTGTGGCTGTGAGCAGCAATGTCTCAAAGCAAATGACTTCGTTTTTTCAAACATTAGTGATTCAATTATTTCCACTGGTCTACCTTCATGTGTTCACCCATAACTGTCTAACTGATTGTGATGTATTAACAGTATTCACAAGTCAAGATAATATCTTTATATTGTCAACACTCTGTTACCTTCATTTCTGATCCTTTTTTTTTAATGTACATGGATAATTCACTTCATATTGATCATTATAACCACTCATATAATATTATAGCTAATGCATGAATGTAGCTTTTTAATATGTGTCATTACTGTGTCTCAAAGAATTTAATAGTAGTAACAGTCGTTTCTTCATGATGGTTTTCAAAAAATCAAATAACATAATAAAATTACATACAACTTCATGAATATAGTTGAGGGTGTGTGGCTTAAGTGATAAGAGGAATTCGAAAAAAAAAAGAAACGCTCTTTCAAAAGTTCTAGATTCGCGCCTGGATTCTACTGTTCATTCAATGTATTATAACCACCCCAATCGCATTATCATCATTTCACACCTTTGAATGATTCTCCTGCTTCTCACGGTAGCTTCTAGAACTTTCTTTTCATGCATGTGCTAATTAGTCAGTTTTGTCGTGTGTTTCTCTATATACTGCTAGTTCTCTGAATTCTCTAGGTCTCTTCTTCCTCATACAATTTTTTTTGTACTTCCTCCAGTTTTTATCATAATTATCCAATATACCAACTAGAACATGGGCAGTATAGTGTAGGGAGTACCATAACTGAGAGGGAAGAGAACTGGCGGCAGCCACTTGATTTAACTGAGACCTAACAGAGAGCTTTGTCTGTTTCAAATTTGATTTAATGTTATGTGTCTTGCTCAATCAGTCTGTTTTTCTCACAGGTACCACTCTAAACAAATCAAACTCAATGGCCGCCTCCGCCGGTCCACTAATTTTGCAAAAGTAGGTGTGGGCTCCTCTTGTTAATGAAATTCTTTACCTAACTCTGTTATAATTAGCTCGTGCAAACTGCAGGCTTTGTGGGCATAGTTACAGCTGTATTCGGGTGAGACTTTTTCTGTCCACTACTAGGTTTCTGACAGAGCCGACAATATTGCTTAGAGCTACTAATAATTTCTTATTGGTTGTAATTACAACACCATGTATACTTTTATATAGCTATCAATAGGGTTTTTCCAACTGGAAAGATGCCACTTTTACTTTTTGAAAGCATAAACAAGTATGTTTATTATAATAAGCTAACTACTGGGGTAATGCATAAACAGTTTTCAGTGTTTACAGCTACCTTTCTCTAGTGAAGCTTACCTAACCTAGTTAGAGCAGGGCTATAATATCAGCTGGGGATTGGGGAGCCCCTAGAGAGTTTACAGCCAAAGTTACACCAAGGGTTACCAGCTCTAACCTGGTTGGGTAGGCTTCACCAGAGGAAGGTAACTGTAAAAACATGGAAAAATGGACTAGGCCTGTTCCTATAGTATTGGATGCACCAGAAACAACATATTTCTACTAACATCATGATGCTGTTTATAGTGGTTTAGTCTGTCACACCTTTTACCACACCTACTTCCTGGTCTGACCACTGTAGAAATGCTGGAGTTGCCCCTACAACTATGCTAAGTGCTGTGTAAAAAAAGTAGCATGGTTGCTCCCCCCCCCCCCCCCCCCCCCCCCCCCCCCCCCCACCCTGACCCCCTAAGTGTGGCCCTGTATTTGAATGACAACTGATAAATATGCAAAATTCAGGAAAATTCAAAACTTTAGCAAATTTGTAGCCTTATGCTCTGTAATATAGTGAACATACATTTCAGATTGGGAGCATTTTCTTGACTATCATCATGTACATCCTCCATTCCAGTTACAGTAATCTAGAGGCACAACAAAAGAATTGACTTTTTTAGCATATTCTAAGGTATAGACCATAAGAAATGTTTCAGTTTATCAATAAAATACATTACGGCTTAGCAGCAGGCTAGGCTGGGTTAATACCAGGCAGAATACCCTCGAGTTGGTTGGGTAAGGTGTAGTAGGGCTGTCGGGGATAGACTGCATGGGGGGTAGGTGGGCATAATTAGAGTGCCCACGTGGATGCGCGAGCACAACTCCTTATGAGACAGAAGAGAAGGAAACAGTCAAGTTTTTCTCCCACCCACACCTTACTTAGAGGGGTTATGGAAAAAGGGGGGAAGGGAAAGGGAGGGGGGGTGACATTTTATTCTTTATTATTATTTAACCTCCGGTGAACAGCTCCTTGTTTCACCGTGATAACGTAGGTGCCGGAAGTAAAGGGGCTTGCCCCACCCCCTTTAATTATGCCCCAGTCAGCCCAAGCTGATTGGGGGTGGGGTTTCCGGCCCTACCTGTGCCAAACAACTCAGCTACTAGAGCTGCAGCTAAGGGGTGAGTAGGAGCGTGAATGACTGGAAAGACAGGTAAGTTACAATGTATCTTTATAAAGTGAAGTTGATATAATTCATGGTTCATGGCCGGGAATGGCTGTGAACAATGGGGTGTGTATGGGGATGAGCCGCAGGATCAATATAGTACTTATTACATGAGTCAGAGTGTGATATGGTGAATTATTTCAAAATCAGGCTAATTTATTTTCAGGAGCCAGAGGTGAGTGAAAATAAAGCTTGAGAGTGAAATATCTAGCCATATCACTCTGATGAGTGTAATAAGTGGTTTATTCCACACTAGGTATCTTCACCATAGTAGTTTGTACCAGGACAGGTAACTCACTGTGGTAAAGTAAGTTTAAGGGGCTTCCCATACTCCCAGCTGATATTTTAGCAGCTGCTCTAACCAGACAGGAGTAGGCTACACCAGAATAAGGTAGCTGTAAAAGCCACTGATAAGTGGCCAGTTTGGCAGGTTGCTATAACTACTATAGTAGGTCCAAGTTCAGTTGGCTAGACAGCAAGATTGGTAAACTGACAGCAAGCTTGAAGCAATTTAGTCATGTGAATTAATTGCAATTGACCCACAATCAATGTTCACTTGAAAGGGGGTAGCTACTGGAGTGGCATTATTAATGCAATAACTTTTGTTAGAGTTTAGTCAAGGCCGTCTTGCAGCTCTAAATAGTTATTTCCTGGCGTTTTTCTGCTCACAGGTACTCACTTCGACTAAATCACCCGAAGGAGTGAAATTACCTGTCACAGAAGACTAAAGCGCCGATGTTGTAAGCTTTTTGAGAGTATTAAAACATCCAAGGTGTCTGCATGTGAGAATTCTTATAGGGGATAAAGCAGGGAGCAGGTTATGTGAGGCCGGATATGCTGAGGGTCTACTACTCTCTCATTGATAGGGCTGGTCCCATATTCTCTGCTATCTGCTTTAATACTGCTTACTGCAGAGCAGCCCAAGGTAGAGTTAGATCTGGAGATAACAGCTGGCAGCTACTATGCTAAAGTACTTGCTAAAATAAACTTTCCGGCTTTTCAATTGAATTTTAATTGAATTTTAATTTTGGGCTGGAAAGAAACACGGAAGAATTCGCTTGACACCAAAAATGCTGATAAACAAAGTTGCTAGTGGAAACTGGGCAGGCCTCTGGGTAAACGGGATCTCATGCGCTTAGGTACTGGTGGATTTAGTGCACCAGTACCCAAGCACTTATGCTCTAACTATTACATACAATATGTATCGATGTGACCAGTTTTAAAAATGTTGCAACATTTTTTTAGTTTGGCTACACCAAATTGATTTTATGTCTCATGAAAATTACTTAGCTAACCATTTTTTTTTTTAAATTCTAAAAAACAAAATTCACAAGAATTTACATTTTACGAAATGTGTTTCTAGCTAATTCACTTAAAAATGGAAGACACAGCTATGATCAATAGCTTATGATGGAGGGAATACCTAATAGAGTGTTTCTAGGTTCTAGCAAAATACTGATGTTGTTATCAAAAGTTTTGCCTTTTCCTCTCCCGCAACCCCCCCCCCCCCTACAGTATAATTGAGCAAGGTTTTTGTTAATGTACACTACCCAGCCAAGTTCAGGAAACATTAGATCAATTTAGTGTGGCCCTAGTAGCTATCCCTAGTGATTGCTATGGTGTAGCTATGGTGTAGCTAATGGTAACTATTTTCTAGCTTCTCACTTTCTGTACCACGTCTTCGTGATGTAGAGGTACCCAGGTAACAGAGATAAAAGTTCAAGCTCCTTAATATAAAAATACAAGCTTGAGATACACCCAAACGCCAGCGTAATCGGATGTTAGACTTCTCATACTTATTGAATGATTAGAGATTACGTCATTGTGCTAGGCGTGTCTTGCTAACTTCCCCCGCTTAGTGGTACTATGTTCTGCTGGCAGAGCACTGATCCCTGGGTATTGGCCGTTGAGTTGTCAGTACTTATCTTAGCCAGACTAAGTAGTCAGTGGCTTAGTTAGACCTGCCCCCCTCAATTATTTGCTTGTAAAATAAAATTATAATAATAATACTAATAATAAAAAATAAGAAAAAACTAACCTTAATTATACAAAATAAATTTAGTCTGGAAATACCAGCATATGTCTACTGGACCACAATTATATTTGATAGCAGCAAAGAAGTGGTATGAATCAATTAGCCAGTTACATTTGATTATATGATTACACAAAATGCTACCATTAGTACTTAATTGCTGCTTCATTTTTTCTTTGGTAATTCCTATAACATTTGCCACTATTGAAAGGACCTATTCAGCACCAAAGCCACGAACTAATTATAAACCTATGATCATGAATGAATAAACAAATTTGGTCAATAGCTATGTGATTAATTTCACTGTGTACAAAGAGCTTACAGAACAGTTGAACTTAATTTCTAAATCTAGAGAAACTTGAAGAAGGCCCTTATGTTAATTGCTTGAATTTCATATCAGCCTCCCCCCCCTTTTTTTTTAAGACTCTGGAAATTTACTTTTCCCCATGACTCCCATCAAGAGTGGATACTTTTGTGTATAATCAATAATAATTTATCAACATGAATGAGAGGAGATGAACTACCAGTGGAAGCTGAACAGGAGAAAAAGTAATAATACCTACTTCTTTGAAGAAAGTGATTTTAAAGGAACTGGACAAGGAATAAAAGATGAAGGCACTGGCCAGGAGTCACAAAATCGTATGATGTCAAAAACTCACAAGTTCTAATATTACACTTGCTTTGAGGGGAGTTTTGAAATCCATGGCATTACCTTTATAGGGGAAGGTGATTGGGGGGGGGGGGGGCAATAAGAAACTGATGTGTGCAGAGAGTAGGCCTATCTCCTTTTCCCAGTCTTCATGGCTTTTTGAATATACAGACGTACCTCTGAGTGTCACCATTAGTGACATGGTGATAGGAATGTGATCAGTTATCCTTTAATGCAATTTGTGCACATAATTTTTGCAAGGTCAGCACACACAAACTGGGGACTGCTGTCCACTTAGCGATGCCACAAAAGTACTGCCTGTGATATAAATGAGAGTTACGGAAATCGGAATGACTGTTCAAGATAACAGTTGCAGCTGATGCCAAATTCTAATCAATCCTTACATGTGAAATCTCTCCAAATTAGACAACACAGTGCACTGCCTAGACAACCTCTCATAACTTCACCTGGGAATCCACCAGGAAGACTGACAGGACATGCAAACAGAAACAGTACTCGTGTAGATATATCCCACTCTGCACTAGAGAGCAGTATGGTGCAGAAGTCACGAACCTCTTGACTGATATCAATCTCATAATTAGCGAGAAATATCATTAACTTTGAATTCTTATTTTTATGCATACCTTGTTTTTTACAGAACAAACCGAAATACAAATGATAATGAAAAGCTTCCTTAGTAGCTAACCCCGAAGTGAAGGTGGAGTCACTCAGAATTGCCACAATATATCTAGGGGGAAAAACATTAGTGGAAGTGTAATAAGTCTGAATAAAAAGATCTAACAATCACACAATTGGGATATGCTTGATTTGCAATAGGTTATTACTGACACCACAGCTATATTACACTCTGCTAGCTTAATGTTGGCATTATTTCTATTCACAGCTCCGCATTAGTTGTTAAACAGGTATAAAAATTAAATTTACCTGTATATTAGACTTACATGTATCCTAGACGACGCAGCAACTAAAGAGTATTTGGCACTCATAACTTCACTGGTAATGGAATACAAGGCTAGAAAGTACTCATTGGAGATGGGACAAGTTCATTGTTTATAAACTCATTGAAAATTTTACATGTGATCGATTGCACCGAACCGCGTGACAAAATTCGGGCACGTGTAAAGCAGGAAAGCTGTGGTTATTTCTATTCCCACAGACTTTTGTATTGAGTTTTTGAATAGCACTTTCCCTCCAGTTTTGGAGTTTACTAAAGGTATATTTTTAACCACTTTGGCGCGAGCTTTCCAACGGCGCAAACCCCGGATGCGTAGCGGTTTCTGTTCTAAAGTTATTCAAGTTTTTCTTGCGGCAAACTCAACATACTATAGGGTAATGAGCTTGCACAATTCAGCATGAAATAACGTGAAATATCTTGAGTTATTTCACGGCCATGTACTTAAAGATAACATTGTGAAGATATCTAGGCTGGAATATATATATATATATATATTATATATAATATGTATCGATGTGACCAGTTAGAAAAATGTTGCAACATTTTTTAGTTTGGCTACACCAAATTGATTTTATGTCTTATGAAAATTACTTAGCTAACCACTTTTTTTTTTTTTAATTCTACAAAACAATATTCACAAGAACATTTTATGAAATGTGTTTCTATCTTATTCACTTAAAAATGGAAGAGACAGCTATGATCAATAGCTTATGATGGAATAACTATAGAGTGCTTCTTGAACCTAGCAAAATAGTGATGATGTTATCAAAAGTTCTGCCTTTTCCCCTCACCCCATTGTATAATTCAGCAAGCCATGATTGTTTTTGTTAATGTACACCACCCAGCCAAGTTCAGGAAACATTAGATCAATTCAGTGTGGCCCTAGTAACTATCCTCTAATTATTGCTATGTAGTAGCTATGGTGTAGCTATATGGTGCAGTTAATGGTACCTACCTTCTAGCTTCTCACTTTCTGTACTACTGGCCCACATTTTCGGGATGTAGAGGTACCCAGGTAAGAGAGATAAAAGTTCCAGCTCCCTTACAATAAAAATACAAGCTCGAGATACACCCAAACACCAGTGTAATCGAATGTCAGACTTCTCATACTTATTGAATGATTAGAGATTACGTCATTGTGCTAGGCGTGTCTTGCTAGCTTCCCCCGCTTAGTGGTACTGTGTTCTGCCCCATCACCACCTATCAGCATTCAGCATGTTGTCGATTGTTTTGTACAAGTCCCTATTTTGCCAAGTCCCTATTTACTTTTCCTGTCCACTAAAATAAGATCAATTTGGTGTGACCCTAGGTAGTCAAACATCCTCTAAGCTATAAGAGCCACGGTATAGCTACCGAGTTTTGTAAATACCGTTTCAATAGCTACTTACTTTCTGAACTGGTCCACTTGGTCGTGATGTAGTGATATAGCGGGCGAGAGAGATAAAAGTTACTGCTCACTCAATATGAAAATACAAGCTAGAGGTTAACAATAGCCCAATCACCAGCGTAACAGGAAGTCATAGACTTCTCTCTCGTACTATAAGCCTTATTAAATATGCGATGGGGATTACGTCATCAACTTTCCCCCAAGTTGGTGGTAGTGGGAGGGTGTCCGTATAAAACACTGGCAGAGTAATTGCTGCGTGCTTACCCTCCCTCGTGGTAACCTTATAAGTGACCAGTATGAAGGAAGACCTGCCTTCTCAAATTATTAGAGAAATTTAATAACATTTGCAGAAAGACATCGTTCAAATCAGGGAGGAGTAAATAATTGAAGAAATTGGTTACACTGAAACAACTTATGTAGCTAGCAAATATTAATACTATGTATATATAATATGCATTTTATTCATGAAATTCTCGTCTTCATTTTTTCTCTAGCACATTAACTGTTTTTAAATACTGAGGCATGTCTTTCTATTTCGATTAGCAACTATGATGAGCAACAAAGCAATGTGGCATTAATTATGTTGCAACAAATTCAAAGTCACTAGCAGCAGTGAGGACAGAAGAGAAAATACTCCATAGAAGATAGGGAGCCCTAAAGCATTGCAGCCTGTAATAATTGCTTCTTTGTGTTGTTACAGCAAAGGATATCTGATTTTTTATTGCAGAGTCTGAAAAAAGCACCAAATTTATTACACATGTACTTTTGTATCTAATGAACATTCTTTAATACTAGTAGTGATAGCAGCACTAGTAGCTATTGCAGGCAGAAAATGCAAAATAAAAAAAAGTGATATAAATGATTATGAACTTAACTACAATAGCATGTAAGCTATATATACCAGTGTATATTACCATTGTTTTAAATTCTACACATAGCTGTACTATACAAAAGAACTTTAATGGCATGGTTAAACTAATTAACTTGTTTGTTTTTCTCAAATTCTTGAATAATAAATAACTATAGGTGTGGTGTACATAAAAAGGTTTGTTTTACAGTATTTTACTTTAATGGCAATTTGAATGATTCAAGGTTAATTAATTACAATAAAAATTGCTTATTTTTTGTTTAGGCTTGCTTTTTTTTTTTATTTAGTCTTTCATCCACTCCTACTGTAAGTTCAATGGAATTTGCTGTCCGTTGATACTCTTAATAGCTTAGTTTTACTTTAACTACCACAAATTAAAATGTAGTAGTTGAATTATTCAGGGCCTGAATACATGGTCAGGCTAGTCAGGTTATGGGCTAACCACTTGTATGGGATGACTATATTTGCTCAGTATATTCAGTTGAATACAAACATTGCTACTGCAGCACAACTGATATTTGATAGCAGCAAAGAAATGGTATGAATCATATAGCTAGTTGTGGGTAGCAAGACACTTCTTAAATAAGTCATTACTGAGAAAAACTAACTACCAGACTTAGTTAGCTCAAAAAAAGTGGGAGGGGTAGGAGAGACTGATGCGAAATTAAAGCTATTAACAAAAGGTTTAAGAAGGTACCAAAGTAGATTGCATTATCTTTCTTCAATATATCTGTAGTTTTTCAACTTAACTTAAACTATTCTATAAGCCAAAATGAAGCAGATATTTATCCAAATTTCTTTAGTCATTCTAGGTATTATATATAATATATAGCTAGTTACGTAGTGGCTTGAGTGCAAAATAGGTCCTTTCAACAGTGGCAATTATGGGAATTATTAAAGTTAAAGGAAGCAGTTTACGTACTATAGTAGTATTTTATTTAATCAAATGTATCTGGATGCAACATACCTCCTTCTACTCATAATCTACCTACAATTGGTCTATTAATGACCTAAATAAATGTTTATACTTTTGTGCATAATCAGTAATCATTGGTCCGCACAGGTGAGATGGATGAACTATCAGTAGAAACCGTAGCAGGAGAAGTAATAATACCTCCTTTAATCTTAGAAAAAAGTGATTTTAATGGAGCTGTAGGAGAACATGGAAACTCAAGGATGAAGGCACTATCCTGGAGTCACCAAGTAGAATGATGTCACAGAAAGGCGAAAACTTGCTAGTTCTAAAACTATTACTTGCTTTGGGAGGAAATGATGCAATTTGTAGCATCACTATTATTGTGAAGTAACATGATGGGCCAATCAAAATTCTGTAGCCGATGTGTGAAAGAAACTCATATTCTTTTCCGCAGTCTTTATGATTTTCTTGAAGGTACAGACTTATCTCTGAGACTCACCTTTTGTGACTGGGTAATAGGAAGATGAACAGCTATACTGTATGCTTTTTGTGCACATGGCTAACCGTTGAAAGGTCAGCTGACATAAGCTGGGGACTATCCAATTTATAGTGGTACCACAACAATACCACTTTGATGTGATTTTATTGGGGCTTAAGGACACTGGAATGACTGTTCAAGACAGTTGCAACTAAAGATAAGTCAAGATTGATTTTTACATGTGAGATCTTTCCAAGTTAAACTGCCACAAAGTGCACTGCTAAGCCAACTTCCCACAACTTCACCTGATGGGAATCCACCCAGAAGATAGCTAGTACATGCAAACAGGGAACAACATTGTAGATATACCTCACTGTTCCAAGAAAGAAATGTCCTGCAGCAGTCACAAATTAATATTAAATTACAATTTAGTAAGAATTATCATGAAGTTAGAATTCTTGTTTATGCATGACTTGTTTTCATTATAGTTACTTAAATAACTGGCTCTTTTACATGTCATCAACACATTGTGCTTATCTTTTATAAATGTTGTCATGCTTTAATGAATGAATCGTCAAACTGAGAATGGTCATTTGGGCTAATAGGTATTAATTCATAATGTACATAAACATATTACAATTTTTTAAACTTTCATATTAGCTAATTACATTTTTGATGTTATATTGTTTGTAAGCAAGAAATCATGTGTATAACAGCATGATAGCCAGTATAAAACTAGCTATTGAGTATTTTTTTAAAAACTATAATTTTATTTAACACAAAAAATTGAGCATTGAAGATGAATTTGACTTTTTTTGTTTATGAATGACATAAAAATGTGACCGTCTATTTCGTCTGCTGAGCTGGTTTGTGTGACAACAATTAGGATCAAACTCAAGTTTCTGCATAATCTGCAAGAACATGGAATCAAAATTGAAAGACATATCGCAAATGTTTGCATAAAGCAAAGTTAGGTTTTTAGTAGGCAGAACAAAAATACAATATCATACATTCTCTAACAAAGCATCCACATCTAAAAATCCAGGAATGGTTGGTTATGCAGATAACATAAGTAATTATTGTGGCTTAGTTAATATTTACAACAAAAATGATGACGACCACATATAGGAAAACTAGAAGATCACTTTGAGTTTTAATATATCAATAAAACAATGTACACAAGACTAGGCAGAAAAGAACAAAAGTGAGACAAAACTGGAATACTTCAACACACCCTAATTGTCCCACTGTGTCAGTGGCTTAGTTAGACTTGCCCCCTCAATTATTCACTGGTAAAATATAATTATAACTAATAATAAAAAAACAACAACAAACAACTGACCTTAATTACAAAGTATATTTATAGTCTGGAAATACCAGAATGTCTACTTGAGCACAATTATATGTGATAGCAGCAAAGAAGTGGTATATGAATCAATTAGCCAGATACATTTGATTATTTGATTACACAAAATGCTACCATTAGTACTTAATTGCTGCTTCATTTTTTGCTTTGATAATTCCTATAACATTATTTGCCACTGTTGAAAGGATCTATTCAGCACCAAAGCAATGAACTAATTATGAACCTACGATCAGGAATGAATAAACAAATTTGGTTAAATAGCTATGTGCTTAATTTTCACTGTGTACAAAGAGCTTACAGAACAGTTGAACTTAATTTCTAAATCTAGAGAAACTTGAAGAAGGTAATAGCTTAATCTACTTAAGTAATTTCTATTTTATTAAGCCTTAATGTTAATTGCTTGAATTTCATATCAGCCCCTCCCCCTCACCCTTTTTGTTTTAAGTGGTCTAACTAAGACTCTGGCAATTTACTTTTCCCATGACTCCCATCAAGAGTGGATACTTTAGTGTATAATCAATAATAATTTATAAGCATGAATGAGAGGAGATGAACTACCAGTGGAAGCTGAACAGGAGAAAAAGTACTAATACCTACTTCTTTGAAGAAAGTGACTTTAAAGGAACTGGACAAGGAATAAAGGATGAAGGCACTGGCCAGGAGTCACCAAATCGTATGATGTCACAGAGAGATAAATGAGATTTAAGGAAACCGGAATGACTGTTCCAGAAAACTGTTGCAGCTGAAATCAAATTCTAATTGATCCTTTCATGTGAAATCTCTCCAAATTAGACAACACAGTGCACTGCCTAGACAACCTCTCATAACTTCACCTGAAAATTCACCAGGAAGACTGACAGGACATGCAAACTGAAACAGTACTCTTGTAGATATATCCCACTCTGCACTAGAGAGCAGTATTATGCAGAAGTCACGAACCTCTTGCTGATACCAATCTCATAATTAGCGAGGAATATCATTAACTTTGAAATCTTATTTTTATGCATACCTTGTTTTCACTAAAGTTATTTGGATAGCTGGTTCTTTTTTGTGTAACATCAGCACAGTGTGCTGCAGATCCCTCACATTCATATAGCTATTGTATCTTGCAATCATTATGATAAATTGTGACTGTGTATTTCATTTGCAGAGCTGCTTTGTATGACAACAATTTGGATCAAACTCAAGTTTCTTCATAACCTGTAACATGATATCGAAACTGAAAGACATTCTACAAATAGGCTAGGTTAGGCTTTAGATACACCACAAAAATACAATATCATGCACTTTCTATCTAAACATTTGCAGCTATAAATGCGGGAATGGCTGGCCAGGTAATATAAGACATTATTGTGGTTTCATTGAACAAAATAATAATGACTATGATAGTAATTTTATTGTATTAGAGGATCACTTTGTGTTTAAGTTAACCCAATATTATATTTCTGCAATGTACATAAGACTAGGCAAAATAGAATAAACTGAGAAACAAAACTGGGGAATACTCCCTGGAATAAATTAGCTAACAGGCCCTGAAACACCGACCGAGACCAGTATAATGATTTTATGGGTGAGTTAGTAAGAGGCTACTCTCCAGGAAGCCACATTGTACAAGATGAGTAGAGTATAATGTAAGATATAATAGATGAAAAAACTAACTAAAAATTTTAGAAGACCGTAAGTTCAATTAAAACCAAGACTATTAGCAGAGTGGATTACAAAAACTAAGCCATTTTTATTGTAACTAATTTACTTTGAATCATGTCATTATTAACCCTTTGCGTACGATCGTCACGCATTCGTGACCGCCGTAACTTAACGCGCGCATATGATGCTCACGAATCTGTGACACACCGGGTGCGTCAAGAGAATACGGCTGTCACGAATTCGTGACAAGCTCTTTTTTGCTCTGTTATTACAGTTACAGAGCGCGTAGCGCGCTAAAACTTTCAGTAGCTTACATAGTATACATTTTGCAATCTCTATTCTACAAAATAAGTCTTATAAAATAAGTATAACTTATATCAAGTGCACCAACTAAATAAAAAGAATTTTTTTCCTACACTTTGTGTCTAGCTATTTTCAAATAGAACATCTACTAAGAAGTAAAGGCCTAAAGTAGCTAGAAATAAGCAAACTAAAACTAGAACTTACACTTGGGTGTGATTTCTCCTTTCATAAATATAAGCTAAAAAAATAGCTAACAAACTGTGGCCTCCTCGATAATTCCAACTAAGTTTGTATTCAAAACAACTCTATAAACTATAAACTAACGAATTACCATAGCTACAACGCTAGAGGCAGATTATTTGAGGCCTAACACAAAAGAAACACTCGCCCGTTTTCTTTTTCCACGTGTCGAACTCCACTGGTAAAACGCCGTCGTCTCGGGCAACTAATTGGTTTTACGGCGTGCGCGTATTTAATTACATAATTGCTCGCCCGCGTTCGTCCGCAAAGGGTTAAACTGAAGATATAAAATGCTATCAAATAAGCATTCTCTAAAATAAAGTAAACATTCTCTGAAATATATTTATCACACTTTATGTGTATACCTAAAATTTTATAGAAATAATGCTATTTTGAAGTTTTTATTTGAAAAGTACATGAACTGCTTTCTTTAAGAAGTCTCATTATTGAAAAATAGGAGAGACCACACAAAATAACCCAAACTAAATCAATTGAACTAAAATCTTCTACATGATATTGAAGAAATACTAAATACTATATAACTTAATCTTCAGGGAGAATTAGGAAAACAAAACTAAAACTAAGCCTTCAAGATGTTTACGAATCACAGTTAGAGTTGTGGGGAGTATTTGGGTTTCAAACCACCCTCAGAAACACTACCACCAAGAGTCAACCTTATTATGGCCTATACTGGACCCTCAGCAGTAACTGAATCAATTACTCTTCCAAGGATCAGATCTATAAAGGAGTAATCGATTAACATTAGTTGCTGTATAAGATTAGGTGTGAAGATAACTTCCAAACAAAGACTGACTGAAGCTATGGATGGGATGGTTAAATATAGCCATCCATCCACAAACGACAAAGTACTGACTGTGTTCAGTAGGTGAGAGCATAATAATGTTGTTTTGGTTGAACATTTAGCTACATATAGTTTTTTGACAAAAAATATTTTAAGATTAATTTTAGTTTTAGATTCACTAACAAAGTATACAATTTTAGTCTTAATTTTGGTTTTTCCAATGTACTAATTTCAATTCTAGTTTTAGTTTTAGTTTTACAAATTTACTAACTTTCTATTTTAGTTTTAGTTTTGGTTTTATAGAATTCAATTTTTTTTAATTCAAGTCCTCAATTTTAGATAGTTTTTGTTTTTCAAAGCAGAATTCTATTTAGTTTTTGTAATCCACCATTATTGTTAGTTGTCTTTTTAGCTTTTTTTTTTCTAACAGGAGAACAATAATTATTTATTTTTTGAAATAATTATTACCCTTGGTCAGTCTCTACTTACTGAACGACAGCAAATAAAACAAGGAAACTGAATGATTTGATATGCTGTCCAACAGTTTGCCTTAACCAAACAATTATACGCAGGTGCTACGAAGAAACGATTGGGTAAAGGGTTCTGCTACCTGGGGCTACCACACTGGTCATTCGTCTTCTTTCAGAGATGTCACTACAAATATGATGGAGAGACTAGAAATGAGTGTGGACGACCTCCTGGAGTATATGCCCTTAATATTCCACTTGCAGTGAAGACATAATTTCTTAGTGTATATAGCATGGAAAGAAATTGCAAGAGAAAGTACTCAGAGAAAGGTTAGCTATATTTATAGAAAATAATTTTAGTTTTAGTTTTTATTCAAGATCTCTATGACTTTTAGTTTTAGTTTTAGTTATTCATCCTTTGCGATATTTAGTTCTGGTTAGTTTACTAAAAAGTTTTAAGTGTAACTAATGCTTAATAATAACATCTCTGTAGTCTTTCACCTTTTTTGTGGGAGCCCCCACAGAAGTATATTTGCAAAAACCAAAAAAGGAACAATTGTAGTGATACTAGAAAGTTATTTTGTTTGCTTGGAAAGTTGTTCTGTTTGCTTATTAGCTACTAGTTTGTGGAGGTATTAAACCAAGTCCTTGCTCAATTACTATGCGTAAGTCCCAAGTTCCAACTGGGTACACTGCAACCAGAATCGGTCTATTGTGGTAGTCTGACACTCTTCTATCAGCAATTTATAGCTATCCTATCACTTCCGAACTAGCCCCGAAAGTATTCAAGGAAGTTATAATGAAAGATAAAATAGATATTAAGCTAATAAAGTATGGTACAGATAAAAAGAAAGACAGAGACAAACTGAAACTGGGCTGAGTGACTACAGTGATTTTATAGCCATTCTCCCTCATAGTGTGACATACAAAAAGAAAGTTAGGTGTGTGCACATGCTCAAAGGTGATATATACCATGTGTGCCTAAAGATAGTTCTGAATATTTAGTTCCAAAACTGTAATCAGTGTGGTAGCTGATGATGTAGCAGCTGACCACAACTATACCGCACAGTCACGCACACCCTGCTTCTCCCCCTGCTATCCCTGCAACAGTTCTGTGGGTGGCCCCACATAAAAAAAATCTAGTTAGTGCACAAAACTCCAATTTGAACTCATGAATTGAAGTTAATTTCATTGCTTCTAAAATTTCTCTTAAAACTCTCCAAATATTCCTCCATTTTTATTTAGCACATGAATGTGACAACAGGGGTTTACTGTGTATGTCTTTATTTCACTATCTATTCACTTTACTCAGTTTCTCTGATTATGCAAGATCAATTTTTAAACAATATTTAGTGTCGAATAGGACAAAAATTACTAATGAGTGTTCATATATAATGTAAAACACAAACTTTAATAAGGACTAGTTGTGTATCTAGCTAATTGAATGTGCCATAATGATTATATTGTTTGTGGGTTAAGAGCATGTGTATTACTTTGTTGAATTAGATAGTAGATAATGGACACTTTTCCAGCTTTGATTCAGTGCTTGGTAGCTACAACAACAACAAATAAATACAAAATGGGTGATTAATAGGTAAAAGTGATTTATTATGTACTAAACAGGGCCTAATATCAGTTGCCACATAGGAAATGCATTAAAGTAAACAGGATGTGGCTTAAGCTATACGTATTCTAGTGAACTTACAGTGTCTCTCCACCAACTTTTCATAAAGATCAAAATTTAAAAATAGGAGAGATTCTGTCAATTTTTTCCAACTAGCTGCTTGGTCATTGCATAGCCACTGGAAGAGAGCTTTCTGTAAACACTGTGAGCATTCGTGATTACAATCACGTTTTATGGTGTCAATATCCCATTGCTTGATACCAAGTAAGAGGGCAAGTTCATCCCATACTGCAGTCACTCTACCACCCAATTCTTTAATCACGAGTGACAAGTCTTCAGGTTCTGAAGATAAAAAAAATGCAACAACAAAACAAAGATTAATTTCATCAGTATACTTTAACATTTACATATGAGATATTATATATGTATCATGGATATAAAAAACTTACTTAGTGGACTGATGTCTACACTCTGCAGATTCTCCTTAACAACAGGAATGTTTTGTCCATTGTTCTCATTAGTTTCTAGTTCCATCCTACTGCTTGGCGGTTTAACATCAGATTTACTTCCTGAAAACATACATTGTTATTATTTAGTTGCATAATATTTTAACTAAAAGCGAGTAAGAAAAGTTCATAAGGTGCTCAGTTTTGCTAACCGGATTAATACTTAAGTAGTATTAGTAATATTGACATCCAATGGAATAACATTAACTATAGAGTAAAGTATAATGCTAAGACTTGTTATCACAGCATTAAATTTTAATACACGTTTGATCGTTTCTCACATTCATACTACATGCCATTGTTAAGTGATTTATACTGAAATACTTGTGACTATAGCTGGTGAAGCTTATAAAATAAAATTCCAGGTATAGCTAATGAGTGTAAGGAAGGGGAGGTGACTTTTACACCGTAGATAATTCATAAAGAAATGATTCTTCCATTTAAACAACTAATAATAGCTATAATTAGTATTTTTTTAAGTTTTTGCAGCCATAACATTAATCTCTCACAGCAACGAAATTAGTATTGGTATAACTATGCACACTGTAAAGTATTTTTTAAGTGCAAAAATAGAGTTTAACACTTAGAATTTAATTACTAGTGTCTATTGATTCCTTATGAGGCTGAACATAGATCTAAACTAACACTCATCTTTGTTACCTGAAAATTCCATTTGATTGGAATCAGCATGGCACATATATTTCTAAATAATATATAGACAAGAATTAAAATCATTTGCAGTAAACATAGACTTCACATACTTAGTATTGCAAGGGAATTAATGCACTGTACAATATGTTTACTTATATTAAGTACCCTTACACTATCACACCATCATCAACTTCTGCTACTGCCCTGTACTTACATAATCAATTTACACTTATAAATCTGCTTATTTGGGATGTATTAATCCTAGAAATTGCCCAAAATAGAAATTGTGTATAGAATATAAAGTGATGCCTAAGTATTATGAGTGTAATTGTATTCTATTTCTGTCTTTATAATCTGATTGTAATTTACAGTTACAACATTAAACCAGCATAATATATGGCAGAACGAACTACCAGAGATTAACTCATAAACACCATAGAATTTGTAATGTGCATGAATTAATTCTTATATTGCTAATTTAATATTTATGTACTTCGTTTTTCTTTAAATTGTTCAAGCAAATTAATCAATCAATCATAAACAAATAATTGATGTATATTTGTAAAACTTCAATCCAACTAGTGCAATTGTATAACACTAGCAAGTATCCTGCCATTGATGTTCTAACTTAAGCCAATGAGGAATGCAAGCACAAAATATTTTTATACATTCTTATATCTATCAATTGATGTAGTCACAAAAAATTCCCTCTTCCATTATCCTTTATCCTAAGTCATCTCAGCTCATGCCTATCCTCCTCCTTTCCTCTCTTCAATTCTTTAATTTTGAGCCAAGGCTTCCCTTATTCTCCCTTATTTGTCTACCTCTTCCAATTTCTAAGTCTCTATTTTATTCTATCCATGATTGTGAATTTAATCTATTGCCTTTGAATGCCTTATTAAATTCGTCATCCTTACCTGTACTTAGGCTACACAATGGTCATCTTTCTCTCCTCTACTGAATACGATGATCCTTTACTGATTCAATTCATAGCAATGCTTTACCAACCGGGCTCAGCAAATTAATTAATTTCATAAATGCACACACCGTCGTCATTATCATTGTCATTACTAACACACAAGCACATTTAATAAAATAGATAATTTTTCAAATTGAATCTTTTATATTTGTGCGTACATAAAATGGGATTGTTAGTACAAGTGACAACACGTAATAGGAAATTTTGAGTGGAGAGCCTCCTTCAATTATACAATTGTATAGCTGATAAAACTCTATAGTCCTAAAAGTTTCTATCTCTATGATATGATTCATGCTCTAACTAACAACCCCATTTAATGTGCGCTTTTTTTACCTCTCCAAACCACACTTTGTGTTCTTCTGCCATTTCAACTCTTGTCTTGAGTCCTTTGGAGTTGATACACAACATGATGCTGGGATCATAATCTCCTTCCTTCACCACACATAAGTGATCTTCCTCAGGATGAATCGGACAATCGAATGCTAATTGATATCGACGACTGACAGTCTTTAGATTGTAAGTGTTTAGAACAGTGTCTGTATTCTCTGTGACATTACCCAGTGTGTCTTCAACTAGTATTCTGACTTCATTGCAAACTTGAGAAGCTGATATCCTCCATCTTTTAGGTCTAGCCAGGATAATTTGAAAGAAGTTGGGTCTTGCTACAAAGAATACTTTGTTCCCATCTTTTCCATAAATGAATGGAATGAAGTTTTTTCTTACATTCTCTTCATCCAAGAGCTCAAAAGGATACATCTGACTCTAAAGTAGGGATGTTTTAAAAACAATATTAATATTACATAATAAAAATGGAATATCAATTACCTCTTTGGATGCCTGGCCTACAAGGCTTGCTATCAAAGATGGAAATACTCCGATAGGCACAAATCCAGAAATGAAATACACTTTCAGTATGAAAACTTTGGCATCGTTTTTTATTCTCTCAATTTCAGCATCAAGTTCTTCTTCTGACAAATTTTGCAGTACACAGGGCATGAAGTATAGTTGCGCTGCATCTCTATCGACAAACTTCTCTTCTGTTAGCGATTTCCGAAGTGGAGCGATAACGTGGACATGCCGTAACAAAGATTCCAATTTTTCAGGAGGGAAAACGTCTGCAGAAACTTTTTTGATGTCAGCAAATGATATCTGACCAACTTTTCTCAGTTTTTCACCAGCATTTGGACTTAGATCTACACCAGTTTCAAAAATAAGACGTGAAATGCTGTCAAACACAAGCTGTGTGTCCGTTATAACAAAATCTTTCAATTCTGGTACGTTTGGAAAATAATAAATAATTCCAGTGTAGTGATGAAAGAACCACAAAGCTACATCTGTTTCTTCTTTATTCATTCGAAGATGCTTACCACTTTGATAGCAGGTGTCCAAGTCCACGTATTTTTTCTTGTTGAAACGTAAATACAGACTGAAAGGAAGCCACCTAGCTGGAATTTCTGGTCGTGGAAACTTGTCCAAAGCTTTCTGTATAAACTTTTGTAGGCCTTCAATCTCCTCTTCTGTACCATTATAATTATCTATCGGGTAAATGAGTCTCTTCATGTCTTCTGGAAATTCATCTTTGGAATCATTTGATTCAAAACCATCGTCTGACACAAAGTGAACTAAATCTTTGTTGACAAAAATTGTATCCTTCAAATCTTTTTGCATTTTTTTGTCAAAATCAATCATTTCTTGAGATGAGGCTTTGTCTTTGTGAGTACCGACAATGTAAGCAACTGACTTGGGAGAATTCTGTGTCAAATTCTTCAACATAGAATCATCCCTTGCTTGCATGGTGGAATAAGACTGCATGGAGAATATGCTAGACAAAGCTGATGTAAGATTTTGTCTCACAGTGCAGTTGGACATTCTGTCTGGTATCTTACAATTGTCTGCTCCTCGCAAAGAAACTTTGTACGTCTCATCCATGTTGTCTCCATATCGACAGAAGAGAAGATAAAGAGCTGGACCAATAATGAGAGCTGGAAGCATGTCCATCAACTCAGGCTGACCTCCAGTATCCTTCATGTAGAGCAAGGTCATTTTATCAAGGTGACCAGCTAACTCTTCCCATGTACCTGTTACAAAGGATTCATCAAAAACTTGAAGAATTTCTGAACTTGAAGTAGAAGTACTAGCAGTATCTAGACTGGCAGGACTTTGGGAAGCAGCTTCACTTGTTGTTGTCTGTAACTCCATCTCTTCTTTAAGCTTAAGAAAGAGCTGATACAAGAAGTGAACTTCTTCTCTTTTCTCTTTCAAATGTTTCCATCCTCTTTCTGACAGCAGAGCTGTTGATTTAGACAGATCTGTAATCAAGTAAGTTTCATTCTTGGCCATGACTGTGCTGGGATTACTGCTGTATTTTAGATTTGAAGCTATATTTTTTACTACATTCTCCAAACGAAGTCTTGTCAGAGTTTTACCACGTTCAGGCGGTCCCAAAAATATTAGTTTAGCAAATAATACTTTCAATACTTGTTTCTCACGTCTTATGATTTCTTGATAGGCTTTTCTGTACTTTTCATTGTTATTGCTGACATGACTTCTGTGGAGGCTAAGATCTTCCTCTGTAATCTCATATTGAGCACCATCAACTGCATAGCTTCGCAAACCTTCATTCAATAGATGTAGAGTTGGCTTCCCATGAAAAGAAATAAATGCTTGCAGGATATTGTATAATTTAATTAAATCAGTACCACAAGTTCGAGTGTTCTCTATCGTATCAAGTGGTATTCGCAATGCTTTACCAATTTCCTCCCATTTATTTTCCAGGTGATGCAATTTTCTTAATAATAATGGAATGTGTTCATCACCGAGAATTATAAATGAATCATAATTGGTAAAAGGTGTATGATATGCTGATGATGTGTCTGCCTCAAATCGAACAGATGGACGCCACATACTACCTAAAAGAATCAACCAATAAATGCTACATTATATGATTGTAATGTTTCTTAATATTTATGTCCAAAGAAATAATGATATTTTAGAATATTCTACTGGCACCTTATAACTAACCAGCTAGTACAGTGAATGAAACACTATCATTAATATTATACATAATGGTATATGTGTAGTGCGTGTTATGAAATATTCGGTAGAAATTTTTTTTTGCTAGTTTGGGAATGATGAATTTTATTTTTATTGTGATGGTCTATCCACTGTTATTTCATTTTTGTTCAAAGTTGCTGTCAGCTAGTAGGCTTCTTCTTGAATGCAATGAATGATGGCAGATTGCATATAGTCCACTAGTATTCTCAAGTGTGCCTTTAAGAGAGTTTACACCATTGCATTGTGCAAATAAAAGGTGATTTAAACTGGGACCTTAGATTGTTAATAAAGATTACATTTGGGCTTCAAGAAAACTTGATTATATAGGCTTACTCAGTGTGACTGCCAAGACAACTGCATTTAACCAAGCTAGCTGCTACAACTTAGTTTATATTGTCTCACAGTGAAACCTCCACAGTAACTGCTCAAATCAAAGCCACTTGCCTCAGAATGGTAAGCTAAAGGGTTTCATATTAACTTCTAGCTAATGAATTTATGACCAAGATGCTTATGCACCATTTTAGTTACTAAAAGGTTTATTAACCATCAGTGCGCATGCGTGAGAGGGTTATAGTAGTCGTCTTGTCTGTCTGTCTGTCTGGATGTCACACTCTGATTTTGGAGCATATTGACAGTTGATTTAGGTATGAACTTACTCAGGACAAAGATTTAAGAACTTTTATTGTGTTACTTTTCTGAATTTCGGGCTAATCGTTGAGAAAATGCAAACTTTCAACTCCGCATAGGTACAGCTTTTATGGCCAACAACCCCTTGCGTCACATCATAATCATGTGAGCAAATAATTTCTGCAGCCAGTGGTGTAGTTCGCTTTATGCTCAGGGAAGTTAATGGAGTTGGAAGAAGTGAAGTTTCGCTTGAAAGTGTATATTGGTGAGTGTTTCAGGCTAGTTTAACTTTTTCTCTTATGCAAACAAGCATGTACCATTTTTTATTGGTCGAGCTATTTTGATGCCTCATTAAAAATAATTAACAGATTGCTTGTTCTTTTGGAAGATTATATTATAATAGCTAGTTAGTGTTTAATAGCACTGAGGGTTCGCATCTTTGGTGCTTCATTGCTATATAGCTCATGAACCAACAGAGAACAACTGATCTATATTGGAATCTTCTTTCTTAACTCAATATGTTTTAACTTTGCAAAATACAATTCTATGAAGCAGCCAGAAAAGTGTATGTAATACAAATAATCCATAAAATTGTACTATATTAATACATATCTGCCAAACAGATACAAAAAGTAAAGGAATAGTACTGCCTAAAGAAATTTTAAAGAGCAAACCAATATTATATAGATTGTTGTCAACTAAAATGTAAATGTGCAGAATACTAATGGTTAAGTACTATGGGAGAAAAAAAAGGCAAAGAAACCCAAATTACACCAGTATCATAGGAAAAACCTCTATGCTGAGGGCGAGTGCTGGTAAATTAGTATAAACAATCGTGGAATGGTCCAGGGAGGCCAGTTATAACTGACAGCTGGAAAGGATGATCGAAGTGCCAAATATTACAATTCAATTTACTAACAAAGTACCAGTAGATGGAGTTATTATTATTATTTTGAAAAATATGAAAAGCAATTTTAAAGCAACTTAGTGACATGACTGTAGTATTTCACTGCATGATGCAAGGACAGCATAGTTGCCAACACTCTTGAATTCTCCGGGACAGTCCCGTTATTAGCTTACCAGTCCCGTTATTAGCTTACCTGTCCCGTTTGCCACACAATTGTACTAATCAGCAATTTTTCCCCCGGAAATACTGCATGCAATGTGCAAGTTTACGAATCCTACCCACAACTCCGTTTTATAATAGCTTTGCTTCCTGCATGCACTAGCTTGATTTCTGTTATATAATAGCTTGGATTCAAAAAGCCTTAGTTGAGTAAGAGTTTGTATCATGGCTGAGGGCCATGGTCCTCCCCTTAAGAAAAAAAAGAAGATTGTGCCACTTCAATTCAGTTGGATTAGAAAGAGCTGTAAAGGTAGCTTCCACTAAGTTCTTAAACACAGAAACCTCTTAGCCATTTTATAATGCAGGTGATGAACATGCAAAATGCACTGTATGTCTTTCTGGCTTCTCAATTTCCCATGGAGGTTGAAATGATGTGACAACACATACAACTAGAAAGTGGCACAAAGAGTTTGCTGCTAGTTCTAGCAGTGCCAGCACAAGGTTTGTAGCATCATATTTTAGACCTGAAGTATCAAAGAATGTAACACTTTTGAGTAATTTACCAATGTATTTTCAAGGGGATGCATTTTCCTTAATAATAATGGAATATGTGCATAGCTGAGATCTATGGCAGAATAATAATCGTGATTTAGTGCACTGTATGATCCTGCAAGTAGAAGCATATCCACTAAGTTCACAATCTAACAGAACCAACCAATGAATATTGAATTATCTATTAAACAGTTTGCAATATTTCCCAATATTAATGCATACATAATGATTTTGGAAATACTTTTCTGGCAGCCTATAACCAGCAAGCTATAATAGTGAATGAAACATTATTATCCATATATACATATGGTATATGTGTAGTGTGTGTTACAAAATGTTGGGTAATAAACGTTTTTGCCGTGCAGGCACGAAATTTACATTTACTGTGATGGCCTTTCCACTGCTATCTTTATTAAATTGTTCAAAGTTGCTGTTGGCTAGTTGACTTTTTGTTGAATGCAATGAATGGTGGTAGCCTACAAATTGATTATACTATTCTTCACTGTGACATTAGGAGAATTACTATCATGGAAAACTGTGGTATTCGGAATTAATAGTATGAGTGAAGTGAGAAAATTTTCACGAGGCAAAAGCCGAGTGAAACGTCTCACCGGACAAGTGTTATTTATCCGAATACCAAAATTTTCCATGCCATCATAATAATGTTAAGACTATAGCCAAAGGTAACAGTTCATTTCTGCAGCTTAAGAAACCATAATCTTGTATTTGTCAAAGAACATTCTTCATTCTAATTTTGCTTTTATTCATACTTTTCTTACTGTTGCTAAATATTGTTGCCCAGGAATTAGCTGTGATATTGCCTAGTGCATAAAAGTGCAATGAGGTCATCAAGAGATCGTCGTGACCAATCTGATCATAATTTTTAGTTTTCCACAGCTGTGGTACTTCAAAATAATACCACACTTTTTGTACTGAAAAATCACTTGGCTATGATATTAAAACAGTTCATGTTATAACTTAAAGTATATACATTTGACTTTAGATCGTTGTTAAAGTTGCACTACCACTGGGAATTTGCAGTAAGTGATTCAGTAGACTACCATAAAACCACCCGTAAGTTATCCCAATTTACTGTTCCCATAGAGCAAAATTGCACAGCAGAGTGTGTGAATTGAATTCTAGTGGAAACTACTACACGTTCAGTGCTGTCTCATGCTGCTATACCTTGAAGGTTTTGGGCTGAAGCATTATCCACAACAGTTTACTTCTGCAATAGAGGCTCATCTAAGCAGTAAGCGATATGACGCCACAAGAACCATGGACAGGAAAGAAGCCTTCTGATCAACATTTAGATGCCACTCATTTGTGCATATCCTAAAAGATGAAAGAAAACAACTAGATTTCAAATCCCAGAAGTGTGAATATGGATCCACCAGTAAAGGATATCACCTTTATAACGCTGTTAAGAAGAAAGTGATTTTGAGTCGAGACATCAACTTAATGATTTCAAGTTTGGCCTTGAGAGTTCTGAACTACTGTCTGAGTCTCAGAAATATGTTTGTATGGAATATCGTGATCCCTGGAACCTGAGATGACTACTGTGGAAGAAACTCCTGCAGTCAGTGAAGATAGTGATATTTCATCAGTGGTGGATGGCTCACCTATGCCTTCTGTACGTCAGTCACACAGAAAGAGAAGACAACCTGATCGATATGGTTTCCCATGCAACCTTGCATGTGTGCAAAAACCTGCATGGGTAAAGTATGCCCTATCACAGCAAGTGTGGAAGGATGCCATGAAAGCTGAAATGGATTCCCTTGGTAACAATGATGTATGGGAACTGGTTGAGTAACCAAAAGATAAGAAGTCAGTTGGAAGCAAGTGGGTCTTCAAAGTGAAAACTAATCAAGATGGCACAGTTCAAGAAAAGGGTCTCAACTATGATGGGATATTTAGTCCTGTAGTAAGATCTGAACCTATTCGTTCAGTAATGGCACTTGCGTCGATAAATGACTCAAATTGTGCCAAAAAAGAGATGTGGCAACTGCTTTCCACAATGTAGAACTGAAAGAAGATGTGTTCATGGAACAGCCTGAGGGAGTTGTGGTCAAAGGCCAAAAACAGTTAGTTTGTAAACTCCAGAAGAGTTTATACGACTTGAAACAGTCCCCGAGATGTTGGAATGAAGCACTGCATGCACAATTGCTGGAAATGGGATTCAATCAAAGTCCGAGTGATCCCTGCATCTATATCACAGTCCGATGGGTCGTTTGTGTGGGGAGTTGTGGACAACATCATAACTACCAGAAGATATATGAAGAAGACAGCTGAAAATACATCGTTAGTTGGTAGAAGATTTGAAATGAAGGATCTCGGCTACCTTCACTATTTTCTGGGTGTCGGTGTCCAGCAGAGCCCTGATTCAGGAAAAACTTGGGTTGGTCAACCAGTTTATATCCAGAATATTCTGAAGAAGTTTGGGTTTGAACTTGCGTTGCATTATCTACTGCTGAAGCAGAAACATGTTGCATTGGCAAATACTTCACAAAAAGTTATTTGGATGAGACAGCTAATGGAAGAACTTCAGAGTCAACAAGTGAACTCTATAGTAGTGTATAGCATATGTAGCTATTTATTACGTGTATCTACTATTATTTTTATTGATGTATTAAAAACAGCCAATATTGTTAATAAAACTTAATCCGACGTTTCAACTTCTGCCGAAGTCGTTTTCATGGAACAACTAAGGTTGACCTATCCGTGGTGATATAATAACACAATGTAAACAGCAAGAATTCTGGAGGGTATGCTTACTGTTTATTATATCCTGGAGGTTGGTTTGCATGCAGCATGGACAGCCAACATCCTAAAAGCTCTAAACCTATGTTTCTATTAAACTTATTGTTGTCAGGTATCATCTGTATGTGTAGAGCTTCCTTGATCTTTAACTCACGATTCTTATTGGCCCTGCTTACAACTCTTACTTCTTCCCATTTAATGGGATGATGTTGCTGCCAAGCATGTTCAGCAAGAACATGACAGTAGACTGCTAGCTAGGGATGTAGGGTCTGGAAGAAAGATGTAGAATGGCTAAAGACTACAGGCTTTATTAATGGCTGATTTGGAAAATTTTCACAACTTTAAACACAAGGAAGTAATGAAAGTTTTGGAGCGTTTAAAAATAAAGTGAAGTAGTAAATGATCATGACTGAGTCAGTTAAATATTCTGAAGGAAAGCAAAACAAAGTGTAGCCAAAGGAAAATACACGAGTATTGTTTCACAATAGCAAACATCAATGTGTATTACTTGACCATGCTTATAACAAAGAACACATACAATCCGTACTAAAATTATTTGTACTTCAATCTTTTTAAAATATGTTCATAGTAACACAGGAATTATTTTTGTATAATGATGACTATTTACTACAGTAATTCTCCTCACTTGAATCACTAGGTGTTCTTGAAACTTGAGGTATACTTAGAACATCTGATGTGTTTCTTGATGACCATGCTTATAACAAATAACACATGCAATCCGTACTAAAATTATTTGTACTTCAATCTTTTTTAAATATGTTCATAGTAACACAGGAATTATGTTTATATAATGATGATTATTTACTTGGTGTAAATCAAAACATGAAATACAAATAGAGATTGCCTTATATCGTGTAATATTGTGCATATACACACTTAAACATATTTATAATAGTTAAAGTAATATTGTAATTGATAGTTTAACCGCAATATAATGTGTTAGTTTAGCATTACCATAAGTGTAGGAATAATTACTTACTTTAGGAGGGATAACATTAAATTGTGTCCTCATGCAAAGATATTGATGCTAGAACATACAGATAAATTTAAACTCCTTTTCTCACTTATAGAAACAAATTCTTGGTAATGTCTAAAATTGTTCTGGTTTTGGTCTCTAAATACAGTTATCACATTGCTCAGTGGTTCTGACTATAAGCACAAAAGATGCTAAATATTACTTCAGGAGGTTGGAAATCTTACGTCAAATGTGCAAAGCTCAACATAGCTGCAAAGATCTACATAGCTGCAAACAACACTGCAGATGTCAGTAAGCAGTAAGCTGTTATTCTAAGTTTCTGTGGAGATGCTACTTACTGGAGAAGATGAAGGACATGTTGTCTTCTCAGGGTCCTACTGACGTGAGCTTCAAGGACATTAGTTCTATTATGGAGGTGCACCTTCAACCATAGCCTTAGATTTGGGTTTCTCAAGGAGGTCAGCCACGATTCTACTGTGCATGCTAAGTTTCATACGCCATACGAGACCAAGTACTGCTCGAAATTGAATGTCAGGTGAAACTGGGAATAATAGAGACCATGAAGTTTTGGACCTGAGGTACACCTGTCATACCTATCTGGGAAGAAGGACGGTTCTATTCATTATTGTGGACATTATAATGTCACAGTGAACAAGAGACTATTACTGAAACTTATTCCTTGACAAGAATTGATGATCTGTTAGCCTCACTTGCGAGTGGAGTGCTTTTCTTAAAGCTGGATCTCTTGCACGCTTAACGTTGTTTTTCGATGAAAATTCAAAGCAGTTAGTCACAATCAATATGCACCTATGTACCATATCAATTGCTTAGTGTCTTCTGCTCCTTCTTTGTTTCCACACATCCTGGAAAATATCTTACAAGGTCTGTCGGGGATGTTGGTCTACATTGATGATATTCTTGTCACAGAAAAGACCAGAGCAGACCATAGCGCTAAACTGGAAGCAATGTTGACCAGACTGGAAGAGGCTGGTGTTAGACTGAAATATGAAAAGTGCTGTTTTGCCATGCCTTCTGTTGAGTTTTTTTTTTATATTGCATATCAGTTGAGGGGATTCACCCCACAGAGAAAAGGAATTGTTCATTTGTATGGCATCTCTTTACAAACTTTTGCAGAAATGCTCAATAGTGCTGGGAGAAAGAACAGAAGGAAGCCTTTCAGAAAGTGAAAGAACTTCAGACCTCTGATCATGTGTTAGTGCATTATGATTCATCAACTGATTTGATACTGGCCTGCAACGTTTCTCAGTATAGTGTGGGAGCTGTTCTCTCTCATCGTTACTCTGATATTTAGAAAATCAATTATGTCTGCATCTAGATTTTTTGGGAGTGGTGGAAAAGAAATATTCTCAATTAGAGAGAGAAGGTGGCTGTTGTCTTTAGTGTCACAAAGTTTCACCAACCTATATGTAGTGTGATTTACCATTCTATCTGACCATAAATCACTACAGCACCTTTTCAATGAAATGACAACCATTCTGCCTCTGGCATCTGCCCGTATTCAAAGATGTGCACTTTTACTCCGAGGATATGACTACAACATTTCCTTTAAGCCCGGCAGGGAACAAGCCAATGTTGACATGCTCACTAGATTACCTTCTTTACAGCCGCAGCAACGCATACCCCACCAGAAATAGTATACCTGCTAGAAGCCATGTATGCTTCTCCCATTATGTCAGTTCATGTTAAACTGTGGACTATTTAGGATTGTACACTCACAAAACTTCAAGAAGCATTAGTTAATGCGGAGTCAAAAAGAAGAAGGAGCATTGAAGCCTTATCATTATTGTAGGTCAGATTAATCCACAGAACAAGGCTGTGTTCTATGTGAATACCGTGTGGTTATTATAGAGAGGGAAGAAAAGCTATTATGCATATCCTACATGAAAGACATCCTGGGAAAACCAGAATGAAAGCACTGGCTCGATCATTTGTTGGTGGCCAGGATTTGACCATAACTTAGATGAATAAGTTAAGGAATCCCGCAGTGAAAAACCTAACACGTCAATCTCCACCCAAAGTGCCACTACATACTTTGAATTTCTCAATTTCCATGTGGGAACGTTTACAAGTAGATGTTACTTGTACATTCTGCGGTCAAATGTTTCTTGTTGTGGTAGACGCCTACTCAAAGTGGCTAGAAGTGGTCTCTCTAGCAGCAGCTTATTCAACCAAAAATATTTGCCACTCATGGTTTACCCAAGATGTTAGTTTCTGATAATACTTTAGTTCACAAGCAGTGAATTGTAGGCATTCATGAAAACCAATGCCATCAAGCATTATTTCTCATCTCTGCACCATCCATCTACAAACAGTCTGCGGAAAGAGCCGTGTAAAGTTTCAAAGAACACATAAAATGATTCATAGGTTCAGTGAATGAGCGCTAAGCAAAGTTTCTTTCCATGTATCGACTAAAACCACATACAACAACTGGAGTACCCCTGGCACAGCTACTACTAGGAAGATGTCCATGATCATGGCTAGACATCCTCATACCCATTTTATCAGACAACATTCACAAAAAATAGACAGCCAGAAAACTACACATAAGGTGTGTCCATTTGCTGTGAATGATAACGTGTACGTCAAGGATTTCCTAATGCTAAGAAATGGATGCCTGGGAAAGTTATCGAAGTGAGGGGTCCTCTTTCATCTTTAGTGCAACTGCACTAAAGATCACTTACAAATTACTACTAATATATTTCCAGTAAAACTGCCAAATCTAATTGTTGCTTGTGGAATATGTATCTCACATGAAAAACTACACAAACAGCTCATGATTCATAATAATTGATAAACACAAGAGCTGATGTTTCAGGCTCTGATAAGAGCAGTAACGTATTTAACCAACACAACACTAAAAATCTCTTAATATTACACTTGAAAAATACTGCAAGGTAGGCTTGATAAGTGTCACAACTAATTTATGCAAATTAGAGTACAATTTCATTGACGATTATAACCCTCAGCATGCATGCACAAGAGGGTTATTGTAGTAATCCTGCCTTTCTGTCTGTTTATCTGTTTGCCCGTATGTCATGATTTGATATTGGAGATTACTGATATTCTACCATTGATTTAGGTATGAACTTACTCAGAATGATGATTAAAAATTTCATTGTGCTACGTCTTCTAATTAATTTGGGCTGATTTTTGAGAAAACACGAATCAGTCAGCTCCACTAGATACCAGCTTTTCTGGGTAATGCCCCCCATATGTAGTTTTTCTTTATGTTGGATAGTTAACCATGCGTTGGAAGTGGAGTTTTGTGTTGGAAATATATACCGGTGAGTGTCCCTGGCATGTCTAACTTCTCCTATTATGAAGACAACATTTATATATGTACTATTTTCATTGCTCGAGCTATATGAATAACTGATGAGAATAGCCAATAAATTTTTCTTTTGGTCTGAGATGATTTTGTAATAGCCAGCTAGTGTATAGTAGCGCTGAGTGTTCGCACCTTTAGTGCTTTATTTAACGGTATTGATTGATATGGCTACTGTCATTTGTGGGAACAATATTACCCAACTTGAAAGAAAACAACTATTGTCAGGTGGTATGAATGAAACTGGTAAAGTGTAGCCATGCACACCACTCACATCATGTCAGCTGTTTGTCACTGTATTTTACTACTAGGTGAGCTGGATATATTGTTACTATAAAACAATACTTAGCTAACTATGGGCTCAGAGACCCCTTACCTTACGGGCACAACGACCCTTTACCACACGCAATTACCTACATGTGCGCATGCTCACAATATTTGATTCACAGTTGCACACATTGCTATTTCCAGTAACATCACTTTTATATCTCTTGTCATCTGGGTGCAAATGGGTCTTTGTATCCTATCTATGTGTGCAACTGTCAGGGCCTAGACCTCTATTGATGGTTGACTAGTGTCTGTTTGCTGAAAGAAGCCAGAAGAAGCAAACCCAGCGCTATTCCAATTGACGCCCACCACGAGCGGCATGGCTGAAGAGAGGCGCTGCCCGGTCGATGGATGCCCGTTCCTAATCCCAGAGGGACTGATGGCCACCCCTGTGTTGGCTGCTGCGCATCTTCAGGGACATTTGCTGAATCACAAAGGGACAGAGAGGTCCAAGGTCGAGGCTGTCAAGAGGCCAACGGTCTCTGCAGCCGGAACCAGCCAAGACTGGCTATACTTCCTATCAAGGTGGGAGGATTATGTGAAGGCCACCTGTGTCAAGGGTGAAGATCAGGCGATACAACTCCTAGAGTGCTGTGACCCAGATCTCCGCAAAGCAATCCAGCGCAACAATGGGGGCGTGGCCCTGTCAAAAAAGCCCCTGGTCGACATTATGAAGGCAATCAAGGTGCTAGCTGTGAGGGTCGAGAACCCTACAGTGGCACGAGACAAGCTGCATAACATGACCCAGGATCGTGAGGAAAGTGTAAGGGCCTTCGGGGCACGACTCAGGGGCCAGGCAGCCACCTGCCAATATACCAAGGCGTGCACATGCTCATTGGTAGTCGACTACACCGAGGAGAATGTGGCGGACGCATTGATAACTGGCATCGCGGATCCAGAGATAAAGCAAGGCTTGCTGGGGGAACCCGACCAGCCACTCTCCATGGAGAGAGCCATGCTCTACGTCGAGTCCAAGGAGGCAGCAAAGACATCCGTATCGCTCCTGGACCCAGGTACCTCCATGGGGGCGGTTCATCAGAGCAGCCACAAGAAGACAACTCGAGCCGGGCGTACACGACCCAACAGCGACACGGACGACGAGAAGTGTTACTTCTGCGGGAAGACGGGGCACGGGAAGTACCCCCAGATCTCTTTACGCGGCGCCGAATGCCCAGCATTCGGCCACACCTGTGGGAAATGTGGGAAAAAGAACCACGCCGACAGAGTGTGCCGGTCAAAGCAACCCTTGACCGAGAATGCCATCTTTGGCACATGTTGCGACATCACGACCCACGAAACGGGAGGGTGTCGCACACTGGATCACCACGTGTTTTCCAAAGACAGATGGGTGAAGAGGCAGTCTCTCCCCCAGCCAACCAGGCATCTGTTGGTCAGACTGATTCCAGACGATTACGACCGACTGCAGATCGCTCGACGCCCACACGCTGCACAATGCAACATTGATGGCATGCCCGACACAGGGTGTCAGTGTTGCCTGGCAGGTACACACATCCTCCAACAACTCGGGTTACCCCGGACACACCTTATCCCCGTGTCCCAACGGATGCAGGCGGCGAATAAGAGCGGGATACACCTCCTAGGTGCCATCCTAGTGGAAATCTCACTACCAGACACCAAGGCCAAGTCCAAGCAGATGGTGTACGTGACACCCAGTGTCAATAGATTGTTTTTGAGTAGAGAAACATGCTCGGATCTGGGGTTGATATCTCCTCAGTTTCCATCCACGACTACAGCAGCAATATCAGACAGTTTTACATCCATCGTCTCCACCTCTACACGGTGGACGGAGTAGTCATCTTCAAAGACAGAGTGGTCATTCCGCCAGCATTACGAGACGACTGCCTCCAATTCCTCCACTCTGCCCACCAAGGGACAACAATGATGCAGGCAAAAGCTGATGCATCCATCTTTTGGCCGGGCATAGCAGCAGACATATCAAACCATCGGTCATCGTGCACCACGTGCAACGTTATGTCACCCTCCCAGGCATCACTACCGCCAACACCACCGATTCTCCCAACGAGGCCCTTCCAGAGTCTATGTGCCGATTTTTTCCACCACAAGGGACACACATATATGGTGATTGTAGATCGATATTCTGGCTGGCCCATCGTGGAAAAATCCATCGACGGCGCCGCCGGACTCATCACCGCACTACGCAAGACTTTTGTCACCTTTGGCATTCCGGACGACATAACGACGGATGGGGGCCCGGAGTTCACTGCTACCACAACCAAGAAGTTCTTCTCTGACTGGGGTGTCCATCACCGTCTCTGTTCCGTCGCCAATCCCCATAGCAACTCACGTGCAGAGATAGGAGTGAAAACCGTGAAGCGAGCACTGGCGGACAACACGCCTGCTAATGGAAACCTAGATTGCGACAGGTTCCAGCGGGCAATGTTGGCATACAGGAATACGCCTGACCCAGTCACCAGGATTTCGCCGGCTATTGCAGTGTTCGCCAGGCCTATCCAGGAGCTTATCCCTGTATTACCCGGCAAGTTGAACCTCCACACTTACTGGGACAAACTCCTCGACGCCAGGGAGACCACCATGGCAGCCAGAGGAGCAACCGAGCTTGCCAAATGGTCTCAGCACACCCGAGCACTCCCACCATTACGGATAGGAGACCAGGTCCGCATCCAAAATCAGACCGGACCTGCTCCTCGCCGATGGGACAAGATGGGGACAGTCACAGAAGTAAAACAATTTGACCAGTACTGGATCAAGTTGTCGGGTTCAGGACGAGCGACACTACGGAATCGCAAATTCCTACGCAAATTCGCTAACCCTTCTCCGACCACGGCTGACATGCAGCCAACGCCCATTCCGCCACCCATCCCACCTCCCGACCCGTGTCCACCTCCCATGGAACCAGACACGGATCCCACATCATGGGACTCACTTCCAGGGGAACTTCCTCCGACACCGTGTCAGATCCCTCTGGAAACGCAGCCTGGTCAACCGGCAGAGTCTCCCCCCACCCCAGACAGACCCTCCACACCCGCCCTGCGGCGTTCAACACGGGAATGCGTAACCAAACATCGGCCGAACTATAAAGACTGATTCGACCTGGGGGGAGATAGCTAACTATGGGCTCAGAGACCCCTTACCTTACGGGCACAACGACCCTTTACCACACGCAATTACCTACATGTGCGCATGCTCACAATATTTGATTCACAGTTGCACACATTGCTATTTCCAGTAACATCACTTTTATATCTCTTGTCATCTGGGTGCAAATGGGTCTTTGTATCCTATCTAATACTGACGTAATGAATTCACATATTTTGATGACATTCATTATTTACGTCTAGTCTATTGATAGCAATTGGTAATAATCTGTCAAATTTTCATCTGTCCATCTGTGTAATACAAGTCATAACTTCACCATTTTCATTTGACCCTAAATAATTCCCCCACTCCACAGCAAAAGATCTTGTATGAATCCCCAGTAACTATGGAACAAATAAGTCAAACCTCGGCAACTCTTAGAATTATTTTTAGACTAGCAAGCACCCAGCTACACAGTGGCACTTGATGTACTAATTGTGCAACTTAGGAATGCAGTATAACATAAAGCATTTTGATCCAAGATTTTTTACTCTTGCTCAAATTCTTCCTGAACGCTCTCAGTTATTAATTATTTTCTTCAACTCATTCATTTCCTTCTCATCCTTTCTCTTGCAGCTCATTATAACTGTTCTTTCTATGTCACTTCTTCATTGACGTAGTTAGATCCATCAGCATTTTCTCACCTGCTTCTATTTTTCTTGACTCTTGTATTTTACTACTTCTCTGCTTTTCTTCTACCCATGCTTCGTGTGAATTACGGTTAGCTACTGCATGTGAACATTCTTTCATAACACAGTTCTGCAAAGAAATTATTCATGAATAAAGAAACCCAATTTTTATAGAGTGGGGGATGGAGAAGGCAAGACAAAAAAAAAGAGAGAAGAGGATACAATTGGTACTCCAAGAATCGTTAAGCTGTTAGTTTCAGACAGTATAACGGTAAGTGTGCGTGAGTGCTAAGTTGAGGGTCATGGGTTCTAATCTGATATGGAAGAGTTTTTTCTAGTCCTTTTCTTCTTTCAACTATGTATGAAGCGTATAGAACTTCATTTAGGTAGGTGACGCTTATCAACTCTTTTAAGCTCATAAATTATTCAACACCGTCGTCATAGGATGTCATTACTGATGCACAAGTGTTATTTTATATAGATAATTCTTCAAGCCCATGGTCTATAACTATTCGTCCTAGTGGGAAAAAAGTGGCAGGAATGCATATACAGCCTCATTTCTATCAGTAAACAGATGTAAACAACACATTTTATATCCAGTAGGTGAATGAACATGCATTCTGAAAGATAATGCAAAAGTGAAATGAAGGAATTAAGATTTTTTTATATGATAATACATTACACAATATTGCAAGAGAAGAGAGAATTAAATAAGTTTATTATACTGTATTCACATAACTATTGAATAAAAAATGATAAACGAGAAATCCAGGAATATAATTTTAAGCGTTAGAAATTTTGTAGCCTAATGTTTTGTAATATTATGAGCGAGTATTAGAGTGAACATACCTTTTGTAAGTAAATAATTTCCTTGACTTTGATCGCGTACATCCTCCATTCCAGTTGTAGTAGTCTACAGACACAACAAAAAGATCGAATTTAACTTCTTTCTTAGGTTATAGATACCTAAAGACAAGGATATGCTGATCAATATATACATATGTATATAATGTTGAAAAATTTCTTTAGAATTCATAGTTGGCAGAATAATAATGACAAAAATGTAAAATGAACGAACAGAGTTTAAATAGGCAATGTGAGTTATTTATAAAAAGACTAATATAGAAATAAGTGAACAATTATATACATTAAGAAAACAAGAGTCAACAAGTTCAAAATGCTTGTTAGTAACTATGCTCTTTTTTTTCTTAAAAACTACCAAATTCACTGCCCAAAAGCTCTCAGTTGTATCACCTGTTACCACAAAACTAACCACAAAACCACAAAAATAATTTGAGTGCAGCTTTGTATGCCAATAATGTGTAACTTTTCCAAAATTTAGATATTGATCATGCATACTTCATATATTACAGTGGTTTTTGTGATAGCATCATAAATTTCAGAAAGTTCACTCTTTAAGCTGGACGCACTGTACCTGGGCAGTTAAAGAAAAAAATAATAAAGAAATTTTAATTTTAGAAAATGTTTTCTATTTCTCTGAAAAAAAAGAGATTGATGTTATCAATTCGCAAGAAAATTACTGTGTAAACATTTCTTGAACCCAGGAAAATATACTGATGGCATTATCATAACTTATTTCTTATTGCAACTACCCCCTTCCCCCTCCTCTTGTCGTATAATTGAGTAAGCTATTGATATTTTTTTACATCACCCTGCCAAGTCACTATCTCAATTATTCTAGGCCACCAAACATAAGATCACTTCATAGGACCCTAGCAGCCATCTAATCTTAAAAATTAAAAGCTAAAGTATAGTTACAGGTAACTATCCCTTCTCACTTTCTGAACTGGCCCGCGCTGTTGTGATGTAGAGATACCCATTACGGCAGGGAGAGAGATAAACTCGATGTGAAAATACAAGCTTGAGGTTAAGGGGCGTCACCCGGTTAACGCACTTTTCCGTTCAAATGTGATTAACAAAAACCTGGCACTTTTAGCTCACTTTTGCACCCGGTTCAGAGCTTTTTGAGCAGCCCACTGAGAAAATCTAAGGAACTTTCGGGTAGATTTCGGCTCAAAAAGTTCCAATGTTTTGGGTGTGTCACAGGTAAAGTAGGTTCATGGCGACCACTTACCTAATGACAACTACATCCGTTTTCGTTCTAGAAAGCATATTATGCATGTGAAGTGAATAATACGTCATGGATGAGGAATGCTACAATGAATCCTGTTAAAATGTGCAACCTACACAGAAGGAAGGATTCCTATTAGACACTAACAGGCTGAAATACTACTATGAAATGGGAATGAAAGGGTGCTCAAGAAAAGACTCAGTACTGATAGAGAAAGCTGCAAGTTAAACTGGCCTTTCAGTAGAACAAGTCAAAGTAATAGGATCTTTAAGTATCAAAATTGATGCATTATTTTAGGGGTGGGTGAAGAAGAAAAATTATGTCCAATGCCATGCACTGTCAGAGAAGCTCGTGCTAACCCCACTGAAGAAACCAAAGCTTTCTGCATGACAGATATTTCTAAAAGAATTTGAGCATTCTAAAGGTACCTTTTTTATGTTGGGAAGGTGATTAAGCTTAACAGATTCTATGAAGTTGATTCATTGACTCACTGCCAAGTTTTTCGGAAACCAACGTGGTTAAATGTAATTTGATTATATTTTCCTTGATATGTTTACAATAATAGATGCATTTTAGCAGCAAACTGGGACATTCACATAGCTATCTAATAATGGTTATGAAGCTACTGAAAGTATGCAGGATAAAAAAAAACTTTTTTAAAGAAACTGGGATTTCCTGGTAATGTTTGCTATAATGTATTTAGTTTCTGACTAAACCACCACTACAGCAAAATCCAAAATGAATACGCAGCTTGTTTATATTCATTTCTTAGTATTTAAAAAGTACGTCCTATTAAAACAGATTCAACAGACCAGTGATCAAACATGGTGTGGCCTGCATAGGGACTTACTATTGTTCCAATTTAAAAACTGTCAGAGTAAAATAAGTAGAGAATGAGGGTTTTATAATATAGAGCAATTTTAATTTGAAGGAAACCCAGAGCATTTAAGCAATGAGAGGGATTGTTACTTTATGTCAAGTAATAAAATGTAGGTATTTGGCTCCTCCAAGAATCTTTTAGTACTACGATGTTGAATATAGACTGGCATAACCGACCCTTTACCGTTTATTATTGTGAGCATGCAGAAGGAGAGAGTCTGGGGACGGGGCTGTACCAAGTTTGTTCTGCTGCACACATAGTGCGGCGGTCAATTACTGTTAGAAAATTGCCGGGAACTGCATACCCATTCAATGTAAAGGGTCAGCTTTGCCAGACTATGTTGATTATGTATCATGAAATCATGATATCAACTATGAGGGTCCTTGAATGTACTGTATTCTACTTTCATTGCCCCTCATAAAATCTAGGAAAGTTGTTTTGCCACGTTTCTGTATACAGACCAGCTATGGCATGTCCCCTAGGCAGAGTAGGTAACATTTAAAAGGCACCTTTCAGGGTTGATTTTTTTCAAGTTGTAATAAATCAACCAATGAAAAAATTACCAATCAAGTACATGTCATGTTGATGTTAATTAGTTATAGGTTTTTAAAGTCACAAAAGATGTTGTCTGGCATCAAATCACAAAACAATTAACATTTTAGTTTGTTTCTTTTTTTAACTAATTTAAACTATTTTTTAAAACTAATTTTAAATAGTTTTTTTTTAACTGAAAAGAAAATGAAAATGTAATCATGAGCATAATAATTTATAAAACAGATAAATTCAAATAATTTTAATGTTGTCTTAGCTATATCTCTGTTTCCAGAGCTCTATACAGTATATTACTTGTGCCTTGTTAACTATAAGGCAACTTTTGGTTCTGACTTGCTTCCTGGATCTGACCTCTAGTAATAACTGGGAATGTTGTCGGGAGCTTCTTTAAGAGCTGCTACACCTTTAAAAGTATGTAAGTGGTGTAGCTCTAGGAAACTCAGATGTGTTACTGTCAAACTCATCACCATCTTTATGACCGCTTTCGGCATTGGAAAGCCCAAAATCGTCGTCGAACAAAAATGTTCAACTCTCCGTCCCCATCAAATTGAAAAGCCATAACTACGGTACTAAGTAAGTGAGTGTTAGTAGAAATACTGTGTAATAAGCAAAGCTTTAGCTAAATCTTGATAGCTTAAGCGGTTCGATTTTTATGATTTTTTTGTGACCACGGCTAGTCTTACCGCCATATGGCGGTTACACTGGTGAAAAGGTTAAATAATACTGCTATAACTTGCTGATTATGTGTGCTGTCTAGTCCACTTTGTCCATATCAGCCTTGTTCCAATTAATACCCATTAAAGACAGATCTTATATTTACTGGACAATAAAAAATTTCATGTCTTAATCTTTGTCTAGTTTAAGTTCCTACCTCATTCGAGGTCAGCTCTATTTTTTGAGATCCGCAGTAACTTGCTGACTGAGTGACAAATTAACTGATTAACGACAGACACAGTAAGTGCTATAGCCCTCTTCACATTATCAGATCAGTTAATTTAGATTTAGAATTGCTTGGCACAGCTTTACACTAAAGCTATAACTTTAATAAGATGTTGCCTTTTTTCTGGCTTTAAAAGTGAAATAAAAGTAACTTTCATTATAGTAATATTAGATTATGGAAATTCAATAGCAAAATGTGTTGCTGTAATAATTGCATACTTTATAATTGAAATTTTTGTAGCGTAACTATCAATCTAATGATTTTTTTGACAAAGCCTCGCTGAATTTATTTCATAGGTAAAGAAGTTGGTACTGATGACTCTATCAATGCTGTCCTCACTGAGACTCCGGAATCTGGCCGCGTTCCTCCATCGTATGGATGCTCCTCACCAACTGTTAGTGTAAAATAAATTTGGCTGTGAAATTTGCGTGTGTAGCAAACCAAACAACAGCAACAACAACAACTTTAGTAGCAACACAAATTAATAGCCATAGGGTTATAATTTTATTAACAAATTTGAAAGAATGTGTACTTTTTCGTCCATTTTTTGTCATCACAGCCACACGCAATATGTAGCACAAATTTCAGCAATTAATTGAACTTGAGATACTAGTGAACAACACTTAAGCGTTACAGACAATTGATTCATATGCTGAAGAACAAGAAATCCGTTCCTCTGAACTGCCACAGAGAACTCAAGAGAAAATGGCTTGTGAACAAAATCTAGCAGACAAAGCAGCGCTGAAGGAAGAGAACGCCCTGCCTACAGAGAAGGGAGAAGATATGGAGTACAATACACAAACAATGTCTATAATGTTACATGCACCCCTTACTCAAGTAGTGATGGTAATAAGAAACCATCGGCTGGGATGAGTGTCAATACACAGCAGAAGGTCGCTCAGAACATGACAAATGAGGGACATGTAAGTTGTGTGTAGATTTTCCAACTGTCTCCAATTAGTGATTGTATTATTCCTGCCGATGTCCAAGGCAGCAAGGGGGCCTCGAGAGTTAGTTTCTAATGGCAAGGTATATTTCATCTTTTGTTGTTGTTGTTGTTGTTGTTGTTGTTATGTAATTCTTCAGGTATTGCATCCTGCAATAAACTCTGCTCACAATAGCAGATTGAGACATGGCTTTACAAACTGATTGCTCGAGACTTCTTCATTTCTTATCAGTGCACATTATTTTTATTTCATATATTTAGCACATATATTTGAAAACAGTGGTCTATGGTGTCCATTTTTTACTTTTATATCCACTTCACAGTTTTACTAATTATGTAAAGACTTAATGATTAATTTGTAATGCTAATTATATACTATATATAAAAAATAACAAGAGTTTGTAATAAGTATTTCATGAGCTCATACTGTAAAAGCATTAATTGTGTAGTAGCTAATTTGCAAATTAAATGTGGCATGTGAAGTGTGCGTGTACAGTACATAAAGTACAGGATAATAATAACAATACTAATAACAACAGCAACAATAATAATAACAGCAACAGCAATATATACTAGTTCTTATTTGCTATTTATTTTCCTAATGGTGACACTAATAAAATTGACAATATACAAATTAACGATATAGGTACGTATGTAATATGTAAAATGGTAGCAAATTATAATAATACTGAACTATGAGTGCACATTTAGTGAACTGTATGAATTATGATGATAACATTGTGTCTTTTATCACAGCTGCTTTGAGTGATGGCAATTTGAATCAGTCACAAGTAGCTACAAACATAACATAATCATGAATTACTAGAGTGACTGTGTACTCGTATATCTAATTAATGCCATTTAAAAACAAAAATATACCAATTCTCAATAAAACAACATTGAAAGTCTATAATGAATTGAGAAAATTAGCAAATAGCTACCTGTCGGTAGCTGTGACACTGATGACAACCATCTAGCTTAGTTTTATGAGGTTTAAAAATTAAGATTCAAAGTCTATCTTAAAGGAAAAAAACAAAAAATCGCAAATTTAAAGTGAAAATAGTATATTATCGGTAGGAAAAATATATCTAAAAAAATATAAAACTTAAGCTCAACCAACAGAATGTACTATTTGCCACTATAATGCTTTTCTATTTCGAAAAAGTTTCTCTTTTAAACCAAAATAATTACTTCAGTATCTTTAGCTAAAATAATACACTTGTGTGTCAGTAGAGTATGGAATAATTATGAGCTAATCAGAGTTGGTAAAGCATCGTCGGTACCTGACGTTAACAATGTTTGACAAAGGAGGAACAAAATTAAAGGGCTTTCACAGGATTCGAACCAGCAACTATGGAGTGTAGAATGCACACATAAACCTTTAATACAACAGAGCCTAACAGCTTGTAGTATCTTGAAGTGCCTTATTAACCCAATTTATCCTATAAAATTGAACACTCATTTAACTGAGTGGGGAAAAAGTGTTCATCTACAGTAGCTAAACATAATAGGAAGCTATAAGAGAGGCAAAGAAGCAGGAGAATGCAAGGGTCACTAAATATAGAAGCAGAAGGGATAAAGCTGACTGATGTAATTACTCCAATGAAATGTGTGAAAGAAAATACACAGAAAGGACAGATACTGGGGAGCAGGAGGGGTAGACAGAGGAGGAGAAGGGAATCCATGAGTTGAAAAGGATGGCTGAGGAAAAAAGAGAGCAGGAGAAAATCATGGATAAAACTAACTTAAAACTGTACTACTAATTTTTAAGTTAGTAGCTAGGTCAGGCGCCACTGCGTGGCGGGGTACTTGCTATGGTTATAAATATATTTAAAAAATGCTCACACTAAAATTAGTCTGAAACTTTTGATAAAATTGAAAAATGCTGAAATTAAAATTAGTTAAACCTTTATTATATATAATATCTAGCATAATATTGCTTATGATGCTTATTTACCCGTGTGGTTCTTGGCAATGTCTTGAAAAAGGTTCCTCTTATTAAGCCATGACACTACTCAGCTATTCTTCTCCAGCTGGGCTTCCCATGTTTCTGATAGTCATAATCCAGATGCAGCCACGAAGCGAGGGCATTTTGCAGACATTGCGCAGAATTACTTGTAGAGTCTCTTCTAATGGCTTCTGTGGCATCGTAGTCTAAACCCAACTGTAGAGCAAACTCCTGCCAGATTGGAGACAGTGGAAGTTTTAACTCCCTATAAATGGACCCCAAACTATAGATGTCTATAAACAAAAAAAAATTGGACAACTATAAGGATTGGATATTATCTGTTTTTACTCACAGGCAATTGAGTATTTAAAATATGCAGTAAGAGATTGTAGTTAGTGCTTAAAATTTTTATTTTTTGCTGAAATGACTGTATACTTCATTTTACAAGCTATAGACTGCAGTATAGAGTGTCTGCTAATACTAATAAATATTTTAATCAATATTAAACATGAACTAACTAGTGATGTGCTTGAGCACAAAGGGCGAGCGAGTCAGTGCACAAATGAAACAGTTCAAAAGAATCTATCATTTCTTAAAGTAGTATAGCTAAGTATGTAGCTGTTATGTTATACTTTAGCTAACAAATACTGAACCACTTTCTTACCTCAATTTCCCAAGTACTGGTATTTTCTATAGTATCTAATATATGTCATTCTGACTATATGAATTACCAGTATCTTTTGACAACAAGCACTCACTGCTACTAAAATTGACAGAGTTTTTAAAATAATGTCTGGTAAAGGGTTTCAAACCATTTACCATAACATTTTGAGAAGAAGTTCTAAAGAATTACTGCACAGTGTTGAGTATAACAGTAAGTTTTTTAAGGCCTAAGTGTGTCTTGTGACATTCAGAAACAATCTATTACGAAGGAGCAAACAATTAAATTTCTTTGAATGATACGGATCAATAAACGAAAAGATTCTGTGTAGCAGAGATATGGGAAGGGGTAGACCACAAAGCAAACACAAAAACGCTAGGGTCAAAGTGCAAAATGACATACGTAAACTCACACATATATTTACACAAACAAATATCACCAATTTTCAATTGTGTTACCCCTGAGAGTGTCTCGCTCGCTTCGCTTGCTTGCCAATTAGAAGTTGCAGTAAAAATTCAATACATTCAAATTCTGTCCATTAGTAAAATAATAATGTCTTACTATTATTTTATAATTTTTACTTACCCAATACTTTAGAATCAATTCTGCTTAACATAATCTTCTCATTCTGTGGTTCATGACAACCCTCTTGATGACCTACAAATTAATTGCCAAGTTATAATGAAGTATCATATACTCAGCTATTGCAAGTTTCATTATATCATTGTTTCTACAGCCCTGTTAAGTTATAGATTTTTCATTAAATCAATACTGGCAAATGCATTTAATCTGGCTATTTGATACTGTATAGAGTGTTGCTACTGTTATTAAAAATATTTTCACAGTAACAACTTTCTAATTGAAATACAATTACTATACTTACGATCCTGATACAATGTATTTGTGGGTTTCTCAGGATGTGTGGTCAATACTTCACATTTTTTAGAGAGTTTTCCTGAAAAATGGTACAGAAACAAACAGTTATCCACAAAATGACACCATTTTGTTCTTGCACAAGATCCTTGACTGAGTAATAGCTAGTGTACGCAAACTAAGACTTGAATAAAAAAGAAAAATATATTGTTAAATTATGATCAGAAAAAACATAAGTGCAACTAAACAAAACAATGTGGTTAGATGACAATTTCTAAACAATTTAGAAGTTTGATAATCTAAAATATCTTAAAATTTCAGTATGTAACAGCTAGACTCATAATATCATCTTAATAAAGCAAAATAGATTGTATTTATATTATAGTTGTACTAAAGAAATAAGGTAGTTGCAAAGCAGAAATTTCATGCTTTCTTTCTCAGCCTTCTTTTACCCATTAGATGTATTCTCTCTTCTTTCACAGGCTCTTTTTTAAACAATACAGAATTAAAAATATTTGGTCGCCACTGGGAATCAAACCCAGGACCACTAGCTTAACACACAAGCGCTTGCTCTACCACTGTATAAATACAGAATTGGAGTGTTTGTTTGCCGGCTGGTGGTCATGGCTCAGTGGTAGAGCGCTTGTGCGTTAAGCAAAAGTGGTCCTGGGTTCGATTCTCAGTGGCAACCAAACATTTTTAATTCTGTATTGTTAAAGAAAAGCCTGTGAAAGAGAGAGAATACATATAAAAGCAGAAATTATTCTTTTCTTATAATATTAAACCCAGTTGATTCATTGAATACTATTGAATGGGGCTTATGATACTTACTGAGAAATGGTACAAAGAAGGAGCATCAATACTTTAGAATTGAATCACAAATATTCTAGTTGGATCCTTATACAACATTGTTGATCTGAACCAACTTCCACATTCTTACCTGATAATTCCATTTGATTGAAATCAGGATAACAAACACTTTCCTAAATATACCAGACAACAACTTAACAACCAAGTATCATAGTTTATAGATAGGTGATTATTTGTTAAAATTACAAGAAGTATATTTACTCGGCAAGTGCGTATTTATACTAACTATGAAATCATTTATTTTAATTTCTCTGCTACTGTCAATGCATTATTTGTAGAGCAGTTTTATTGAAAACACTGCTTAACTTTATTTTATTGAAAACACTGGTTGTATAATATACCACTTAACTCAGTTGTATTTCAATAATATTGACGAGCGAGCGAAGCGAGCGAGACACTTACATGGGTAACACAATTGAAAATCGGGGATGTTTGTTTGCTTATATACATGTTTGGACATACGTATGTCATTTTGTACTTTGACCCTCACGTATTTTTGCGTTAGATTGGTGTTGATTTCGTCCCAACAGAATCCTCTGGTTATTGATAATTACCCGTATCATTCTAGAAATTGAATTGTTTACCACTTTGAATTCTTTTGCAAGTGCAGTTAGAACTCAAAAACTTACGGGAGTTCCATATCTAATGGGGGTGGTAAGTAAATAGCTATTTGTCATAAGCCCTACAAAACAGTATTTACTTTAAAATTCATTGTTTACTAGACAACCACAAAGGTAAGCCTTGTGTAAGGTATGTTCAGTTAAGTATTGTGCGTTACAACTACTATATTAGCTAATGAACATCACAATATAAACATTTTGTTTTAATTCAAACAATTGTGGGGAGTGGTTACTATGGCATTGAATCCCCTTTACTGTATATACGTAATTCAAAAACTCGAATTTTATTTAGTAGCTTGAGTGTTAGAAGACAAAATCAATTGTTTGTAGTTTTAGGCCCGCTCGCCATTTGTGCTCAAGCACATCACTAGTATAAATATTTTAAGCTGGTAATTAAATTAATATACATTCTAGATATGTTATTGCTTTGACATAGTATGTAGATGTAAAACCATATCAATTATATATAGGTATATAAGCTCAATATGGTGTACACATTTTTGACAAATAATTATAAATATTTTACCTCTCCAAACCACACTTTGTGTTCTTCTGCCATTTCAACTCTAGTCTTGAGTCCTTTGGAGTTGATACACCACATGATGCTGGGATCATAATCTCCTTTCTTCACCACACACAAGTGATCTTCCTCAGGATGAATTGGACAATCAAATGCTAATTGATATCGACGACTGACAGTCTTTAGATTGTAAGTGCTTAGAACAGTGTCAGTGTTCTCTGTGACATTATCCAGAGTGTCTTCAACTAGTATTCTGACTTCATTGCAAACGTGAGAGGCTTGTATCCTCCATCTTTTTGGTCTAGCCAGGATAATTTGAAAGAAGTTGGGTCTTGCTATAAAGAATACTTTGTTCCCATCTTTTCCATAAATGAATGGAATGAAGTTTTTTCTTACATTCTCTTCATCCAAGAGCTCAAAAGGATACATCTGACTCTAAAGTAGGGATATTTTAAAAACAATATTAATATTACATAATAAAAATGTTATCACATGAATATCAAATACCTCTTTGGATGCCTGTCCTACAAGGCTTGCTATCAAAGATGGAAATACTCCGATAGGCACAAATCCAGAAATGAAATACACTTTCAGTATGAAAACTTTGGCATCGTTTTTTATTCTCTCAATGTCAGCATCAAGTTCTTCTTCTGACAAATTTTGCAGTACACAGGGCATGAAGTATAGTTGCGCTGCATCTCTATCGACAAACTTCTCTTCTGTTAGTGATTTCCGAAGTGGAGCGATAACGTGGACATGCCGTAACAAAGATTCCAATTTTTCAGGAGGAAAAACATCGGAAGAAACTTTTTTGATGTCAGCAAATGATATCTGACCTACTTTTCTCAGTTTTTCACCAGCATTTGGACTTAGATCTATACCAGTTTCAAAAATAAGACGTGAAATGCTGTCAAATACAAGCTGTGTGTCTGTTATAACAAAATCTTTCAATTCTGGTACATTTGGAAAATAATAAATAATTCCAGTGTAGTGATGAAAGAACCACAAAGCTACATCTGTTTCTTCTTCATTCATTCGAAGATGCTTACCACTTTGATAGCAGGTGTCCAAGTCCACATATTTTTTCTTGTTGTAGCGTAAAAACAGACTAAAAGGAAGCCACCGAGCTGGAATTTCTGGTCGTGGAAACTTATCCAAAGCTTTCTGTATAAACTTTTGTAGGCCTTCAATCTCCTCTTCTGTACCATTATAATTATCTATCGGATAAATGAGTCTCTTCATGTCTTCTGGATATTCATCTTTAGAATCCTTTGATTCAAAACCATCGTCTGACACAAAGTGAACTAACTCTTTGTCGACAAAAATTGTATCCTTCAAATTTTGTTGCATTTTTTTGTCAAAATCGATCATTTCTTGAGATGAGACTTTGTCTTTGTGAGTACCGACTATGTAAGCAACTGACTTGGGAGAATTCTGTGTCAAATTCTTCAACAAAGAATCATCTCTTGCTTGCACAGTGGAATAAGACTGCATGGAGAATATGCTAGACAAAGCTGATGTAAGATTTTGTCTCACAGTGCAGTTAGACATTCTGTCTGGTATCTTACAATTGTCTGCTCCTCGTAAAGATACTTTATATGTCTTATCCAGGTTGTCTCCATATTGACAGAAGAGAAGATAAAGAGCTGGACCAATAATGAGAGCTGGAAGCATGTCCATCAACTCAGGCTGACCTCCAGTATCCTTCATGTAGAGCAAGGTCATTCTATCAAGGTGACCAGCTAACTCTTCCCATGTACCTGTTACAAAGGATTCATCAAAAACTTGAAGTATTTCAGAACTTGAAGTAGAAATAGAAGGACTAGCAGTATTTGGGAATGAAATACGTTTATAGTCATAACTATTCCTGTCTAGATTGGAAGGACTTTGGGAAACTGCTTCACTTACTGTTTTTTGTAACTCCATTTCTTCTTTAAGCTTAAGAAATAACTGATACAAGAAGTGAACTTCTTCTCTTTTCTCTTTCAAATGTTTCCATCCTCTTTCTGACAGCAGAGCTGTTGATTTAGACAGATCTGTAATCAAGTAAATTTCATTCTTGGCCATGAGTGTGCTGGGATTACTGTTGTATTTTAGATCTGAAGCTATATTTTTTACTCCATTCTCCAAACGAAGTCTTGTCAGAGTTTTACCACGTTCAGGCGGTCCCAAAAATATTAACTTAGCAAATAATACTTTCAATACTTGTTTCTCACGTTTTATGATTTCTTGATAGGCTTTTCTGTACTTTTCATTGTTATTGCTGACATGATTTCTGTGGAGGCTAAGATCTTCCTCTGTAACCTCATACTGAGCACCATCAACTGCATGGCTCCGCAAACCCTGATTCAATTGATGTAGAGTTGGCCTCCAATGAAAAGAAACAAATGCTTGCAGGATATTGTATAATTTAATTAAATCAGTACCATATGTTCGTGTGTCCTCTATTACAACAAGTGGTATTGGCAATGCTTTACCAATTTCCTCCCATTTATTTTCCAGGTGATGCAATTTTCTTAATAATAATGGAATGTGCTCATCGTTGAGAATTATAGCTGTATCATTATTGTCATTTAAGAAACTGCCACGTGAGCTTCTAATACGGCGATAGCTGCGTGACCAACCACCTAAAAGAAACAGCCACGAGAAGTGCAGTTAAATTTATAAATGAAAGGTGTACATAAGTTAGAGGAATGTGACAGAATTCAATGAGTACATAAGTACAACTTTTTAAATGAATTTTTCCTTAAGGAGTTTCTTTATACAAAACAAAAGGAATTTCTATGGGCTGTAGGAATTTTTAGAGTGTTTAAAAATAATGTGAAGGAGTGAACGACATTGACTGAGTTAGGGCAAGCACAATGACATTTTTTCTACTCTTTTTTGTTATTTTCTGGTAGTTTTATGTGCAAATATAGCCCAGAATTTTTTTTTACTAATTATAAACCTTTTGCCTCGGAGATTAACCCTTTCACTGGTAACTTTTTTTTTTTAAGAATTGACTAAAAACTTCACCTGAAGCTATACCATCTGGGCCAACGCTAGAATTCAGATCTTCTATAAAAATTACAGCAGCGGCATCTGAAAGGTAAGAATATACTCCATCCCCCTCAAAATCACTGTTTTCGCCTCCAGAAACGTCAAAATCGTCGTTCAAAAAGCCTAGTACTTGATCAGCGGTAAAATGCTCAGCCATGGCCCATAACAGTTCAAGTTTTTCTTAAAAAAAATCTTAGTAACGCGCACCTAATTATGTCATACTGTAGCTCATTTGAAAGAGCAATCTTTGGGGTGTGTTTTTGTATGTTTACTTCCGGTAAGAAGTGAACGATCGATTATTTATGATTTTGTTTTGTAGGAGTACTTCACCGCGCCGAGAATTCTCGGCTTCACGTTAAAGGGTTAACCAAAATCCAAAGTATTTGTTGTTGTTGGCGGAGCTTAGTGATGATGTAGATAGGGGAACAGCTGTGCTTGGTATATTTAATAAGCCTACCATGGCTGTGGGCTTGTTTTAGTCAGCCAGCAATGTCTGATGAGTCTGAGGCTAAAGAGAGTAGCCAATATGGATCAGACTACAGCTCATCAGAGACAGTAATGGTGGTATAACAAAAGTGCCAGATTTCTTATAGCTATATTGTGATGGAAGTGGTTGGAGGGGGTGGGAGGGGGGAGGGAAGAGGAGGCATATTTATAGCTACGATCTTTTTTTTTAATCTGATATTGAGCACCATCAACTGCATGGCTTCGCATGCCGTCATTCAAATGATGTAGAGTTGGCCTCCAATGAAAAGAAACAAATGCTTGCAGGATATTGTATAATTTAATTAAATCAGTACCACATGTTCGAGTGTTCTCTATCATATCAAGTGGTATTCGCAATTCTTTACCAATTTCCTCCCATTTATTTTCAAGGTGATACAAATTCTTAATAATAATGGAATGTGTTTATCGTTGAGAATTATAACTGAATCATAATTGTCAAAAGGTACATGGTATGATCTTACACCATAGATGACTTCAGAATGTTGAAATGTACAACTTAAAAGAATCAACCAATAAATGCTGCATTATGGTTGCAATGTTTCTTAATATTTATGTCCAAAGAAATAATGATATTTTAGAATATTCTATTGGCAGCTTATAACTAACCAGCTAGTACAGTGAATGAAGCACTATCATTAATATACATAATGGTATATGTGTAGTGTGTGTTACGAAATATTCAGTAAAGTATTTTTGTCAAGTTTGGGAATGATCAATTATATTTTTACTGTGATAGTCTTTCCACTGTTATTTCATTTTTGTTCAAAGTTGCTGTCAGCTAGTGGGCTTCTTGTTGAATGCAATGAATGATGGCAGAAACTGCAATAGTCAACTAGTATTCTTAAGTGGGCCTTTAAAAGACTTACACTATTTCATTTTGCTAATAAAATGTGATTCAATTAAACTTGACTATTATATAGGCTTAATCAGTATGACTGCTATGACAACAGCATAAAATATTTTTTTGTGTAAATGGCTAAGGTCATCACTTCTTAAATGTAACCAAGCTAGCTTGCTACAACTTTATTATATTGTCTCACAGTGAAACTGCCATAGTAACTGCTCCTTTTGTCTTGCAGATCAAAGCCACTTCACTGCTCCTTTTGTCTTGCAGATCAAAGCCACTTCACTCAGAATGTTTAGCTAAAGGGTTTCATATTAACTTCTAGCTAATGAATTTGTGACCGAGATGCTTATGCACTATTTTAGTTACTAAATACATAGCAGGTTTATTAACCCTAAGTGCGCATGCGCGAGAGAGTTATAGTAGTCATCTTGGCTGTCTGTCTGTCTATCACGCTCTGATTTTGGAGAATACTGACAATTAACAGATGATTTAGCTATGAACTTACTCAGGACTAATATTGCTACTTTTCTGAATTTCAGGCTAATCATTGAGAAAACGCGAAGCTTTCAACTCTGCGTAGATACCAGCTTTTATGGGGAAAGCCCCTTGCATCACATCATAATCATGTGAGCAAATAATTTCAGCAGCCAGCGGTGTAGTTTGTTTAATGCTCAAGGAAGTAAACGGAATTGGAAAAAGTGAAGTTTCGCTTGAAAATATCGGTGAGTGTTTCTGGCTAGTTTAGCTTTTTCTCTTATGAAGACAGCGTTTCCATGCACAATTTTTTATTGGTCAAGCTATTTTGATGCCTCATCAAAAATAATTAACAGATTGCTTGTTCTTTTGGAAGGAGATTATAGCTAGTTAGTGTTTAATAGCGCTGAGGGTTTGCATCTTTGGTGCTTCATTGCTATACAGCTCATGAACCAACAGAGAATAACTGATCTATAATTCAATCTTCTTTCTTAACTCAATATGTTTTAACTTTGCCAAATACAATTCTATGAAGTAGTCAGAAAAGTGTATGTAATATAAATAATCCATATAATTGTACTATAGTATTACATATCTGCTAAACATAGATACAAGAAAGTAAAGGAATTGTACTGCCTAAAGCAATTTTAAAGAACAAACCAATATTATATAGATTGTTGTGAACTAAAATGTACATGCGCAAAATACTAATGGCTAAGTACTATGGGAGAAAAAAAAAAGAGTCGAAGAAGCCCGAATTACACCAGTAACAAGCCTCCATGTTGGAGGGTAAGTGTGTTTGGGTCTCCCAAACACCAAACTAATTATCATTATTAATTATCTTTGAATTTATTAACATTGACATCGACATTACATTTTTCTATTTGACCCACACTGAGTGTGCATTTTTAGAATCATTTTGTCACATGTTTTCAGAAATAATAAAAAGGTTCATTGAATGAATGAGTTTCTGCTTGACTGAATCTTTGTGAATCCTGTGTGTTGCGAGTGCTAGAGTAGCTGTAGCTAGTGTGTCACCCTCCTGCATTTTTTGTCGAAGAGCAGTTGAGGATCTACTGACACATAGGAAAATTAATGAAGTCACACACACCTAAATCAAGGCTAGCCTGTGTGTGTGTCCTCTGGCTAGCAGAGTGGTCATTCAGAAGGAAACAATAATATTTTCTGCTTGTGGACTTATACCCCACAAGCATTTGGTCCTTTGAGCCGGATCTGGCAACAGTGAAGGTAAGGAGTGAGCCAGTGATTTAGCAGAGCTGTTGAAGGAGAAGAAAGAAAACGAAGAAAGTCACAAACAACTGTGGAACTGTACAAGTTACTGCAGAAAGTGGCTGCAAGAAGAAATCATGTGCTAAGCAGTGGAGGTGTACACGTTTATCACAGTAAGCAGTGGAAAAGGCAGAATTAAAAACCTGCCAGCAGCACCAAAATTCCATGCAAAGCAGCACGAGAGCTTGGGAAACCTGTGTCAAAGAAATAGCAAGATACAGAAGAGTGTATCACAGTGGCTGAAAACCAGCATCAGTGGATCAGCAAACATTTAGTTTTGATGGTAATGCTCGAAGAGAAGAGTTGGAGACTCTGATTGGAGACATGACTCCATATAAAGACAATGCCTACATTGGACGACAGCTGCACAGAGCTCAGCAACTGCATGAAGAGCTGTCTACTAAATTATTTGCCACAGCAGAAAATACAGCGGCAACAACAACAGAAACTGTGCCAAAAGTTAGGGCTGTATCTGCTTCACCACCACCATACAAAATCAAGCCACCATCATTCAGTGGCACAAGAGAATTCCATGCATTCAAAGAAAGATTCACAGCCATCATGGATGTGCACAAAGAGTACTACTCAGACTCTGACAAGCTGTGCATTTTAGCTGAAGCAATGGAGAATGCTGAAGCAAAGAAGATAGTGCTGGACTGTCATGCTAGTGGCTATGCAGCAGCAATGGTGGAGCTGCAATCCAACTATGGAAAGAAAAGTGTCATTTTTCCACAATGTGTGGATGAGCTAGTGAAATGAGACAAATATGATTATAGCAGGGAGAGCATGAAAATGCTTATTGACAGGACACAGAGAGTGTTGGGAGAAATGGAGAAATTGAAGGCCAGATATTGAAATGTTAGCAGTGGCATTGGTGGTCAACGATTTTGATGCGGAAGTGTTGAATGAATGGACAAAGCATCTTGGTTGTGATGACACGTTGCCTAACCTCAAGACCCTCACATCCTTTGTGACTCTACTGTCACTGAATCTGCCAAACAGCAACAACTTGATGTCATTATAGGAACCAACGACTTGCCTCCTTTTTGGACTAGTGATGAGAAGAAATTTTGTGCCGAAGCTAGAATTACTGCCATAAACACCATCTTTGGATGGTCAGTAACTGGCCTAGCAGCATCAAACAAAAAAATGAAGAAACGGTGTCATTGAAAGTGAAACGGACAGAAGATGAAGATGCAAAGCTGTTCCAAACAATGTATCAGCTGGAAAATGTGCCCTCTGCATCTAAATTGACACAAGAAGAAAAGTCAGCTGTGGAACAATTCAAAAGCTCTGTCAAGCACGGTGATGATGGCAGGTACACCTGCAAATTGCCACAAGTGACAGATCCACCAAGCCTTGGTGAGTAACTGATAATGGCCAAGGCCAGATTCTATCAAAATGGGAGGAAAAAGGCAAAAATTGGAGCACTGGAACCATTCAATGATGAGCTCAACAGGTACATCACCATGAAGTATGCAGAGATTGTGCCACAAAATCAAGTGGATAATGGAAAATTTTATTTGCCTGTACAAGGTGTGCTGAAACCTGACTCAACATCAACAAAAACAAGACCAGTGTTTGATGGCTCAGCAAAGTCATCAAATGGAGTTGCTGTTAATGATTTGTTTTTGGTGAGCCCAAATCTCTACCCACTGATTGCTGATGTCCTGCTCAAATTCAGAAGCAACTAAGTTGCACTGACAGCAGACATCAGCAAGATGTATAGGGAGGTGGAGCTACATGCTGTCATCAGGTTGCTGGCTGAAAGAAACAAAGACAAATTTCCACAAGCATGTGAAGAAGTGCTGCACTCATTCTATGTGGATAACTTTTTGTCAGGTGTTTCAACAGTTGATGAAGCAATACAATTGCAACAATCACTTTATGAGCCGTTTGCTGCAGCAGGAATGACTCTAAAGATGTGGAGATCATCATCAACAGAAGTGCAGGAGTCAATACTACAGGAATTGGTTGAGAAAGAAGACAGAAAGTTGTCAGTGAGACATGATGCCCTGATAACCCTTGGAATACATTGGGATACCAGCATGGATTGCTTATTTGTGACCACTCCCACTCTGCCACAACATGGCGAGGTGACAAAGAGGGTGGTGGCTTGAGTAGTTGCTGGGGTATACGATATTTTGGGCTGGTTGCACCTTTCGTGATCACTGGAAAAAATGATTGTGTAGTCTCTGTGGGAGAAGCAAGTTGGCTGGGATGATGTTGTGTCTGATCAAGTATTTTGTGAGTGGAAAAAATGGTTGTGTGGCATGAATGTGGTAAGGTATCATCCCATTCACAGATACACTGGAGCAGTCAGTGATGTGGGTAAGGTTACATTTGCATGGCTTTGCTGACAGCAGCTGTAAAGCATTTGCAGCAGCAGTATATGTCAGGATACAAGTCAGTGACACCACTGTGTCATGTGACCTGCCAACCTGCTGTGTTCCAAAGCCAGGGTGTGTCCTCTAAAAGCTAGAACGCTTCCTGAATTAGAATTAGAATGTGCCAAACTAGTAGCTCAATTGTTTGCACACACTGCCGAAGTTCTTCACATTATTGTTGGTCAAACAGTATGATTGTGCTAGCTTGGTTGCAGAAGCCACTCAGCAAACTCAAAGTATTTATTGCCAATTGAGTTGCATTAATTGATCAATTGTTGCCACAGGTGAAATGGAAGCATGTGAAAAGTGGTGACAATTCTGCTGATCTTCCCAGTAGGGGTGTGCCAGTAAACTATCTCATACAATCAAGGTTGTGGTGGCATGGCGCTGAATGGCTACGTGAAAATGAGGTGGGACCTGATGTTATTGTGTCTATCGCATTTGGAACATGACAATGAGAAGTAAGAATCCTTTACAAGTTTTGCATTTCCTGCCTGGCCCCCCAGTAGTTTGGATCTCCCAAACACCAAACTAATTATCATTATTGATTATCTTTGAATTCATTAACACTGACATTAACATTACATTTTTCTATTTGACCCACACTAGTGTGCGTTTTTTATAATCATTCTGTCACATGTTTTCAGCAATAATAAAAAGGTTCATTGAATGAATGAGTTTCTGCTTGACTGAATCTTTGTGAATCCTGTGTGTTGCGAGTTCTAGAGTAGCTGTGGCTAGTGTGTCACTTTCCTGCATTTTTTGTTGAAGAGCAGTTGAGGATCTACCGACACATAGGAAAACCTAAAACAAGGCTAGTCTGTGTGTGTGTCCTCTGGCTAGCAGAGTGGTCCTTAAGAAGGAAACAACAATATTTGTAGCTTGTGGACTTACACCCTACAAACAGAGCGCTGGTAAATTAGTACATAAGCAATCTGGAAATGATCCAGGGAGGCCAGTTATAACTAATAGCTGGAAAGGATGGTCCAAGTGCCAAAAATTACGATTGAATCTATTAACAAAGTCCTGGTAGAGTAGACGGAGTTATTTGCTGTTGTTGTTTTTTTTGCAAAATATGAATAAGCGAAATCTTAGCATAGTGCGTGATGAAGATGAGTCATCTGCAGTGACAGAGGCAAGTGATAAAATTAGTCTGGGATGGCAATTTCGAAGCAACTTAGTGACATCAGTGCAGAATTTCACTGCATGATGCAAAAACAGAGATGCAAAGATAAGGAGAAAAAAGATAACGATAAGAGGGATTAAAAGAGACAAGAGGATGAATAAAAGAAACATGAGATGCCTGCCAAGAAGTTTGATTGCCAAATGACTCTTATTTTTCAGATTAAGGAGAGTCAAAGGGAAATTGAGCAGGACTGTAGGAAGGCACACATTTTGGAAATATGTGAAACTCAACAGAAGGCATTCAAACACAATTCTCAGAGGCAAACCTATTAGTCTGGATTGCCAAGATCGACTTCTATACCACCGAATATAAACCTTTGAGGGTTTGAACAAATGCTAGTGGACAATGAAGTTTCAGCAGCTAAGTTTCTACCAAGTCTTCAGAGCTGTTAGTGACATTGGATAAAAAATACTGGAGTAACTTTGCTCCACAACAATAAGAGAGCTACCCTGAAGCTAAGAAAACCCTGAGGTCCTTATTAGCTATATTTTAAAGTTAACTTGTTTATAGCAGTACTCTGTTATAATGATTAAAATAGGCACAAGGTATCCAGAAAGCAATCCATGAATGCACTGTGTTTGTTGATTCACTGCTATGCTGACATGCCTATCAATATTAATGGACAAAGGTAAGAACTCTAGTCAAACAAGTAAAGAGGCAATGCATTGAAGCTGTCTGAAAACAAGTACAAAGATGCTTATGAAGCAATGGTGAAAAATATTAATAATGTAACCAAGACATGGAAACAAGGCTAGCTTAATACAAGCCACAGAATGAAGCAGCAGAAGTTGAGTAGAAATCACAATCTAGCAAATCAAAGCAAGGCAGCAATGGTGAAATACAAGTGCTATAACAGTAGAGTAAGGGGACTCTATAACAGACTATATGTATGAAACCTGAGACTATATGTCACCCACTGACTATTCCAGGGATGGATTTTACCTGGACATGTCAACAGAGAGCCAGTATAGTGCGTATTGGAGAATGAAGCCAGTGAAATGGTAATTCCAGAAGATATGACTGTTATTATGTTACCACTAACAGTATTTAAATGATTAAGATATGTATGCAAAGCTAAGTCAAACTGCCCATGGGTGATTTCCAATGTGAAGTAGATATTGCAGTTATGAGTTACTAAAGATAGCACTTATTGGAAAGAATATTGAACGAGCAACAATTTACTGACATTCACCAGAGTGAACATCAACAATATCTTAAGAACTTCATCCAGAACAAAAAGCCAAGGATTACAGAGTTAACACTATTGGTGAGCAAGACAGTAGATTACTAGCTAGAGATATAGGATAAGTATCCAGAATGTGATGGAATGAAGATGTGCTGAATGATATGATAATTGGAGAAAGATCTAAGAGTTTGGCTGATATAAGTGGAGTAGTGGAGAAAAAATTGGAATGTGCCATACTGGAGATGTTGTTAAGTTTAAAATTAAAAGGTATGTGTAAGTTGGAGAAAGGAGAAGTGAAAATGTGAAAGCATTCGATGAGTACGTTAGTACAACTATTTAGAAGAATGGAAGAAGTTCACTGATAAGATGGATTTGTATGAGCTGAATAAAGTTTTGGAGCATTTAAAAATAATGTGTGAAGTAGTGAGTGACCATGACTGAGTTAAGTAGAGTCAGGTTAATATTTTAGAGCCAAAGGAATGTACACGAGTATGGTTACATAATAACAACATTAACATGTATAACAATGAAGACCATTAGTAACAATAAGCATATACACAATCAGTACCTTAATTATTTGTGCAAGTTCAATTTTTACAATATTTTCATAGAATCACAGCATTTACCAATATAAAATGATTATTTTTTACTTACTTCTTCCCACAGGAGAGCTTTCTGGAACATCAGTTGCAATAGGAACCTCTGGTTTATTACTTTCCTGTGAAGTGATTGATACTTTAGATCTTGTGTAGTGAACAAGTGGTGCTTGATAGCCATCCTGAGAATCTTTGGTAGAAATCAAATCATGAAAGACATAAGTACAGGTAACACCATAAAATGGAGGTTAGTACGGGATTTACACAACCAAGGGCTGAAGTCCCGAGGGTACTGTACTGACAGAATGAAAGAATGCAACCGACTAGTACCATAGTTCTAGGCTACAGGAAATGCATAAAAACACATTTTTGATTGGAAGGTTCACTTTTTTACCGTTTAGTAGGTGGGTACAAAATATATTAACCTTGATTTGAATAATGATTAGGTAGTCTGAGCATACCATGGTACAAACAGTGCATTACATCATGTAATAATAAGAGCATACACACATAATTGTGTTTATAATCTTTAAAGTAATATTATAATTGAAACCATAAGAATGTTAACTTCATAGGAGAGTAACAATTAACTCAGGGCACATAACAACATTTGATGTCAATTACAAAATACTACTAATTTATTTCCAGTAAAACTGCAGATGCTAATTGTTGGTTGTGGAATATGTATCCCATATGAAAAATTACACAAACAGCTCATGATTCATGATAAACACAAGAGCTGAAGTTTCAGGCTCTGATAAGAGTGGTATAGTATTGAACCAACACAACACTAAAATCTCTTAATATTACACTTGAAAAATACTGCAAGGCAGGCTGATAAGTGTCACAACTAATTTATGCAAATTAGAGTACAATTTCATTGACGATTATAACCCTCAGCATGCTTGCGCAAGAGGGTTATTGTAGTTATCCTGTCTTTCTGTCTGTATGTCTGTTTGCCTGTATGTCATGCTCTGATATTGGAGATTACTGATATTCAACCATTCATTTAGGTATGAACTTACTCAGAATGATGTTTAAAGATTTCATTGTGCTACTTCTAATTTTGGGCTGATTTTTTAGAAAACATGAATCAGTCAGCTCCACTAGATACCAGCTTTTCTAGGTAATGTCTTTGTAGTTTTGCTTTATGTTGGGTAGTTAACCATGCGTTGGAAGTGGAGTTTTGTGTTGGAAATGTATACCGGTGAGTGTCCCTGGCATGTCAACTTCTTCTATTATGAAGACAACATGTATATATGTACTATTTTCATTGCTCAAGCTATATGAATAACTGATGAGAATAGCCAATAAAATATTCTTTTGGTCTGAGATGATTTTGTAATAGCCAGCTAGTGTATAGTAGTGCTGAGGGTTCGCACCTTTAGTGCTTTATTTAACGGTAACTAACCAGTTATCTCCATCACAACAATAGGTAACAGAAACTTTATTGTAGTGCTACTGTGAGCATTGATTGATATGGCTACTGTCGCTTGTGGGGACACCATTACTCAACTTGAAAGAAAACAACTATTGTCAGGTGGTATGAATGAAACTGGTAAAGTGTAGCCATGCACACCACTCGCATCATGTCAGTTATTTGTCACTGTATTTCACTACTAGGTGAGCTGGATTTATTAATACTATAAAACATTACTAACATAATCAATTCACATATTTTGATGACATTCATTATATAGGTCTAGTCCATTGATAGCAATCGGTAATACCTGTTGCAAAGGATTCATAAAAAAATTCAAGTATTTCAGATTTTGAAGTAAAAGTAGAAGGATAAGGACTAGAGGTATTTGGGAATAAAATACATTTAAGTCATAACTATTCTCGTCTAGATTGGAAGGACTTTGAGAAATGGCTACACTTGTTGCTGTTTGTAACTCCATTTCTTCTTTAAGCTTAAGAAATAGCTGATAAAATAAATGAACTTCTTCTCTTTTCTCTTTCAAATGTTTCCATCCTCTTTCTTACAGCAGAGCTGTTGATTTAGACAAATCTGTAATCAAATAAATTACATTCTTGGCCATGACTGTGCTGGGATTACTATTGTATTTTAGATCTGAAGCTATATTTTTTACTACATTCTCCAAACGAAGTCTTGTCAGAGTTTTAACACGTTCAGGCGGTCCCAAAAATATTAGCTTAGCGAGTAATACTTTCAATACTTGCTTATCACGTTTTATGATTTCTTAATAGGCTTTTCCGTAGTTTTCATTATTATTGCTGACATGATTTCTATGGAGGCTAAGATCTTGTACTGTAAACTGATATTGAGCACCATCAACTGCATGGCTTCGCAAACATGCATTCAATTGATGTAGAGTTGTTGTTGAATGAAAAGAAATATGTGACCGGTTTTGGGAAAATCCGCCTAAACGCGGCATCTAAAGTTTTCTAATTTATTTTACCAGTACATTGCACGGGTTTTGGGATGTCGTCCTCCAAATTTAGAAGCTGTAGCACAAGCTGTCTTCGCCTTACGCACTACAACACTTCAGTATTTTTGCTAAACTTATTATTGCTGATTTTGAAAAAGCGCCGCGTAAAGTCGTTGCTAAGGTCAGGGAGCGTGCCTTGTAATCGTATACTATTACCGCGTGTCTCCGGGACACTACGGACTAAACCGGTTACAGGCGGATTGAAATAAGTCAAAAAGGCTTAATGAAAAGGCTCCTCGAGAAACTATGATGGCGAGAATTGCGTGAGTACGTGGATTATACAGAATAGTAAGCGAATTAGTTAGCTACGGTGTTTTTCCCCGCCGTTAGAGAAAAGTCGGCCAAATATTTCTTACACGAATCTAACCGGCTGGTGTTACTAGCCTCATTGCGTCATAAGCTAGAGCTAACTGATGTCTATCCATTTCTGCCATAAATTTTTTTTTGAAAAAAATCGACCCATAAATATTTACCAGGAGAAACTGAAAAAAATTGTTTGCCGTGTTTAGGCAGATTTTCCCAAACTTAGTTTATATTGTCTCACAGTGAAACTGCCACGGTAACTGCTCCTTTTGTCTTGCAAATCAAAACCACTTCACTCAGAATGGTTATCCAAAGGGTTTCATATTAGCTTGTAGCTAATGAACTTTGTGACCAAGATGCTTATGCACCTGTGGAGACGTCCCCAGCCATAGGAGGGATTGAGAGCTAGTGGACTGAACTGTTGAGCATGCTCATCTTATATATAGTTTCTATGTCACTTATTTTTTAAATTAGTTTCAAGTTGGACGGGCCCAGTTCATTCTGTATTTATTTCATATGCACACACAATCAGTCAGTCATTACCTCGAGCAATCTGTTTTGCGAGTGACCCAACACCATCTTCTGTCTGATGGTTGAAGTGCCAAAGATTATAATTAAGTCTATTAACAATGTCCTGCAGTAGAGTAGATGGAGTTATTTGCTCTTGTTTTTTTTTGTTTTGTTTTTTTTTGCAAAATATGAAAAAGTGAAATCTTAGATAATATGAGTATAGTGTGTGATGAAGATTAGTCATTTGCAGTGGCAGAGGCAAGTAATACAATCAATCTGGGATGGCAAGTTCAAAGCAATTTAGTGACATGTGTGCATGATACAAGAACAGATATGACAAGATAAGGAGAGAAAAAAAAGATAATGAAGAGTGGGATCTGAAGAGACAGGAGGTTGAAAACGAAACCAAGAAGTTTGAATGCCAAATGACTCTTGTTTTTCAGAATAAGGAAGGGGAACTGAACAGGACTTAAGGAAGGCACACATTTTGAAATAAATGAAACTCAACAAGAGGCATTCAAACTCAATACTCGGAGTAAAATCTATCAGTCTGGATTGCCAAGATCAACTTTTATACCACAGAATGTAAACCTTTCAGAGCTTGAACAAAATGGATAATGAAGTTTCAGAAGCTAAGTTGATACTAAGTTTTCAGAGCTGTTAATGATGTGTGATATAAAATAAAACAATACATTTGCTCGACAACAATAGTAGAGCTACCCTGAAGCTAAGACAGTCTTGACGGCAAGGTTGGCCTAATTTTAAAATCAACTTATTTACAGCAGTACTCTGTTATAAAGATGAAAATAGACACAGAGTATCCAGAAAGCAATCCATGAATCCACTGTGGATGTTGATTCACAGCTTGCTGATGTACCTATTGAATGTCATCAATTTCGATGGACAAAGGTAAGAATTCTAGTCAAACAATTAAAAAGGCAATGTGTTGAAGCTATCTGAAAACAAGTACAAAAAGGCTCATGAAGCAATACTGCACGGCTACCGCTGAAGTTTAGAAGATAATTTTTGGTATACTATTTTCTTACCCTTGCGTGTATGCCATAACGATGAGTTTTCATTGAATTTTATTTTAGTTCTCTATTTACTCACCTTACCATGAAGACTATTGTTGATTATTTCTGTAAAATTCTGTATATTAAAAATATCTCAATCATAATCGGGTGAACCTTAGTGGCCCTAAGCCTTGGCAAAGTTTGAAACATAGCCATTCGTCCATTCCTGAGCAGTTAGAGAGAGTAGATTCTGGATCCATTACTTTTGTACATGAGGATTTCACGGGAACTATTTTGTTTCAAAGCGGGGCATGACTCTGTAGTAAATAATGTGCGACCTATTCAGCTGGAGTGCGCTACGAAAGGCATGCATCCGTTGCTATGTGACGGCACCCTTTACAACTTCAGCCAGAACACAAAGTCAAAGATTACAGAGTTAACACTGTTGGTTAGGACATGACAGGGATATAAGATTGTGATAGAATCAAGATGTGTTGAATGATACGATTATTGGAGTAAGATCTAAGAGTTTGGCTGACATAAATGGAGTAACGAGGAAATATTGGAATGTGCCATGCTGAACGGAGATGCCATTAAGTTTAAAATTGAAAGATATGTGAAGTAAGTTGGAAGAAGGACAAATGAAAATGTGGAAGCATTCAATGAGTATGTAAGAACAACTATTTAGAAGAATGGAAGAAGTTTGCCGATAAGATGGGCTGAAGAAAGTTTTGGAGCATTTAAAAGTAGTGTGAAGTAGTGAGTGACCATGACTGACTGAGTTAAGTAGAGTCAGGTAAATATTTTAGAGGGAAATCAATAACAAAATGCAGCCAAAGGAATGTACATAGTATAGTTACATCATTGGCGAGCAAGCGAAAGCGAGCGAGACACTATCAGGAGTCACTCAATTGAAAACTGGGGATGTTTGTTTATACATATGTGGGGACATACGTATGTCATTTGTACTTTGACCGTCACATATTTTTGTGTTAGTTCGGTGGTCGACCCCATCCCAAACTTCACTAAACAGAATCCTCAGGTTTAGCGATCATTACCCGTATCACCCTAAAAATTGAATTGTTTATCGTTTTGAATTCTGTTGTGGGTGCTGTTAAAACTTGAAAACATACCGGAATTCTATTTCGTCGGTGAGTTAATACGCTCTTTGTCATAGTTATAGCTGTACGTAACAATATTTACTTGAAAACTCATTGTCCACTAGAACCACGAAGGTAAGTCTTGTGTAGGTATGTCCAGTTGTGTGCAAGTATTGTGTGTTATAGCTACTACTTAGCTCAAGCATATCACAAAGATAACATTTAAAAAATGTGTATTATTATTATTTTTTTTCAATTCAAACAGTTGCAGGGAGGGGTTACTATGGCATTACGTATAAACGTAATTTAAAACTCGACCATACTTTTAGTAGCTTTGAGTGTTAGAAGTTAAAATCAATCATATAACAATTGTGTAGTTTTAGGCTCGCTTGCCATTTGTGTTAAAGCACGTCACTAGTAACAACATTAATGTGTATAACTTGAAGACCATTAGTAACAATAAGCATACACAATCAGTACTTGAATTATTTTTGCAAGTTCAATTTTTACAATATTTTTCATAGTAATACAGGTTTACCAATATAAAATGATTATTTTTTACTTACAATGATACTCATAAGGATCAGGAAAGTGTGGTATATTGCTTTTCTGTACAGTGATTGATGCTTCAGATCTTTTGTAGAGAATACATGGTGCTTCCCGAGAGTCTTTGGTAGAAATCAAATCATGAAAGACATAATTGCGGATAACACCATAAAATGGAGGTTAGTATGGGATTTACAGAACCAAGGGCTGAAGTCCCAAGGGTAGTATAATAACTGTACTGACTAAATGGAAGAGTGCAACCGACTTGTACCATGGTTCTAGGATATAGGAAATGCATAAACACTAAAAAATTTTAATGGAAGGTTCACTTTTCACCTTTTAGTAGGTGGGTACAAAATATATTAACCTCAATTTGAATAATGATAGGGTAGTTTGAACATTCCATGGTACAAATAGTGCATTAAATCATGTAATAAGTGCATACACAAATAATTATGTTTAAAACCTTTAAAGTAATATTATAATTGAAACCATAAGAATTATAATTTGCTAGGGAGAGTAACAATTAAGTCAGGGCACATAACAACATTTGATATAACTTACAAATTATTACTAATGTATTTTGAGTAAACTTTGCAGATGCTAATTGTTTGGTTGTTGAATACTACACAAAAAACTCATGATTCATAATACTCTGTCTCTGTCATGTCTAACCTCTTCTATTATGAAAAAAAACAACATTTATATATGTACTATTTTCATTGCTCGAGCTATATGAATAACTGATTAGAATGTCCAATAAATTATTCTTTTGGTAGAAATCATATCATGAAAGACATAAGTACAGGTAGCAAAATAAAATGGAGGTTAGTATGGGATTTACAGAACCAAGGGCTGAAGTCCTGAGGGTAGTATATGCGATATTGCCTAGTGCATAAAAGTGCAATGAGGTCATCAAGAAATCGCCGTGACCAATCTGATCATTATTTTTGTTTTCCACAGCTGTGGTATTTCAAAATAATACCACACTTTTCGTACTGAAAAATGACTTGGCTATGATATTAAAACAGTTTATGTTATTAACTTAAAGTATATACACTTTGACTTTAGATTGTTGTTAAAGTTGCACTACCACTGGGAATTTGCAGTAAGTGATTCAGTAGACTACCACAAAACCACCCGTAAGTTATCCAATTTACTGTTCCCACAGAGCAAAATTGCACAGCAGAGCGTATGAATTGAATGCTAGTGGAAACTACTACACGTTCAATGCTGTCTCATGCTGCTCTACCTTGAAGATTTTGGGCTGAAGCATTATCCACAGCAGTTTACTTATGCAATAGAAGCTCATCTAAGCAGTAAGTGATATGACATCACAAGAACCATGGACAGGAAAGAAGCCTTCTGTTGATCATTTGAGAAAATTTGGATGCCACTCATTTTGTGCATTTCCTAAAAGACGAAAGAAAATAACTAGATTTCAAATCCAAGAAGTGTGAATATGGATCCACCAGTAATAAATATCACCTCTATAATGCTGTTAAGAAGAAAGTGATTTTGAGTCGAGACGTCATCTTCAATGATTTCAAGTTTGGCCTTGAGAGTTTTGAACTACCGCCTGAGTCTCAGAAATATGTTTGTATGGAATATCGTGAATGATTCCCTGGAATCTGAGATTACTGCTGTGGAAGAAACTCCTGCAGTCAGTAAAGATAGTGATATTTCATCAGTGGTGGATGGCTCACCTATGCCTTCTGTATATCAGTCACACAGAAAAAGAAGAAAACCTGATCGATATGGTTTCCCATGCAACCTTGCATGTGTGCAAGAACCTGCATGGGTAAAGTATGCCCTATCACAACAAGTGTGGAAGGGTGCCATGAAAGCTGAAATGGATTCCCTTGGTAACAATGATGTATGGGAACTGGTTGAGTAACCAAAAGATTAGAAGTTAGTTGGAAGCAAGTGGGTCTTCAAAGTGAAAACGAATCAAGATGGCGCAGTTAACAGATGCAAGGCTAGGCTTGTTGCCAGGGCTACTCTCAAGAAAAGGGTCTCAACTATGATGGGACATTTAGTCCTGTAGTAAGATCTGAACCTATTCATTCAGTAATGGCACTTGCGTCAAAAAATGACTCAAAATTGTGCCAAAAAATAGATGTGGCAACTGCTTTCCACAATGTAGAACTGAAAGAAGATGTGTTCATGGAACAGCCTGAAGGATTTGTGGTCAAAGGCCAAAAACAGTTAGTTTGTAAACTCCAGAAGAGTTTATACGACTTGAAACAGTCCCCGAGATGTTGGAATGAAGCACTGCATGCACAATTGCTGGAAATGGGATTCAATCAAAGCCTGTGAGTGATTCCTGCATCTATACATCACAGTCAGATGGGTTGTTTGTGTGGGGAGTTGTGGACAACATCATAATAGCCAGAAGCTGAAAATACATCGTTACTTGGTAGAAGACTTGAAATGACGGATCTCGGCTACCTTCACTATTTTCTGGGTGTCAGTGTCCAGCAGAGCCCTGATTCAGGAAAAACTTGGGTTGGTCAACCAGCTTATATCCAGAATATTCTGAAGAAGTTTGGGTTTGAGTACTTCAAGTAAAGTCAGAAAAAACCCACCGATGAATTTTAAGTAGTTAATAGTCTGCAGTTAGTAGTCTTGGTCGACTACAGCTGACATAGACCTACCTCAGAGTATTGGACTGCAGTCGAGCAGATATTCAGATACTTAATAGGCACATCACAGTCTACTCTTCGTCAAAGGAAACATTGAGTTTATTTGTCTGCATATTCAGATGCTGACTGGGCTTGAGATATTAATGACTGAAAGTCTTCATCCGGCTGCATCTTCATGTTGAGTGGTGGAGCAGTGAGTTGGAGAAGTCGAAAACAAACTTGCGTTGCATTATCTACTGCTGAAGCAGAATATGTTGCATTGACAAACACTTCACAAGAAGTTATTTGGATGAGACAGCTAATGGAAGATCTTCAGAGTCAACAAGTGAACTCTATAGTAGTGTATAGTATATGTAGCTATTTATTTTCTACTATTATTTTTATTGATGTATTAAAAACAGCCAATATTGTTAATAAAACTTAACCCGACGTTTCGACTTCTGTTGAAGTCGTCTTCAGGGAACAACTAAGGTTGACCTATCGGTGGTGATATAATAACACAATGTAAACAGCAAGATTTCTGGAAGGTACGCTTACTGTTTATTATATCCTGGAGGTTACTTTGCATGCAGCATGGACAGCCAACATCCTGAAAGCTCTAAACCTATGTTTCTATTAAACTTATTGTTGTTAGGTGTCATCTGTATGTTTAGAGTATCCTTGATCTTTAACTCACAATTCTTACTGGCCCTGCTTACAACTCTTACCTCTTCCCATTTAATGGGATGATGTTGCTGCCAAGCATGTTCAGCAAGAACATGACAGTAGACTGCTAGCTGGGGATTTAGGGTCTGGAAGAAAGATGTAGAATGGCTAAAGACTACAGACTTTATTAATGGCTGATTTGGAAAATTTTCACAACTTTAACACAAGGAAGTAATGAAAGTTTTGGAGCATTTAAAAATAAAGTGAAGTAGTAAATGATCATGACTGAGTCAGTTAAATATTCCGAAGAAAATCAAAACAAAATGTAGCCAAAGGAAAATACGTGAGCATTGTTTCACAATAGCAAACATCAATGTGTATTACTTGGTGACCATGCTTATAACAAAGAACATATACAATCCGTACTAAAATTATTTGTACTTCAATCTTTTTAAAATATGCTCATAGTAACACAGGAATTATTTTTATATAATGATTATTTACTTACAGTTACTACGTGTTCTTGAAACTTGAGGTATACTTAGAACATCTGATGCGTTTCTTGATGGCCATGCTTATAACAAAGAACACATACAATCCGTACTAAAATGATTTGTACTTCAATCTTTTTAAACTATGTTCATAGTATCACAGGAATTATGTTTATATAATGACGATTATTTACTTACAGTTACTACGTGTTCTTGAAACTTGAGGTATACTTAGAACATCTGATGTGTTTCTTTGCTGTGAAGAGGTTGATGCTTTAGATATTTTGTAGTGAGCCAGTGGTGATTGACGGCTATCCATAGTAATTCTCTCTTTGTTGTTAAATGGCTTCCGTTGGCCTAAATACATTTATATTTTCTGGTTTACTAGATTCACCATCTAAAATACCACGTTTGCTGTTAATCCAGGTCTACTACCTAAAGAATAGACGGCCTAGTCACCATTTTGGAGTAAGCCAAACTCGGACTCAGAAAGCTCTTCAGTGTTTGCACTGTAGTTTTAGAGACACTGCTGCAAGGAGTCTGAACATTATTTAATAACTTTATAGCTAACTTATATATAAATAAATTCTATATTTTAACTTAAATTAATAGAAGTTTTTTTAGTAGGCTATAGTGTTTGAGTGAGGCTACACAGACGAGAAAAAAACAATGATTTTACAAAGTCATTACTTCCAACTTGCAGTACAATGATTACAGCGGTGAAAGGGTTAACTTGAAATTTCTGCTTTGGATAATACTTGCACTTATAGATATTTTAAAGGCTTGCTTAATTTGAATTCAAAGACATTTACTTTAATCCATTAATTTATTATTTGTTAAATAAGCATTCTATTTAGCAAAACAATGATGTTTGGAAAATCCAGCTAGTCATCATGCTTTACCAGTTTCATGCATCTGAAATTTGTTGTTGTTTTTTGTAAAACAATACGCAGTTAATAAATACACCAAGCTGCAATGTCAATTTTAGCCAAATTTTCTACTAACATGCTATAGTATAGTAAGAAAGTCAGATTGATGTAAAGTTGAGATTTGAAAATGACAATGTTGTCTGTCAGTGAGCATTATAATTTAATCAAAACTAAAAATTGGCTTTTCATTATATATTTGTTTAATTAATACAGTCTCTTAGCTCTGCCTCATGAAATACAAGGAATGACACTGTTTTAATAAATTTTAAATTATTATTCCTTGTCATCTACAAAAAAATTTCTTTATAGCATATATTATATCGATACAACATCTTTGATCTAATACACTAAGCTGGAGCTCTTCCAAAAATATAACAAACAAAAACTTTAATAACAACACATCACAAACCAGATACTCAAATTTTAAATCATCAATCACTGCTAAAGACTACATTGTTAAGTAGATCAATCACAAGGACTATAATAGCTTTAATTGGTAAAGCTATATTGATTTGCTTGTTGTATAATTAGATGACTAGTCTTGCATTGTTTGGCTACCAATTATGATTGCTCCTAGCAAAATTAGCTTAATTGATATGAAGATAGTTTAGCATCAATTCAAATGACTGGCAAAATGCTTAAACAAATTATTTTAACTTCAACCTCTCAAGCTAGTAAAAAAAGTCGAGTTTTTAAATTACATGTATACGGTAAAGGGTATCAATGCCATAGTAACCATTCCCTGCAACTGTTTGAATTGAAAAAAAAAGCAACTAAAAACAAGTCACGGTATTTAAACATTTGATTCTTTTTCGGCCTAAACGCAGCATCAAGTTTTCTAATTTATTCTACCAGTAGGTTGCACAGGGCCTTGGGATGCCGTCCTCCTAATTTGGAAGCGGTAGCACAAGCCGTCTTCGCCCTACAAACTACAACACTTCAGTAATTTTGCTAAACTTATTATTGCTTATTTCGAAAAAACGCCGGGTAAAGGCGTTGCTAAGGTCAGGGGGCGTGTCTTGTGTCCGTATACTATTACTGCGTGTCTCCGGGACACTATGGAATAAACCGGTTACAGGCAGATTGAAAGAAGTCTAAAAGGCTTAATGCAGATGGCGAGAATTGTGTGAGTACGTGAATTATGTAGAATAGTAAGTGAATTAGTTAGCTACAGTTTTTTCCCCGCTGTTAGTGAAAAGTCCACCAATAATTTTTTAGCAACTCTCCGTACACGAGTCCAACCGGCTAGTGTTTCTAGCCTCCTAGTGTGAGTTCTAGAGCACTCCAGAGCTTACAACTGCGTCATAAGCTAGAGCTAACTGGTGTCTATCCATTTCTGACATAAAATATTTTTTGAAAAAATCGACCCATAAGGCTTTACCAGGGGATACTGAAAAAAATTGTTTGCCGCGTTTAGGCCGATTTTCCCAAAACTGGTCACATATATAAACAAATATCCCCGATTTTCAATTGAGTTACCCATGATAGTGACTCATTCGCTTTTCTCGCTCGCCAATAATAAAATTGTATTATTAATAGCTGCAAGTGGACAAAAATATGGTAGCAAAATGTTTTTGAATTCAAGAAATTTACTTAATCTATTATTTACTCTTGACATACTAAATAACCTGTTTAATGTAATTCATAATTTTACTTTCACTTGAATGATGATGCAACTCTTCATATGCTGCTCTTTCATATGCTGTTCTTTCCTGCTTTCCTATAGATATAAAAACTCACTAGTTGAAATGCTCAGTGGATTATGTAAAGGTATTTAATAACCACAATTTTAATGAGATACTTACTTTTTATCCGAAGAATGAGTTTATGAAATTTTTTTTGTGCTATTATTCCTTCCTCTCCAGCACAAACATGCAATAGGCCTAGAATTAGTGTGCCATAAGTTGGAGTAGGATCGTGTTTAAACCACAATATCACAAGTTTTGTTTTTTGTTCTTCTAATGAGGCTTGAGTTATTTCATTTAATTGCTCTTGAGGAATAGGCAATTTGGTTCCAAGACTAATGCAATCAGTGACATGACTAATTATAGCCAAAGCAGCATCTTGTTCAATTGTTGTGCTCACATATCCTGTACATAAAACAATAAACAATACAAAAAAATTATAACGGAGATGTGTGTGTGTGAAAAATATTACCCTGGTTATGTAAACTGTATCAACAGTTAGACTTTAGATTGATTGAATCAATAATATTGTGACCAAGAGAGTGTTTTAATATGTGACCGGATTTGGGAAAATCCGCCTAAACGCGGCAAACAATTTTTTTCAGTATCACCGGGTAAAGCCTTACGGGTCGATTTTTTTCGAAACATTTTTTATGGCAGAAATGGATAGACACCAGTTAGCTCTAGCTTATGACGCAGTTGTAAGCTCTGGCGTGCTCTAGAACTCACACTAGGAGGCTAGAAACACTAGCCGGTTGAACTCGTGTACGGAGAGTTGTTAAGAAATTATTGGCGGGCTTTTCACTAACAGCCGGGAAAAAACTGTAGCTAACTAATTCACTTGCTATTCTACATAATTCACGTACTCACGCAATTCTCGTCATCATAGTTTCTTAAGGCATTAAGCCTTTTAGACTTCTTTCAATCCGCCTGTAACCGATTTATTCCATAGTGTCCCGGAGACACGCAGTAATAGTATACGGACACAAGGCATGCCCCCTGACCTTAGCAACGCCTTTACCGGGCGTTTTTTCGAAATCAGCAATAATAAGTTTAGCAAAAATACTGAAGTGTTGTAGTGCGTAGGGCGAAGACGGCTTGTGCTACAGCTTCCAAATTAGGAGGAAGGCATCCCAAGGCCCCGTGCAGCCTACTGGTAGAATAATTTAGAAAACTTTAGATGCCGCGTTTAGCCGGGTTTTCACAAATCCGGTCACATATGGGCAATAAATTTACAATTTAAAAGTTAACGAAATTGTAGTCATAACTTTAAGTTTAATCAAATTGCATGTGAGTACTTACTATGGTACAAAGAAAATATATGCTGTCAAAAGCTGAATAGTCAGTGTTTTGCTTAGCATTGTAGTGTGGAAAAGGAGAGATATGTTATAGCTAATTAGCAAGTACCCTGCCACACAGCGGTGCCTGACGTAGCTACTAAATTATAGGAGTGCAGTAGCATAAGATTGCTCTCATTTTTTTTCCTCACCCATCCCGGTCCTGTTTTTCTTACTCTCTTTTCAACTCATGGATTCCCTTCTCCTGCTCTGTCTACTTCTTCTGCTCCCCATTTTCTATCCTTTCTGTTCACTTCTTCATTGAAATAGTTTCATCAGTCAGTTTATTCTAACCTTCTTCAATTGTTATTTAGCCTTGCATTTTCCTGCTTCTTGCCTCTCTTATACCATATGGTTAGCTAGCATAGGCAAAGACTCTCTCAACTCAGTTCAGTGACCCAGTGTTCAATTTTTTTTACCGAATACAATAGGTTAATGAGGAACTTCAAGCTAAAGTAAACTGTTAGGTCTCATTGATTAAATAGTTTAAGTGCCCACACCACAATTGGGCAGTTGCAGGTTCAAATCAGAGTAAGGTAGTTATTTATTCTCTCCTTTTTTTATTTTATCTTGTCAAAAGTTTTTCCCATTCAGGTAATGATGATGCTTTTCCAATTCTGATCAGCAAAGTTGGTAAAGCGTTGTCATTATACCTTAATGAGAAAATCATTTGAGAAGGGGGAAAAAAGCATGAAGAAAGCTTCCATCTTAAGCTCGAACTTGCGACCGTTACTTGCGGAGTGAGCATACAAGCCATTAAACTATCGGACTGAACAACTTACAATAACTGGAAGTGCCTTATAAACCCATTATATTGTATACAAACTGAACTTGGTCACTGAATTGGGTTGGGAAAGTTTTCATATAAAGTAGCTAACCATTGTGGGCACAACAAAGGCAGACAAGTTGGAAAATCCAAGGGTCAATAAAAATAAAAGTAGGATACACACAGAAAGGACAGAGATATTGAGGAGCAGGAGAGGTAGACAAAGGAGGAAGGAAATCCATGACTTGAAAAGAGGAATAAGAAAAACAAGAATGGCTCACGAAGAGAGCAGAAGAGGAATAACATGGAAAAATAGCTTATGCTACAGCATTCCCACTGCCCATTTTCTATCCTTTCTGTTCACTTCTTCATTGAAGTAGTTTCATCAGTCAGCTTTTTCTAACCTTCTTTTATTGTTATTTATCCTTGCATTCTGTACTTATTATTGTATTTCTAAAAAGCTTTAGCACATTTATTGCCTCATTGTTTACCTCAGTTGTGCAGCTATGTTGTTATGAACGTACTTTCTTTGAGTTTCAGAAGGGGAGCATACTCTTTACTGTCATCTCCTGTGTCCATCATTCTAGTAGTAGTAATCTACAGATATGAACAAATTACATAATTATTCTCCAAGGTTTATACTGACAACAAGAAATATTTACACTGACCTACACATAAGGAGACCTAATTGTTGTGATATACAACAACAACGAATTCAAAATTACTCACTATTAATAAAGGGGGGACACAAGAGAGTAATTATATATTTATATTTCTCATTTGAATTGACTTGAAGTTAAGCTCAGGTATTTGTCTTTTACTTGCTCCATTATACGAAAGCTATCATTTTTAATAAATTAAAGGAGGACTATTTTTTTGTAAAAGTATTAAAATAAAGTGTGTCTTAGTTTTCATTGTACATAATAATAATAATGTTACTCAATATGAAGTTTGATGCACAGATTTTAAAGGGTGTTACATATACCATCACGGGTAGACTGGAAGAAAGAAATCACTTTGCTGACAGAGATAGCATTGTACCCCACCACTTGCCTTAAGTCAAGGGTTTAGTGGGAGGTGGTGATTCGTGAATTCTATGTAGTTTATTCCGCAATTTTTTTTCTAGGATTTCAAGACATTATTCACTTTAGTCAAATACATTGACTTCTGCCAATATGGATGAAAGGAAATCTTAGATTTGCACATCAGCTTAGGAAGAATAGGAAAGAACCCAGTGGATCAGGCAGATTAGGGTCATACCTATAATTCACTAAACAGTGTATATAACAACTGCAGGAGGCCAAATTAAAAATAAAAAAATTAAAAAAAGTAAGAAAAGGAAAGAGGAATATGAAAATGGCTTAAGACAGTGCAGACGGACTGAAGAGAAGTCTAACAGGAAACTAATAGGTGAGGTAGTGTATATTATAATTGGCTTAGAATGGGAGGAGTTTGACAGAGTGCCCACTAATTTTAAATAAAAGTGTAATGCGTGATTTGTGGTGAAAAAAATGGTGTGATGGGTGAACCAACAGTTCTGATGAATAACTTAGTCTCTGTTCAGGGCAGGTAGGCCCAGATACATGAAGATTTTGCAGAGGAATAAGGCTCTTCACATGAGGAAATGAATTTGGGTTTACACTTTACAAGAAAGCCTAAGAAGGGATGAATTGTTCAACTTACTGTCCAACGCTCTATGTTCCAGCCAGCATGCACTCTGAGGCTCCAAAGGTGGATTCCCATCACTTAGACATAACAAAGTTAGAAACCTGATAGTCAAAGTATGTAATAATGTTTATATAGAGCGTAATTGTATCAGCCAAGTGTGTATGTGGAGGGAGAAATATGAAAGTATTTCTGTCAACGGATGGACATACGTTCCTTCATATTATAATAACTCATCAATTTGTGAAGGATAAAAATAACTGACCCTACAAGAACTGAGGAAGTAAAATTGACATGGGAAGTTTTACATGTGGCATGGACAAGAATCCAGCCAGGAAACCAGCCTATTCTTCAACAATAAGGCTGGTTGAGGTGTAGGTGTCTCTCTTGCCATCAGTATTCTATGCCTTTTAAATAAATATATATAACTTTACTCAAAACGAACTAGCACAAAATAAACAAAAGCCAGTGTGTACACACGCCTTATTCTTAGTAGGGACTATGTACTAAAACTTACTGCTTCTCACTTTTGTAGTAATAGTCTGCCCTGACGTGAAGTAAATTTAGCCGGGACAGGGAGCTAAGTTTTCATTCTCTGTTGTTACAAAACTTGCTGTGCGCTGTCAGTCTGTATCTACACGATCATTCCTATCCCTCAGCTCAACAGAAAACGGGCGCGCGTATGGCACGCCGTTCGTAACAATAATCGCGACAGGTATACATTATAAGCCTTTATGTGTGGTATACACATTATAAGGGCGGTCCATGACGATGCCCGTGGGTGGGGCGTGAAGTATACACGGCGGGCGGGGCGTGAAGTATACGTCGGGCGGGGCGTGAACTACAGTATACGAAAGACGTTATGTGCAGAACGGCTGACCCTCACCATTGACCTCACGCGATGTCTGCGCGAGCTCTTGTTGCTAGCTTTCACCTTCGACCTTTGTGGAAAGTTGTCCTTGGTGACCCTGCAAGATTGATTTGGGAGGTGGTTCGTTAGGTTGGTTGCTCGTTGTTGGCTAGGCTGCATTTGTGCTACCTGTGAGTGATGATAAAGGAGAAGAGGACTGCAACGGCAGGAATTCACTTATGCTGTGTGATAACAAGTAAGTGTACTAAATACTGTGATGTGTAGTGATAGTTAATGAATTGTATTTAGGAGTTTTGCAAATTATTTGACATGACAAAAAAACAGAGTTTTCTTTAAACACCTCTCCCCGCCAAACTTGTAAAGCATTTAACTGTCTGAACTAATCATTTCTGCTGCCAATTCATTGCTGAAAGTGTGGGTTATCGAATACAATTTTATATTATTATAGTAGGAGTAATAGCATGGGTAACAGTGTTATTAGGGATCAATAGCACTCGTAAAGCAATTGAAATAGCACTCGCCGAGTACTATTTCAATTGTTTTACGAGTGCTGTTGATCCCAAACGTACAGTTTACCCGTGCTATCACTCGCTAATAGTTGGCCATCTTTTTTTTTAATCATTTGCACTTGTAGCTATACTGTATCAGTCACTCACTATCTTTGTATTTCAGGATTAGATTCCTCTGGAATTTCGGTTTTAACCTATGGCTCCTCTTAAAATGTTGAAAAATTTCCGTCTAATATGGAATGACATTGTCTCCAACTAGAATCTCTCCAACTGTACGTTTCCAAGGTTAATACTGCGTGCGTGCACACTTATCCGTATCATTTCACTTAGCTACTGTGGTATTTCACTTAGTTTCCACTTAGATACCGTGCTATTTCACTTAGTTACGTGCTATTTCACTTAGTTAAGCACTATTTCACTTTTTCTGTGCGACTTCAATTGAAGAGTGATTTTCCCACACATTTTTGAATTGGCAATTTACGTGCCGTACTATTATTAATTTAGAAATTGTTGTGACAATACGCCATCTGACAAGGAATAGTCTGAGAAATCATTAACATGAACAAACTCAAAACCTGTTTCATTTTGGTTTTCTTCATATACATGTTCCATATCATCGTCAGGAGTGGCAGTAAACACTCGGCCACTGTAACTCCCCCACCCACCTCCCTAGTACTTTAGTGAGATTGTGTTGTTGATTTTTCCCATTAGTGTACTGGCAATTTTTAATTAACAGTGGTATACATGATGACAGTGGCTAAGTGTAAGGCTAAGTAGGAAAAATAAATAATACAAAAAAAAAGAGAGGGGGGAAATTTTTATTCTAAGTCTTGACACAGAATTACATCTTTTATAAGGTGTATTGCATAATTAACTTTAATGTCGATTGCCCCCCACCCCCATTCACATTGTCTAACTTAGCTCCCCCTTGGGTGACAAGCCAGAAGAGCCCTAATGATGATAGGGATAATAGGGTGTTGAACTTGTCTACAATCAGTATGAGTCATGAGATCCTGAGAAGTGTGTCTAAGAGTTGGAGATATATTTATCGTATTGACAGTGGTTAGTGTGCAGCAGTTCAATATGATGGGATTTCTTGGATAATATTTGTTTGACTAGGTATAAACATACTTGATTATTAAAGTTCAATGTTTTTTTTTAATAGCAGCCTAAAAATGTTTGATTAATAAAAACATTTAGGTATGACTAGTGGTTTGAACTTTAACCCTTTCGTTCCGGATCCCGCTTTGAAGCGGGTGAAGACCGATTGACTTCTCCGAATTTTTAAAAATAGTTACTTTATAGCTAGAACCTTCAGATTGCATACACAGGTGCCCAATGCATTGGAGAAGCATCTAAAATAGCTTTCAGCCAGGACTGCTTCGACAGTACCTCACAGCAGTTGCGTTTATTTCTTCCTCGGCAAAAAAAACAAACATCGGTTCTCCGTCGAATTTAAAAAAAAGTTACCTTCTTCACAGCAGCTTCATTTATGGATCCAGTCATCTCCAGAGCTTTGTAGAAGCAGCAAAAAATTGCTTGAGCTCAGTAGCCTTCCATAACACATTGAAACAACCGCTTCTTTGCCGACCAAGACTTTGCGGTTTGACTTACTGTCTTCTCCATTTTTTATAAAATCGCCAGTTCAACTGGGGACCTCCCTATTACGTACAGTCTTAGGTAATGCTTATTACATCATAGGAAAAAAGTGAGCGTGTCGTGTGACCCCGGTAACTATGCAAAAAAAATTTTTTTTTCAAAGTCATTTTTTGGAAGATGGCGTCTAGAAATTACAATGCGGTGCAAGTTTTATACTTGCTTGATGCTGACTCTAGCGACTCAGGATCAAGCGGAGAGAAGGGAGACGACATCTAGGGCTATAGGAGGCCCTGTATCAGGGTTGGTGGACCAGACCCTGTCAACTCTGATACTGAAAATGGGAGTCAAGAAGATGATCGAGGTAAGCTTGTCTTCCTCTTGTCTTTCTCTTGAAAAATAGCAAGCTTCTGTTGTGGAAAGGACTTATTTATAGCTATATTGAGATAGAGTAAGCTGTTTAGCTATAATATATATATATATTTCATTGAGTTTTGAGATTTGAAAGTGGCTTGTGGTTTTTTGAATAAATTCAAATTTTCAAAAAAAATTAAAAAAGTTTTTACCACATATACTACTAGGACCAGATGTGAATGCAGTCACTGACCCCGATTACGCAGATGAGGCGACAGGAGCAGAGTCTTCCAGTCATGAAGGAGAGGATACCGGACCTGAGTCTTCCAATGATGAAACACGAATAGGCAGCAGGTTCAAGTGATGAGGAAGAGGAAGTGGCTCCTCCTGCTCCGAGTTCTGGACATCCTCGCGGTCGGAGAAGGCGGGAATCGAAGAACAAGAGTCGGGTGGATGAGGTAGGGGGAGAGTGGAAGAAAGATGACAACACACCCATTGATATTCCATAATCTTTTGTGTGAAGGACCACAAACTTTGATATTTGTGGCTGCCCCCCCCCCCTGAACATCCCAAAAGTTTTAATATGTATTGTTATTGTCGTTGTCATTGTCTGTGTTTTTGTGGTGTTGTAGTGGAGCTTCACACTCGATGTATATGTGTGTGCGTGGAGTTGAAATGTTATTCTGGCGCTTCCAGATCTAACCGGGGAGGGAACGAACTCGGGGGGGGGGGGGGGGGGGGCTTTTCCAATCGGGGCTACTATGCCCATGTAAGTTGAATTTCATGTATGTGTGTGTGTGTACACCAGTCAATTTATATTATACATTTATTTTTATGATCTGTATTCACCTGTATCTTCTTTTTTCTAGTGTGTGTGTGTGTGTGTGTGTATGTGTGTGTGCATTTGTGGAATGAGAGAGAGCAACCGTGGACAAACAGTATGTGGCACTTCCGTATACAACCTGGGAGGGAACTCTGGATCTTTTTGGATCGTGACTACTATGCCCATGTAAGTTGAATTTCATGTGTGTGTGTGTGTGTACACCAGTCAATTTATGTATAATAAATTATACATTTATTTTTATGATCTGTATTCACCTGTAGCTTCATTTTTCTTGTGTGTGTGTGTGTATGTATGTGCGTACATTTGTGGAAAGAGAGAGAGAGCAACCATGAAAAAACAGTATGTGGCACTTCTGGATCCAACCTGAGAGAGAACGAACTCGGTGGTCTTTTTCGGTCTGTGACATCATCCATGCCGGGTAAGTTGAATTTCATTTCAACTTACTGATATTTGGGTGTCCAGCTAGGGCTGGGGGGGTTATGGTACAAGAATGTCAGTGAAAAGTAATGACGGGGGAGGGGGGGTTATGGTACAAGAATGTCAGTGAAAAGTAATGACGGGGGAGGGGGGGTTATGGTACAAGAATGTCAGTGAAAAGTAATGACGGGGGAGGGGGGGGCAATTCAGCGAGGCCAGCTGTTATGTTACAAATATCATTGTTGTCTTGTGTTTTTTTGGTATTGTATGGAGGTTCCGGATCCTATGGGAGGGATCGTTCAGTCTGTGCCACCATCCATGCCGGGTAAGTTGAATTCCACGTGTGTGCTTGTACTGCTTTTCATTTTCAAATTACACTTTCTCAATACAACGATTGTTTCTCTCATGTACAGTGTGGAGTATACATACCAGGGTTCATACAGTGGGAGGCTAGCGCTGGGTTCCCCCCTAGAATTTTGGGAGTTGAATAGAAATAAACATTTAGGAAGCATTTATTTTTAGTCTGATATTGTATCCCATTATGTTCCTATCATAACTGAGCCATTTAGTGCATAGGACCGAACACTGATCATCAGTGTGAAGTATAGACTCGTATGCAAAGATGTGCATCAAAGTAGTGTAGGTTCAAAAAAATAGGTGTGGCGAAGTACACTCGGAGCCCCACCCCAAACAAAAATCCTGTATGAAACTGCATACAATACATCATGAAGTTGCAATTATATAGGATCATGAATAATTTGTTGTTTGTATTACAAATATCTTTGTTGTTTGTGTTTTTGTGTATATGAAATTGTTTTGTAGTGGAGCTCGACGTCCGATGGCATACGTTCCTTGTGGACACTCATAGATGTCTCCTACATGATCACAATCAGCACCACACACAACAAACAACATATTTTATTGTTGAACTAATATAATATTGGTATAAAATGCATCAAACAATATTATTTCTATTTTATTTTATTTTTTTATTGATGGGAAAAGTGGATTTTTTGGGGGAAAAAATTTTTTTTTTGAAATATTAGTAGATGGCTTATATATTATTCAATTTTCTCAATCAAAAAATGAGGGGAATCCCAAACTCTTGGTCTATTTAGTGATACATGGTTGCTATGGGGTTTTCCCAGCCAGCATCGAGTTAAAAAAATAAAACGGTAATGCACTATTCCGCGGTAGAAAATTAGATTTTTCCGCGCGCGTCCAAACAATTCAGGAACGAAAGGGTTAATAATCAAGTATGAATATGATGGGATGGAAGTCAACGGCTTCTATATCGATATCTGAACACAGCTGATGTCTTTTATAGTAGGCATTCACTATGTATATAGAAATTTGTAAGTACTGTAAGTAGCTGCAGCCAACAACTTCACACTAGTTCTCAAGATGTCTGGTCGAAGCATTTATTTGAAGTGAGAATTCATATCAGGTGGATTTATTGAAGTTAAATGGGGAACAAAAACAATTGCGGCCGCATTAATGCAGCCACGGAAGTCGATCACTTTAAAGAATCTTAAAAAAAAAAACAATATTAAAGCTATATGTGACATACGGTAATCAAAAGACGTCTAAAAGACTGCTCATTCTGACAATGGCAAAAACCTTCTTTTGCTATGTAACCTTTACCAATTTTTTGTACCATTCGATCAGGAGTTTACGGCTTCTTGTTTTACAACCTTTGAGGCTATTAAAAGCTTCTGGCAAATTTAGCCATGTTAGAGAAGAAGAAAGTAAGGACAGATAGTTAGCTACCTGTGCAGCTGTTTTCCTTAGGGTTAGAACTGTAGAAAGTAATGATGGAGCCTCAGGGAAGCCAGTATAAACAAGCAGTACTAAGTCCAGTAGCAATATGTCTACCTAATACAGGTATTAGTAGGAAGGGGTGATGAATCTGTAATGATAGAAAGAGTGCTAGGAGTGTGAGAGCAGCAAGCAAGAGAAGGTTTGATTCAGTTTATTTGAATGGTAGAAGTGAATGTCATACTATTCTGTGTTGAAACAAAGTTGGGTTTTTTCTATAGCCTTACTTTATACATTAAAATAGGATGGGAAGAGAAATGCATTTTATTTTATCACTTTTAAAAAGTCACTGATGAAGGCTACATGGAGCCGAAACATTTGAACTATTATTACAGATACTACAGAAATTAAAAATAAATATATTTTAGTATGAAGCTGGATATTTTTATGTAGTAATAATGAATCTTTATGTAATACTTAATTAAGTTATTTTACCATCACTTCATCCTTGGTCGTAACTTGTGATACCTAAATTTTTAATCAGTGAATGAGTATTGATCAAAACTGAATCCTGTCATCATTAGTAGTGTATGCCTGTGTGTGCAACTAGTTTCCTGTGTAGGAATGTTTCTTCTATAATATATAGAGCTGATGTTTCTTCCCTGTCACTAACCTCTAAAATTAATGCTGTTGTGGTTTTTTACCACACTGTCTTGACCGTTCCATTTCTGCATTATACTACAGTATGTGTTCATGCATGCCTCTACCTCTTGTTGTGTTACAACTAACTCCAATCTAGAGATCCAGAACCGCCGTGTTAGTGAATATTGATAAACTGTTTCTAGCAATTTCTTGGTGGGATCAGCTTGCAGAGCATAAGTTGAATTTCATGATTGCATTTATTCATTTCAATGTGTTTTATTTTTCTATTGCTTTTCCTTGTAGTGGGATGGAGTGGGTGAAGCTGCTTTCGATGTCTCTGACTTAGACTAGCTGTGAATGATGGCTCAAGAAGTGTCAACATTTGATCATAGAGTTACCTGACATTGCTAAAGTGATGGCAAGGTGAGTGTTCTCTAGAGTGTGTTTGTAATAAGGAAGTATTGATTCCAATAGGTCTACACTGCTAGAAGGTATCACCAACACCAATTAGTGGCTCTGGCTAGCTTGTTGTGGTCACCTAGGACAAAAGTGTGTGTGTTTGTGTCAATAAATATAGATGTAAATATGTACGTCAAGTAATGTAATCAGATGTCACTGTATATGAGACCAGTACTATCGCAAGATGTTGATAATCTTAGTGATCTGAATGCTAGTCCGTACTCTGGCAAGTTTCTGAAGGCTGATCGTATGCAATATAACCTGTGATTTCCCCCTAAGTGAATTTGTGCCTCCCAAAAATTGCCGATTTAATTCCTGGGGAACAATATTGCAGTAACAAGGAGTGACTAATGCAGTAACATTAACACATGATCCTGTGACTGGAAGATGTCTATTATTTCAGCTAACTTTATTTTGTGTAATCTATGACCTTCAGTGGCATTGACATCAGCTGTGTCTAGTTCAGTTCTAGTTAGGAGGTTGTACCTCCATGTATTCTACATAAAAATGAGTCTATATATAGGATAATAAGTTCTGTTCTATTAGTCAGTTTTGTCATTTAGTTGTTATGAGTTTCATATCACTAAATTACCAGCTGTAGCTGTACCAAGTAGAACGCTTGGTTTCCCTCAGTTGGAACATCTCTAATAATATTCCAGTCTGCGGAACGTTTTAGTTCTTTTAGAACCTTTTCTGCAATGGCAGTCAAGTGTGGGCACATCTGAACAATTTTTCAAATTTTATCCATCTGTGTCTCTGGCTTGTAGTTTATAAGCACATTATTTATTCCTGACAGGCTTTAGGATCTATTTTGATCACGTCATACTTAATCTCGCTTTACTGGACCCTTTACCTACTGCTATGCGGCGGGTAGGCTGACATTAAGTAGTTTGTTCAGTTCCCCTCACTAATTGGGTAGACCACAAACAATAGATGACATAATAAGGTGGTATATCCTGTGACGTAAGACTGCTCTAACTTTTTGTGTGTGTTGTATTTCTATATGGCTGACTGAGTTGAATAATTCATGTGCCATGAAATATCTTAGTGGTTATTCAGTCATTCTCGGCTGAAATAATTATTGGCTGTTAGAACGAGAAAAATTTAAGCCCACCATCACATCACCCGAGCCCAGGTAAAGGTCGGCAGAGGACCTGCAAATACTGTGACCATTCGGCTAAGCGATCACGTGTGGGGTGTCACATGTGGAGCAATGGCACCCGGGCACAAGCACATTAGTCCTGATTTAACTGAGATCTAACAGAGAGCTTTGGCTGTTTGAATGTGATTTAATGTTATGTGTCTTACTTAATCAGTCCGTTTTTCTCACAGGTACTACTCTAAACAAATCCAACTCAATGGCTGCTCCGCCGGTCCACTAATTTTGCCAAAGTAGGTGTGAGTTCCTCTTGAAATTCTTTACCTAACTCTGTTATAATTAGCTCGTGCGTACTGCACTCTTTGTGGGCATAGTTACAGCTGTATTTGGGTCAAACTTTTTCTGTCCACTACAGGTTTCTGACAGAGCCGACAATATTTATGCTAAAGCGAAGTCCACATGCAGCGACTAAAGAGGTACAGTTTTCCACAGAGAATCTTTGGCAAGAAGATGGTAGTTTGTTGCAGCTTTCAATCGAGCTTAAATCGCTTAACTACTGAAGCTAAACACTACAAGCCAGACTTAACAGTTTTCAGTGGTTTACAGCTACCTTTCTCTAGTGAAGCTTATCCAACCTAGTTAGAATAGGGCTATAGTATCAGCTGGGGATTGGGGAGCCCCTAGAGAGTTTTACAGCCAAATTTACACCAAGGGTTGCCAGCTCTAACCTGGTTGGGCAGGCTTCACCATAGGGAATGTAACTGTAAAAACATGGAAAAATGGTGAGCTAGGCCTGTTCCTGTAGTAATGGATGCACCAGAAACAGCATATTTCTACTAACATCATGAAGCTGTTTATAGTGGTTTAGTTTGTCACACCTTTTACCACACCCACTTCCTGGTCTGACCACTGCAGAAATGCTGGAGCTGACCCTACAACTATGCTAAGTGCTGTGTAAAAAGTAGCATGGTCGTCCCCTGACCACCTAAGTGTGGCCCTGTACTTGAATGACAACTGATAAATATGCAACAGTCAGGAAATTTCAAAACTTTAGCAAATTTGTAGCCTTATGCTCTGTAATATAAAGAACATACTTTTTGTACGTTTCAGATCGGGAGCATTTTCTTGACTGTCATCATGTGCATCCTCCATTCCAGTTACGGTAATCTAAAGGTACAACAAAAGGATTGACTTTATAGCATTTTCTAAGGTATAGACCATAAGAAATGTTTCAGCTTACCAATATAATATAATATATGGTACTTATTACGTACATGAGTTAGAGTGTGGTATGGTGAATTATTTCAAACGCAGGCTAATTTATTTTCAGGAGCCAGAGGTGAGTGATAATAAAGCCTGAGAGTGAATTATCTAGACATATCACTCTGATGAGTGTAATAAGTGGTTTATTCCACACTAGATATCTTCACCGCAGTAGTTTGTACTAGGACGGGTAACTCACTGTGGTAAAGTTGGTTTAACAGCAAGCTTGGTAAACTGACAGCAAGCTCAAGCAATTTAGTCATGTGAACTAATTGTAGTTTCTAGACAACGTCATTTTTTCGTGCAGAAGCTATACTCTTATTAGACAGAGTTTTTTCAACAGATTAGGAGGAGCCATCGATTAACGCAAAATTCAAGAGAAAGTTTATCCTGAAGGACAGAGATAGTGACTGCACTATACATAGTAGCCACACTGTAAATGATCTTCAGCTTACAGTAGTTTCGTGCAGTTTTTATAAAGCTGGCCTACTATTAGCGTGTGATAGCACGAGTAACCGTGCTATTCGGGATAAATAGCACGAACAACGCAATTAAAATTACACGAGGCAAATCGGAGTGCTATTTCAATAGCGTTGCAAGCGCTACTGATCCCTAATAGCACAGGTTACCCGTGCCTGTGATTGATTGCACCGAACCGCGTGACAAAATTCGGGCACGTGTAAAGCAGGAAAGCTGTGGTTTTTTCTATTCCCATAGACTTTTGTATTGAGTTTTTTAATAGCACTTTCCCTCCAATTTTGGAGTTTACTGAGGGTATATTTTAACAACTTTGCCGCGAGCTTTCCAATGGTGCAAACCCCGGATGCGTAGCAGCTTCTGTTCTAATGTTATTCAACTTTTTCTTGTGGTAAACTCAACATACTATAGGGTAATGAGCTTGCACAATACAGCATGAAATAATGTGAAATATCTTGAGTTATTTCACGGTCATGTACTTAAAGATATCATTGTGAAAATATATCTAGGCTGGAATATTATATATATATATTATATATAATATTATCGATGTGACCAGTTTGAAAAATGTTGCAACATTTTTTTAGTTTGGCCACACCAAATTGGTTCTATGTCTTATGAAAATTACTTAGCTAACCACTTTTTTTTTGAAAAATTCTAAAAAACAAAATTCACAAGAATTTACATTTTACTAAATGTGTTTTTAGCTAATTCACTTAAAAATGGAAGAGACAGCTATGATCAATAGTTTATGAAGGAATAACTATAGAAAAATAGTGATAATATTATCAAAAGTTCTACCTTTTCCCCTCACTCCCTTACCCTACAGTATAATTCAGCAAGCCATGATTGTTTTTGTTAATGTACACTACCCAGCCAAGTTCAGGAAACATTAGATCAATTTAGTGTGGCCCTAGTAGCTATCCTCTAATTATTGCTATGGTGTAGCTACCCATGGTGTAGCTAGCCATGGTGTAGCTAATGGTAACTACCTTCTAGCTTCTCACTTTCGGTACTACTGGCTCACGTCTTCGTGATGTAGAGGTAAGGTAAGAGAGATAAAAGTTCCAGCTCCCTTACAATAAAAATACAAGCTCGAGATACACCCAAACACCAGCGTAATCGGATGTCAGACTTCTCATACTAGCTTATTATTGATGATTAGATATTATGTCATTGTGCTAGGCGTGTCTTGCTAACTTCCCCCGCTTAGTGGTACTGTGTTCAGCGGGCGGACGGAGCGCCGATCCCGGCCGTATTGGCCGTTGAGTTGTCAGTACTTCCTACGGGTGTTCGGGGGGGGGGGTAAGGTCTAATCCCTTTTGAGCGACCGGAAGTAAATTATTTAGCCACACCTCACATTTAACTTATGGAATGCTTCTGGTCGATAGTGTCTAAATCGCAATGGAATTTTCTGCTATTTAGCTATATATATCCCGGAAATACTTCACACTCTATATGTGGACGGCTTAGTCTGATTCCAAGCTTTCAGGTAAACTTTGAGCTCCTTGACTACAAAACATCGCTCTCGTTATGGCACTGATAAAGCAAGCTACGCTACAACTATTCTTTTTATGGTGTGCCGTAATGTACTTATTTAGATAACCTATAGTACGAAAGGCCTATTAATGGTTCACTGTTTGTGTACAGCTCACGGTAGTGGTTAGAAGCCTGGTTACTACACGACGAGAACGATATAGCGCTAGCAGTTTACCGCTTATTGCTGATAATCAGCAGTGTTCAATGGATTTATTAATAGAACCCCCCTGTGCAAACTCCTGGCTACAAGCCTGTACTTATCTTAGCCAGACTAAGTGGTCAGTGGCTTGGTTAGACTTGCCCCCTCAATTATTCGCTGGTAAAATATAATTATAATAATAATACTAATAAAAAAACAAACAAAAAAAAAACTGACCTAATGAACCTACAATCATGAATGAATAAACAAATTTGGTTAAATATGTGCTTAATTTCACCGTGTACAAAGAGCTTCCAAAACAGTTGAACTTAATTTCTAAATCTAGAGAAATTGAAGAAGGCAATAGCTAAATCTATTTAAGTAATTTTTATTCTTATTAAGCCTTAATGTTAATTGCTTGAATTTCATATCAGCCCCTCCCCTTTCCCCCCCCCCCCTTTTTTTTTTTTTAGTGATCTAACTAAGACTTTAGCAATTTACTTTTCCCCATGACTCCCATCAAGAGTCGATACATTTGTGTATAATCAATAATAATTTATCAACATGAATGAGAGGAGATGAACAACCAGTGGAAGCTGAACAGGAGAAAAAGTAATAATACCTACTTCTTTGAAGAAAGTGGTTTTGATGGAACTGGACAAGGAACACATGGGAATATTAAGGATGAAGGCACTGGCCAGGAGTCACCAAATTGTATTCCCTATAACATTCGCCACTGTTGAAAGGACCTATTCAGCACCAAAGCAATGAACACATGGGAATATTAAGGATAAAGGCACTGGCCAGGAGTCACCAAATCGTATGATGTCACAGAGAGATAAGAACTCAGAAGTTCTAATATTACACTTGCTTTGAGGGGAGTTTTGCAGTTCATAGCATTACCTTTATTGTAGGGGAAGGTGATGGGCCAATAGAAAGTTTTGCAACTGATGTGTGCAGAGAGTAGGCCTATCTCCTTTTCCCAGTCTTCATGGCTTTCTTGAAGATAAAGACGTACCTCTGAGTCACCATTAGTGACATGGTGATAGGAATGTGATCAGTTATCCTTTAATGCAATTTGTGCACATAATTTTTGCAAGGTCAGCACACACAAACTGGGGACTGCTGTCCACTTAGGGATACCCACAAAAGTACTGCCTGTGATATAAATGAGATTTAAGGAAACCGGAATGACTGTACAAGATAACAGTTGCAGCTGAAGCCAAATTCTAATTGATTCTTACATGTGAAATCTCTCCAAATTAGACAACACAGTGCACTACCTTGACCTCTCATAACTTCACCTGGGAATCCACCAGGAAGACTGACAGGACATGCAAACAGAAACAGAACTCACGTAGATATATCCCACTCTGCGCTAGAGAGCAGTATTATGCAGAAGTCACGAACCTCTTGACTGATACCAATCTCATAATTAGTGAGGAATATCATTAACTTTGAATTCTTAATTTTATGCATACCTTGTTTTCAGTAAAGTTATTTGGACAGCTTGTTCTCTTTTTGTATCATCAGCACAGTGTGCTGCAGATCCCTCACATTCATATAGCTATTGTATCTTGCAGTCATTATGATAAAATCAGGTTAAGGTTATAATGTCAAATGAAGACTTGTTTCTTGTTAATAGCATTCAAACCTACACCAAAACATCACATTTAGCTACTTAAAAATTATATTAATTATATTTTGGATGTCATTATAATTTACACTTGTATTAAATTTTATGATACAAAAATATTGACACCTCTATTACTTTAAGATAAAGAAATCATGCAAATAACAGAAATGACAAAAACAATAACAACAGCAAATCTTTTAACAACTATTATATTATTATGTAGCACAAAAATGTGATCATTAAAGATGAATTTAATTGTTTCTGATTGGCAAAAAAATTGTGACTGTGTATTTCATTTGCAGAGCTGCTTTGTATGACAACAATTTGGATCAAACTCATGTTTCTACATAACCTGTAACATGAAATCAAAACTGAAAGACATTCTACAAATAGGCTAGGTTAGGTTTTTACACCACAAAAATACAATTTCATGCACTTTCTATCTAAACATTTGCAGCTATAAATGCGGGAAAGGCTGGCCAGGTAATATAAGACATTATTGTGGCTTCACTGAACAAAATATTAATGACTATCATAGAAACTTTATTGTATTAGAGGATCACTTTGTGTTTAAGTTAACCCAATATTATATTAATACAATGTACATAAGACTAGGCAAAATAGAATAAACTGAGAAACAAAACTTGGGAATACTCCCTGGAATAAAATAGCTAACAGGCCCTGAAATACCGACTGAGACTAGTATAATGGTTTTATGGGTGAGTTAGTAAGAGGCTACTCTCCAGGAAACCACATTGTACAAGATGAGTAGAGTATAATGTAAGATATAATAGATGAAAAAAACTAACTAAAAATTTTAGAAGACCGTAAGTTCAATTAAACCAAGACTATTAGCAGAGTGGATGACAAAAACTAATTTACTTTGAATCATGTCATTATTAAGATGAAGATATAAAATGCTATCAAGTAAACATTCTCTAAAATATAGTAAACATTCTCTGAAATATAGTAAACATTCTCTGAAATATATTAATCACACTTCATGTATATTCCTAAAATTTTATAGAAATAATGCTATTTTTGAAGTTTTTATTTTAAAAGTACATGAACTACTTTCTTTAAGGAGTCTCATTATTGAAAAATTGGAGAGACCACACAAAATAACCCAAACTAAGTCAATTGAACTAAAATCTTCTACATGATATTGAAGAAATACTAAATACTATATAACTTAATCTTCAGGGAGAATTAGGAAAACAAAACTAAAACTAAGCCTTCAAGATGTTTACGAATCACAGTTTGAGTTGTGGGGAGTATTTGGGTTTCAAACCACTCTCAGAAACACGCAATCAGTAGGTAGAACTACTGCCAAGAGGCAAACTTATTATGGCCTATACTGGACCCTCAGCAGTAACTGAATCAATTACTCCTCCAAGTATCAGATCTATAAAGGAGCAATCAATTAACATTAGTTGCTGTATAAAAGGAGGTGTGAAGATAACTTACAAACAAATACTGATTGAAGCTATGGATGGGATGGTTAAATATAGCCATCCATCCACAAACGACAAAGTACTGACTGTGTTCAGTAGGTGAGAGCATACTAATGTTGTTTTGGTTGAACATTTAGCTACATATAGTTTTTTGACAAAAAATATTTTAAGATTAATTTTAGTTATAGTTTCACTAGCAAAGACTACAATTTTAGTCTTAATTTTGGTTTTTCCAATGTACTAAATTCAATTCTAGTTTTAGTTTTAGTTTTACAAATTTACTAACTTTCTATTTTAGTTTTAGTTTTGGTTTTATAGAATTCAATTTTTTTTAATTCAAGTAATCAATTTTAGATAGTTTTTGTTTTTCAACTATTTAGTTTTTGTAATCCACCATTATTGTTAGTTGTCTTTTTAGCTTTTTTTTTTCTAACAGGAGTACAATAATGATTTATTTTTTGAAATAATTATTACCCTTGGTCAGTCTCTACTTACTGAACGACAGCAAATGCAGCACGGACACTGAATGATTTGATATGCTGTCCAACAGTTTGCCTTAGCCAAACAATTATACGCAGGTGCTACGAAGAAACAATTGGGTAAAGGATTTTTCTTCCTTGGGCTACCACACTGGTCATTCATCTTCTTTCAGAGATGTCACTACAAATATGATGGAGAGACTAGAAATGAGTGTGGACGACCTCCTGGAGTATATGCCCTTAATATTCCACTTGCAGTGAAGACATAAATTCTTAGTGTATATAGCATGGAAAGAAATTTCAAGAGAAAGTTCTCAGAGAATGGTTAGCTATATTTATAGTTTTGATTAAAAAATAATTTTAGTTTTAGTTTTTATTCAAGAGCTCTATGACTTTTAGTTTTAGTTTTAGTTATTATCATCCTTTGTGATATTTAGTTCTGGTTAGTTTACTAAAAAGTTTTAAGTGTACCTAATGCTTAATAATAACATCTCTGTGGTCTTTCACCTTTTTTGTGGGAGCCCCCACAGAAGTATATTAAAGGAACAATTGTAGTGATACTAGAAAGTTGTTTTGTTTGCTTGGATAGTTGTTCTGTTTGCTTATTAGCTACTAGCTTGTGGGGGTATTAAACCAAGTCCTTGCTCAATAATTACTATGTGTAAAGTCCCAAGTTCCAGCTGGGTACACTGCCACCAGAATTGGTCTATTGGGGTAGTCTGACAGTCTTTTATCAGCAACTTATAGCTATCCTATCACTTCCTAACTAGCCCCGAAAGTATTCAAGGAAGTTATAATGAAAGATAAAATAGATATTAAGCTAATAAGGTATGGTGCAGATAAAAAGAAAGACAGAGACAAACTGAAACTGGGTGGAGTGACTACAGTGATTTTATAGCCATCCACCCTCGTAGTGTGATATAAAAAGAAAGTTAGGTGTGTGCACATGCTCAAAGGTGATACCATGTGTGCCTAAAGTTAGTTCTGAATATTTAGTTCCAAAACTGTAACCAGTGTGATAGCTGATGATGTAGCAGCTGACCACAACTATATCGCACTGTCGTCCACAAGTTCTGTGGGTGTCCCCACATAGCTATGTAAAAAAAATCTAGTTCGTGCACAAAACTCCAATTGAACTCATGTATTGAAGTTAATTTTAATATTGCTTCTAAAGTTTCTCTTAAAACTCTCCAAATATTCCTCCATTTTTATTTAGCACATGAATGTGACAACCGGAGTTTATTGTGTATGTCTTTACTTCACTATTTTTATTCACTTTACAGTGAATTCTCTCAACAACGGGCTCCCGAAGAACGGTCAGCCTCTCCACAGCGATAGTTTTTAGTGGAATGAAATGTTATAGTACAGTTCCAATAGTTTTATAGCCTCCGATGAACGGCCACCCCCGAATTGTTAACAACGGCCAGGGATAATTATCCTAGAGCGGTCAAAATAGTACAATTATAGTTACATATGATAATATATAATAATAGCTAGTTACAAATGTCCAGCAGTGATCAGTGGTTCAGGAATATCTTTCAATCTTTGTATATACCATGGCCAACTGTATAAACGATAAACACACGGTATTTCCGCCACCTCTGTTCATTTTTTCACCCTTATTTACAACAAAAGCCTTGCTGACTTCTTTTCTTAAAAACTGGTACAGAATTGGAGCCATGTTAATGGGGACATGTCCAACAATTGATCCATTTTTTTGAAGACTGCTACAACACTCTTGTCTCTGACATTTGAAGGTTCAGGTTTGGCGAGAAAAATCTGCAAGATCATTATTTGACTATTTTTCACCTCAATAAATTATTCATTGGTCTATTTTCTATTATATTACATGGATTATCATTGTTGCTAGGCATTATACACTCTAAGAACCCCCGAAGAGAGGCAACTCTCTCAACAAAGGTCAAACGATCTGTCCCCAAGACCGGTTGTTGTTTGGAGGTTTTACTGTATTTCAGTTTCTCTGATTATGCAAGATCAATTTTTATACAATATTTAGTGTCGAACAGGACAAAAATTACTAATGAGTGTTCATATATAATGTAAAACACAAACTTTAAGGACTAATTGTGTATCTAGCTAATTGAATGTGACACAATGATTATATTGTTAGTGGGTTAAGAGCATGTGTATTAAATTTGTAGAATTAGATAGTAGATAATGGACACTTTGCCAGCGTTGATTCAGTGCTTGGTAGCTACAACAACAACAACAAAAATACAAAATGGATGATTAATAGGTAAAAGTGATTTATTATGTACTAAACAGGGCCTAATATCTGTTGCCACATAGGAAATGCATTAAAGTAAACAGGATGTGGCTTAAGCTATACGTATTCTAGTGAACTCACAGTGCCTCTCCAACAACTCTTCATAAAGATCAAAATTTAAAAATAGGACAGATTCTGTTAATTTTTTCCAACTAGCTGCTTTGTCATTGCATAGCCACAAGAAGAGAGCTTTCTGTAAACACTGTGAGCATTCGTGATTACAATCACGTTTTATGGTGTCAATATCCCATTGCTTGATACCAAGTAAGAGGGCAAGTTCATCCCATACTGCAGTCACTCTACCACCCAATTCTTTAATCACGAGTGACAAGTCATCAGGTTCTGAAGATAAAAAAAAATGTAACAACAAAACAAAGATTAATTTCATCAGTACACTGTAACATTTACTTATGAGATATTATATATGTATCATGGATATAAAAAAAAAACTTACTTAGTGGACTGATGTCTACCCTCGGCAGATTCTCTTTAACTACAGCTATGTTTTGTCCATTGTCCTCATTAGTTTCTAGTTCCATCCTACTGCTTGGCAGTTTAACATCAGATTTACTTCCTGAAAACATGCATTGGTATTATTTAGTTGCATGATATTTTAACTAAAAGCGAGTAAGAAAAGTTCATAAGGTGCTCAGTTTTGCAAACAGGATTAATACTTAAGTAGTATTAGCAGTCTTGACATTGATTTGGATACAACTTAAAACTTAACTTTCTAGTTATGAGTTTATAATTTTGTGGTAAGATGTAACCAATACACCTGGTTTAATAATATTAATACAGAAAGTACTAAATCAGGGCAAAGTAAAAAGCAAAATCTAGGAACATCATAATGAAAGGTAGCCACTTATGCATGACTTCACATTAATTTGACTTTAATTTTGCAGACGTGCATGCGGTTAGTTCAAGTTCCAGAGAGTTATGGAAAACTATACAAAGGGGTGCAAGTGAAAAAAGGTTTCTTGTAGAATGAAAACATACTATGGCACCAAATTTACAAATGGGGAGAGAGACTGGGCACAAGTAATTCAAACAATGAGGTAAAATACCTCTAAATTTCCAAATGAATCATTCAGTCCATTGCTAAAAGTAAGCAAGTAACCATTATAATTACTTTAGCTAACGAATATGGAACTATTTTCTTACCTCAATTTCCTAAACATGTATGTATATTCTGTAGTTTCAAATATATGTCATTCCGACTACTTGAATTGCCAATAACTTTTGACGCCAGCAACAGTTAACAAAAAGTCTGAGTTTTAGAAATTAGATCTGGAAAAGTAATTTTAATACCATAGAAACAATTCGCTATAACATTTTGTGACTTGAACAGCAAGTTCAAAAGAATAATTTCGTGGTTTTGAGCCTAGCAGTAAGTTGGTAAGACCTAAATCCATCTGGTGACATCCAGAGGCCATTTGATTAAAAGAGGTAAACAATTAAATTACCTTGGATGATAATTGATCGTTAAACTAAACTATTCTGTTTAGTGGAAGTACGGGAAGGGGTAAACCATGAAGCAAATCCCCCAAAAGCGAGGGTCCTAAGTACAAAATAATGTATGTTTGTCCACACACATATATAGTGTTTATTACATGAACCAGAGTGTGATATGGTGAATTATTTCATGAGCAGACTAATTCATTTTCACGATCCAGAGACGAGTGAAAATAAAGCCTGAGAGTGAAATATCTTGCCATATGATACTTTGAAGAGTGTAAGAGGTGGTTTATTCAGATATCTTCACTGAAGTAGTTTTACTGGGGTTCATAACTTTTGGTGTAAAGTTGGCTGTAAAACTCTCTAGAAGATTTCCACAACCGCCAGTGAGTACTTCAGCAGCTTCTCTAACCTGGTTGGGTAGGCTTCACAATAGGAATAGCTTTAAAATCGCAGAAAACTGGTAAGTTAGGCCTGCTGTTATACCTACCAGGTTATCAGAGGGTAATGTCCTTGTCAAGAGCAATACAGTGTGAGGTAACACCTTGTGATAACATGACTTATTTCATGGGCCACTTACATAAATAATAAAATCATGAAGATATATAGTGTGGAATAAAAACAAATATCCCTGATTTTCAATTGTGTTACCCCTGATAGTGTCTCACTTGCCGCCTATAGCTTTAACTTAACAAAGCAAGGACGTTTAGGTTTAGGCTGGTCATCATCTGAGTAGTTTTCTTCAACTAAAAAAATAGGTACATACACTAAATGATTTTCAAAGGAATAGATGTATCTGAAATATAAACACCCATCTGATATTTCCTGGGCTTAGGTGTAATTGTTGTTCAGTCAATATTAGTGCATCTAAACTTACCTGATAATTCAACGTGTTTCAAAGTACTCTCCTGAAAATTAATATTATAGTTGTACTAGAGAAATAAAGTAGTTCTTTCTCAGCCTTCTTTTACTCATTAGATGTATTCTCTCTCTTTCACAGGCTTTAAAAAAAATACAGGATTAAAAATATTTGTTTGCCACTGGGAATCGAACCCAGGACCACTTGCTTAATGTACAAGCGCTCGCTCTACCACTGTATAAATACAGAATTGGAGTGTTTTTTGCCAGCTGGTTGTCGTAGCTCAGTGGTAGAGCGCTTGTGCGTTAAGCAAGTGGTCCTGGGTTCAATTCACGGTAATAACCAAATATTTTTAATTCTGTATTGTTAAAAAAAAAAAGCCTGTGAAAGAGAGAGAATACATCTAAAAGCAGAAATTATTCTTTTCTTGAAATATTGAACTCAGTTGATTCATTGAATACTATTGAATGGCTTATGATACTTACTGAGAAATGGTACAAAGAAGGAGCCTCAATACTTTAGAATTTAATCACAAATATTCTAGTTGGATCTATTTATACAACATTGTTGATCTGAACCTAATTCCTCATTCTTACCTGATAATTCCACTTCATTGAAATCAGGATAACAAACACTTTCCTAAATATACCAGACAAAAAAATTAACAACCAAGTACCATAGTTTATAGATAGGTGATTATTTGTTAAAATTACAAGAAGTATATTTACTCGGCAAGTGCGTATTTATATTAACTATAAAATCGTTTATTATTCTTTTCTGCTACTGTCAATGAATTATTTGTAGAGCAGTTTTATTAAAAACACTGGTTGTATTTAACTCTGTTGTATTTTAATAATTGACGAGCGAGCAAAGCAAGCAAGAAACATACAGGGGTAACACAATTGAAAATCGGGGATGTTTGTTTGCTTATATATATACTTGGACGTACGTATGTCATTTTGTACTTTGATCCTCACGTATTTTTGTGTTAGATTGGTGTTCGACCCCGTCCCAACAGAATCCTCTGGTTATCGATCAATACCCGTATCATTTTAGAAATTGAATTGTTTAACACTTTGAATTATTTTGCGGGTGCAGTTAGAACTAAAAAACTTACGGGAGTTCCATATTTATTCGAGTTAGTGGCGGTGGTAAGTTAATAGCTATTATTGTCATAAGCCCTACGAAACAGTATTTACTTAAAAATTCATTGTCCACTAGGTAAGCCTTGTGTAAGTGTTCAGTTAAGTGTGAAGTATTGTGCATTACAACTACTATTAGCTAATGAATATCACAATGAAAACGTTTAAATAACTTGGCTCATTTTTTTGTTGCTTTTTTTTTTCAATTCAAACAATTGTGGGGAGTGGTTCCTATGGCCTTTACTGTATATACGTAATTAAAAAACTCAAATTTTATTTAGTAGCTTGAGTGTTAGAAGTCAAAATCAATTGTGTGTAGTTTTAGTCCCGCTCGCCATTTGTGCTCAATGGCATCATTAGTATAAATATTTTAAGCTGGTAATTGAATTAATATACATTCTAGATATGCTATTGCTTTGACATAGTATGTAGATGTAAAACCATATGGGTATATAAGCTCAATATGTGACCGTCTACAGGAAAACCGGGCACAACGCAGCACCCTTTGAAATTTTTTTTTTTGCACTTACAGAGTTGTCGGCGTCCAGATATTGAGCTCTCCAAGTTTTATCGTCGTAGCTGAAGTCGTTCCCACTATAATAGACCTAACTGTTTCCTTCCGTCGGCTTGAAACAATACATTTTAAAGAAATCGATTGATCTTTTCTCGATATTTACGCACGCCGCGTTGTGCCCGGTTTTCCTGTAGACGGTCACATATGATGAACACATTTTTGACACATAATTATGAATATTTTACCTCTCCAAACCACATTAGGTGTTCTTCTTTCATTACAACTCTTGTCTTGGATCCTTTGGAGTTGATACACAACATGATGCTGGGATCATAATCTCCTTTCTTCACCACACACAAGTGATCTTCCTCAGGATGAATCGGACAATCAAATGCTAATTGATATCGACGACTGACAGTCTTTAGATTGTAAGTGTTAAGAACAGTGTCTGTGTTCTCTGTGACATTATCCAGAGTGTCTTCAACTAGTATTCTGACTTCATTGCAAACTTGAGAGGCTCGTATCCTACATCCTTTTGGTCTAGCCAGGATAATTTGAAAGAAGTTGGGTCTTGCTACAAAGAATACTTTGTTTCCATCTTTTCCATAAATGAATGGAATGAAGTTTTTTCTTACATTCTCTTCATCCATGAGCTCAAAAGGATACATCTGACTCTAAAGTAGGGATATTTTAACAACAATATTAATATTACATGATAAAAATGGTATCACATGAATATCAATTACCTCTTTGGATGCCTGGCCTACAAGGCTTGCTATCAAAGATGGAAATACTCCAATAGGCACAAATCCAGAAATGAAATACACTTTCAGTATGAAAACTTTGGCATCGCTTTTTATTCTCTCAATTTCAGCATCCAGTTCTTCTTTTGACAAATTTTGCAGTACACAGGGCATGAAGTATAGTTGCGCTGCATCTTTATTGACAAACTTCTCTTCTGTTAGCGATTTCCGAAGTGGAGCGATAACGTGGACATGCCGTAACAAATATTCCAATTTTTCAGGAGGAAAAACGTCTGCAGAAACATTTTTGATGTCAGCAAATGATATTTGACCTACTTTTCTCAGTTTTTCACCAGCATTTGGACTTAGATCTATACCAGTTTCAAAAATAAGACGTGAAATGCTGTCAAACACAAGCTGTGTATCTGTTATAACAAAATCTTTCAATTCTGGTACATTTGGAAAATAATAAATAATTCCAGTGTAGTGATGAAAGAACCACAAAGCTACATCTGTTTCTTCTTCATTCATTCGAAGATGCTTACCACTTTGATAGCAGGTGTCCAAGTCCAGATATTTTTTCTTGTTAAAACGTAAAAACATACTAAAAGGAAGCCACCGAGCTGGAATTTCTTGTCTTGGAAACTTGTCCAAAGCTTTCTGTATAAACTTTTGTAGGCTTTCAATCTCCTCTTCTGTACCATTATAATTATCTATCGGATAAATGAGTCTCTTCATGTCTTCTGGAAATTCATCTTTAGAATCATTTGATTCAAAACCATCATCTGACACAAAGTGAACTAACTCTTTGTCGACAAAAATTGTATCCTTCAAATCTTGTTGAATTTTTTTGTCAAAATCGATCATTTCTTGAGATGAGACTTTGTCTTTGTGAGTACCGACTATGTAAACAACTGACTTGGGAGAATTCTGTGTCAAATTCTTCAACAAAGAATCATCTCTTGTTTGCACGGTGGAATAAGACTGCATGGAGAATATGCTAGACAAAGCTGATGTAAGATTTTGTCTCACAGTGCAGTTGGACATTCTGTCTGGTATCTTACAATTGTCTGCTCCTCGCAAAGAGACTTTATATGTCTTATCCATGTTGTCTCCATATTGACAGAAGAGAAGATAAAGAGCTGGACCAATAATGAGAGCTGGAAGCATGTCCATCAACTCAGGCTGACCTCCAGTATCCTTCATGTAGAGCAAGGTCATTTTATCAAGGTGACCAGCTAACTCTTCCCATGTACCTGTTACAAAGGATTCATCAAAAACTTGAAGTATTTCTGAACTTGAAGTAGAAATAGAAGAACTAGCAGTATTTAGGAATGAAATAAGTTTATCGTCATAACTATTCCGGTCTAGATTGGAAGGACTTTGGAAAGCAGTTTCACTTGTTGTTTTTTGTAACTCCATTTCTTCTTTAAGCTTAAGAAAGAGCTGATACACGAAGTGAACTTCTTCTCTTTTCTCTTTCAAATGTTTCCATCCTCTTTCTGACAGCAGAGCTGTTGATTTAGACAGATCAGTAATCAAGTAAGTTTCATTCTTGGCCATGAGTGTGCTGGGATTACTATTGTATTTTAGATTTGAAGCTATATTTTTTACTACATTCTCCAAACGAAGTCTTGTCAGAGTTTTACCACGTTCAGGCGGTCCCAAAAATATTAACTTAGCAAATAAGACTTTCAATACTTGCTTCTCACGTTTTATGATTTCTTGATAGGCTTTTCTGTACTTTTCATTGTTATTGCTGACATGATTTCTGTGGAGGCTAAGATCTTGTTCTGTAACCTCATACTGAGCACCATCAACTGCATGGCTTCGCAAACCCTCATTCAATTGATGTAGAGTTGGCCTCCAATGAAAAGAAACAAATGCTTGCAGGATATTGTATAATTTAATTAAATCAGTACCACATGTTCGAGTGTCCTCTATTACAACAAGTGGTATTGGCAATGCTTTACCAATTTCCTCCCATTTATTTTCCAGGTGATGCAATTTTCTTAATAATAATGGAGTGTGTTCATCACCGAGAATTATAGCTGTATCATTATTGCCATTTAAGAAACTGCCACATGAGCTTCCACCATCGCTTTGCCCTCGTCTGCCAAATAAATCGTAGCAAGAGCTGCCTACCAAATAACCTAAAAGAAACAACCACGTGAGATGCAGTTAAATTTATAAATGAAAGGTGTGTGTAAGTTAGAGGAATGTGACAGAATTCAATGAGTACATAAGTACAACTTTTTAAATGGATTTTCCTTAAGAAGTTTCCTGATACAAAACAAAAGGAATTTTTATGGGCTGGAGGAATTTTTAGAGTGTTTAAAAAGAGTGTGAAGGAGTGAATGACGCTGACTGTGTTAGGGCAAGCATATTTGAACATTTTCTCTATTCTTTTTTGTTCTTATCTGGTAGTTTATGTGCAATTATAACCCAGAATTTTTTTTTAGTAATTAAAAACCTCGGAGATTAACCAAAATCTTAAGTATTTCTTGTTGTTGGCAGGGCTTAGTGATGATGTAGATATGGGAACAGCTGTGCTTGGTTTATTTAGTAAGCTTACCATGGCTGTGGGGTTGTTTTAGTTAGCCAGCAATGACTGATGAGTCTGAGGCAAAAGAAAGTAGCCAATATAGATCAGACTACAGCTCATCAGAGACAGTAATGGTGGTATAACAAAAGTGCCCGATTTCTTAAAGCTATATTGTAATGAAAGTGGGGGACAGGGAGCAGGAGGCATAATTTATAGCTTGAAGACAACTGGGGGACACACACTATGCAGATTTAAGTATTGATTTGCATTGATGAATTATAATCAGCAAAATTAATAAGTAATACGAAGTTATAGTTTTTTCATAACATATAAGTGGTTCTCATGAGAGTAAATTAACTTGTGATACATGGTGCACCACCCACTTTGATGCAGCTTCCATTACTCCTGACCAAGCAGTAGTGATTCTGGTGGCATTGCAGATGCCAATGGTAATGTTTCAAATACCAGCAATAATAATACCATGATAACTCGTACTGACTCTGATACGTCATGGTTAGTAGAGTGGACATTTTACACAATCCAGTGAGAAGGAATTTGTTGAATGGCAATAATATTGAGAAGAATGCATGTGTTGAAATTATTATTCATCACCTATGATCTGAAGTATTATCAGACACTATTGCTTGGCTCATAGCTTTAAGGAATCTGGCACTGTTTATATTACGATTACTGTCTCTGATGAGCCATAGCCTGATCTGTACTCGGTAGTACTTGCTTCTGCCTCAGACTCATCAGACATTGCTAGCTAACTAAAACAAGCCACAGCCATAGACTTACAAAATAAATCAAGCACAACTGTTTCCTTATCTACATCATTACTAAGCCCCACTCACAACAGGAGGTAATTAAGATTTTGATTATATCTCCAAGGTAAGGGGTCTTATAGTAATGTTTTTTCTGGGATATATTTGCACATAAAACTGCCAGAAAATTACACAAAAAAGAGAAAAACTTCATCGTGCCCTCCCTTAATAAAATGCAGCCAAAGGAATGTACAGAAGTATCGTTACATAATAACATCAATGTGTATAACTTGATGACCATTAGTAACAAACATATACAATCAGCATTTAAGAAATATTTCTGCAAGTTAAATCCTCATATTATTTTCATAGTAATACAGGAGTTATCAATATGAAATGATTATATTGTACTTACTCAAACCAGATAGAGGAGAAAGTGGACTTTGAGGATAAAGTGGACTTTGAAGAGAAAGTGGACTATGAGGAGAAAGTGGACTTTGAGGAGAAAGTGGAACATCAGGTATTAATTGAACCTTAGGTAATCTTGGAACATCATGTAATCTTTGATTGTTAGGTATTCTTGGATTATCAGATAAACTTGGATTATCAGGTATATTTGGATTATCAGGTATTTTTGGATTATCAGGTGATCTTAGATTATCAGGTAATCTTGGATTATCAGGTAATCTTGGAACATCAGGTATGTTTCTTTCCTGCGAAGTGATTGATGCTTTAGATTTTTTGTAGAGAGCAAGTGGTGCTTGATAGCTATCCTGAGAGTCTTTGGTAGAAACTATTCATGAAAGACAAATAATTAGATTACACAAGGACATGGAGATTAGTATAGGATTTACACAACAGATGGTTTAAAACCCAAGGGTAGCGTAAAATTTGTACCTACCAAATGGCAGGGTGCAACCGACTTGTACTATGGCTCTAGGCTATAGGAAACACATAAAAACTAATTTTTTATTGGACAGTTCACTTTTTAAGAGGTGGGTACGAAATATATTCCCATCAAATTGAACAATCTGATTAGGTGGTTTGAGTATACCATGGTACAAACAATGGATTCATTACATTGTATATGTGAAAACACACATCTATTTATAACCCTTCAATAATAGACTCACGGCACATCACAAAATGTTATATCACTAACATTCTTTTTCCAGTAAACCTTCAGATGATAATTGTTGGTTGACAAATGTGTGTCTCATAATAAAAACTACTCACACAATACTTGGCAACACAAGAGTTGATCGTAGAGGCTCTGATAAACTTTTTAATATAAATACGTGTTATATTTAATGTAGAATACATATGATAACTATGTGTGTATCAATTATTTTATTAATAAAATAAGAATATATTAGGAGAGTATAAGAACCAGAGCAATTGATTTCAGTGGCGGATCTGGGAGGATTTTTCCGGTTTCTGACAAAACCGCTTTTAAGCTAAGAACTTACCTAAATTATCACCTCTTCTTAACTTAATTCCCAAACTTGAACAACTGCACTCAACAGACTAACTGCAATTTAAGTCTAATATTTTTTCAGTGTTTTAGATCGCAACTGAACAAAAATGGGCATCATCTCACTATAGCTAATTGGTAGCACTCTTTTAAGGTTCTATTTAGTCTCATTAACCAGCCACCGCCCCTTTACATGTGGAGAACTGCTGGTTAACGAGACTTTCTTCTATCTGAAGATATCGTCGGTTGTGAGAAATTAACCTGATTTGACTCGGAAAAGTTTTTATATAGTGTGGAAGTATCTGTGGCTGTGAGCAGCAATGTCTCAAAGCAAATGACTTTGTTTTTTCAAACATTAGTGACACAATTATTTCCACTGGTCTACCTTCATGTGTTCACCCATAACTCTCTAACTGATTGTGAAGTATTAACAGTATTAACAACTCAAGATAATATCATTATATTGTCAACAGTCTGTTACCTTTATTTTTGATATATTTTTTAATGTACAAGTATAATTCACTTCATATTGATCATTGTAACCACTCATATAATATTATAGCTAATGCATGAATGTAGCTTTCTAATAATATGTGTCATCACTGTGTCTCAAATAATTTAATAGTAGTAACAGTCATTTCTTCATGATTTTTTCAAAAATAAAATAATAAAATAAAATTACATACAACTTCATGAATATTGTTGAGGGTATGTGGCTTAAGTGATCAGAGAAAAAAAAGAAACCCTCTTTCTCAAAAGTTATTGATTCGCGCCTGGATTCTACTGTTCATTAAATGTATTATAACCACCTCAATCACTTTATCACCATTTAACACCTTTGAATGATTCTCCTGCTTCTCACGGTAGCTTCTAGAACTTTCTTTTCATGCATGTGCTAATTAGTCAGTTTTGTCGTGTGTTTCTCTGGTGACCTCAGAGGTCTGACCTATACACTGCTTGTTCTCTGAATTCTCTAGGTCTCTTCTTCCTCATACAATTTTTTTTGTACTTCCTTTAGTTTTTATCATAATTATCCAATATACCAACTAGAACATGGGTAGTGTAGTGTAGGGAGTACCATAACTGAGAGGGAAGATAACTGGTGGCAGTCACTTGATTTAACTGAGACCTAACAGAGAGCTTTGGCTGTTTGAAATTTGATTTAATGTTATGTGTCTTACTTAATCAGTCCGTTTTTCTCACAGGTACTACTCTAAACAAATCCAACTCAATGGCCGTTCCGCCGGTCTACTAACTTTGCAAAAGTAGGTGTGGGTTTCTCTTGTTAATGAAATTCTTTACCTAACTCTGTTATAATTAGCTCGTGCGTACTGCACTCTTTGTGGGCGAAGTTACAGTTGTATTCGGGCGAGACTTTTTCCGTCCACTACTAGGTTTCTGACAGAGCCGACAATACTTGTGCTAAAGCGAAGTCCACATGCAGTGACTAAAGAGGTACAGTTTTCCACAGAGAATGTTTGGCAAGAAGATGGTAGTTTGTTGCAGCTTTCAATTAAGCTTAAATCGCTTAACTACTAAAGCTAAGCACTACAAGCTTTGTTTCTTATGCCTGAAAGCGAAGTGTAGAGACTAATTATAGTAATTATGTATAACTCTTAGGAAGTTTGTAAGTTTTTACTGCTTTGAGCTATTAATAATTTTTATTGGTTGTAATTACAACACCATGTATACTTTTATATAGCTAGCTCACAATAGGGTTTTCCAACTGGAAAAATGCCACTATTACATTTTGAATTCATGAACAAGTGGGTTTATTATAACAAGCTAACTACTGGGGTAATGCATACAGCCAGACTTAACAGTTTTCAGTGCTTTACAGCTACCTTTCTCTAGTGAAGTACCTAACCTAGTTATAGAGCAGGGCTATAATACCAGCTGGGGATTGGGGAGTCCCTAGAGAGTTTTACAGCCAACTTTACACCAAGGGTTACAGCTCTAACCTGGTTGGGAAGGCTTCACCATGCAGAGGAAGGTAACTGTAAAAACATGGAAAAATGGAGAGCTAGGCCTGTTCCTATAGTCTTGGATGCACCAGAAACAGCATATTTCTACTAACATCATGATGCTGTTTATAGTAGTATAATCTGTCACACCTTTTACCACACCCACTTCCTGATCTGACCACTGTGATAATGCTGGTGCTGACCCTACAACTATGCTAAGTGCTGTGTAAAAAAAGTAACATGGTCGCCCCCCCCCCCCCCCCCCCTGACCCCATAAGTGTGGCCCTGTATTTGAATGACAACCGATAAACATGCAAAATTCAGGAAAATTTGAATATTTAGCAAATTTGTAGCCTTATGCTTTTTCATAATAAAGTGAACATACTTTTTGTACATTTCAGATTAGGAGCATTTTCTTGACTGTCATCATGTGCATCCTCCATTCCAGTTACAGTAATCTAGAGGCACAAAAAAAGGATTGACATTTTAGCAATTTCTAAGGTACAGACCATAATAAATGTTTCAGCTTATCAATATAATAATACATATAGTACTTATTACATGAGTCAGAGTGTGATATGGTGAATTACTTCAAAAGCAGGCTAATTTATTTTCAAGAGCCAGAGGTGAGTGAAAATAAAGCCTGAGAGTGAAGTATCTAGCCATATCACTGTGATGAGTGTAATAAGTGGTTTATTCCATACTAGATATCTTCACCGCAGTAGTTTGTACTAGGACAGGTAACTCACTGTGGTAAAGTTGGTTTAACAGCAAGCTTGGTAAACTGACAGCAAGCTCAAGCAACTTAGTCTTGTGAACTAATTGCAATTGACCCAAATCAATGTTCACTTGAAAGGGGGTAGCTTCTGGAGTGGCATTATTAATGCAATAACTTTTGTTAGAGTTTAGTCAAGGCCGTCTTGGAGCTCTAAATAGTTATTTCTGGCTTTTTTTCTGCTCACAGGTCTGCACTTCGACAAAAGAATCCAAAGGAATGAAATTACCAGTCACAGAAGACTAAAGCGCCCGATGTTGTAAGCTTTTGGAGAGTATTAAAACATCCAAGGCGTCTGCATGTGAGAATTCTGCTGTAGTTCACAAGAATGAAACAATTGTCCTTGTTTGAAATTTGTACTATTCTTTTATCTTAATTTTTATTGTCAATTATTTCATTTATATGTATTCACTGATCACAAGACTACAATTCAATTATCACAACCATTAATATTAATATTAAATAATATGATATTATTTACAGAACAAACAGAAATACAAATGATAATGATAAGCTTCCTTAGTAGCTAACCCCGAAGTGAAGGTGAGTCACTCAGAATTGCCACAATATATCTAGGGGAAAACACATTAGTGGAAGTGTAAGAAATCTGAATAAAAATATCTAACAATCACACAATTGGGATATGCTTGATTTGCAATAGCTTAGTACTGACACTACAGCTATATTACACTCTGCTAGCTAAATGTTGGCATTATTTCTATTCACAGCTCCGCATTAGTTGTCAAACAGGTATAAAAATTAAATTTACCTGTATATTAGACTTACATGTATCCTAGACGCAGCAACTAAAGAGTATTTGGCACTCATAACTTACACAAGTAATGGAATACAAGGCTAGAAAGTACTCACTGGAGATGGGACAAGTTCATTGTTTATAAACTCATTGAAAACTTTACATGTGATCGATTGCACCGAACCGCGTGACCAAATTCGGGCACGTGTAAAGCAGGAAAGCTGTGGTTTTTTTCAATTCCCATAGATTTTTGTATTGAGTTTTGAATAGCACTTTCCCTCCAGTTTTGGAGTTTACTGAGGGTATATTTTAACCACTTTGGCACGAGCTTTCCAAAGGCGCAAACCCCGGATGCGTAGCGGCTTCTGTTCTAAAGTTATTCAACTTTTTCTTGCGGCAAACTCAACATACTATAGGGTAATGAGCTTGCACAATACAGCATGAAATAACGTGAAATATCTTGAGTTATTTCATGGTCATGTACTTAAAGATATCATTGTGAAGATATCTAGGCTGGAATATATATATATATAATAATAATATGTATTGATGTGACCAGTATTAAAATGTTGCAACATTTTATTAGTTTGGCTACACTAAATTGATTTTATGTCTCATGAAAATTACTTAGCTAACCACTTTTTTTTTTTAATTCTAAAAAACAAAATTCACAAGAATTTACATTTTACGAAATGTGTTTCTAGCTAATTCACTTAAAAATGGAAGACACAGCTATGATCAATAGCTTATGATGGAGGGAATACCTAATAGAGTGTTTCTAGGTTCTAGAAAAATACTGATGTTGTTATCAAAAGTTTTGCCTTTTCCTCTCCCGCAACCCCCCCCCCCCCCCCCCCCCTCAACGTATAATTCAGCAAGGTTTTTGTTAATGTACACTACCCAGCCAAGTTCAGGAAACATTAGATCAATTTAGTGTGGCCCTAGTAGCTATCCTCTAATGATTGCTATGGTGTAGCTATGGTGTAGCTAATGGTAACTACCTTCTAGCTCCTCACTTTCTGTACCACATCTTCGTGATGTAGAGGTACCCAGGTAACAGAGATAAAAGTTCCAGCTCCCTTACTATAAAAATACAAGCTCGAGATACACCCAAACGCCAGCGTAATCGGATGTCGGACTTCTCATACTTATTGAATGATAAGAGATTACGTCATTGTGCTAGGCGTGTCTTGCTAGCTTCCCCCGCTTAGTGGTACTGTGTTCTGCTGGCAGAGCGCTGATCCCTGGGTATTGGCCGTTGAGTTGTCAGTACTTATCTTAGCCAGACTAAGTAGTCAGTGGCTTAGTTAGACCTGCCCCCCTCAATTATTTGCTTGTAAAATAAAATTATAATAATAATAGTAATAATAAAAAATAAGAAAAAACTAACCTTAATTATACAAAATATATTTAGTCTGGAAATACCAGCATATGTCTACTGGACCACAATTATATTTGATAGCAGCAAAGAAGTGGTATGAATCAATTAGCCAGATACATTTGATTATATGATTACACAAAATGCTACCATTAGTACTTAATTGCTGCTTCATTTTTTCTTTGGTAATTCCTATAACATTTGCCACTATTGAAAGGACCTATTCAGCACCAAAGCCATGAACTAATTATAAACCTATGATCATGAATGAATAAACAAATTTGGTCAATAGCTATGTGATTAATTTCACTGTGTACAAAGAGCTTACAGAACAGTTGAACTTAATTTCTAAATCTAGAGAAACTTGAAGAAGGCCCTTATGTTAATTTCTTTTTCATATCAGCCTCCCCCCCTTTTTTTTTTTAAGACTCTGGCAATTTACTTTTCCCCATGACTCCCATCAAGAGTGGATACTTTTGTGTATAATCAATAATAATTTATCAACATGAATGAGAGGAGATGAACTACCAATGGAAGCTGAACAAGATAAAAAGTAAAAAACCTCCTTTGAAGAAAGTGATTTTAAAGGAACTGGACAAGGAACAAAGGATAAAGGCACCGGCCAGGAGTCACAAAATCGTATGATGTCAAAAACTCACAAGTTCTAATATTACACTTGCTTTGAGGGGAGTTTTGAAATCCATGGCATTACCTTTATAGGGGAAGGTGATGGGGGGGGAGGGGCAATAAGAAATTTTGCAACTGATGTGTGCAGAGAGTAGGCCTATCTCCTTTTCCCAGTCTTCATGGCTTTTTTGAAGATACAGACGTACCTCTGAGTGTCACCATTAGTGACATGGTGATAGGAATGTGATCAGTTATCCTTTAATGCAATTTGTCCACATAATTTTTGCAAGGTCAGCACACACAAACTGGGGACTGCTGTCCACTTAGCGATGCCACAAAAGTACTGCCTGTGATATAAATGAGAGTTACGGAAATCGGAATGACTGTTCAAGATAACAGTTGCAGCTGATGCCAAATTCTAATCAATCCTTACATGTAAAATCTCTCCAAATTAGACAACACAGTGCACTACCTAGACTACCTCTCATAACTTTACCTGGGAATCCACCAGGAAGACTGACAGGACATGCAAACAGAAACAGTACTCGTGTAGATATATCCCACTCTGCACTAGAGAGCAGTATGGTGCAGAAGTCACGAACCTCTTGACTGATACCAATCTCATAATTAGCGAGAAATATCATTAACTTTGAATTCTTATTTTTATGCATACCTTGTTTTTTACAGAACAAACCGAAATACAAATGATAATGAAAAGCTTCCTTAGTAGCTAACCCCGAAGTGAAGGTGAGTCACCAAGAATTGCCACAATAAATTTAGGGGGAAAACCATTAGTGGAAGTGTAAGAAATCTGAATGAAAAGATCTAACAATCACACAATTGGGATATGCTTGATTTGCATTAGCTTATTACTGACACTACAGCTATATTACACTCTGCTAGCTAAATGTTGGCATTATTTCTATTCACAGCTCCGCATTAGTTGTTAAACAGGTATAAAAATTAAATTTACCTGTATATTAGACTTACATGTATCCTAGACGCAGCAACTAAAGAGTATTTGGCACTCATAACTTCACTGGTAATGGAATACAAGGCTAGAAAGTACTCATTGGAGATGGGACCAGTTCATTGTTTATAAACTCATTGAAAACTTTACATGTGATCGATTGCACCGAACCGCGTGACAAAATTCGGGCACGTGTAAAGCGGGAAAGCTGTGGTTATTTCAATTCCCATGGACTTTAGTATTGAGTTTTTGAATAGCACTTTCCCTCCAGTTTTGGAGTTTACTAAAGGTATATTTTTAACCACTTTGGCACGAGCTTTCCAACGGCGCAAACCCCGGATGCGTAGCGGTTTCTGTTCTAAAGTTATTCAAGTTTTTCTTGCGGCAAACTCAACATACTATAGGGTAATGAGCTTGCACAATTCAGCATGAAATAACGTGAAATATCTTGAGTTATTTCACGGCCATGTACTTAAAGATAACATTGTGAAGATATCTAGGCTGGAATATATATATATATATATATTATATATAATATGTATCGATGTGACCAGTTAGAAAAATGTTGCAACATTTTTTAGTTTGGCTACACCAAATTGATTTTATGTCTTATGAAAATTACTTAGCTAACCACTTTTTTTTTTTTTTAATTCTACAAAACAATATTCACAAGAACATTTTATGAAATGTGTTTCTATCTTATTCACTTAAAAATGGAAGAGACAGCTATGATCAATAGCTTATGATGGAATAACTATAGAGTGCTTCTTGAACCTAGCAAAATAGTGATGATGTTATCAAAAGTTCTGCCTTTTCCCCTCACCCCATTGTATAATTCAGCAAGCCATGATTGTTTTTGTTAATGTACACCACCCAGCCAAGTTCAGGAAACATTAGATCAATTCAGTGTGGCCCTAGTAACTATCCTCTAATTATTGCTATGTAGTAGCTATGGTGTAGCTATATGGTGCAGTTAATGGTACCTACCTTCTAGCTTCTCACTTTCTGTACTACTGGCCCACATTTTCGGGATGTAGAGGTACCCAGGTAAGAGAGATAAAAGTTCCAGCTCCCTTACAATAAAAATACAAGCTCGAGATACACCCAAACACCAGTGTAATCGAATGTCAGACTTCTCATACTTATTGAATGATTAGAGATTACGTCATTGTGCTAGGCGTGTCTTGCTAGCTTCCCCCGCTTAGTGGTACTGTGTTCTGCCCCATCACCACCTATCAGCATTCAGCATGTTGTCGATTGTTTTGTACAAGTCCCTATTTTGCCAAGTCCCTATTTACTTTTCCTGTCCACTAAAATAAGATCAATTTGGTGTGACCCTAGGTAGTCAAACATCCTCTAAGCTATAAGAGCCACGGTATAGCTACCGAGTTTTGTAAATACCGTTTCAATAGCTACTTACTTTCTGAACTGGTCCACTTGGTCGTGATGTAGTGATATAGCGGGCGAGAGAGATAAAAGTTACTGCTCACTCAATATGAAAATACAAGCTAGAGGTTAACAATAGCCCAATCACCAGCGTAACAGGAAGTCATAGACTTCTCTCTCGTACTATAAGCCTTATTAAATATGCGATGGGGATTACGTCATCAACTTTCCCCCAAGTTGGTGGTAGTGGGAGGGTGTCCGTATAAAACACTGGCAGAGTAATTGCTGCGTGCTTACCCTCCCTCGTGGTAACCTTATAAGTGACCAGTATGAAGGAAGACCTGCCTTCTCAAATTATTAGAGAAATTTAATAACATTTGCAGAAAGACATCGTTCAAATCAGGGAGGAGTAAATAATTGAAGAAATTGGTTACACTGAAACAACTTATGTAGCTAGCAAATATTAATACTATGTATATATAATATGCATTTTATTCATGAAATTCTCGTCTTCATTTTTTCTCTAGCACATTAACTGTTTTTAAATACTGAGGCATGTCTTTCTATTTCGATTAGCAACTATGATGAGCAACAAAGCAATGTGGCATAAATTATGTTGCAACAAATTCAAAGTCACTAGCAGCAGTGAGGACAGAAGAGAAAATACTCCATAGAAGATAGGGAGCCCTAAAGCATTGCAGCCTGTAATAATTGCTTCTTTGTGTTGTTACAGCAAAGGATATCTGATTTTTTATTGCAGAGTCTGAAAAAAGCACCAAATTTATTACACATGTACTTTTGTATCTAATGAACATTCTTTAATACTAGTAGTGATAGCAGCACTAGTAGCTATTGCAGGCAGAAAATGCAAAATAAAAAAAAGTGATATAAATGATTATGAACTTAACTACAATAGCATGTAAGCTATATATACCAGTGTATATTACCATTGTTTTAAATTCTACACATAGCTGTACTATACAAAAGAACTTTAATGGCATGGTTAAACTAATTAACTTGTTTGTTTTTCTCAAATTCTTGAATAATAAATAACTATAGGTGTGGTGTACATAAAAAAGTTTGTTTTACAGTATTTTACTTTAATGGCAATTTGAATGATTCAAGGTTAATTAATTACAATAAAAATTGCTTATTTTTTGTTTAGGCTTGCTTTTTTTTTTTATTTAGTCTTTCATCCACTCCTACTGTAAGTTCAATGGAATTTGCTGTCCGTTGATACTCTTAATAGCTTAGTTTTACTTTAACTACCACAAATTAAAATGTAGTAGTTGAATTATTCAGGGCCTGAATACATGGTCAGGCTGGTCAGGTTATGGGCTAACCACTTGTATGGGATGACTATATTTGCTCAGTATATTCAGTTGAATACAAACATTGCTACTGCAGCACAACTGATATTTGATAGCAGCAAAGAAATGGTATGAATCATATAGCTAGTTGTGGGTAGCAAGACACTTCTTAAATAAGTCATTACTGAGAAAAACTAACTACCAGACTTAGTTAGCTCAAAAAAAGTGGGAGGGGTAGGAGAGACTGATGCGAAATTAAAGCTATTAACAAAAGGTTTAAGAAGGTACCAAAGTAGATTGCATTATCTTTCTTCAATATATCTGTAGTTTTTCAACTTAACTTAAACTATTCTATAAGCCAAAATGAAGCAGATATTTATCCAAATTTCTTTAGTCATTCTAGGTATTATATATAATATATAGCTAGTTACGTAGTGGCTTGAGTGCAAAATAGGTCCTTTCAACAGTGGCAATTATGGGAATTATTAAAGTTAAAGGAAGCAGTTTACGTACTATAGTAGTATTTTATTTAATCAAATGTATCTGGATGCAACATACCTCCTTCTACTCATAATCTACCTACAATTGGTCTATTAATGACCTAAATAAATGTTTATACTTTTGTGCATAATCAGTAATCATTGGTCCGCACAGGTGAGATGGATGAACTATCAGTAGAAACCGTAGCAGGAGAAGTAATAATACCTCCTTTAATCTTAGAAAAAAGTGATTTTAATGGAGCTGTAGGAGAACATGGAAACTCAAGGATGAAGGCACTATCCTGGAGTCACCAAGTAGAATGATGTCACAGAAAGGCGAAAACTTGCTAGTTCTAAAACTATTACTTGCTTTGGGAGGAAATGATGCAATTTGTAGCATCACTATTATTGTGAAGTAACATGATGGGCCAATCAAAATTCTGTAGCCGATGTGTGAAAGAAACTCATATTCTTTTCCGCAGTCTTTATGATTTTCTTGAAGGTACAGACTTATCTCTGAGACTCACCTTTTGTGACTGGGTAATAGGAAGATGAACAGCTATACTGTATGCTTTTTGTGCACATGGCTAACCGTTGAAAGGTCAGCTGACATAAGCTGGGGACTATCCAATTTATAGTGGTACCACAACAATACCACTTTGATGTGATTTTATTGGGGCTTAAGGACACTGGAATGACTGTTCAAGACAGTTGCAACTAAAGATAAGTCAAGATTGATTTTTACATGTGAGATCTTTCCAAGTTAAACTGCCACAAAGTGCACTGCTAAGCCAACTTCCCACAACTTCACCTGATGGGAATCCACCCAGAAGATAGCTAGTACATGCAAACAGGGAACAACATTGTAGATATACCTCACTGTTCCAAGAAAGAAATGTCCTGCAGCAGTCACAAATTAATATTAAATTACAATTTAGTAAGAATTATCATGAAGTTAGAATTCTTGTTTATGCATGACTTGTTTTCATTATAGTTACTTAAATAACTGGCTCTTTTACATGTCATCAACACATTGTGCTTATCTTTTATAAATGTTGTCATGCTTTAATGAATGAATCGTCAAACTGAGAATGGTCATTTGGGCTAATAGGTATTAATTCATAATGTACATAAACATATTACAATTTTTTAAACTTTCATATTAGCTAATTACATTTTTGATGTTATATTGTTTGTAAGCAAGAAATCATGTGTATAACAGCATGATAGCCAGTATAAAACTAGCTATTGAGTATCTTTTTAAAAACTATAATTTTATTTAACACAAAAAATTGAGCATTGAAGATGAATTTGACTTTTTTTGTTTATGAATGACATAAAAATGTGACCGTCTATTTCGTCTGCTGAGCTGGTTTGTGTGACAACAATTAGGATCAAACTCAAGTTTCTGCATAATCTGCAAGAACATGGAATCAAAATTGAAAGACATATCGCAAATGTTTGCATAAAGCAAAGTTAGGTTTTTAGTAGGCAGAACAAAAATACAATATCATACATTCTCTAACAAAGCATCCACATCTAAAAATCCAGGAATGGTTGGTTATGCAGATAACATAAGTAATTATTGTGGCTTAGTTAATATTTACAACAAAAATGATGACGACCACATATAGGAAAACTTGAAGATCACTTTGAGTTTTAATATATCAATAAAACAATGTACACAAGACTAGGCAGAAAAGAACAAAAGTGAGACAAAACTGGAATACTTCAACACACCCTAATTGTCCCATTGTGTCAGTGGCTTAGTTAGACTTGCCCCCTCAATTATTCACTGGTAAAATATAATTATAACTAATAATAAAAAAACAACAACAAACAACTGACCTTAATTACAAAGTATATTTATAGTCTGGAAATACCAGAATGTCTACTTGAGCACAATTATATGTGATAGCAGCAAAGAAGTGGTATATGAATCAATTAGCCAGATACATTTGATTATTTGATTACACAAAATGCTACCATTAGTACTTAATTGCTGCTTCATTTTTTGCTTTGATAATTCCTATAACATTATTTGCCACTGTTGAAAGGATCTATTCAGCACCAAAGCAATGAACTAATTATGAACCTACGATCAGGAATGAATAAACAAATTTGGTTAAATAGCTATGTGCTTAATTTTCACTGTGTACAAAGAGCTTACAGAACAGTTGAACTTAATTTCTAAATCTAGAGAAACTTGAAGAAGGTAATAGCTTAATCTACTTAAGTAATTTCTATTTTATTAAGCCTTAATGTTAATTGCTTGAATTTCATATCAGCCCCTCCCCCTCACCCTTTTTGTTTTAAGTGGTCTAACTAAGACTCTGGCAATTTACTTTTCCCATGACTCCCATCAAGAGTGGATACTTTTGTGTATAATCAATAATAATTTATAAGCATGAATGAGAGGAGATGAACTACCAGTGGAAGCTGAACAGGAGAAAAAGTACTAATACCTACTTCTTTGAAAAAAGTGACTTTAAAGGAACTGGACAAGGAATAAAGGATGAAGGCACTGGCCAGGAGTCACCAAATTGTATGATGTCACAGAGAGATAAATGAGATTTAAGGAAACCGGAATGACTGTTCCAGAAAACTGTTGCAGCTGAAGTCAAATTCTAATTGATCCTTTCATGTGAAATCTCTCCAAATTAGACAACACAGTGCACTGCCTAGACAACCTCTCATAACTTCACCTGAAAATCCACCAGGAAGACTGACAGGACATGCAAACAGAAACAGTACTCTTGTAGATATATCCCACTCTGCACTAGAGAGCAGTATTATGCAGAAGTCACGAACCTCTTGCTGATACCAATCTCATAATTAGCGAGGAATATCATTAACTTTGAAATCTTATTTTTATGCATACCTTGTTTTCACTAAAGTTATTTGGATAGCTGGTTCTCTTTTTTGTAACATCAGCACAGTGTGCTGCAGATCCCTCACATTCATATAGCTATTGTATCTTGCAGTCATTATGATAAATTGTGACTGTGTATTTCATTTGCAGAGCTGCTTTGTATGACAACAATTTGGATCAAACTCAAGTTTCTTCATAACCTGTAACATGAAATCGAAACTGAAAGACATTCTACAAATAGGCTAGGTTAGGCTTTAGATACACCACAAAAATACAATATCATGCACTTTCTATCTAAACATGTGCAGCTATATATGCGGGAATGGCTGGCCAGGTAATATAAGACATTATTGTGGCTTCATTGAACAAAATAATAGTGACTATCATAGAAACTTTATTGTATAGAGGATCATTTTGTGTTTAAGTTAACCCAATATTATATTAATACAATGTACATAAGATAAGGCAAAATAGAATAAACTGAGAAACAAAACTGGGGAATACTCCCTGGAATAAATTAGCTAACAGGCCCTGAAACACCGACTGAGACTAGTATAATGATTTTATGGGTGAGTTAGTAAGAGGCTACTCTCCAGGAAGCCACATTGTACAAGATGAGTAGAGTATAATGTAAGATATAATAGATGAAAAAAACTAACCAAAAATTTTGGAAGACCGTAAATTCAATTAAAACCAAGACTATTAGCAGAGTGGATTACAAAAACTAAGCCATTTTTATTGTAAGTAATTTACTTTGAGTCATGTCATTATTAAACTGAAGATATAAAATGCTATCAAGTAAACATTCTCTAAAATATAGTAAACATTCTCTGAAATATATTTATCACACTTTATGTGTTTACCTAAAATTTTATAGAAATAATGCTATTTTGAAGTTTTTATTTGAAAAGTACATGAACTGCTTTCTTTAAGGAGTCTCATTATTGAAAAATAGGAGAGACCACACAAAATAACCCAAACTAAATCAATTGAACTAAAATCTTCTACATGATATTGAAGAAAAACTAAATACTATATAACTTAATCTTCAGGGAGAATTAGGAAAACAAAACTAAAACTAAGCCTTCAAGATGTTTACGAATCACAGTTAGAGGTGTGGGGAGTTTATTTGGGTATCAAACCACCCTCAGAAACACGCAATCAGTAGGTAGAACTACCACCAAGAGTCAACCTTATTATGGCCTATACTGGACCCTCAGCAGTAACTGAATCAATTACTCCTCCAAGGATCAGATCTATAAAGGAGCAATCAATTAACATTAGTTGCTGTATAAGAGGAGGTGTGAAGATAACTTCCAAACAAAGACTGATTGAAGCTATGGATGGGATGGTTAAATATAGCCATCCATCCACAAATGACAAAGTACTGGCAGTGTTCAGTAGGTGAGAGCATACTAATGTTGTTTTGGTTGAACATTTAGCTACATATAGTTTATTGATTAAAAATGTTTTAAGATTAATTTTAGTTATAGTTTCACTAGCAAAGACTACAATTTTAGTCTTAATTTTGGTTTTTCCAATGTACTAAATTCAATTCTAGTTTTAGTTTTAGTTTTACAAATTTACTAACTTTCTATTCTAGTTTTAGTTTTGGTTTTATAGAATTCAATTTTTTTTATGCAAGTAATCAATTAATTTAGATAGTTTTTGTTTTTCAAAGCAGAATTCTATTAGTTTTTGTAATCCACCATTATTGTTAGTTGTCTTTTTAGCTTTTTTTTTTTTCTAACAGGAGTACAATAATGATTTATTTTTTGAAATAATTATTACCCTTGGTCAGTCTCTACTTACTGAACAACAGCAAATACAGCATGGACACTGAATGATTTGACATGCTGTCCAACAGTTTGCCTTAGCCAAACAATTATACTCAGGTGCTACGAAGAAACGATTGGGTAAAGGGTTTTGCTTCCTGGGGCTACCACACTGGTCATTCGTCTTCTTTCAGAGATGTCACTACAAATATTATGATGGATAGACTAGAAATGAGTGTGGACGACCTCCTGGAGTATGCCCTTAATATTCCACTTGCAGTGAAGACATAAATTCTTAGTGTATATAGCATGGAAAGAAATTGCAAGAGAAAGTTCTCAGAGAATGGTTAGCTATATTTATAGTTTTGATTAAAAAATAATTTTAGTTTTAGTTTTTATTCAAGAGCTCTATGACTTTTAGTTTTAGTTTTAGTTATTATCATCCTTTGTGATATTTAGTTCTGGTTAGTTTACTATAAAGTTTTAAGTGTACCTAATGCTTAATAATAACATCTCTGTGGTCTTTCACCTTTTTTGTAGGAGCCCCCACAGAAGTATATAAAAGGAACAATTGTAGTGATACTAGAAAGTTGTTTTGTTTGCTTGGATAGTTGTTCTGTTTGCTTATTAGCTACTAGCTTGTGGGAGTATTAAACCAAGTCCTTGCTCAATAATTACTATTTGTAAAGTCCCAAGTTCCAGCTGGGTACACTGCCACCAGAATTGGTCTATTGGGGTAGTCTGACAGTCTTTTATCAGCAACTTATAGCTATCCTATCACTTCCTAACTAGCCCCGAAAGTATTCAAGGAAGTTATAGTGAAAGATAAAATAGATATTAAGCTAATAAGGTATGATGCAGATAAAAAGAAAGACAGAGACAAACTGAAACTGGGTGGAGTGACTACAGTGATTTTATAGCCATCCACCCTCATAGTGTGATATAAAAAGAAAGTTAGGTGTGTACACATGCTCAAAGGTGACACCATGTGTGCCTAAAGTTAGTTCTGAATATTTAGTTCCAAAACTGTAACCAGTGTGGTAGCTGATGATGTAGCAGCTGACCACAACTATACCGCACAGTCATCCACACCCAGCTTCTCCCCCTGCTATCCCTGTAACAGTTCTGTGGGTGGCCCCACATAGCTATGTAAAAAAAAATCTAGTTCGTGCACAAAACTCCAATTGAACTCATGTATTGAAGTTAATTTTAATATTGCTTCTAAAGTTTCTCTTAAAACTCTCCAAATATTCCTCCATTTTTATTTAGCACATGAATGTGACAACCGGAGTTTATTGTGTATGTCTTTACTTCACTATTTTTATTCACTTTACAGTGAATTCTCTCAACAACGGGCTCCCGAAGAACGGTCAGCCTCTCCACAGCGATAGTTTTTAGTGGAATGAAATGTTACAGTACAGTTCCAATAGTTTTATAGCCTCCGATGAACGGCCACCCCCCGAAATGTTAACAACAGCCAGGGATAATTATCCTAGAGCGGTCAAAATAGTACAATTATAGTTACATATGATATATAATAATAGCTAGTTACAAATGTCCAGCAGCGATCAGTGGTTCAAGAGTATCTTTCAATCTTTGTATATACCATGGCCAACTGTATAAACGATAAACACACGGTATTTCCGCCACCTCTGTTCATTTTTTCACCCTTAATTTCAACAAAAGCCTTGCTGACTTTTTTTCATAAAAACTGGTACAGAATTGGAGCCATGTTAATGGGGACATGTCCAACAATTGATCCATTTTTTTGAAGACTGCTACAACACTCTTGTCTCTGACATTTGAAGGTTCAGGTTTGGCGAGAAAAATCTGCAAGATCATTATTTGACTATTTTTCACCTCAATAAATCATTCATTGGTCTATTTCTATTATATTACATGGATTATCATTGTTGCTAGGCATTATATACTCTAAGAACCCCCGAAGAGAGGCAACTCTCTCAACAAAGGTCAAACGATCTGTCCCCAAGACCGGTTGTTGTTTGGAGGTTTTACTGTACTTCAGTTTCTCTGATTATGCAAGATCAATTTTTATACAATATTTAGTGTCGAACAGGACAAAAATTACTGAGTGTTCATATTATAATGTAAAACACAAAATTTAAGGACTAATTGTGTATATAACTAATTGAATGTGCCATAATGAGTATATTGTTTGTGGGTTAAGAGCATGTATATTAAATTTGTAGAATTAGATAGTAGATAATGGACACTTTGCCAGCGTTGATTCAGTGGGTAGCTACAACAACAAATAAATACAAAATGGTTGATTAATAGGTAAAAGTGATTTATTATGTACTAAACAGGGCCTAATATCTGTTGCCACATAGGAAATGCATTAAAGTAAACAGGATGTGGCTTAAGCTATACGTATTCTAGTGAACTTACAGTGCCTCTCCAACAACTCTTCATAAAGATCAAAATTTAAAAATAGGACAGATTTTGTTAATTTTTTCCAACTAGCTGCTTGGTCATTGCATAGCCACCAGAAGAGAGCTTTCTGTAAACACTGTGAGCATTCGTGATTACAATCACGTTTTATGGTGTCAATATCCCATTGCTTGATACCAAGTAAGAGGGCAAGTTCATCCCATACTGCAGTCACTCTACCACCCAATTCTTTAATCACGAGTGACAAGTCTTCAGGTTCTGAAGATAAAAAAAAATGCAACAACAAAACAAAGATTAATTTCATCAGTATACTGTAACATTTATATATGAGATAATATATATGTAGAAAAAAAAACTTACTTAGTTGACTGATGCCTACCCTCTGCAGATTCTCCTTAACTACAGCAATGTTTTGTCCATTGTCCTCATTAGTTTCTAGTTCCATCCTACTGCTTGGTGGTTTAACATCAGATTTACTTCCTGAAACATACATTGGTATTATTTAGTTGCATAATATTTTAACTAAAAGCGAGTAAGAAAAGTTCATAAGGTGTTCAGTTTTGCAAACAGGATATTAATACTTGTATTAGCAATCTTGACATCCAATGAAGCATTAACTATAGAGTAAAGTATAATGCTAAGTCTTGTTATCACAGCAACTTTTAATACATGTTTGATCATTCTCACATTCATGCTGCATGCCATGTTAAGTGATTTATACTGAAATACTTGTGACTATAGCTGGTGAAGTTTATAAAAGAAAATTCCAGGTATAGGTAATGAGTGTAAAGAAGGGGAGGTGAGTTTTACTCCAGAGATAATTCATAAAGAAATAATCCTTCCATTTCAATAACCAATAATAGCATCTAATTAGTACATTCAAACTTTTTGGAGCCATAACATTAATCTCTCACAGCAACGAAATTAGTATTTGAATAATTGTGCACACTGTAAGGTATTTTTAAAGTGCAAAAATGGAGTTTAACACTTAGAATTTAATTACTAGTGTCTATTTATTCTGTAGATCTAAACTAACACTCATCTTTGTTACCTGAAAATTTCTTTTCATTGGAATCAGCATGGCACATATATTTCTAAATAATATATAGACAAGAATTAACATCATTTGCAGTAAACATAGACTTCACATACTTAGTATTGCAAGTGAATAAATACACTGTACAATATGTTTACTTATATTGAGTACCCTTACACTATCACACCATCATCAACTTCTGCTACTGCCCTGTACTTACATTACCAATTTACACTTATAAATCTGCTTATTTGGGATGTATTAATCCTAGAAATTGCTCAAAATAGAAATTGTGTATAGAATATAAAGTGATGCCTAAGTCATTATGAGTGTAATTGTATTCTACTGTCTTTATAATCTGATTGTAATTTACAGTTACAACATTAAACCAGAACAAACGAACTACCAGAGATTAACTCATAAACACCATAGAATTTGTAATGTGCATGAATTAATTCTTTATTGTTAATTTAATATTTACGTACTTGTTTTTTTTTAATCGTTCAAAAAAGTTAATCAATCAATTATAAACAAATAATTGATGTATATTTGTATAACTTCAATCCAACAAGTACAATTATATAACACTAGCAAGTAGCCTGCCATACTGTGGACCTTGATGTTTTAACTTATGTAAATTTGGCATGCAGTAGCACAAAATATTTTTTATACATTCTTATATCTATCACTTGGTGTAGTCACAAAAATTTCCCTCTCCCATTATCCTTCATCCTAAGTCATCTCAGCTCATGCTTATCCTCCTCCTTTCCTCTCTTCAATTCTTTCATTTTGAGCCAAGGCTTCCCTTATTCTTCCTCCTTTGGTTACTTCTTTCTATTTCTCAGTCTCTCTTTTTTTCTATCCATGATTGTGAATTTAATCTATTGCCTTTGAATGCCTTATAAAATTCGTCATCCTTACCTGTTCTTAGGTTACACAATGGTCATCTTTCCTCCTCTACTGAATGCGATGATTCTTTACTGATTCAATTCATAGCAATGCTTTACCAACCGGGCTCAGCAAATTAATTAATTTCATAAATGCACACACAGTTGTCATCATCATTGTCATTACTGACACACAAGCACATTTGATAAAATAGATAATTTGCAAATGGAATATTTTATATTTGTGCGTATATAAATTGGGGTTGTTTGATAAGGGTAATGGCTAAATGTAGCTAGTACAAGTGACCACACTTAATAGGAAAACTTGAGTGGAGAGCCTCCTTCAACTATACAATTGCTAGTTGATAAGACTCTAGATTCCTAAAAGTTTCTATCTCTATGATATGATTCATGCTCTTAAATAACAACCCCATTTAATGTGTACATATCTAATTTAATTTAATGATTTTTTACCTCTCCAAACCACACTTTGTGTTCTTCTGCCATTTCAACTCTTGTCTTGAGTCCTTTAGAGTTGATACACCACATGATGCTGGGATCATAATCTCCTTTCTTCACCATACACAAGTGATCTTCCTCATGATGAATCGGACAATCAAATGCTAATTGATATCGACGACTGACAGACTTTAGATTGTAAGTGTTTAGAACAGTGTCTGTGTTCTCTGTGATATTACCCAGTGTGTATTCAACTAGTATTCTGACTTCATTGCAAACTTGAGAAGTTGATATCCTCCATCTTTTTGGTCTAGCCAGGATAATTTGAAAGAAGTTGGGTCTTGCTATAAAGAATACTTTGTTTCCATCTTTTCCATAAATGAATGGAATGAAGTTTTTTCTTACACTCTCTTCATCCAAGAGCTCAAAAGGATACATCTGACTCTAAAGTAGGGATATTAAAAAAAATAATACTAGTGGTGTGCTTGAGCACAAATGGCGAGCGAGCCTAAAGACTACTTGATTTTGACTTCTAACACTGAAGCTATTAAAAGTTTTCTTTGTGATATTCTTTAGCTAATAGTGTTGTAACACACACAATGCTTTGACACAACTGGACATGCACCTACACAGACTTACCTTGGCAGTAGTCTAGTGGACAATGTATTTTCAGGCCTAAAGACTATACTATTTTTATATGAATGATTTGACTTCTAACACTGAAGCTACTGAAAATAAGGTCCAGTTTTTTTTTACTGATTTAGCATACAGGGTAAAGTGATTTCAGCGCCATAGTAACAACTCTCTGCAACTGCTTGGAAGGAAAACAACTACAACAAAACAATACACGTTATTTAAAAGTTTTCTTTGTGTTATTCTTTGGCTAAGTAGTGGTTGTAAACACACAATGCTTTAACACAACTGAACATGCACCTACACAGACTTACCTTCGCAGTAGTCTAGTGGACAATGTATTTTCAAGTAAAATACTATTGCGCAAGGCTAATAGCCATGACAAAGAGCGCATTGACTTACCACCGCCACTAAGGATTCTCAGAGCTTGTTAATTGAAAAATACTGGAGCTGTGAACGCTTTACCTAACTTACGTAATTAAAAGCGCGGGCGAAAACAGAGGTCTCACGTACCCCATAAACAGATAAATAAATATATATAGCGAAATCTCGATTGAGTTACCCCTGATAGTGTCTCGCTCGCTTCGCTCGCTCGCCAATTAATATTACATGATAAAAATGTTATCACATGAATATAAATTACCTCTTTGGATGCCTGGCCTACAAGGCTTGCTATCAAAGATGGAAATACTCCGATAGGCACAAATCCAGAAATGAAATACACTTTCAGTATGAAAACTTTGGCATCGTTTTGTATTCTCTCAATTTCAGCATCAAGTTCTTCTTCTGACAAATTTTGCAGTACACAGGGCATGAAGTATAGTTGCGCTGCATCTCTATCGACAAACTTCTCTTCTGTTAGCGATTTCCGAAGTGGAGCGATAACGTGGACATGCCGTAACAAAGATTCCAATTTTTCAGGAGGAAAAACATCTGAAGAAACTTTTTTGATGTCAGCAAATGATATCTGACCTACTTTTCTCAGTTTTTCACCAGCATTCGGACTTAGATCTATACCGGATTCAAAAATAAGACGTGAAATGCTGTCAAACACAAGCTGTGTGTCTGTTATAACAAAATCTTTCAATTCTGGTACATTTGGAAAATAATAAATAATTCCAGTGTAGTGATGAAAGAACCACAAAGCTACATCTGTTTCTTCTTTATTCATTCGAAGATGCTTACCACTTTGATAGCAGGTGTCCAAGTCCACGTATTTTTTCTTGTTGTAGCGTAAAAACAGACTAAAAGGAAGCCACCGAGCTGGAATTTCTGGTCGTGGAAACTTGTCCAAAACTTTCTGTATAAACTTTTGTAGGCCTTCAATCTCCTCTTCCGTACCGTTATAATTATCTATCGGATAAATGAGTCTCTTCATGTCTTCTGGAAATTCATCTTTAGAATCATTTGATTCAAAACCATCGTCTGACACAAAGTGAACTAACACTTTGTCGACAAAAATTGTATCCTTCAAATCTTGTTGCATTTTTTTGTCAAAATCAATCATTTCTTGAGATGACACTTTGTCTTTGTGAGTACCGACTATGTAAGCAACTGACTGGGGAGAATTCTGTGTCAAATTATTCAACATAGAATCATCCCTTGTTTGCATGGTGGAATAAGACTGCATGGAGAATATGCTAGACAAAGCTGATGTAAGATTTTGTCTCACAGTGCAGTTGGACATTCTGTCTGGTATCTTACAATTGTCTGCTCCTCGCAAAGAAACTTTGTACGTCTCATCCATGTTGTCTCCATATCGACAGAAGAGAAGATAAAGAGCTGGACCAATAATGAGAGCTGGAAGCATGTCCATCAACTCAGGCTGACCTCCAGTATCCTTCATGTAGAGCAAGGTCATTCTATCAAGGTGACCAGCTAACTCTTCCCATGTACCTGTTACAAAGGATTCATCAAAAACTTGAAGAATTTCTGAACTTGAAGTAGAAGTACTAGCAGTATCTAGACTGGCAGGACTTTGGGAAGCAGCTTCACTTGTTGTTGTCATCTCTTCTTTAAGCTTAAGAAAGAGCTGATACAAGAAGTGAACTTCTTCTCTTTTCTCTTTCAAATGTTTCCATCCTCTTTCTGACAGCAGAGCCGTTGATTTAGACAGATCTGTAATCAAATAAGTTTCATTCTTGGCCATGAGTGTGCTGGGATTACTGTTGTATTTTAGATCTGAAGCTATATTTTTTACTACATTCTCCAAACGAAGTCTTGTCAGAGTTTTACCACGTTCAGGCGGTCCCAAAAATATTAGCTTAGCAAATAATACTTTCAATACTTGCTTCTCACGTTTTATGATTTCTTGATAGGCTTTTCTGTACTTTTCATTGTTATTGCTGACATGATTTTTGTGGAGGCTAAGATCTTGTTCTTTAACCTCATACTGAGCACCATCAACTGCAAGGCTTCGCAAACTATCATTCAATCGATGTAGAGTTGGCCTCCAATGAAAAGAAACAAATGCTTGCAGGATATTGTATAATTTAATTAAATCAGTACCACATGTTCGAGTGTCCTCTATTACAACAAGTGGTATTGGCAATGCTTTACCAATTTCCTCCCATTTATTTTCCAGGTGATGCAATTTTCTTAATAATAATGGAATGTGTTCATTGTTGAGAACTATGGCTGTATCATTATTGTCATTTAAGAAACTGCCAAGTAAGTGTGTACTACTAGGGCATGAGCCGCATATCATTAAACCTAAAAGAAACAACCACGAGAGATGCAGTTAAATTTATAAATGAAAGGTGTGTGCAAGTTAGAGGAATGTGACAGACTTCAATGAGTACATAAGTACAACTTTTTAAATGGATTTTCCTTAAGAAGTTTCCTGATACAAAACAAAAGGAATTTTTATGGGGGTTGGAGGTATTTTTGGAGTGTTTAAAATAATATGAAGGAGTGAATGACATTGACTGTATTAGGCCAAGCACATTAAAATTTTTCTCTATTCTTTTTTGTTCTTATCTGTTAGTTTTATGTGCAAATATAACCCAGAATTTTTTTTTACTAATTAAAAACCTTATTATCTAAGGATACAATTGGTTAAAAGGACACTCCAAGAATCTTAAGTATTTCTTGTTGTTGGCAGGGCTTATTGATGATGTAGATATGGGAACAGCTGTGCTTGGTTTATTTAGTAAGCCTACCATGGCTGTGCGGTTGTTTTAGTTAGCCAGCAATGACTGATGAGTCTGAAGCAAAAGAAAGTAGCCAATATAGATCAGACTACAGCTCATCAGAGACAGTAATGGTGGTATGACAAAAGTGCCAGATTTCTTAAAGCTATATTGTGATGGAAGTGGGGGACAGGGAGCAGGAGGCAATAATTTATAGCTCGGGGACAACTGGGGGACACACACTATGCAGATTTAAGTATTGATTTGCATTGATAAATTATAATCAGCAAAATTAATATTTAATACGAAGTTATATAGTTTTTTCATAACATATAAGTGGTTCTCATGAGAGTAAATTAACTTGTGATACATGGTGCATTACCCACTTTGATGCAGCTTCCATTACTCCTGACCAAGCAGTAGTGATTCTGATGGCATTTCAGATGCCAGTGGTAATGTTTCAAATACCAGCAATAATAATACCATGATAACTCGTACTGACTCTGATACATCATGGTTAGTAGAGTGGACATTTTACACAATCCAGTGAGAAGAAATTTGTTGAATGGCAATAATATTGAGAAGAATGCATGTGTTGAAATTATTATTGATCACCTATGATCTGAAGTATTATCAGACACTATTGCTTGGCTCATAGCTGTAAGGAATCTGGCACTGTTTTATACTACCATTACTGTCTCTGATGAGCCGTAGCCTGATCTGTACTCGGTACTTGCTTCTGCGTCAGACTCATCAGACATTGCTTGCTAACTAAAACAAGCCCACAGCCATAGACTTACTAAATAAATCAAGTACAACTGTTTCCTTATCTACATCATCACTAAGCCCCACTCAGATTAATAATTAAGATTTTGGTTATATCTCCAAGGTAAGGGGTTCTTATATAGTAATGGTTTTTCTGGGTTATATTTGCACATAAAACTACCAGAAAATTACAAAAAAAGAGAGAAAAACTTCATCATGCTTGCCCTTAACAAAATGCAGCCAAACGAATGTACAGAAGTATAGTTACATAACAACATCAATGTGTATAACTTGATGACCATTAGTAACAGAATAAACATATACAATCAGCATTTATGGGCTGAAGAAAGTTTTGGTGCATTTAAAAGTAGTGTGAAGTATTGAGTGACCACATGACTGAGTTAAGTAGAGTCAGGTAAGTATTTTAGAGGGAAATCAATAACAAAATGCAGCCAAAGGAATGTACATAGTATAGTTACATAATTGGCGAGCAAGCGAAAGCGAGCGAGACACTATAAGAGGTAACTCAATTGAAAACTGGGGATGTTTGTTAATATATGTGTGGGGACATATGTACGTCATTTGTACTTTGACTGTCACATATTTTTGTGTTAGTTCGGTGGTCGACCCCATCCCAAACTTCACTAAACAGAATCCTCAGGTTTAGTGATCATTACCCGTATCATCCTAGAAATTGAATTGTATATCGTTTTGAATTATTTTGTGGGTGCTGTTAAAATTTGAAAACATACCAGAATTCTTTTTCGGCGGTCAGTCAATACACTCTGTCATAGTTATAGCTGTACGCAACAGTATTTACTTGAAGACTCATTGTCCACTAGAACCACTAAGGAAAGTCTTGTGTAGGTATGTCCAGTTGTGTGCAAGTATTGTGCATTATAGCTACTACTTAGCTCAAGCACATCACAAAGATAATGTTTAAATAATGTGTATTTTTTTTTTCAATTCAAACAGTTGCGGGGAGGGGTTACTATGGCATTGAAATGCCTTTACTTATAAACGTACTTCAAAAACTCGACCATACTTTTAGTAGCTTTGAGTGTTAGAAGTTAAAATTAATCATATAACAATTGTGTAGTTTTAGGCTCGCTCGCTATTTGTGCTAAAGCACATCACTAGTAAACACATTACAGTGTACAATTTGAAGACCATTAGTAACAATAAGCATACACAATCAGTACTTGAATTATTTTTGCAAGTTCAATTTTTACAATATTTTTCATAGTAATACAGGTTTACCAATATAAAATGATTATTTTTTACTTACGATAAGACTCTTCATCAGGATCAGGAAAGTGTGGTATATTGCTTTTCTGTACAGTGATTGATGCTTCAGATCTTTTGTAGAGAATACAGGGTGCTTCCTGAGAGTCTTTGGTAGAAATCAAATAATGAAAGACATAAGTACAAGTAACACCATAAAATGGAGGTTAGCATGGGATTTACAGAACCAAGGGCTGAAGTCCCAAGGGTAGTATAATAACTGTACTGACTGAATGGAAGAGTGCAACTGACTTTTACCATGGTTCTAAGGCTATAGGAAATGCATAAAAACTAATTTTTGATTGGAAGGTTCACTTTTTCACCTTTTAGTAAGTGGGTACAAAATAATATATTAACCTTGATTTGAATCATGATTGGGTAGTCTGAGAATACCATAGTACAAATAGTGCATTATATCATGTAATAAGTGCACACACATAATTGTGTATTATAATGTTTAAAGTAATATTATAATTGAAACCATAAGAATTATTATTTGCTAGTAGAGTAACAATTAACTCAGGGCACATATCAACATTTGATATCACTTACAAATTATTATTACTAATTTATTTCCAGTAATCTTGCAGATTCTACTTGTTGGTTGTGGAGTATGTATCTCATATGTAAACTGCACTAACAACTCATGACTCATATTAATTGGCAAACACAAGAGCTGATGTTTCAGACTCTGATAAGAGCAGTAATGTATTAAACTAATACCACACTGAAATATCTAAATATTACCCTTGAAAAAAATACTGCAAGGTAGGCTTGATAAGTGTTGCAACTAAATGATACAAATTAGAAGTACAATTTCATTGCCGATTATTAACCATCAGCATGCATGCACAAGAGGGTTATTGTAGTATTCTCTCTGTCTATATGTCTGTTTGCTTGTATGTCATGCTCTGATGTTGGAGATTACTGACATAATAATTAAATTTAGGTATGAACTTATTCAGAATGACGATTTAAGATCTTCATTGTGCTACTTCTAACTTTGGGCTAATGCCCCCCCCCCCCCCCCCCCCCCATAGTTTTGCCTTATGTTGTGTAGTTAACCATGCACTGGAAGTGGAGTTTTGTGTTGGAAATATAATCCGGTGAGTGCGTCTCTGGCATGTTTAACTTCTTCTATTATGAAGGCAAAATTTATATATGTACTATTTTCATTGCTTGAGCTATATGAATAACTGATTAGAATAGCCAATAAATTATTCTTTTGGACTAAGATGATTTTGTAATAGCTAGCTAGTATATAGTAGCACTGAGGGTTCGCACCTTTAGTGCTTTATTTAACGGTTAACTAACCAGTTATATCCATCACAGCAATAGGTAACAGAAACTTTATGGAAGCGCTAGTGTGAGCACTGATTGATATGGCTACTGTCATTTGTGGGGACAATATTAATCAAATTGAAAGAAAACAACTATTGTCAGGTGGTATGAATGAAACCGGTAAAGTGTAGCCATGCACACAACTCACATCATGTCAGTTATTTGTTACTGTATTTCACTACTAGGTGAGCTGGATATATTGTTACTATAAAACAATACTGATGTAATGAATTCACATATTTTGATGACATTCATTATTTAGATCTAGTCTATTGATAGCAATTGGTAATAATCTGTCAAATTTTCATCTGTCTATTTGCGTAATACAAGTCATAACTTCACCATTTTCATGTGACCCTAAATAATTCCCCCACTCCACAGCAAAAGATCTTGTATGAATCCACAGTAACTATGGAACTAATAAGTCAAACCTCGGCAACTCTTAGAATTATTTTTAGACTAGCAAGCACCCAGCTACACAGTGGCACTTGATGTACTAATTGTGCAACTTAGGAATGCAGTATAACATAAGGCATTTTGATCCAATATTTTTTACTCCTGCTCAAGTTCTTCCTGAACGCTCACAGTTGCTATTAATTCTTTTCTTCAACTTATTCATTTCCTTCTCACCCTTTCTCTTGCTGCTCAGTATAACTGTTCTTTCTATGTCACTTCTTCATTGACGTAGTTAGATCCGTCAGCATTTCCTCACCTGCTTCTATTTTTCTTGACGCTTGTGTTTTGCTACTTCTCTGCTATTCTTCTACCCATGCTTTGTGGTGAACTACGGTTAGCTACTGTATGTGAACATTCTTTCATAACACAGTTCTGCAAAGGAATTATTCATGAATACAGAAACTCAATTTTTATAGAGTAGGAGATGGAGAGGGCAAGACAAAAAAAAAAGGAGAGAAGAGGATACAATTGGTTAAAAGGACACTCCAAGAATCGTTAAGCTGTTAGTTTCAGACAGTACAATGGTAAGTGTGAGTGAGTGCTAAGTTGAGGGTCATGGGTTCTAATCTGATATGGAAGAGTTTTTTCTAGTCCTTTTCTTCTTTCAGCTATGTATGAAGCGTACAGAACTTCATTTAGGTAGGTGATGCTTTATCAACTCTTTTCAGCTCATAAATTATTCATTAATACACACTGTCGTCATAGGTCAATGTCGATACACAAGTGTTATTTTTATATAGATAATTCTTCAAGCCCATGGTCTATAACTATTCGTACAAGTGGGAAAAAAGTGGCAGGAATGCATATACAGCCTCATTTCTATCAGTAAACAGATGTAAACAACACATTTTATATCCAGTAGGTGAATGAACATGCATTCTGAAAGATAATGCAAAAGTGAAATGAAGGAATTGAGATTTTTTTATATGATAATACATTACACAATATTGCAAGAGAAGAGAGAATTAAATAAGTTTATTATACTGTATTCACATAACTATTGAATAAAAAATGATAAACGAGAAATCCAGGAATATAATTTAAAGTTAGAAAATTTGTAGCCTAACGTTTTGTAATATTATTAGCGAGTATTAGAGTGAACATACCTTTTGTAAGTGTATTCCCTTGACTTTGATTGCGTACATCCTCCATTCCAGTTGTAGCAGTCTACAGACACAACAAAAAGATCGACTTTAACTTTTTTCTTAGGTTATAGAGACCTCAAAAAGGATTTATACTGGTCAATACATACATATGTATATAATGTTGAAAATTTTCTCTAGCAGAATTCATAGTTGGCAGAATAATAATGACAAAAATGAAAAATGAACGAACAGAGTTTAAATAGGCAATGTGAGTTATTTATAAAAATACTAATATAGAAATAAGTGAACAATTATATACATTAAGAAAACAAGAGTCAACAAGTTCAAAATGCTTGTTAGTAACTATGCTAAGTGCACAAATGCTTTTCAGTAACTATGTTGAGTGCAGTCTTTCAACAAATATATTCATATATGTGGGCATACAGGAGATACCCACACTGGAGAGTAAAGAGTAAAGAAGAGGAGAAGCAAGAGAAGACAGAAGAAGAAGAGAACTAGTTTATGCTATGTTTTATGTCACGTCATTTACTATGTCATTTAGGTTATTATCGTTAGAGTGTGTATTGTATAGAACATTAAGTGTTAGCAGTAGTGCGCAGGTCACCCGCAATAAGTTGTATCATTTTCATTGGTCAGTGGCGAGAGGACTGTTTGTTCATAACCCCTCGTCACGTGTTGTAATTTTAGTTCATGCACTTACACGACATTCGTAGACGTAAGAGAGATTTATCTCGAGCTGAACTCTGGTGGCAGCGTACTTGCTGTCCATCAGACTGTGGCTCTCGCGTTGTGCGCAAAGCGAGTGAGGGCAACCTCGAATCCCCCACAGATTTTGGTGGCAGCGGTGGGATCCTTGAGGAGGAGACGTCTGACTCGGGATCCAACGAACTAGGACCAAGAGGCTACCAAGGTGTCTGCAGGTCCCACAGTCTGCGTTCACGGACGGAGATACTTGAACCGGAGTGGAATTTTTCTACCCTACCACGGTCTACGGACTAAGGAAATCACCATCCCTTGTTACGGCAGAGGGAAAGAGAACGCTCTACTGTCAAGGCAGAAGAGAGCAGATCACAAGGCCCCTTGCTACGGTAGAGGGAGGCCATAGAAGGAGAGAAGAACGAGAAGAGACGAGGACGAGGAGGATCACCGGGAAGGAGGCTTGAACTGCCCTTAGAAACTTGCGTTGTAGTGTTGTTGTGTGTGGTTGTGAAAATTTCTAAAGTGTAAATCGAAGTTGTTGATTGTTTCTGATATTGTGTTGGGTCCATTTTGTTATCACTGTGTCCTATTTGTAATTCACAGGGTCTAAACTGAGGACGAGTTCGCTTGCCCTCTATGACAGAGCCTGGACAAAGTGAGGCGAGGAGGAGGACCAAGAAGTTGCCCGGGGCGAGCACCGACAAGGAACTCTATCGACCCAGGGGGCGACCGGCTGTAAAGACACGATCACCGTACCCATTCCGAGCCTCGGAGGTGAAGTACGAGGAAGCATCAAACATAGATTCTGAAGTGGCGGAAGATAGCGAGGTGGAATTACTGCAGGAGAGTATGGCGAAGAGAGGTGACGAGGGTGAAGTAGCAGCTCTATTGCGGTACCTAGTGGAGAAGGATGAGAAAGACAGAGAGGAAAGGAAGGAGGCGGAAGAGAGGAACAGAAGAGCAAAGGAAGATGAAGCCGCAAGGAGGAGAGAAGAAGAAGATAGAGCTAGGAGATATAGAGAGGAAGGAGAAGATAGACGGCGAGGAGAAGAAGCTGCCCGTCGCAGGGAGGAGGAGGAACGACGAAGAGCGTCAAAGCTGGAGGAGGACAAAATACGTGAGAGACGAGAGTTATTGCAAGAAAAGTTAAAGGGGTTAGGAGTGTATAAGGAAGGAACTGAGCTTGGGGCGTATTTGGGGAAATTTGAGAGAATAATGAGAGAAGGGAAGGTGAGTGAGAATGATTGGGGAGAGAGACTGTATCCTAGGTTGTCTGAGACCCTGTGCCTGAGGATAGCACAGGCTAGGGACAGTGATGAACCATATGAGGAGATCAAGAAGATTTTACTGAAGGCCATGGGGGAGACAGCCATTACTTATGGGAATCAGCTGCTAGAGGCCAATGGGGATTTGTTTAAGGGTATGACTGCTGGGGGGATAGCGGATTGGTTATTACGTGTGACAAAGGGGATGTGTCAGGGTAGCAAGAGTATCGAAGAGTGTATGTTGGCCATAGCGTTGGCCGTGTTAAGGCGGAGTTTGCCGCAGAGTGGCAAAGCATTTTTGGAAATGGGAAAGATTGGGGAGTGGGGGGAGTTAAGAGAGGCCCTTGAGGACTGGATGTCCGGGAGGCAGAGGGGGAACTTTTATAAGCCGTTGGGTAGCGGTCCCAGTGAGGTGACCAGGGGGTATAGAGGAACAGTAGACAGAGAGAGTTGGTATGGGCGTGGAGGCAAGGCCCAAGGGGGTGGTTTGGGAGACAAAGTGGGAGGCACTTATGGGGTTGTAACGTGCTATAGTTGTGGGGAGAAGGGACACAAAGCCAGCGAGTGTAGGAAAGACAAGCAGGGAAGTAGCTACATTACACGCGTACCCACTTGCTATAATTGCGGTAAGGTGGGGCATAAGAGCCCTGAGTGCACAGCCAAGAAGGTGACGGTGGCTGTTAAGAAGGAGCCGAATCCGACAAAGATGTCTATGCTTAGGCGGACTGAGTCAGGGCAGGCTGAGAATGTGGCGTATGGGTTGGTGAATGGGGTTAGGACCAAGATCCTCGTGGACTCGGGTGCAGAGTTGGGGTCTGTACCCAAGGAATTAGTTCCTGAAGGAGTAGAGCTGTGCTCTGATGTGTACGTGAAAGGATATGGGGGGACAGAGAAAAGATACAAGAGTTGCATGTGTGAGTTTGTGGTGGGAGGCCACGTAAAGAGAATAAGGTCAATAATAGATGAGAGTGAACCATCTGGGGTGACGTGTTTGGTACCGGTCTCTTTGGCAGATGATCGGGAAGCTATGGCATACAGAGAGGCCATAAGGGAATATAAGTTGGGGGACAGAGTTGGGGTCAATGTGCTGACTAGGAGTATGGTCAGAAGAGAAAGGGAGCTAGATGAGAATGAGGAAGTGACAGACGAAGTAGTGTCGTGGGATGTAGTTAGTCCTGAGGGTGAGGGTGAGCCCGAACCGGAGGAAGAAGCGAGTAGCCAGTCCGATCCCTTAAATATGCCCGAAGATTGGAGTAGGGTGGGAGAGGACCAAGGGGTGGAAGAAGCTGAAGGTACGCCTGATGCCGAGCAACCCCGGGCGAAAGCGAGAGAAGAGACGGACGAAGGGAGTGCAACTCCCTTGGGGGAATTGTCGGGGGGAACGGAGTCTGAGAGTGAGCTAAGTAGGATAGCGGGGGAAATTGGACCCGTCAGAGAGGGTCAAGAGAAGGAAGAGTTTACGAGAGAGCTGCAGGAAGACAGTAGCTTAAAAGAATGGAGGGAGTTAGGAGATAGGAAAGAGAGAGGTTTCAAGTGGAAGGGGAAAGTGTTAGTGAGGGGAATGTATGTGACGTGGGATGAATACAGAGATGTGATTGTGTTGCCAGAGAGCTATAGGAAGAAAGTAAAAGTTTTGGGACATGAAAGGAATGGGCACTTAGGTGCGGATAAGGTGGCGAAGATGGTAGGTAGATATTTTGCATGGCCTGGAATGGCTCGAGACATTATAAGGCACTGTAGGAGCTGTGAGAGGTGCCAAGTGAGAAGCAAGCACAGGCCGAGAAGGGCACCAGTGGTCGAGAGACCAATACTGGCGGAGCCATTTGAGAGCGTGGCGATTGACTTGGTGGGGCCGTTACCAAAGGGGAAGGGAGGATGCAGGTACATTTTGACTTACGTCTGCTTGGCGACAAGGTGGCCAGAGGCGGTAGCCTTGAGAAGCATTACGGCTAAGGCTGTAATGGATGGACTGTGGTCCATATTCTCCCGGACCTCGGTCCCAGAGAGGATCCTCACAGACCAAGGCAGTCAATTCTGTGGCAAAGTAATGACCCAATTGTGTGAGCACCTGGGGATTGAGAAGGTGCGTACGTCTCCCTACCATCCTGAGACAAATGGAGCCGTGGAGAGAATGCACGGGACTATGAAGAGCGTGTTGGGGAAGTGCATAGATGAGGGGGTAGACTGGGTAGGTCAGTTGTGTTTTGTATTGTTTGTTCTAAGGCAGATGCCTCATGCCGACTCGGGGTTTAGCCCCTTCGACATGGTTTATGGGTTTCGGGTCAGGACGCCCTTGGACGCCCTGTACCACGGTTTGTATGAGGTAGAAGCAGAGAAGTTGAATGTGTGTGAGTGGGTAACTAAGATGGCTGAGAGATTGGAGAATGTGAGAGATAGTGCAGCATTGGGAATGGCTAAGGGGAAGGAGAGTAGGTTACAGTATGTGAATAAAGGAACGAAGTTGAGGGAATTTAAGGAGGGAGATTTAGTTTTATACAGGGTACCGGGGATGACCTGTAAATTGTTGGATTCGTGGCAGGGTCCGTACAAGATTCTTAGAAAGATGGGAGCAGTCAACTATAGGATTGGGAAGATTGGGAATGAGAAGCACTCTAAGGTAGTGCATGTTAACTGTATCAAAGAATTTAGAGAGAGAGCGTGTATAAGGAGATTAGATATTGTTGTAGAGGAACAAGAGGAGGAAAGCAGTGAGTTAAAGGGCGAATGTGAAGGGTTCAGTGAAAGTGAGTTGCGAGAGTTACTGGGGACGTACAACGACGTATTCTCTGACAGTCCGGGTAGTACAGATCGGGTCAAGATGACCATTGACACGGGGGATAGTGAACCCATTCGTCAGACGCCGTACTCGGTTCCTTTGGGAATCAGGGAGAAAGTGAAAAGAGAATTGGAAAGTTTGGAAGAACAAGGAGTCATCGAAAGATGCAAGAGCAATTGGGCATCTCCGTTAGTGCCCGTGAGGAAGCCAGATGGGAATATCAGGCTTTGTGTGGATTATCGTCGGCTCAATGACATCACAACCAAAGAGCCGTATTACATCCCATCCTTCGAGGAGATGGTGGAGAAGGTTGGAGTAGGCCGAGTTATGTCCAAGATCGACTTGGCTAAGGGCTTCCATCAAGTGTTGATGGATGAAGACGACCGGGACAAGACATGTTTTGTGTGTCCCTTCGGAAAATACAGATTCCGGCGGATGCCGTTCGGCCTGACGAACGCTCCGTCCGTATTCCAACGTCTGATGGACGAGGTGTTGGTAGACTGCAGAGAGTGGGCCAACGTTTATATCGACGACATTCTTGTTGTATCGGAAGATTGGGGGTTACATTTGGTTCACCTGGAGAGAGTTTTGGAGGCCTTAAGAAAGAATGGCCTGACCTGCAAGAGATCAAAGTGCAGCTTCGGCAGGAGAACTTTAGAATTTTTAGGTCACCAGTTGGGTGGTGGCAGTATTAGTGTTCCGGAAGCTAGGGTAGAGGCGATTCGAAACCATCCTCTGCCCAGAACGAGGAAACAGCTGCGTGGTTTCCTGGGCCTGGTGGGGTTCTACAGGAGGTTTATCCCTGGACTTCACCAATGGTCCTCTGTCCTCACGCCACACACGTCCACGGCAATGCCTGGGGTGGTGAGTTGGACGAGTTCGATGTTAGACGCTTTTCATGCGTTATGCAACCAGTTATCTGTATCAGTTCGTTTATGTGTTCCGTGTGTGAGTGATGTTTTTGTTTTAGAATGTGACGCGAGTTCGACGGGTGTAGGAGCCGTCCTTTCCGTGGTTCGGAACGAGGAGAGATTACCTGTCGCTTTCTTCTCAAAGCAGCTGCGAGGAGCTCAGATGAACTATAGTGCCCAAGAGTTAGAGGGCCTAGGTGTCTATGAGGCCATCAGACACTTTGCATACTACCTGTATGGTAGGAAATTTACTGTGATCACTGATCACAAAGGTCTTGTGAACATGAGATGTGGGAAACAAGAAAATCGTAGAATTTACAACTGGTGTTTAAAGTTATGCATGTACGATTTTGACATTGTATACCGAGCAGGAGATAAGAATGTGGTTGCTGACGACCTGAGTAGGTGCCATGGAGAGACTGTTGTCTGTGACCGTGTCACCCAGCTCATGAAGGAGGGGGGAGATGTGGGCATACAGGAGATACCCACACTGGAGAGTAAAGAGTAAAGAAGAGGAGAAGCAAGAGAAGACAGAAGAAGAAGAGAACTAGTTTATGCTATGTTTTATGTCACGTCATTTACTATGTCATTTAGGTTATTATCGTTAGAGTGTGTATTGTATAGAACATTAAGTGTTAGCAGTAGTGCGCAGGTCACCCGCAATAAGTTGTATCATTTTCATTGGTCAGTGGCGAGAGGACTGTTTGTTCATAACCCCTCGTCACGTGTTGTAATTTTAGTTCATGCACTTACACGACATTCGTAGACGTAAGAGAGATTTATCTCGAGCTGAACTCTGGTGGCAGCGTACTTGCTGTCCATCAGACTGTGGCTCTCGCGTTGTGCGCAAAGCGAGTGAGGGCAACCTCGAATCCCCCACAATATATACATATATTATATATATACATGTATGTATATAATACTTATAGCACGAGTCAGAGTACAATATGGGAAAATATTTTACGAGCACGCAAAATATTTTCACGAGCCAAAGGCGAGTGAAAATGTGGCGTGAGAGTAAAATATCATTCCCATATTGTACGACGAGTGTGATAAGTGATTTATTGCTTCTTTGAAAATTTTCTCAACCGGTTACAATACAATTTTCATTGATTTTACTCGCTACGCGCGCGCTACAAGCAGCGTACAATATAAACCGTACAATATGGGATAATACAGAACGCTCGCGTGATGCGGAAATATTCAAGTAAAAATATCAAAGCTGCAATAAATAAATATATATATTATATATTTATGACCAGTTTGCAAAAAGTTGCAACCAGCTATTGGCCACACCAACTTGATTTTATGGTTTTTTATGGATATACCTTGGCAGAGAAAGAAAAAAATCATAAAGGAATTTTAATTTTAGAAAATGTTTTCTATTTCTCTGAAAAAAAAAAGAGGTTGATGTTATCAATTGTTCGCAAGAAACTTACTGTGTAAACATTCTTGAACCTAGGAAAATAATACTGATGGCATTATCATAACTTATTTCTTATTGCAACTACCCCCTGTCCCCTCCCCTTGTCATTGCTAGAGTATAATTGAGTAAGCTATTGCTCACCCTGCCAAGTCACTATTTAAATTATTCCAGGTCACCAAACATAGATCACTTCATGACCCTAGTAGCCATCTAAGTAAAAGCTATTGTGTAACTATCCCTTCTCACTTTCTGAACTGTCCAGCGCCGTCGTGATGTAGAGATATTTATTACAGCAGGGAGAGAGATAAACTCGATGTGAAAATACAAGCTTGAGTTTAAGGGGCGTCACCCGGTTAACGCACTCTTCCGTTCAAATGAAATTAACAAAAACCTGGCACTTTTAGCTCACTTTTGCACTGGAATTTTCGTATCGATTTCGGCTCAAAAAGCTCCGATTGATCACCGTGTTCAGGAACTTTTTGAACAGCTCGCTGCCGAAGGAACTTTCGCGTCGATTTCAACTCAAAAAGTTTCAATGTTTGTGGGTGTGTCATACGTAAAGTATGTTCATGGCGACCGCTTACCTAATGTCAACTACATCCGTTTTTCGTGTTATACGTCATGGATGAGGAATGCTACAATGAATCCTGTTAAAATATACCACCTTCCCAGAAGGAAGGATTCCTATTAGACACAGCGCAGAACAGATTAACAGGCTGAAATACTACTATTTAACTGGCCTTTCAGTAGAACAAGTCAAAGTAATAGGGTCTTAAAGTAATCATACAAATTTGATGCATAGCAGTGGTTGAAGAAGAAATATTATGTAATTTGATTGTATTTTCCTTGATATGTTTACGATAATAGATGCATTTTAGCAGCAAACTGGGACATTCACATAGCTATCTAATAATGGTTATGAAGCTACTGAAAGTATGCAGGATAAAAAAAAAACTGTTTAAAGAAACTGGGATTTCCTGGTAATGTTTGCTATAATGTATTTAGTTTCTGACTAAATCATCACCACTACAGTAAAATCCAAAATGAATACGCAGCTTGTTTATATTCTTTTCTTTGTATTTAAACGTCCGTCCTATTAAAACAAATTCAACAGACCAGTGAGATCAAACATGGCGTGGCCTGCATAGAGACTTACTATTGTTCCAATTTAAAAACTGTCAGAGTAAAGTAAGCAAAGAATGAGGGTTTTATACTATAGAGCAATTTTAATTGTGAAGGAAACCCAGAGCATTTAAGCAATGAGAGGAATTGTTGCTTTATGTCAAGTAAAAGGTAGTTGACTCCTACAAGAATCTTTTAGTACTACGATGTTGAATATAGACTGGCACAACCAACCCTTTACCTTTTATTATTGGGGCATGCAGAAGGAGAGGGTCTGGGGATGGGGCTGTACCAAGTTACTGTCAGCCACCCATTCAATGTAAAGGGTCAGCTATGCCAGACTATGTTGATTATGTATGTGCAATAAGCAAAGCTTTAGCTAAATCTTGATAGTTTAAGCGGTTAGATTTTTTTGTGACCACGGCTAGTCTTTTTGCCATATGGCGGTTACACTGGTGAAAAGGTTAAATAATACTGCTTTAACTTGCTGATTATGTGTGCTATCTAGTCCAATTTGTCTATATCATCCTCGTTTTAATTAATACCCATTAAAGATAGATCTTCTATTTACTGGACAATAAAAAATTTCAAGTTAAATCTTTGTCTAGCTTAAGTTCCTAGCTACTTATTCAAGGTCAGCTCTATTTTTTTGAGATCCTCAGTAACTTGCTAGTGACGAATTAACTGATTAACGACAGACACAGTAAGTGCTATAGCCCTCTTCACATTATCAGATCAGTTAATTTAGATTTAGAATTGCTTGGCACAGCTTTACACTAAAGCTATAACTTTAATGAGATATTGCCCTTTTTTCTGGCTTTATAAGTGAAATGAAAGTAACTTTCATTATCATAATATTAGATTAATGGAAAGTCAATAGCAAATGATTCATTTTCACTGTGGATCATTTAGAGCCTTTTTCGCTCCCCTTATGCTCTGCTTTGGGTGTTGAATTTTGAACAGAAACGATATGGACGATAATAGTTCAAACATGCTGATAATATAATCCAAATTTCTTAATTCTTCCAATATCCATTTCCAATACACTAGCTTGTGATACATAAAAGAAAAACACATGATCTGCCCTCGCCCCATTCACAAATATAGCTGATTGGGCAAGATCACCAACAGAATTTAAGCATATCAATAAGCAGAGAAAAAAATATCAACCATGATTTCTTCAATAACGGTGAACGAAGAGGACAGCTTTAGCCTGAAGTCCCCAGCGCCAGGCGTTGGAAAATTGTGGCCTGAAGAGCACTTTCCCCCACTCATACACATGTTTTGATGCAAATTAAGTTAATCCATGCGTAAATTGCACAGGTGTGCAGCAAAACTTCTATTAACGACCTATCCAAAAGGTGACTGACCTCTCAAGGAGAGACCAAGTCATGTGCCCCCAATTGCAACTACAACAAATATTGAGAAACAGCCACGTCTTGTTTCTGACCAGTGATCAATTTCTCAGTCCTATTTTGCTCAAAATAAATACATTCACCTCTCTACAGCGACCAAAGACCACACCTACAGAATTTTGAGAGATTGTGGTCATGCGTAAGCCAATAAAAATGACATACGACACTAATTCTGCAGTACCCAATTTTGGGCTGGAAGTTTGATGCTTCTATTCTAGTGCAGGAAATAATATCCACAGAACAATAAGTGCTACTAGAAAAAAATCACCTTGGCTTGCTACCGAAATAAAGACTGGTGTGGCTCGTTGCAAATACTGCTTCAAATAATCCCCTTATTCTGGAAAGTTTTTTTTACAGAAAATTGCATTTCCAGTGGCAGCACATTCTATCAAAGTAGATAAATGTGGAGGAGAAATAGCTAAGTTAGCTACCAGTAGCCACAAGAAGGCAGTTAAGACTTCCGAAATATAGTATTTCTAGTAAGATGCTTGTCATCAAGACAACATTCTGATATCCACAAAAAGACATGCCTAATTAATGAATGAATGTATTTTTATATTCAAGTTTTCCTAACTCTTTATCAACATTTACAAAAGAACCTCTGAAAAAGTACCAACCTCTGAGTTGACACCAAGTCGTGTCCCCAATGTGGTCACTATTCGGAGGTTTTACTTTACATATCTACAATATATAGCCCCATCCACTAGCAAAACAGTTCCCACCCCCTTCCTCAAGTCATAATTCCTGTATTAAAGCCTGCAATGTATTTATTCATAATCATAGAGATTGCTGGCTTGATGAAATCTTCAGCTGCAAGAATTAGACAAACAAATGAAAATGATTCAGCTACAATTTCGAGTGATGCACACTTATTAAGTAAATTACTGCATCGTCTTGAAAATAAATGAAAAGGACTTGACATTAAATCTGTTATGATGGAAAAGGCTCCAACATGTGGTACTGATCTAATTAAATTATACAATATCCTGCAAGCATGTTTCTTTTTATTCAACACCTACATAAGCTGAATACATGTTTATAATCTAGCTAGATAATTAGCTAACTCACAAAAGCAGGATCACTTCAAAGAGCTCAATTAAGATAAATGCTTGAACTTCAAAGTACTTAATCATAAATTTCAGAGAACACAGTCTGTAGTTCGTGATAACGAAGCAATGGACAGAGCTCGTCTGATATTGTAGTGGCTGGAGTAGACAAAATTGCAGGAACTGTAATTCTACCACGAGATGACCATGGGTGACATGAGTGCTGTCCACAAGATTTTGTTAGGCATGCCCATTTAAATTATCTGTTCAAACCCAGGGCATACCAATTAAAGCTGCACAAAAATGGTTTTGCTCAAGTCGCACTAATCCTAATCGGACTATTGATGCCTCCTCTGATTACTTTGGTGAGTATGCCAAGTGGAGGAGACTCATACAGAAATACAAGTGCCCCGCACACGTTGATCATGTGATGCAATGTTAAGGCCTTCATTAGCCTCAAACAAGGATTACTGCACACCATGAAACTGGTCTATAAAGTACCTCAAAAAAGGACATATTGTATAACAGACAAACAAAACCAGAGATGACTGTTTACAGCAATATATCTGATATATGTGTGCATGAACTACAATGCAATCAGATGGCCAATGTACAGTAACCATTACAGCTTTTTTATCCCAATAATAATTTACACATCTGCAAAGAGGAAGGGGCTAACAATCTATAAGAATTAATCTATCAACATTGCATTACAGATGATATACTTATACCTTACATATAATGTTTAACAAAATTATGTAGAAACCTATTGGCACCTTATGTTGTAATTGATTATTAAAGTTCAAAGTACTAGTCGTAAATGTTTTTAATGCTAGAGAGGATACTGTAGCTATGGTGAAACTATTATAAACATGTTTCAGATAATACTAACAACACCTCTAGTTATAATGCTCTAATACACCTCTGCAAATATCCCAGTGTCCCCATTCATAGCATTGTTGCCTTGTTCCACTATATAAATTGACTCCATGATACATCTCTGTTTCCATGATGACATCCTCCCCTTCCCCCTGCAAATGAAAATACCCAAAGATATTGCAATTACGTACAGCTTTATATCAATATCATTACAAATTACACAAAAATTGTCCAGTGTATTATTTATAGGACTTGCAAGAGCAGCTGGGCAGTGAGGTTTTAATGGTAGTCCAAACTTACATAATTAAGCGCTTGTGTGCAAGAGGGTGTCATATATATATATCGAAATCTTGACCCTGAGTGTGTCACTTGATTCTAGCTTGCTTACTGTTGAACGGTTCAGTATGTAATATGCTAATTGTAGGCATTTACTGCCCTTTTTTACCTCCAATCTCTGTTGTTATATCCGTGCTATAAACATCATGTACTTTTCCATCACCACTTACTTCATGTTATTCTTTAAGTACATGTAGTAAATGACTTTATCTCTAATTGATCAACAGACACACCTTACCAAACTGCTGTAATGACAAGAACACTCTTTACCTAATTTGACTACATTAGTAGACTCACCTTACCAAATACTTACAGGTTTCCTTTACACATATACAAAATAATGTACCTCACTAATGTAAACACACACACAAACACACACACACGCACAAACTCCTTCCTTGATCAGTTTTTTCTTTGATGTTATGTCTAATAATTGCAACTGTATTTTGTAGTTCTGTATACAACTTTGGATTGATGTTTGTACTCATACATAAATAAGACTTACTTAAAGCATCCACTAATCTTATTGCATATAGCAAACACGTAGTCTCCCCATCCTCCCTCCCTCCCTCACCCCAACATGTAAAGGGTGGTATGTACTGCATGTGTGATAAACAGGGGTCCCTTCTGGTTTCGAGCTCACCCTGTAGTAAAGCAAAACATATGTATTTGGTAGATGATTGAAAGTTTTGACCTACATGTATTATTGTTAAATTGTGGTTGTGAAGCATATAATACCAGTCTCACAAGTGTTTGTGTATTGCTGTAATAATTGCATTCTTTATAATTGAAATTTTTGTAGCGTACTATCAATCTTATGATTTTTTTGACAAAGCCTCGCTGAATTTATTTTATAGGTAAAGAAGTTGGTACTGATGACTCTAGTAATGCTGTCCTCACTGAGACTCCGGAATCTGGCCACGTTCCTCCATCGTATGGACGCTCCTCACCAACTGTTAGTGTAAAATAAATTTGGCTGTGAAATTTGCATGTGTAGCAAACCAAACAACAGCAACAACAACAACTTTAGTAGCAACACAAATTAATAGCCAAAGGGTTATAATTTTATTAACAAATTTGAAAGAATGTGTACTTTTTCGTCCATTTTTTGTCATCACAGCCACATGCAATATGTAGCACAAATTTCAGCAATTAATTGAACTTGAGATACTAGTGAACAACATTTAAGCGTTACAGACAATTGATTTATATGCTGAAGAACAAGAAATCCGTTCCTCTGAACTGCCACAGAGAACTCAAGAGAAAATGGCTTGTGAACAAAATCTAGCAGACAAAGAAGCGCTGAAGGAAGAGAATGCCCTGCCTACAGAGAAGGGAGAAGATATGGAGTACAATACACAAACAATGTCAATAATGATACATGCACCCCTTACTCAAGTAGTGATGGTAATAAGAAACCATCGGCTGGGATGAGTGTCAACACACAGCAGAAGGTCGCTCAGAACATGACAAATGAGGGACATGTAAGTTGTGTGTAGATTTTCCAACTGTCTCCAATTAGTGATTGTATTATTCCTGCCGATGTCCAAGGCAGCAAGGGGGCCTCGAGAGTTAGTTTCTAATGGCAAGGCATATTTCTTCTTTTGTTGTTGTTGTTGTTGTTGTTGTTGTGTAATTCTTCAGGTATTGCATCCTGCAATAAACTCTGCTCACAATAGCAGGTTGAGACATGGCTTTACAAACTGATTGCTCGGGACTTCTTCATTTCTTATCAGTGCACATTATTTTTATTTCATATATTTAGCACATAAATTTGAAAACAATGGTCTATGGTGTCCATTTTTTACTTTTATATCCACTTCACAGTTTTACTAATTATGTAAAGACTTAATGATTAATTTGTAATGCTAATTATATACTATATATAAAAAATAACAAGAGTTTGTAATAAGTATTTCATGAGCTCATACTGTAAAAGCATTAATTGTGTAGTAGCTAATTTGCAAATTAAATGTGGCATGTGAAGTGAACAATACTAATAACAACAACAACAATAATAATAACAGCAACAGCAATATATACCAGTTCTTATTTGCTATTTATTTTCCTAATGGTGACACTAATAAAATTGACAATATACAAATTAACGATATAGGTACGTATGTAATATGTAAAATGGTAGCAAATTATAATAATACTGAACTATGAGTGTACATTTAGTGAACTGTATGAATTATGATGATAACATTGTGTCTTTTATCACAGCTGCTTTGAGTGATGGCAATTTGAATCAGTCACAAGTAGCTACAAACATAACATAATCATGAATTACTAGAGTGACTGTGTACTCATATATCTAATTAATGCCATTTAAAAACAAGTATACAAATTCTCAATAAAACAACAATGAAAGTCTATAATGAATTGAGAAAATTTGCAAATGGCTACCTGTCGGTAGCTGTGACATTGATGACAATCATTTAGATTAGTTTTATGAGGTTTAAAAATTAAGATTCAAAGTTTATCTTAAAGAAAAAACGAACAAACCACAAATTTAAAGTGAAAATAGTATATTATTGGTAGAAAAAATATATCTAAAAAATATAAAACTTAACTAAACCAACAGAATGTACTATTTGCCACTATAATGCTTTTCTATTTCGAAAAAGTTTTTTTTTTAAACCAAAATAATTACTTCATTATCTTTAGCTATAATAATACACTTGTATGTCTGTAGCATATTCAGGAATAACTTATGAGCTAATCAAAGTTGGTAAAGCATCGTCAATACCTGATGTAACAATGTTTAAACAAAGGAGGGAATAAACAAGGGAACAAAATTAAAGGGCTTTCACAGGATTCGAAAACCAGCAACTATGGAGTGTACAATGCACACAACAGAGCCTAACAGCTTGGAGTATCTTGAAGTGCCTTTAAACCCAATTTATCCTATAAAATTGAACACTCGTTTAAAGTTGGGAAAAAGTGTTCATCTATAGCTACAGTAGCTAAACATAATAGGTAGCTATAAGAGAGGCAAAGAAGCAGGAGAATGCAATGGTCACTAAAAATAGAAGCAGAAGGGATAAAGCTGACTGATATAATTACTCCAATGAAATGTGTGAAAGAAAATACACAGAAAGGACAGATGGGGAGCAGGAGGGGTAGACAGAGGAGGAGAAGGGAATCTATGAGTTGAAAAGGATGGCTGAAGAAAAAAGAGAGCAGGAGAAAATCATGGATAAAACTAACTTAAAACTGTACTACTAATTTTTAAGTTAGTAGCTAGGTCAGGCGCCACTGTGTGGCAGGGTACTTGCTAGTTATAAATATATTTTAAAAATGCTCACACTAAAATTGGTCTGAAACTTTTGATAAAATTGATAAATGCTAAAATTAAATTAGTTAAACCTTTATAAATATAATATCTAGCATAATATTTCATATGATGCTTATTTACCCGTGTGGTTCTGGGCAATGTCTTGAAAAAGGTTCCTCTTATTAAGCCATGACGCTACTTCAGCTATTCTTCTCCAGCTGGGCTTCCCATGTTTCTGATAGTCATAATCCAGATGCAGCCACGAAGCGAGGGCATTTTGCAGACATTGCGAAGAATTACTTGGAGAGTCTCTTCTAATGGCTTCTGTGGCATCGTAGTCTAAACCCAACTGTAGAGCAAACTCCTGCCAGATAGGAGACAGTGGAAGTTTTAACTTCCTATAAATGGACCCCAAACTATAGATGTCTATAAACAAAAAAAATTGGACCACTATAAGGATTGGATATTATCTATTTTTACTCACAGGCAATTGAGTATTTAAAATATGCAGTAAGAGATTGTATTTTAGTGCTTAAAATTATTATTTTTTGCTGAAATGACTGTATACTTCATTTTACAAGCTATAGACTTACTGGTATTTTCTATAGTATCTAATATATGTCATTCTGACACTATGAATTACCAGTATCTTTTGACAACAAGCACTCACTGCTACTAAAATTGACCGAGTTTTTAAAATTATGTCTGGTAAAGGGTTTCAAACCATTTACCATAACATTTTGAGAAGAAGTTCTAAAGAATAACTGCACAGTGTTGAGTATAACGGTAAGTTTGTAAAGACCTAAGAGCGTCTTGTGACATTCAGAAACAATCTAATACGAAGGAGCAAACAATTAAATTTCTTTGAATGATACAGATCGATAAACGAAAAGATTCTGTGTAGCAGAGATATGGGAAGGGGTACACCACAAAGTAAACACAAAAACGCTAGGGTCAAAGTGCAAAATGACATACATAAACCCACACATATATTTACACAAACAAATATCACCAAATTTCAATTGTGTTACCCCTGAGAGTGTCTCGCTCGCTTCGCTTGCTCACCAATTAGAAGTTGCAGTAAAAATTCAATACATTCAAATTCTGTCTATTAGTAAAATATAATGTCTTACTATTTATAATTTTTACTTACCCAATACTTTAGAATCAATTCTGCTTAACATAATCTTCTCATTCTGTGGTTCATGACAAACCTCTTGATGACCTACAAATTAATTCTCAAGTTATAATGAAGTATCATATACTCAGCTATTGCAAGTTTCATTATATCATGGTTTCTACAGTCCTGTTAAGTTTTATATTTTTCATTAAATCAATACTGGCAAATGCATTTAATCTGGCTATTTGGTACTGTATAGAGTGTTGCTACTGTTATTAAAAAATATTTTCACAGTAACAACTTTCTAATTGAAACATGATTACTGTTTACTTACGATCCTGATACAATGTATTTATGGGTTTCGCAGGATGTTTGGTCAATACTTCACATTTTTTAGAGAATTTTCCTGAAAAATGGCATAGAAACAAACAGTTATCCACAAAATGACACCATTTTGTTCTTGCACAAGATCCTTGACTGAGTAATAGTGTACACAAACTAAGACTTGAATAAAAAGAAAAAATATTTAGTTAAATTACGTTCAGAAAAAACATTATTGCAACTAAACAAGACAATTTGGTTAGATGACAATTTCTAAACAATTTAGAAGTTTGATAAACTAAAATATCTCAAAATTTCAGTATGTAAACAGCTAGGCTCATAATATCATCTTAATAAAGCAAAATAGATTGTATTTATATTATAGTTGTACTGAGAAAAAAAGAAGCTGCAAAGCAGTAATTTCGTACTTTCTTTATCATCCTTCTTTTACTTATTAGATGTATTCTTTCTCTTTCACAGGCTTTAAAAAAAATAATACAGGATTAAAATTATTTGGTCGCCACCGGGAATTGAACCCAGGACCACTTGCTTAACGTACAAGCACTCGCTCTACCACTGTATAAAAACAGAATTGGAGTGTTTGTTTGCCAGCTGGTTGTCGTAGCTCAGTGGTAGAGCGCTTGTGCATTAAGCAAGTGGCTGGGTTCGATTCTCGGTGGTGACCAAATATTTTTAATTCTGTATTGTTTTAAAAAAAGCCTGTGAAAGAGAGAGAATACATCTAAAAGCAGAAATAATTCTTTTCTTGAAATATTAAAACCAGTTGATTCACTGAATAACATTAAATGGCTTATGATACTGACTGAGAAATAGTACAAAGAAGGAGCCTCAATACTTTAGAATTTAATCACAAATTTTCTAGTTGGATCTATTAACATTGTTAATCTGAACCAACTTCCACATTCTTACCTGATAATTCCACTTCATTGAAATCAGGATAACAAACACTTTCCTAAATATACCAGACAACAACTTAACAACCAAGTATCATAGTTTATAGATATGTGATTATTTGTTAAAATTACAAGAAGTATATTTACTGGGCAAGTGTATATTTATACTATCTATGAAATTGTTTATTATTCTTTTCTGCTACTGTCAATGCATTATTTGTAGAGCAGTTTTATTGAAAACACTGGTTGTTTATACGCTTAATTCTAATTGTTGTACTTCAATTGACGAGCGAGTGAAGCGAGTGAGCCAATTACAGGGGTAACACAATTGAAAATCGGGGATATTTGTTTGCTTATATAATATTTGGACTTATGTATGTCATTTTATATTTTGACCCTCACGTAATTTTGCGTTAGATCGGTGTTCGACCCTGTTCCAAATTTCACTTAAACAGAATCCTCTGGCTATTGATCAATACCCGTATCGTTCTATAAATTGAACTGTTCACCGCTTTGCATTCTTTTGTGAGTGCAGCTGTTCACCGCTTTGCATTCTTTTGTGAGTGCAGTTAGAACTCTAAAGCTTACGGGAGTTTCATATCTATTTGAGTTGGCGGTGGTAAGTTAATAGCTATTTGTCATAAGCCCTACGAAACAGTATTTACTTAAAAATTCATTGTCCACTAGACAACCACAAAGGTAAGCCTTGTGTAAGGTATGTTCAGTTAAGTGTGAAGTATTGTGCGTTACAACTACTATTAGCTAATGAATATCACAATGAAAACATTAAAATAACTTGACTTATTTTTTTGTTGCTATTTTTCCATTCAAACAGTTATGGGGAGTAGTTACTATGGCATTGAATCCCCTTTACTGTATATACGTAATTCAAAAACTCAAAATTTTATTTAGTAGCTCAAGTGTTAGAAGTCAAAATCAATTGTTTGTAGTTTTAAGCCCGCTCGCCATTTGTGCTTAAGCACATCACTAGTATAAACATTTTAAGCTGGTAATTACATTAATATACATTGCAGACATGCTATTGCTTTGACATAGTATGTAGATTTAAAACCACATCAATTATATATATGGGTATATAAGCTCAATATGGTGTACACATTTTTGACACATAATTATGAATATTTTACCTCTCCAAACCACACTCTGTGTTCTTTTGCCATTTCAACTCTTGTCTTGAGTCCTTTGGAGTTGATACACCACATGATGCTGGGATCATAATCTCCTTTCTTCACCACACACAAGTGATCTTCCTCAGGATGAATCGGACAATCGAATGCTAATTGATATCGACGACTGACAGTCTTTAGATTGTAAGTGCTTAGAACAGTGTCAGTGTTCTCTGTGACATTATCCAGAGTGTCTTCAACTAGTATTCTGACTTCATTGCAAACTTGAGAGGCTTGTATCCTCCATCTTTTTGGTCTAGCCAGGATAATTTGAAAGAAGTTGGGTCTTGCTATAAAGAATACTTTGTTTCCATCTTTTCCATAAATGAATGGAATGAAGTTTTTTCTTACATTCTCTTCATCCAAGAGCTCAAAAGGATACATCTGACTCTAAAGTAGGGATATTTTAATAACAAAATAATATTAATATTACATAATAAAATGTTATCACATGAATATAAATTACCTCTTTAGATGTCTGGCCTACAAGGCTTGCTATCAAAGATGGAAATACTCCGATAGGCACAAATCCAGAAATGAAATACACTTTCAGTATGAAAACTTTGGCATCGTTTTTTATTCTCTCAATTTCAGCATCAAGTTCTTCTTCTGACAAATTTTGCAGTACACAGGGCATGAAGTATAGTTGCGCTGCATCTCTATCGACAAACTTTTCTTCTGTTAGCGATTTCCGAAGTGGAGCGATAACGTGGACATGCCGTAACAAAGATTCCAATTTTTCAGCAGGAAAAATGTCTGCAGAAACATTTTTGATGTCAGCAAATGATATCTGACCTACTTTTCTCAGTTTTTCACCAGCATTTGGACTTAGATCTACACCAGTTTAAAAAATAAGACGTGAAATGCTGTCAAACACAAGCTGTGTGTCTGTTATAACAAAATCTTCCAATTCTGGTACATTTGGAAAATAATAAATAATTCCAGTGTAGTGATGAAAGAACCACAAAGCTACATCTGTTTCTTCTTTATTCATTCGAAGATGATTACCACTTTGATAGCAGGTGTCCAAGTCCAGATATTTTTTCTTGTTGAAACGTAAAAACAGACTAAAAGGAAGCCACCGAGCTGGAATTTCTGGTCGTGGAAACTTGTCCAAAGCTTTCTGTATAAAATTTTGTAGGCCTTCAATCTCCTCTTCTGTACCATTATAATTATCTATCGGGTAAATAAGTCTCTTCATGTCTTCTGGAAATTCATCTTTAGAATCATTTGAATCAAAACCATCGTCTGACACAAAGTGAACTAACTCTTTGTCGACAAAAATTGTATTCTTCAAATCTTGTTGCATTTTTTTGTCAAAATCGATCATTTCTTGAGGTGAGACTTTGTCTTTGTGAGTACCGACAATGTAAGCAACTGACTTGGGAGAATTCTCTGTCAAATTCTTCAACATAGAATCATCTCTTGCTTGCACAGTGGAATAAGATTGCATGGAGAATACGCTAGACAAAGCTGATGTAAGATTTTGTCTCACAGTGCAGTTGGACATTCTGTCTGGTATCTTACAATTGTCTGCTCCTCGCAAAGAAACTTTGTACGTCTCATCCATGTTGTCTCCATATCGACAGAAGAGAAGATAAAGAGCTGGACCAATAATGAGAGCTGGAAGCATGTCCATCAACTCAGGTTGACTTCCAGTATCCTTCATGTAGAGCAAGGTCATTCTATCAAGTTGACCAGCTAACTCTTCCCATGTACCTGTTACAAAGGATTCATCAAAAACTTGAAGTATTTCTGAACTTGAAGTAGAAGGACAAGCAGTATCTAGACTGGCAGGACTTTGGGAAGCAGCTTCACTTGTTGTTGTCTGTAACTCCATCTCTTTTTTAAGCTTAAGAAAGAGCTGATACAAGAAGTGAACTTCTTCTCTTTTCTCCTTCAAGTGTTTCCAACCTCTTTCTGACAGTATAGCTGTTGATTTAGACAGATCAGTAATCAAGTAAGTTTCATTCTTGGCCATGAGTGTGCTGGGATTACTGCTGTATTTTAGATCTGAAGCTATATTTTTTACTACATTCTCCAAACGAAGTCTTGTCAGAGTTTTACCGCGTTCAGGCGGTCCCAAAAATATTAGTTTAGCAAATAATACTTTAAATACTTGCTTCTCACGTTTTATGATTTCTTGATAGGCTTTTCTGTACTTTTCATTGTTATTGCTGACATGATTTCTGTGGAGGCTAAGTTCTTCCTCTGTAACCTCATACTGAGCACCACCAACTGCATGGCTTCGCAAACCCTCATTCAAATGGTGCAGAGTTGGCCTCCAATGAAAAGAAACAAATGCTTGCAGGATAATGTATAATTTAATTAAATCAGTACCAAATTTTCGAGTGTCTTCTATTACAACAAGTGGTATTTGTAGTACTTTACCAATTTCCTCCCATTTATTTTCCAGGTGATGTAATTTTCGTAATAATAATGGAATGTGTTCATCGTTGAGAATTAGAACTGAATCATAACTGTGATTAGGTACATGGTATGATCCTGCACTTATGCTAAAAGAATATTTTGGTCTTGTGCTACGAGAATACCTTGTATAACCTAAAAAAATTAACCAATAATTGCTACATTATATTTTTTGCAATAAATTTCTCAATATTTATGTTATAAATATAATGATATTTTTTGTATATTTTTTGGCAGCTTATAATTAACCAGAGTTAGTATAGTGGATAAAATACTATAATTATTATGTCCAGTCATTTTAAGGGGGAAAAAAGGTTAACCTGAAACAAATTGCAAGAAAAGGTTACTCACACGATTTTGGTATACCAAGTTGTTCCAAACAACATACTAAAATTTTTAAGGAAACCCTTGATGGGAAACACCTAAATAATACTAAACCGTTGATGCATTGAATATTACAATTCATTATACTTTGATACAGTTGTTATGATGAAAATACTTAAGCAATTGTTAAAAAAATGATGCAAATTGATATAAATAGTTGTGATGTTACAATACTGAATCAAATGTTTTCGTTAGCTACTGTAGTTCAATTTATTGAGTTTCATCATCTAGTATTTCAGTTGAGTTGATACACCCTGATCCCCGACAATCACCACGAGCCATAGAGAATATTACAATATTGGACTTATTATCAACATGAGTTATAACTATTCAATTACTAAAATGCTATTTACACTTGGATTGCATGTACACTCTGCTATGAGCCTCATAGCCATAATAAACTATAACGGTTTCCATTTTGCTTCATCATCAATTTCTTACAAATATTTAGCCACTTCCAAAAATGCTTTTTTTCTTTCTATCTCTTGTGGACTACCTAGCTTTAACTTTTTGGAACCAAGTTTGTCATTATTGCGAGCTGTAGGAATTTGCTTCTTTGTACTAAAGTTAGCATCATTATTATGATAAACAGCATCTGCTGCATGCAGATAGTGTAATTTCAGGGTGTTCCTCTAATTGGATTCCTTGGACTTTTAGTATGTTAACAAGCACATTTTTTAACATGGAAAACTGCTGAGAAACCTTTTTTGCAATTAGTTTCGGTCCAACCTCAAAATGACTGGACTATATCAATAATATGGTACATGTGTTGTGTGTGTTATGAAATATTTGGGTAAAATTTATTTTGGCCTTGTGGGCATGATGAATTATTTTTTACTATAATGGTCTTTCCACTGTTATTTCATTTTTAGTTCAGAGTTGCTGTCAGCTAGTGGGCTTCTTGTTGAATGCAATGAATGATGGCAGCCTGCATATAGTCCACTAGTATTCTTAAGTGTGCCTTTAAAAGACTTTAAACTATTGCATTGTGCAATTAAAACGTGATTTAAACTGGGACCTTAGAATGTTACTAAGGATTACACTTTGGCTTCAAGAAATCTTGACTATTATATAGGCTTACTTAGTGTGACTGCCAGGACAACAGCATTTAATTTTTTTTTGTGTAAGTGGCTAAAAATTATTACTTTTTAAATGTAACCAAGCTAGCTGCTACAACTTAGTTTATATTGTCTCACAGTGAAACTGCCACAGTAATTGCTCCTTTTGTCTTGCAAATCAAAACCACTTCACTCAGAATGGTTACCCAAAGGGTTTCATATTAGCTTGTAGCTAATGAATTTGTGACCAAGATGCTTATGCACCTGTGGAGACGCCCCCGGCCATAGGAGGGATTGAGAGCAAGTGGACTGAACTGTTGAGCATGCTCAGCTTATATATAGTTTCTATGTCACTTATTTTTAACATTAGTTTCTGCACTTGAACAATAAGTCAGCAAGCTGGACGGGCACAGTTCATTCTGTATTTATTTCATATGCACACACAGTCAGTCAGTCAGTACCTCGAGCAATCTGATTTGTGAGTGACCCGACACCATCTTCTGTCTGATGGTTGAAGTGCCAAAAATTATAATTAAGTCTATTAACAATGTCCTGCAGTGGTGTAGATGGAGTTATTTGCTCTTGTTTTTTTTTGCAAAATATGAAAAAGTGAAAACTTAGATAATAGCACAGTGTGTGATGAAGATTAGTCATCTACAGTGGCAGAGGCAAGTAGGGATGGCAAGTTCAAAGCAATTTAGTGACATGATTGTTGTATTTCACTGCATGATGCAAGAACAGAGATGACAAGATAAGGAGAGAAAAAGATAATGATCTGAAGAGACACCAAGAAGTTTGAATGCCAAATGACTCTTGTTTTTCAGAATAAGGAGAGTCAAAGGGGAACTGAACAGGACTTAAGGAAGGCACACATTTTTGAAATAAATGAAACTCAACAAGAGGCATTCAAACTCAATACTCGGAGTAAAATCTATCAGTCTGGATTGCCAAGATCAACTTCTATACCCACAGAATGTAAACCTCTCAGGGCTTGAACAAAATGGATAATGAAGTTTCAGAAGCTAAGTTGATACTAAGTTTTCAGAGCTGTTAATGACGTTGGATATAAAATAAAGCAATAAATTTGCTCCACAACAATCACAGCTCCATAGCAGGATGTTTCTCTGGCAGGACGTGACCGTCCATCAATAGGGTTGAGCCTTTGTGGCCCCTAAGTTTTGGCAAAGTTTGAATGATAGCTGTTTGTCCATTCCTGAACAGTACGTGAGAGTATATTAGTAGTGTATGATGGACAGAGCAAGATAAAAATAAAAGAGAGAAGATGATACAATTGGATACTCTAAGAATCGTTAAGCTGTTAGTTTCAGACAGTATAACGGTAAGTGTGCATGAGTGCTAAGTTGAGGGTCATGGTTTCTAATCTGATATGAAAAAGATTTTTCTAGTCTTTTTCTTCTTTCAACTATGTATGAAGCATATAGAACTTTATTTAGGTAGGTGACACTTTATCAACTCTTTTCAGCTCATAAATTATTCATTAATACACACCGTTGTCATAGGTCAATGTCATTACTGATACACACGTGTTATTTTTAATAGATAATTCTTCAAGTCCATGGTCTATAACTGCTCATACAAGTGGGAAAAAAGTGGCAGGAATGCTTATACAGCTTTATTTCTATCAGTGAACTGATGTAGACAATATATATTATATCCAGTAAGTGAATGAACATGCATTTTGACAGATAATGCCAAAGTGAAATGAGGATTTAAGATTATTTTATATGATATAGTATGTCCATGTTGAGTTGGCGCGACCACAAATGTGGCAAAAGAGGAATGCACTTGGCGAAACTTGAAACCAATTAAGGTCACATGACAGTAGTAGCTTAAACGCGCGAAAACGTCGACACCCACAGTATAAACGGGGCAGGTCTAAGGTGCGCATTATTACCGTAAGTTTACTTGTTGAAATGAAAAAGAAGCTATGGCAGTTTCTACCGCGCCTGTATTCAATATATGCTCGGTTATAACTAATCACCCGTGTTTATCGTTTATACGAGCTTCTAGCTGTGCTCTAAAACTGGCTGAAGGTTGCGGAGGGTGATCCAGGGCTACTAATGTAGTGCAAGTTTTAGAGGAAATGAAGCACAGGACCGCGGCTGAAAGCCTCCTCAAGTAAGTCTGATTGTTGTGTGCTTAATCGTGTATTTAAACTCTATTCTTACTTTCTTGGTGTGACGAACTTCAGAAGTACTCAACAGTAATGTGAAGAATTCAGTACATCACCTACCTTTAGCTATAGCCACACACATTTCAGTATTACTTTGTCCTTCATACTGAATCATTCATATCATTTCATTCATGATTTTACTATATTATTTTCTATCTACTTCTTCAATTTCAACTTTTTTTAATTATACAAAAAAATTGACATAATTAATATAATTTTATAATGACATATACAATATATATTATATGATTTTATGATGACATGTCGAAATTGTGGTAGATACGAGCAGCAGTTGGATTTAAAGGGTGGTCAATAGCATCCCCACAACCATAGATAACTGTACCTATATAGGTATGAGGAGTAATGGACAGCTAAAGCATAAATAGTAGAATATACAGTCCATGATGAATTATATATCTTATTATCTTGGTCAGCAAACAGTAAATTGGCCGAGTTTCTAAACAAATAGACCCTATTTAAACTAGTAAGAAAATCTGAGTGGACAAACAACCCGTGTTACTAACGTACTTCATGTTGTAGCTTGCTCTGGTTAAGTAGCCTTGAATAGCAACAAAGTCCTGAGTCTAAAATGAACCAGAATGTCAAACACAAGGGTAGAAACGAAGTCACCACACTACGACTGCTTTTGTTTACAAATTGTCTCTGAGGTACTGCACACATGTTTGGTCCAGTTAGAGAGCGTGACTAAATCCCGCTGCGTGTGAAACGTGCGGTTTTATTTATTCCCGTAGACTTTTCTATCGAGTTTTTGAACTGCACTTTCCTGCTGACTCTGAAGTTTTTAAAGGGAATTTTCTGGATTGCTTCGGCAAGAGCTTTCGAATGGTACAAACCCCGGAAGTATAGCTACTTCCGTTCAAAAGTTATTAATGTTTTTTTAATGTGGCAACTCAATTTGGACATACTATAATACATTACACAATAGAGCAAGAGAAGAGAGAATCAAGTAATAGATTTATAATACTACATTTACATAACTATGGAATGACAACTGATAAACGTGTAAAATTCAGGAATATAATTTAAAGTTAGAAAATTTGTAGCCTAATGTTTTGTAATATTATTAGCGAGTATTAGAGTGAACATACCTTTTGGACGTGTATACCATTGACGTGTAGCAGTCTACAGACACAACAAAAAGATCGACTTTAACTTTTTTCTTAGGTTATAGAGACCTCAAAAAGGATTTATACTGATCAGTATATACATATGTATATAATGTTGAAAAATTTCTTTAGCAGAATTCATAGTTTGCAGAATAATAGTGACAAAATGAAAAATGAACGAACAGAGTTTAAGTAGGCAATGTGAGTCATTTATTAAAAGACTTAGCTATATAGAAATAAGTGAACAATTATATACATTAAGAAAACAAGAGTCAACAAGTTCAAAATGCTTGTTAGTAACTATGCTGAGTGCAAATGCTTGTCAGTAACTGTTGAGTGCAGTCTTCCAACATATATACACATATATACATATAATATATATATATATATATACATATATGTATATACATAAATATATTATATATTTATGACTAGTTTTCAAAAAGTTGCAACTAGCTATTGGCCACACTAATTTGATTTTATGGTTTTTTATGGATATACCTGGGCAGATAAAGAAAAAATCATAAAGGAATTTTCATTTTAGAAAATGTTTTCTATATCTCTGAAAAAAAAAAGAGATTGATGTTATCAATTCGCAAGAAAATTACTGTATAAAGAACCTGGAAAATATACTGATGGCATTATCATAACTTACTACCCCCTGCCTCCTCCCCTTGTCATTGCTAGAGCATAATTGAGTAAGCTATTGATATTTTTTTACATCACCCTGCCAAGTCACTATTTAAATTATTCCAGGTCACCAAATATAAGATCACTTCATAGGACCCTAGCAGCCATCTAATCTTAAAAATTAAAAGCTATTGTATAGTTACAGGTAACTATCTCTTCTCACTTCCTGAACTGGCCAGCGCTGTTGTGATGTAGAGATACCCATCAGCAGGAAGGGAGATAAACTCGATGTGAAAATACAAGCTTGAGGTTAAGGGGCGTCACCCGGTTTTTAACGCACTCTTCCGTTCAAATGTGATTAACAAAAACCTTGCACTTTTAGCTCACTTTTGCACCCGTTCAGAGCTTTATGAGCTACCCACTGAGAAAATCAAAATTTTCGTGTCGATTTCGGCTCAAAAAGCTCCAATTTTCACCGTGTTCAGGAACTTTTTCAACAGCTCGCAGCTAAAATCTAAGGAACTTTCGCAGTCGATTTCGGCTCAAAAAGCTCCAATGTTTGTGGGTGTGTCACACGTAAAGTGTGTTCATGGCGACCACTTACCTAATGACAACTACGTTCCAGAAGGCATATTATGCATGTGAAGTGAGTAATACATGGATGAGGAATGCTACAATGAATCCTGTTAAACTGTACAAACCTCCCCAGAAGGAAGGATTCCTATTTTCATGCTACAATGAATCCTGTTAAAATATACAACCCCAGAGGGAAGGATTCCTATTTTCATGCTACAATGAATCCTGTTAAAATATACAACCTCCCCAGAAGGAAGGATTCCTATTTTCATGCTACAATGAATCATGTTAAAATATACAACCTCCCCAGAAGGAAGGAACAGCGCAGAACAGATTAACGGGCTGAAATACTACATGAAATGGGAATGAAAGGGTGCTCATGAAAGACTCAGTACTGATAGAGAAAGCTGCAAGTTAAACTGGCCTTTCAGTAACTAGAACAAGTCAAGGTACTACTAGTAGGATCTTGAAGTAATCATACAAATTTATCTATCAAAAAATTGATGCATTATTTTAGCGGTAGGTGAAGAAGAAAAATTATGTCCAAAGCCATGCACTGTCAAAGAAGCCCGTGCTAATCCCACTGAAGAAACCAAAGCTTTTTGCATGACAGATATTTCTAAAAGAATTTGAGCGTTCTGAAGGTACCTTTTTTATGTTGGGAAGGTGATTAAGCTTAACAGATTCTATGAAGTTGATTCATTAACCCACCGCCAAGTGTTTCGGATACCAACGTGGTTAAATGTTGATTATATTTTCCTTGATATGTTTACAATAATAGATCCATTTTTGCAGCAAACTGGGACATTCACATAGCTATTTAATAATGGTTATGAAGCTACTGAAAGTATGCACGATAAAATAACTTTTTAAAGAAACTGGGATTTCCTGGTAATGTTCGCTATAATGTATTTAGTTTCTGACTAAATCATCACCACTACAGCAAAATCCAAAATGAATACGCAGCTTGTTTATATTCATTTCTTAGTATTTAAAAGTCCGTCCTATTAAAAAGATTCAACAGACCAGTGATCAAACATGGTGTGGCCTGCATAGGGACTTACTATTGTTCCAATTTAAAAACTGTCAGAGTAAAGTAAGTAGAGAATGAGGGTTTTATAACATACAGCAATTTTAATTTTGAAGGAAACCTTCAGGATATACAAAGAATGAGAAGAAAATCCTGCTAGGAAGGCTCTGGCAAATTATAAGGTAAGAGGTGAAGCCTGTTGAAGGTGAACTAAGTGTTAATTCGATTCAACTGGATGTTAAGAGTTGCATATAATTTTAGACCATATTCAGGAATAAAAGACTTATTAGACTTATTAGACTTAAATAAGTTAGGGGAAAAATGATAGAAACTAAGTTAGAAAAAAAAATTGTGGTTGGCCAAAAATTATGAAAACAAGAAACATTAATTCTACCTGTCATGATTGGTCAACAAAATAAGGCAAAGAGAAAATTCATGTAAATCATGATGATTTCACGTCCCTAAATCACTGCATTGGTATGTGAATTAACATTATGTTTATATTTTGTATATGTAATCATGTTTAAGGAATTGCTAAGAGGCAGTGCTTTATGGACAACCCTGAATCCTTTTTTTTAAATTAAGTTTATTCTTAATGCTTGTTGTTTAGATTATTAATTGTGCTTTTCTTAGTGTTTGTATTTCCTGTAGGTGGAGAGAGGTGTACTCTAAGAAACAAGGAAAAGGAGTGTGGTTGGAGACAAGTAGTGAGGACTCCTTCAGAAGTTGACCAAGTTCTTCAAAGCTGCCATTCATCCCCTTGAAGGTGAAACATTAATATTGTGTTAGACTATACTTTACCTGTGACTACAAATGTAAATTAGTGTATATATATTTCTTATGCCATGGCAACACAGATATTTAAATTGCATCTAATTTACTCTTGAAAAAAAAAAATGGAGAAAGTATGTAGAAATATATTGTACGTATTTAACTCTATTTAAACCAAGAAGTAATTGTTGAAAACGTTAGGCTCACTATTTATATTCTCACTCATATCCATTATAACAAACTCTGACTTGTTATTAATACAGCTGCAGGAATATGAGTGCCCAAGTTATACGGATTTCATCAAAAGTTCATGTAGGAAACTTCGTATGTTTGCTGTAATTATGAATTTTATCTGAAAATGATTTAATATTATTTATTTGTAGAGATATTGAAAAACAGAAGCCTTTCTATAACGTGTATGAATGTGTCTCAATTTTCATGATCTCCATATTCTGTTGTAATGACAAGTTCAGCTCGGTAATTCAGTCAATAAGTTATCATTTGTCAACTGTAAAAATAGTTATGATATTCTGTACATCTAGATTTTTTCATATACAATGGATGTCTTACTTCCAGAAGTTTTAAGTTTCATTATTATGGATATGTTTGGTGTTGGCAAAAATGAGGTATATATTAAAGTTGTATTTACACAGCTATTTGGGTCCATAATCATTCTGCTTCTCACTTTTATTAGGCCAAAACTATTATGTTCACTTATGTTAACAAGAGCCATAGAGTACCTGAACAGAGTGAGACTGCATCATCAGGTTAGTTAAAGTTAAATTATGCATAATTCTTTTTAATATTATGGAATAATTGTTATAGTTTCTGTTTTGAGTCCAGAAAGCTGGAAACTTGATGAAGAGCTGAAGAAGAAATTTGATTGTATGTTAATTCCTAATTTCACTACTGTATTGCAAATACTGATGTTTTCATTTATTGCAGCAAAGAAAATAGAAGTAAATGACACTAAAGGTAAGGAATTTAGTAATAAATAATCTAAATTATATGCAATAACAAAAATGAATAGTGAGACTACTTGATTAAGTACCACAATACTTTGATTAAAGTTAGAAGCCATCAGTCTGAGTTTGAGCTCAACTTGGATGGATGAAGGGAGGACTGGTATGAAGTGGGTTAGATCAAATCCCTCAATGAACCTTGCTTCAACCACACAGATAGCTTATAGCTAGAATTTTAAGAACCCCTTATTCATTATATAAAACAACATATTTTCTCCCTCCAGCATCACCTTTGTCATCTTCAGCCTCACCCTTGCCATCTTCAGTCCCACCCCTACCATCTTCAGCCCCACCCCTGCCATCTTCAGTCCCACCCCTGCCATCTTCAGCACCATCCTTGCCATCTTCAGCCCCACTCCTGCCATCTTCAGCCTCACCCCTGCCATCTTCAGTCCCACCCCTGCCATCTTCAGTCCCACCCCTGCCATCTTCAGCCGCACCCTTACTGCATCCACCCTCACCTTCGTCTTCATTACAGCAAGAATCATCCATGACGTCACCCAAAAAACAAAAGCTAGCTAATATGGACAGTACTGTGCATTCCGACATTACATATTGAGGTTGAAGAATATGTTGTGAAGACAAACCAGAATTTTCAATATTGGCTTCCTGACCTTAAGCTGACAGAAGCAGACAAGAAATTGTTGCTTAATCCATTAGGTTGGCTAAATGACAATATTATCAATGCTGCTCAACAGCTGCTGAAGCAAAGTATTCCTAAAATTTCAGGCATCCAAGATGTGACATGTAGAGTGGCTTTGTCATTTAATGTGGAGCACGATGAGTTTGTACAAATTTTGAACAATTGCAATGGTCACTGGCTAACAGTGACTACTATTGGCTGCCCACACCCAATAGTGTCAGTCTATGATAGCGTATATCGCTCCGCAGGAAAACATGTAAAAAGCCAGGTAGGTTCTTTGCTTTACAGTAATGCTCTTAAAATTCGTCTAAATTTCATGGATTCACAAGTTCAGGCAGGGGGAAAGATCCAGGAAAATTTTTTTATGATCAAAAGAAAATGAGGAGTCATTTGTATCCATGTCTTGAAGAAGGAAAGACGGCACTCTTTCCATTAAAGAAAGAGAGACGTGCACTTTCTAAAATAGTTGCTGTTGACTTCATTGAAGTGCACTGTATTTGCCGACTTCCAGAGGGAATTCATTTATTGGAGGAATGGGGGAGGTGCACCAAGTGTTTAATATGGTATCACACCAATCAGTGTTTAAGAGTTTCAAAGGCTGATCTGCAAGGAAAGTGGCTTTGCCCAAACTGTAGTGTTTGTGCTTAATTATGTGTTCTACAACATATTTTTTGTGGCTGTAGATATTATTGTCAAAATTAGGGGGGCTTCAGCCCCCCTAATTTTGACAATATATAATAAATGTTAGGTAGAATACTTGCATTCATAAAATGTCTAATTGGCTTAAATTAGCCAATCTTAAAGTTTAATATGATTAAATAAAACTATCTACCATGAATAAGCAATTCATACTGCACAATGTAGCTATTTTTTTGAAAAGTCTTGCATTTTTCCTGCCAATAGCTAATAATTATAGTCCCTTATATCTTCTACTATCCAATTTGTTTTTTGGATGTATTCTCTAATATTGTTACTTTTAAAGGCAGTCTGCGTGAAACAAATTTGAGCCACTTTCAAGAATCTGGGTTACTATTGCAAGTACAGGGGCTGCTATTTCTGCACAATGAAAATACTTGGAGCTCTGATATTTTGCATAGTGCCAATATAGATTTTTCTATATTAACAATGATTGATGGGGTTTGTGGATTAACATTGTATTTTTCAAACTATCTTCGATTGAATAATTTTTACAAATAATTTGAAAATTTAAATGCTAATTGACAAACCACACATTAAACATTACTTAGAAAAAAAAGCTTTATTAGCATGCATCATGTAAAATGTTAGAGGTCCAAGCATTTTAATTATGCATCAAAATAGTGATTCTTGTACTGACAATAGTGATCTCGTTTTTTGAAAGTGGTTTGCAGATACTTTTCCAAAGTGTATGTGAGAGTGGTCCTCACTTGCACATTTTTAATGGCTATGGTGTTTTTTTACCTCTGGGCAAACTTGTCATTACAGAGATATTTGCAAAAATGAGATTTTAAGTAAATGGGCAGATGTGTCCCAGCATCCTAAGTCCCCTTTACCTACAATACTTACAAGTCACATATTGAACAGCTTATTTTGATATAGCTAGCTAGCTATTAGGTTCCTCATTGATATTCACACAAGGATGGCTACATAGTGTTGCTTTGGTTAACTAATACTAAAATTAATTTTAGTTAGGTTATTAGCTACTTAACTAACTAAACTAAACTTCATGGGTACTATAATAACCAAAACTAAAACTAATTATTCATACATGTATACAGTTGAATTTAACTAAACTAAACTAAAATTATCATTGAAAACAAAAACCAAAACTACTGAATGAAGTGAATAAGCCAAAATAAAGGAGGCCAATGCTAAACTAAATAAATAACATTCCAGTAAAATATACCAGGACTAAAATCATTAGCTAAATACTGTAATAGCTATTACCTACAAGCCAATAACCAAAACTAAAATTGCCATTAAAAAAAAAAACAGAAGTAAAAAATTCAAATAACTAAGCACTGTTGAAAAACCAAAACTAAAATTGAAGCCAAGCGGGCAGCTAATTTATTACTGACGGAAGATAGTACTGGAAATGGAGTGAAAATTTATGTAAAGGGATCGCTCTGTTGGATCGTGGTAATGCTCATTTGTTTAAGTATTTGAGAGAGGGGAGGGGGGAGGGGACATTATTCACTGAAGGGGGACAGTATTCACTAGTGAATATTGTCGGGTGGGGGACACTTTAGAGGGGGGACAAAATTCACTATGACACCGCCATATGGCGGTTACACTGGTGAAAAGGTTAAATAATACTGCTTTAACTTGCTGAATATGTGTGCTGTCTAGTCCACTTTGTCCATATCAGCCTTGTTCCAATTAATACCCATTAAAGACAGATCTTATATTTACTGGACAATAAAAAATTTCATGTCTTAAATCTTTGTCTAGTTTAAGTTCCTACCTCATTCGAGGTCAGCTCTATTTTTTGAGATCCGCAGTAACTTGCTGACTGAGTGACGAATTAACTGATTAACGACAGACACAGTAAGTGCTATAGCCCTCTTCACATTATCAGATCAGTTAATTTAGATTTAGAATTGCTTGGCACAGCTTTACACTAAAGCTATAACTTTAATAAGATGTTGCCTTTTTTCTGGCTTTAAAAGTGAATTCATACTCCAACCAGATGGTGGCTGGCTATATATACCACTCGCTGCTTTCATTCTGGTTGGAGACTTGCTTTCTGTAGTATGTGAGTTTTGTGCTGTGAGGGTCTAAATCTTTAATCCTCTAAATACTTGACTAGGGTCGTATTAACCTGGGGAGCAGAGCCAACTCTCATAAGCCAATAGCCCGCTACTGAAATAAAGACTGGTGTGGTTCATTGCAAATACCACTTCAAACAATCCCCTTATTCTAGAAAGTTTTTTTTACAGAATATGGCATCTCCAGTGGCAGCACATCCTATCAAAGTAGATAAATGTGGAGGATAAATAGCTAAGTTAGTTACCAGTAGCCACAAGAAGGCAGTTAAGACTTCAGAAAAAAAAGTATTTCTAGTAAGATGCTTGTCATCAGGACACCATTCTGATAACCACAATAGGACATGCATAATTAATGAATGCATTTTTAAATTCAAGTTTCTCTAACTCTCTATCAACATTTACAAAAGAACCTCTGAGGAAATGGTCACTATTCGGAGGTTTTACTTTACATATCTACAAATATATAGCCTCATCCACTAGCAAAACAGTTCCCCCCTTCTTCCTCATGCCAAAATTCCTGTGTTAAAGCCTACAATGTATTTATTCATAATTATAGAGATTTCGGCTTGATTAATTCTTCAGCTACAATGGTTACTGTACATTGGCCATCTGATTGTATTGTAGTTCATGCACACATGTATCAGATATATTGCTATAAACAGTCATTTCTGGTTTTGTTTGTCTGTTACAGGATATGTCCTTTTTTAGGTACTTTATATACCAGTTTCATGGTGTGCAATAATCCTCGTTTGAGGCTAATGAAGGCCTTAAGATTGCATCACATGATCAACGTGTGCGGGGCACTTGTATTTATGTATGAGTTTCCTCCACTCGGCATACTCACCAAAGTAGAGGCATCAATAGTCCAACTAGTGCGACTTGAGCCAAACCATTTTTGTGCAGCTTTAATATTGGTAAAGTATGCCCTGGGCTTGAACAGATAATTTAAATGGGCATTCCCAACAGAGTCTTGCGGAGATCACTCATGTTACCAGTGGTCATCTCGTTGTAGAATTACGGTTCATGCAATTTTGTCCACTCCAGCCACTACAATATCAGATGAGCTCTGTCCATTGCTTCATTATCACTAACTACAGACTGTGTTCTCTGAAATTTATAATTAAGTGCTTTGAAGTTCAAGCATTTAATCTTAATTGGGCTATTTGAAGTGATCCTGCGCTTGTGAGTTAGCTAATTATCTAGCTAGATTATAAACATGTATTCAGCTTATGTAGAGTTTGTGTTGAATAAAAAGAAACATATGCTTGCAGGATATTGTATAATTTAATTAGATCAGTACCACATGTTTGAGCTTTTTCCATCATAACAGATTTAATGTCAAGTCATACATTAATTTCTTTCCATTTATTTTCAAGACGATGCAGTTTACTTAATCATAATGGAATGTGTGCATCACTCGAAATTGTAGCTGAATCATTTTCATTTATAATTATGTCTAATTCTTACAGCTTTTTATCTCTGTAATAATTTACACATCTGCAAAGAGGAAGGGGATTACAATCTATAAGAATCAATCAATCAACATTGCATTACAGATGATATACTTATACCTTACATATAATTGTTTAACAAAATTATGTAGAATAATCTATTGGCAGCTTATATGTTGTAATTGATTATTAAAGTTCAAAGTACTAGTCTTGAATGTTTTTATTGCTAGAGAAGATACTGTAGCTATGGTGAAACTATTATAAACATGTTTTAGTTAATACTAACAACACCTCAAGCTATAATGCTCTAACACACCCCTGGAATAGCATTGTTGCCTTGTTTCACTTTATACATTGACTCCATGATACATCTCTGTTTCCATGATGACATCCCCCCTTCCCCCTGCAAATGAAAATACCCAAAGACATTACAATTACGTACAGCTTTATATTAACATCATTACAATTACCCAAAAATTGTCCAATGTATTATTTATAGGACTTGCAAGAGCAGCTGGGCAGTGAGGTTTTAATGGTTGTCCAAACATACTTAATTAAGCACTTGTGTGAAAAACGGCATCCTAAGTACCATTCATGCATATATATCGAAATCTTGACCCTGAGAGTGTGTCACTTGATTCTAGCTTGCTTACTGTTGAACGGTACGGTATGTACTATGCTAATTGTGGGTATTTACTGCCCTTTTTTTCCTTCTAATCTCTTGTTATATCAGTGCTATAAACATCATGTGCTTTTCCATCACCGCTTACTTCGTGTTATGTTCTTTAAGTACATGTAGTAAATGACCTTATCTCTAATTGATGAACAGACACACCTTACCCAACTGCTGTAATGACAAGAGCACTCTTTACCTGATTAGACTACACTAGCAGACACACCTTACCAAATGCTTACAGGTTTCCTTTGCACGTATACAAAATAATGTACCTTAGTAATCTCATTGGATTGTACTCCTAAATTATACTACTAATTGTTTAACAACTTGTGCATTTGAGTAGTTCATAAATGTGAAGCTAGATAAAAGCTTTACTTTAAAATAGTGACTCCCTTTTTTTTTGTTTAGACTCAGGCATGCCTTTCATTATATTAATTAAAGATCAGGCATAGAATTTGATGGGACATTAATTTTCTTCTTCTGGTAAAGGTGAGCCACATGCTTACAGTACAACTATAGTATCAAAGAACACCCTTTTTTATGACTCAGTAAATGACATCATTTTCGTGTTCTCATGGAACCGTTCCTTCCTCAGAATGTAGCAGTTCAGGGATGGTAAACACACACACACACACACACTCCTTCCTAGATCAGTTTTTTTTCTTTGATGTTAGCTATGTGAAATAAATTGCAATTGCATTTTGTAGTTCTGTATACAACTTTAGATTGACGGTTGTACTCATACATAAATAATTGCACATAGCAAACAAGTAGTCTCCCCATCCTCCCTCCCTCCCTCACCCAACGTGTAAAGGGTGGTATATACTGCATGTGTGATAAACAGGGGTCCTCTCTGGTTTTCCAGCTCACCCTGTAGTAAAGCAATACATATGTATTTGGTATATAATTTAAAGTTTTGACCTACATGTATATTTTTAAATTGTGGTTGTGAAGCGTGTAATACCAGTCTCACAAGGTGTATGTGTATTGCTGTAGTAATTACATACCATAATTGAAATTTTTGTAGCAGCGTACTATCAATCTTATGATTTTTTTTGACAAAGCCTCGCTGAATTTATTTCATTGGTAAAGAAGATGGTACTGATGACTCTAGTAATACTGTCCCCACAAACACTCCGGATTCTGGCCGTGTTCCTCCATCGTATAGACGCTCCTTATCAACTGTGAGTGTAGAAAAAAAATTGGCTGTGAAATTTGCGTCCGTGTAGCAAACCATACAACAGCAACAACAACCTTAGTACACAAATGGTTACAATTTTATTAACAGCTTTGAAAGAATGTGTACTGTTTCATCCATTTTTTTGTCATCAATGCCACACGCAATAATATATAACACTAGTTTTCAGCAATTAATTGGACTTGAGATACTAGTGAACAACACTTAGCGTTAAGACAATTGATTCAGTATGCTGAATTCAGCCTTATACATAAGCATGTATTGTTGGAGTTGGTAAAGGGTTATCAATTTGTTCTGTAACTGTGCAGATGGACCTTGGCGATGTTCTATCCAACTAAAGTCGGAGATTGATGCCAAGGAAGAACACGAACTCAGTTCCTCATAACGGCCACTGAGAACTCAAGAGAAAATGCTCGTGAAAAGAAACTAGCAGACAAAGAGCACCCCAGCAAGAGAATGCCCCACTTGCTGAGAAGGAAGAAGACATGGAGTGCACCCCTTATTCAGGCAGTAATGGTATTAAGAAACCATCGGTTGGGATGAGTGTCAACACACAGCAGAAGGTCGCTCAGAACATGACAAATGACGGACATGTAAGTTGTGTGTAGATTTTCCAACTGTCTCCAATTAGTGATTGTATTATTCATGCCGATGTCCAAGGCAGCAAGCACTATTGGGGGGCTCAAGAGTTACATGAATTCAATTTACAATAGCAATATGGGACCAGCTCTAAACATGGCATTGTTTCTAATGGCACAGCGTATTTCAAAGTTTTGTTGTTGTTGTTGTAATTCTTCAGGTATTGCATCCTGCAATAAACTCCGCTCACAATAGCAGGTTGGGACATAGTTTTACATACTGATTGCTCGGGACTTCTTCATTTCTTATCAGTGCACATTATTTGAAATTTGAAAACAGTGGTCTACTGTGTACATTTTTTACTTTTTACTTTTATATCCACTTCACAGTTTTACTGATTATGTAAAGACTGTAATGCAGCTGAGCATCTATTAAATTAAGCAGAAAAAGTTGATTTTTTAAAAAGGCTACGACTTCATAATTAAATGTAACCATGAAAACTGAAACCCTATACAAATACAATCATTACCAACTCATAAATAAATAGTGCCACAAATTGGATAATTGAATCTAGTGGGTATATGCTGGATACAAAGATGTCTCTAGGGCCAGTAGCACTACTTGAATGGTCCTTCCCAACCACTCACATCACTATCTTGTGTCATGGTGACATGCTGTGTGTCTATATTTCATGGTGTACACACTAATGATATTATGTAGATAAACACATAATATTAGCGCAGTTGAGCTTACTGAGCTCAATACGGTGGTTATCCCACAATTTCATTGTCATAGCTAAGGTTTGTTAAGTCATTAAATACACAATCAAACACTACATGACGCATTAAATAGAATGATTAAGGAATGGTCACTAGCTAAACTGCATTTTTATTCCTGCTACTGCTGCAAGTATGAACCTTGAAGTGTCCATAAATTGAGGTACACAGGACTTTAGTAAGGATGTTGCGTAATGCAGGTTTATTGGGGTCACCTAGTACATTTACTTTACCAGCAACTAACCCTACAATACATGGGTTTTTTTTCATAATACCTGCTAGTCTACTAATAATGATGTTTCTGCAAGTCAGTCAGAGTTATTACTGCTGGTATTTGAAGATTTACCATTGGCACCTAAGGTACCATCAGAATCACTACTGCTTGATCAGGATTGACTGAAGCTGCTTTAATAAAGTGAGGGGCACCATGTATCACAAGTTAATTTACTCTCATGAAAACCACTTATATTTCATAGAAAAATATAACTTTATATTGACTAAGCTGAATACAAGTTTACCAACTGCCATTCAATTTAAATCTGCATAGTGTGTGCCCCCCTGTGTTTCCCAAACTCTGTAAGGAATCTGGCACAGCCTTGGCTCATAGCTGTTACAAATCTGGCACTGTTGTTAAACCACCATTACTGTCTCTGATGAACTGTAGTCTGATCTCTACTGGCTGCTTTCTCCTGCCTCAGACTCATCAGACTTTGCTAGCTAACTAAAACAAGCCCACAGGCACAAGCTTACTATACAAACCAAAGGCCGCTGTTCCCCTATTTACATCATCACTAAGCCCCGCCCACAGCAGGAAGTAATTCTTCTTTTAGTTATATCTCCAAGGTGAAGGGTTCTTAGATAGTAATTTTTTATTCTGGGTTATATTTGCACATAAAACTACCAGAAAAATAACAAAAAAGGAAGGAAAATTTTCATCGTGTTAGCCCTTTAATTAATTATCACAACAAAAGCCAATACATTACACAAAATGAATGAATGAAATATACAACTAGTTGGGCGGAGCCTGACCTCTGCTGAAGGGAGAGGTCTGGTAACAAGCCTATACCGGGTTTGTTCCTGCTAAGTCAGCTATTCCCTTAGCATTTAACCACACTGCAATCTGATTGGACTGCAATGGTTACCCGACCTCTCCCTTCAGCAGAGATCGGGCTCCGTCCAACTAATAGACAACCAAGATAATGCTTTAAATTAAACTTTAGCTGCAGCTAGTTCTTAGTTCACTGCTGACTTTAATCTTCATGCATGAGAGGATCAGTACAAGAAATGCATAAACACAGATCTTTCAATATACTGAATTGCATTTAACTGGAACTCTGGAAAATCAATATTTGTGATACTAACTAACTTCTGCCTTTGTTTAGTATAATGCACTTCAAAGACTATGCCAGGATCATGTCCTCAACTTGCTGGACAGTTTCAAACACATTCAATCATGGTGGAATGGGGTATTAATATTAATAAAAATAAACTACATATTTACAACAAAAAAAGTAGCTACAAATAATTTTACAAAATTAAATTTCAAAAGTTATATAAAAAATTAAGGAAAAAACAATGTAAAAAATATGAAGTTGTGTATATTACGAATGACTTGCGTTTACATCATGGTTAGCATATCAACTGTATAGTATAGCTTTAAAAATCTTTAGAATTTTGTTCCCATTCTGAATTGTGCATTGCTAAATAGGACATTTAAAATCATTAGAAAAACATAATAATGATACAAGTGTGAAATTAGCAGTTACGAACTAGATATAGTTACACTTTCATCACCATATCAGTAGTCCCAAAAACATTGTACATCAGTTAATTAACTTCATAATCTAGATCAGAATTACCCTTATCGTCCGTATTGCTACCGTTTTCTCGCAGATCATCTCCACACTCTGGCATATCATCTCCACTTTCATCTCCACTCTCAAATCCACTGTACTTTTCAATTGTCATTTCAGCAATTGTTGATATTTTACCAGACGATGATGGTTGACAAGTGTTTGAGGTAAGTATATTAAGACAGCCTTGACATTTACATCCAGGACCACAATTACTATTGTTTTTCTTATACTTGCAGCGATGACCTATCTGAGTGAGTGCCAGTGTTTCTAGTGACCTATCTGAGTGAGTGCCAGTGTTTCTAGTGGCCTATCTGAGTGAGTGCCAGTGTTTCTAGTGACCTATCTGAGTGAGTGCCAGTGTTTCTAGTGACCTATCTGAGTGAGTGCCAGTGTTTCTAGTGACCTATCTGAGTGAGTGCCACATACCTTATGTAGGAGTGCTACTACTCTAGTTATGACATCACTGACATGGTCTTCACTATCCCAGTCCATTACAAGAGTGTCAGCACCAGGCTGCTTCCATCCATTTCCCTCCAGTGGTGGATATACTATGTGGTTTAAGTCAGCTTGCTTCTATGTTCAAGACCCAGCAGATCTTTGCCAATGCTTTGCAAGAGCTCCCACAGAAGGAATCATATCTTCTTCATTATGTAATCCTGCTCCAAATTCTTTCTCTCATCATGTCAAACCAAGCATTGTGATGCTCCTGAGGCAATTGGTTGTCTTCTTTTAGTGAGTTATATAGAGCAATAGAGGTGGGATAGGCAGATAAAAATACAGCTCTGTGTTTTCTAAAGTACGCACATCCTACCAGTCTATAAAAAGAAAACCTTCCGCCTGAGTTGGAATTTGCAAGAGTTTCTGGATACTGCTCATTGTTTCCACAGATAAACTCAGAGTGCTCAAGGAGAATTGCCAAAAAAGATGCCTTACCCAATCCATTAAAGAAAAAAGAAGAAGTCACATCCAGTGCACACAAAGAGTGCTTGTATCACAGATGGTAAGGAAAGTGAAGGAATTGTTGCAAGGTCTGGGTCATTGTTAAAAGCATTGATTAAAGCCTGCATATCCAAAATTCTGTGTTCCACTGAGTTAAACTTAATAAGCCGTACTAGCACATCATTGTTAATGGCGGCTACAATGGGCAATCCTATATGGTATACACGATTATCTGGGCTTAATACTAATTTCTTAGTACCAGCAGAATTCACTGTGTGGATAGCAATTAATACCTTCATTTAATGACATAATTCAAGGTGAATTGTTTACAATAAAAATTGCTTAGTTTTAGTTTTTGTCATCCACTCTACTGGTAGTTTTAGTTATTATCGAATTTACTGTCTTCTAAAATATTTAGTTTTAGTTCTTTCATGTTCTCTACAGCTTAGTTTTAGTTATTCTTACCAAAAGTAAAATACCCCAAAACTAAGGGGTTTTTGTCTTTGTTTTAGTTAACTAAAACAACACTATATTGGGGGCTCGAGAGTTACATGAATTCAATTTACAATAGCAATATGGGACCAGCTCTAAACATGGCATTGTTTCTAATGGCACAGCGTATTTGATCTTTTGTTGTTGTTGTTGTAATTCTTCAGGTATTACATCCTGCAATCTCCACTCACAATAGCAGGTTGGGACATGGCTTTACAAACTGATTGCTCGGGACTTCTTCATTTCTTATCAGTGCACATTATTTGAAATTTGAAAACAGTGGTCTACTGTGTACATTTTTTACTTTTTACTTTTATATCCACTTCAAAGTTTTACTGATTATAAGACTGAACGATTAATTATTAATGCCAATTATAATATACTGTACTTAAAATTTAACAGGAGTTTGTAATAGTCACAAGCTCCTAATGTAAAAGCATTAGCTAATTGTGTAATAGTCACAAATTAAATGTGACATGTGAGTGTGTGTACAGTACATAAAGTACAGGATAGTAACAACAACAACAATAATAATAACAGCAACATAACAGTTTTTATTAGCTATTTATTTTCCTAATGGTGACACTTGACAACATATTAACAATATAATGTATGTATGTATATAATTATATGTAAAATGGTAGCAAATTATAATAATTACTGTAGCTACTATGAGTTTATTTGTTTAGTGAACTGTATGAATTTTGATGATAATTGTGTCTTATCAGAGCTGCTGTGATTGATGACAATTCGAATCAGTCGCAAGTAACTACAGACATAAAACATAATCATGAATTACTAGAGTGATTTGGTACTCATACATCTAATGCCAAAAAAACAATATAGCTACGAATTCTCAATAAAAACAACATTAAAAAGTTTATAATAAATTGTGCAAATGGCTACCAGCTTGTTTAAATACCTGGGCTAGCTTGGTACTGTGACTTTGATGATAACTATCTAGCTTAGTTTTATGAGCTTTAAAAATTAAGATTCAAAGCCTATCTTAAAAAACAAAAAACAACAACAACAACCCAAATTTAAAGTGAAAATAGTATATTATTAGAATAATATATCTAAATAATGTAAAAGTTACACCAAACCAACAGCATGTACTATTTGCCACTGTAATTATTTTCTAACTCGAAAAAGTTTCTTTTTTTAACCAAAATAACTGTTTTAGTATTCATGGCTATAATAATATGCTTGTGTGTCAGTAACAATGACAACAACTGATGGTGTGTGTATTCATGATAAATGTATGAGCTAATCAGAGTTGGTACAGCATCGCCATTACCTGACGGTAATAATGTTTGACAAACGAGGTAAAAACAAAGGGAGCAAAATTAAAGGGCTTTCACAGGATTCGAACCAGCAACTATGGAGTGTAGAATGCACACACAAATCTTAAATACAACAGAGCCTAACAGCTTGGAGTATCTTGAAGTGCCTTATTACCCATTGTATCCTGTAAAATTGAACACTCGCTGAACTGAGTTGGGAAAATGTGTTCATCTACAGTAGCTAACCATAATAGGTAGCTATAAGAGAGGCAAAGAAGCAGGAGAATGCAATGGTCACTAAAAATAGAAGCAGAAGGGATAAAGCTGACTGATGTAATTACTCCAATGAAATGTGTGAAAGAAAATACACAGAAAGGACAGATACTGGGGAGCAGGAGGGGTAGACAGAGGAGGAGAAGGGAATCCATGAGTTGAAAAGGATGGCTGAGGAAAAAAAGAGAGCAGGAGAAAATCATGGATAAAACTAACTTAAGCTACTGTACTACTAGTTTACTTAAGTTAGTAGCTAGGTCAGGCGCCACTGTGTGGCGGGGTACTTGCTATGGTTATAAATATATTTAAAAAATGCTCACACTAAAATTGGTCTGAAACTTTTGATAAAAATGAAAAATGCTGAAATTAAATTAGTTAAACCTTTATATATATATATAATATCTAGCATAATATTGCATTGATGCTTATTTACCAGTGTGGTTCTTGGCAATGTCTTGAAAAAGCTTCCTCTTATTAAGCCATGACACTACTTCAGCTATTCTTCTCCAGCTGGGCTTCCCATGTTTCTGATAGTCATAATCCAGATGCAGCCACGAAGCGAGGGCATTTTGCAGACATTGCGAAGAATTACTTGGAGAGTCTCTTCTAATGGCTTCTGTGGCATCGTAGTCTAAACCCAACTGTAGAGCAAACTCCTGCCAGATTGGAGACAGTGGAAGTTTTAACTCCCTATAAATGGACCCCAAACTATGGATGTCTATAAACAAAAAAAAATTGGACAACTATAAGGATTGGATATTATCTGTTTTTACTCACAGGCAATTGAGTATTTAAAATATGCAGTAAGAGATTGTAGTTAGTGCTTAAAATTTTTATTTTTTGCTGAAATGACTGCATACTTCATTTTACAAGCTATAGACTGCAGTATAGAGTGTCTGCTAATACTAATAAATATTTTAATCAATATTAAACATGAACTAACTAGTGATGTGCTTGAGCACAAAGGGTGAGCGAGCCAGTGCACAAATGAAACAATTTAAAAGAATTTATCAGTCCATTTCTAAAAGTATAGCTAAGTATGTAGCCGTTATATTATACTTTAGCTAAGGGCTAAGTTCAATACATTCAAATTCTATCTATTAGTAAAATATAATGTCTTACGATATATAATTTTTACTTACCCAAGACTTTTGAATCAATTCTGTTTAACATAATCTTCTCATTCTGTGGCTCACGACAAACCTCTTGATGACCTACAAATTAATTGCCAAGTTATAATGAAGTATCATATACTCAGCTATTCCAAGTTTCATTATATCATTGTTTCTACAGTCCTGTTAAGTTTTAGATTTTTCATTAAATTAACACTGGAAAATGCATTTAATCTGGTTATTTTGAATTATTTATATGACTGAAGGCTACTGTGTAGAGTGTTGCTACTTTTTTTTAGAAATATTTTCACAGTAACAACTTTCTAATTGAAATACGATTACTATTTACTTACGATCCGGATACATGGGTTTCGCAGGATGTTTGGTCAACACTTCACATTTTTTAGAGAATTTTCCTGGAAAATGGTACAGAAACAAACAGTTATCCACAAAATGACACCATTTTGCTCTTGCACAAGACCCTTGACTGAGTAAGTGTACACAAACTAAGACTTGAATAAAAAGAAAAAATATTTAGTTAAATTACGATCAGAAAAAACATAACTGCAGCTAAACAAGACAATTTGGTTAGATGACAATTTCTAAACAATTTAGAAGTTTGATAAACTAAAATATCTCAAAATTTCAGTATGTAACAGCTGGGCTCATAATATCATCTTAATAAAGCAAAATAGATTGTATTTATATTATAGTTGTACTGAGAAAAAAAGAAGCTGCAAAGCAGAAATTTCGTACTTTCTTTATCATCCTTCTTTTACTCATTAGATGTATTCTTTCTCTTTCACAGGCTTTTAAAAAAATAATACAGGATTAAAATTATTTGGTCGCCACCGGGATTTGAACCCAGGACCACTTGCTTAACGTACAAGCACTCGCTCTACCACTGTATAAAAACAGAATTGGAGTGTTTGTTTGCCAGCTGGTTGTCGTAGCTCAGTGGTAGAGCGCTTGTGCATTAAGCAAGTGGCTGGGTTCGATTCTCGGTGGTGACCAAATATTTTTAATTCTGTATCGTTTAAAAAAAAGCCTGTGAAAGAGAGAGAATACATCTAAAAGCAGAAATTATTCTTTTCTTGAAATATTGAACCCAGTTGACTCACTGAAAACTATTGAATGGCTTATGATACTAACTGAGAAATGGTGCAAAGAAGGAGCCTCAATACTTTATAATTTAATACAAATTTTCTAGTTGGATCTATTTATACAACATTGTTAATCTGAACAAACTTTCACATTCTTACCTGATAATTCCACTTCATTAAAATCAGGATAACAAACACTTTCCTAAATATACCAGACAACAATTCAACAACCAAGTATCATAATATATAGATATGTGATTATTTGTTAAAATTACAAGAAGTATACTTACTTGGCAAGTGCGAATTTATATTAACTATGAAATCGTTTATTATTCTTTTCTGCTATTGTCAATGCATTTTTTGTTGAGCAGTTTTATTAAAAACACTGGTTGTGTATACCACTCAACTCTAATTGTTGTATTTCAGACGAACGAGCAATTGTGTTACATGGGTAACGCAATTGAAAATTGGGGATGTTCGTTTGCTTTTATATATGTTTGGACGTATGTATGTCATTTTGTACTTTGACCCTCACATAATTTTGCGTTAAATCGGTGTTCGACCCCTTTCCAAATTTCACTAAAACAGAATCCTCTGGCTATCGATCAATACCCGTATCGTTCTAGAAATTGAATTGTTTACCGCTTTGAATTCTTTTGCGGGTGCAGTTAGAACTCAAAAGCTTACGGGAGTTCCATATCTATTTGAGTTAGTGGCGGTGGTAAGTTAATAGCTATTTGTCATAAGCCCTACGAAACAGTATTTACTTAAAAATTCATTGTCCACTAGACAACCACAAAGGTAAGCATTGTGTAAGGTATGTTCAGTTAAGTGTGAAGTATTGTGCATTACAACTACTATTAGCTAATGAATATCACAATGAAAACGTTTAAATAAATTGTCTTGTTTTTTGTTGCTTTTTTCAATTCAAACAGTTATGGGGAGTAGTTACTATGGCATTGAATCCCCTTTACTGTATATACGTAATTCAAAAACTCAAATTTTATTTAGTAGCTCAAGTATTAGACGTCAAAATCAATTGTTTGTAGTTTTAGGCCCGCTCGTCATTTGTGCTCAAGCACATCACTAGTATAAATATTTTATGCTGGTAATTAAATTAATATACATTCTAGATATGTTATTGCTTTGACATAGTATGTAGATGTAAAACCACATCAATTATATATATGGGAATATAAGCTCAATATGGTGTACACATTTTTGACAAATAATTACGAATAATTTACCTCTCCAAACCACATTAGGTGATCTTCTGCCATTTCAACTCTCGTCTTGAATCCTTTGGAGTTGATACACAACATGATGCTGGGATCATAATCTCCTTTCTTCACCACACACAAGTGATCTTCCTCAGGATGAATCGGACAATCGAATGCTAATTGATATCGATGACTGACAGTCTTTAGATTGTAAGTGTTTAGGACAGTGTCTGTGTTCTCTGTGACGTTATCCAGAGTGTCTTCAAGGAGTATTCTGACTTCATTGCAAACTTGAGAGGCTTGTATCTTCCATCTTTTTGGTCTAGCCATGATAATTTGAAAGAAGTTGGATCTTGCTATAAAGAATACTTTGTTTCCATCTTTTCCATAAATGAATGGAATGAAGTTTTTTCTTACACTCTCTTCATCCAAGAGCTCAAAAGGATACATCTGACTCTAAAGTAGGGATATTTTAAAAACAACATTAATATTACATGATAAAAATGTTATCTCATGAATATCAAATACCTCTTTGGATGACTGGCCCACAAGGCTTGCTATCAAAGATGGAAATACTCCGATAGGCACAAATCCAGAAATGAAATACACTTTCAGTATGAAAACTTTGGCATCGTTTTTTATTCTCTCAATTTCAGCATCAAGTTCTTCTTCTGACAAATTTTGCAGTACACAGGGCATGAAGTATAGTTGCGCTGCATTTCTATCGACAAACTTCTCTTCTGTTAGCGATCTCCGAAGTGGAGCGATAACATGGACATGCCGTAACAAAGATTCCAATTTTTCAGGAGGGAAAACGTCTGCAGAAACTTTTTTGATGTCAGCAAATGATATCTGACCCACTTTTCTCAGTTTTTCACCAGCATTTGGACTTAGATCTACACCAGTTTCAAAAATAAGACGTGAAATGCTGTCAAACACAAGCTGTGTGTCTGTTATAACAAAATCTTCCAATTCTGGTACGTTTGGAAAATAATAAATAATTCCAGTGTAGTGATGAAAGAACCACAAAGCTACATCTGTTTCTTCTTTATTCATTCGAAGATGCTTACCACTTTGATAGCAGGTGTCCAAGTCCACATATTTTTTCTTGTTGTAGCGTAAAAGCAGACTAAAAGGAAGCCACCGAGCTGGAATTTCTGGTCGTGGAAACTTGTCCAAAGCTTTCTGTATAAACTTTTGTAGGCCTTCAATCTCCTCTTCTGTACCATCATAATTATCTATCGGGTAAATGAGTCTCTTCATGTCTTCTGGAAATTCATCTTTGGAATCATTTGATTCAAAACCATCGTCTGACACAAAGTGAACTAACTCTTTGTCGACAAAAATTGTATCCTTCAAATCTTTTTGCATTTTTTTGTCAAAATCAATCATTTTTTGAGATGAGACTTTGTCTTTGTGAGTACCGACAATGTAAGCAACTGACTTGGGAGAATTCTGTGTCAAATTCTTCAACATAGAATCATCCCTTGCTTGCATGGTGGAATAAGACTGCATGGAGAATATGCTAGACAAAGCTGATGTAAGATTTTGTCTCACAGTGCAGTTGGACATTCTGTCTGGTATCTTACAATTGTCTGCTCCTCGCAAAGAAACTTTGTATGTTTCATCCAGGTTGTCTCCGTATCGACAGAAGAGAAGATAAAGAGCTGGGCCAATAATGAGAGCTGGAAGCATGTCCATCAACTCAGGCTGACCTCCAGTATCCTTCATGTAGAGCAAGGTCATTTTATCAAGGTGACCAGCTAACTCTTCCCATGTACCTGTTACAAAGGATTCATAAAAAACTTGAAGTATTTCTGAACTAGAAGTAGAAGGACTAGCAGTATCTAGACTGGCAGGACTTTGTGAAACTGCTTCACTTGTTGTTATCTGTAACTCCATTTCTTCTTTAAGCTTGAGAAAGAGCTGATACAAGAAGTGAACTTCTTTTTTCTCGTTCAAATGCTTCCATCCTCTTTCTGACAGCAGAGCTGTTGATTTAGACAGATCAGTAATCAAGTAAGTTTCATTCTTGGCCATGAGTGTGCTGGGATTACTGCTGTATTTTAAATCTGAGGCTATATTTTTTACTACATTCTCCAAACGAAGTCTTGTCAGAGTTTTACCACGTTCAGGCGGTCCCAAAAATATTAACTTAGCAAATAATACTTTCAATACTTGCTTCTCACGTTGTATGATTTCTTGATAGGCTGTTCTGTACTTTTCATTGTTATTGCTGACATGATGAATCCTTTTTGTAGTTATTTCTACTAATTTAAATTGTCAAAAAACAAGTAACAAAGTAATGGTTTAATTACACATTTAATAATTAGTGTAACAAAAAAGAACAGTTAATATAACTAATAAAATTATTATTTTAATTCACAAATTGCTTTAAAACCACACTGTAAAATGATCGTTATAATAAATTATTTTTTTGTTATTTTGCAGATAATTTACTGGATATTATTTGACTACATTAATCATATTAACTCATTGTAGTTAATTTTATGTATGTTTGTAAACATAACATTATATTATATGCTTGTTTTTACTAATTTTATATGTCAAAAACCAGTAACAAAAATAATGGTTAAGTGATACATTTAATAATTAGTGTAATAAAAATGAATGGTTAATACAACAAATTAAATTTTTTTTAATTCAAAAATTGCTTTAATACTATTTACATTTTTGATTGATTGAAAGACTTGTGAGAGTGAAGAACTGGAAAAAGGGAAGTGTTGACAAGTTATGTATCACAAAAGTTGAATAAAGTTTAACCACATATGCTCCAAAGTGAGAGTCATAGTATTGTGTAATACATCTTTGTAACTTCACAGCAGATTGTGTAGTGCCACTTGAATCACTCTATAGGGCATATAAATCAGCAGTTTTGCTGAAGGTAGGATACAGATCTTCATTTCCAAGATACACATAAACAAATTATTTTAAAAACATTGGGGCTAACTTTATGTATTTAGGATGACAAACAGTCACATTTTGTCCAGCAATGTAGCTATGAAGCTCTGTAGTATAACCACTACACTTTCTACAAGAACACTAAACATTATGTTCTGTAATTAGCTATCACTGATATTGCATTCATCACTTATAAGAACACTAAACATTATGTTCTATAATTAGCTATCACTGATATTGCATTCATCACTTAATATATTCTCACACATCAAATTAACACCATTACTTTTGTGCCATGTCAGCACTCACTTAGCTTGTGCTGCTCAGACATATGCAAGCAACCTTCAGTGCAACTTCTTGCTATTCAGTGAACCTTAATTTCTGCAAACTACTTAAGCATAGATTTGAACCTCTGTGTTTGGGCTGTGGAAAAGCATTTAAACAGCTTGACACTGTTTAGTTGTTGCATTCTGGTGGCAGCCTATCTTGGTTGTTTCCCAGTTCCCCCACACGCTCTTGTGACTCATCATTACCCAAGCCTGAGTATTTGTGCTTGAGATTTCCCAAGGCTTCATTAAAAAAGAGCCTTTGCAGTTTATATGGTAGCAAATGCATGCAAACTTCGTTTGAACTTTCCATGAGACGATGATAACGTTTTATAATGCTCAATTTTGCTTCGTGTCGCATTGTCCAGGAGTACTCTAGTGGGCCATACAACACAATTTGCTTGGGATAGTGCACCATATAGTGCATCTTGGGTATAATTGATTTATTAGGATGTAATTGTCTGAACTTGGTATGATGTTCTTCAATTAGAATTTCTAAATATGATGTGGTATTTGATTTAATTTGCCATGATGCTGCTATGCTACAAATGTTTAATAATATTATAAAAAGATCCCATTCTTCACATCCTTTAGGGACTAAGTCACCTATCAGTAAAGGAAGGTATACCGCAAGTGACCACATTTTGGTAGCAGACTGTCGAATTTTCTGATCGGGGCTTTTTAACACCTTTTCATCTATCAATGATGGCTTATCAGAGACTTCTGAATAACTAAAATCAAATAAATTAATGCGAGAATTAAGAATAGCTACAGTACAATTTTTTTTCTGTTAGGTGTTGCGGTAACAATTTCATCTCGTATGGAATAACGCCTTCAAACAAATTATGCATGATATCATGTGGTATGTTACGTACAACTGAAAAATTGGGTATATCTTCAAGAATTGAACGCCTATTAATTCCCTATTCAGTTGACTTAGCTACCTGATTAGAGCCCACCATGTCATCGAGTTGAATTCGATGCAGTTGAGGGGTTCGCAAATCAAATTCACTCTCTTGGAAATGTTCCTGGATCATTTCAGTAGTTGCCATACATGATCTGCAAATGCGACGGGCAAATGACATGGATTCCTTAAATCCACCAATGGCATGGGCTCCAAGATTATTTGCCAACATGGCAAGTCAAGACAATGGCAGCGTACATTTAGTCCACTAGTATTCTTAAGTGTGCCTTTAAAAGATTTTACACTATTGCATTTTGTAATTAAAAGGTGATTTAAAATGGGACCTTAGATTGTAACTAAGGATTACACTTTGGCTTCAAGAAAACTAGAATATTATATTGGCTTACTCAGTGTGACTGCCAAGACAGCAGCATTTTAAATTCTTTTGTGGAAGTGGCTAAAAATTATTAATTCTTAAATGTAACCAAACAAGCTGCTACAACTAAGTTTATATTGTCTCACAGTGAAACCACCATAGTAACTGCTCCTTTTGTCTTGCAAATCAAAGCCACTTCATTCAGAATGGGTTTCATATTAACTTCTAGCTAATGAATTTGTGACTAAGATACTTATGCACTATTTTAGTTCCTAAATACATATCAGGTATATTGCTATAGAGCTCATGAACCAACAGAGAAGAACTGATCTGAATGCAATCTTCTTCTTAACTCAATGTTTTAACTTTGCCATATACAATTCTATGAAGCAGTCAGAAAAGTGTATATAATACAATTAATTCATATAATTGTACTATAGTATCACATATCTGCTAAACATAAATACAAAAAGTAAAGGATTTGTACTAGCTAAAGAAATTTTAATGAACAAATCAATATTATATATAGATTGTTGTGAACTAAAATATTAAAGAGCAGAATACTGATGGCCATGTACTATGGGAGAAAAAAAAAGGTTAAAGAATCCTGAATTACACCAGTAACATAGGAAAAGCCTCGTTGCTGGAAGGCGAGTGCTAGTACATTAGTACAAGCAATCTTGGAATGATCCAGGGAGGCCAGTTATAACTGATAGATGGAAAGGATGGTCAAAGTGCAAAAGATTATAATTGAATCTACTAATAATGTCCCAGTAGAGTAGACGGAGTTAGTTGTTCTTACGTTGCTTTTTTTTTGCAAAATATGAAAAAGCGAAATCTTAGATAATGTGAGCATAGTGTGTGTGACGAAGATTAGTCATCTGCAGTGGCAGAGGCAAGTAGTACAATCAATCTGGGATAGCAAGTTCAAAGCAATTTAGTGACATGAGTGTGGTACTTCACTGCATGATGCAAGAACAGAGATGACAAGATAAAGGAGAAAAAAAGATAATGCTAAGTGGGATCTGAAGAGAGAGGAGGTTGAATGAACGAAACATGAGATGACTACCAAGAAGTTTGAATGCCAAATGACTCTTGTTTTTCAGAATAAGGAGAGTCAAAGGGGGACTGAACAGGACTTAAGGAAGGCACACATTTTCGAAATAAGTGAAACTCAACAAGAGGCATTCAAACTCAATACTCGAAGTAAAATCTATCATCTATCAGCCTGGATAGCCAAGATCAACTTCTATACAACAGATTGTAAACCTTTCAGGGCTTGAACAAAATAGATACTGAAGTTTCCGAAGCTAAGTTGATACTAAGTTTTCAGAACTGTTGATGATGTTGGATATACAATAAAGCAATACATTTGCTCCACAACAATAGTAGAGCTTCCCTGAAGCTAAGACAATCTTGATGTCAAGGTTGGCCTTATTTTATAATCAACTACAGCAGTACTCTGTTATAAAGATGAAAATAGACACAAGGTACCCAGAAAGCAATCCATGAATCCACTGTGTATGTTGATTCACAGCTTGCTGATGTGCATACTGAATGTCATCAATTTTGATGGACAAAGGTAATAACTCTAGTCAAACAAGAAAAGAGGCAATGTGTTGAAGCTATCTGAAAAACATTACAAAAAGGCTTATGAAGCGATAGTGAAAAAAATATTAATAATGCAGCCAAGACATGGATACATGGCTAGCTATATATCAGCCACAGAATGAATCAGGGAGCAGTAACAGCAGTAGTTGAGTAGAAATCACAATCTAGCAGATCAAAGTGAGGCAGCAATGGTGGAGGATGCAAGTGCTATATCAGTGAAGTAAGGGGACACTATAATAGACTAAATGTATGAAACCTGAGACTACTAGTTGCCCACTGAAAAGAAATGGAGATGGACAGACTATTCCAGGTATGGAATTTACCTGGACATGTGAACAGAGAGCCAGTATAGTGCGCATTGGAGAGTGGAGCCAGCAAAATGGTAATTTCAGAAGATATGATTTTTATTATGCTCCCAATAACAGGTTTTAAATGACTAAGATAAAAATGCAAAGCTAAGTCAAGCTGCCCATGGGTGATTTCCAACGTGAAGTAGATGTTGCAGTTATGAGTTACTAAAGATACCACTTATAGAAAGAATATTGAATAAAGCAAAAAATTACTGACATTCATCAGACTGGACATCAACCCTTTTTTAAGGGTGCTACCACACTTTTTGAGCGCGACAGACCCATGGAATAGGCCATGGTTGCTAGGGCATGTTAAACTTACTTATGCTATTCCCCGAGTTATTTTATTTGTGCAGGCCAGCAAGTACTACTAGGAGAAAGCATACTGATAGCACACTTTCAAATCTATATACTTCTTTTCAGTAAAGCGTAACAAAAGGCTAAATGGAAGCCATCGAGCTGGAATATCATGTCGTGGAAACTCATCCAGAGCTTTCTTAATAAACTTTTGCAAGCCTTCAATTTCTTCTTTTGTACCATTATTATTGTCTATTGGGTAAATGAGTCGCTCCACACCTTGTGGCATTTCATCTTTTGGGTCTTTCGATTCAAACCCATTTTGTGAAACAAAACGAACTAGCTCTTGTTCACTGAAAATAGTATCTTTAATAACTTCTTGCATCTTTTTATCAAAATCTATCATTTCTTGAGATGAAACCTTATCTTTGTGAGTTCCAATAAAATAAGCAGATGTGTCTGGTCTATTCTTATATAAATCATCAAATAAAACATTAGTACAATCGCTCGCTCGTCTAGTAGAATAATGCTTCATGGAGTATATACTAGATAAAGCTGATGTAATATTTTGCCTGACTGTACAACTCGACATTTTTTCTGGTATTTGGCAGTTGGATACCCCTCGTAATGTAACCTTGTATGCTTCATCAAGGTTGTCTCCATATCGACAAAAAATAAAATAAAGAGCAGGACCAATAATAAGTGCTGGAAGCATGTCCATAAATTCAGGTTGACCTCCAGTATCTTTCATGTAAAGCAAACACAAATTCTCAAGCTTTCCTGTTAATTCTTCCCATTTACCTGATGCCGCAAATTTGTCAAATTTTTTTAGAATTTCAGTCATGTTTTTACCCGGAACTGAAGGTGTATCTGCAGACAGATGAGCAGCTTGTCTCATTTGAGTTTCCATATAACCAGAAGCATGCTCATCAGACTTTTGACTTGGCAAAGAAGTTTCATTTAACCGTTCTTGTTTTGGTTGTACTTCTTCTCTCAATTTAAAAAAAAGCTGAAACAACAACTGTACTTCTTCACTCGGTTCTTTAAGGGTCTTCCAATCTTCCTCCGATACCAAAGCAGCCATTTTTGATAGATCAGAAATGACGTACACATCACTTTTGGCTACATTTGTGCTAGGGTAATTTTGATATTTGTCATCTGATTTCATATTAATCCTCTTATTCTCCAAACGAAGTCGTGTCAAAGTTTTACCACGTTCAGGTGGTCCTAAAAAAATTAGTTTAGCAAACAACATCTTCAAAACTTGTTTCTCATTCTTCATGATTTCCTTAAAGGCATCCCTTGACTTTCTATGATAATCAGCTACATCTAATAATAAAATGAATAGATTATAATCGGTTTCTGGTAATACTTCATACTAGTGATATATACAATGTACTAAACACCAATCTTTAGTTTTATAAACAGAAAACTAGTTTATAATAGTTAATCAATTTTAGAGATATTAATGTTCTTGCTTCATAAGCATTTACGAATGATAGTGGTCTTATAATTGTGGCACAATCTGTTCTGTCATTAACACTGTGGTTTATTATTATTTCCTGTGTGTCTGCTTATATAATGTTATCACTTGTATTCATAGTCTTTGTCTCTGTTCTAATAGTCACTGTCATAGTTGTAGTTGAGATATTACTTATACTAATGTCGTAACTAGCTAGTAGCTAGTAAGTGAAGTTAAACACAAGCATTACAATAACCTAATGAGATTTTAGTAGATAAATATGCAAAATGGGTCATATGAATATTAAGTTTCATCCTCAACACTTATAAATGTAAACTAATTAGTTTTCTTATAGCGCAAGTCCTTTATCTGATCAAGTTTGCTAATTAAGCAAATTTTATACTAGATATACCTAAGTTATCAGAACCTTGCTGTGGAGCCAGGAAGACGGATGAGACGAGGTCATCAAGCAAGACAGGAAGCAAAGACTTAATTGCGCATGACAACTGACTGTTGTTTGTATGTGTTAGCAATGTTGTTTGTGCAATAATAGATAGCTAATTAGCGTAGCAGGATTTAGCAGGACTTGTAAAGGTCATTTATTAGGGTGTTGCGTGTGTGCGTTTGAGCGGGCAATTCTGTCCAATCGGATGCACACACATAACTAGCTAGGTAATTATATGGGCGGGGATCCCGGCAACTATATAGGCTGGGCCCTGCGAGTTGTGGAATAGTTCAGTGTTAGACCTCGTTTTCCTGTACGTTGTGCGTCTGAGTTAAAGTATTAGTTTTAAACGATTATTTACTTGACTTCTGGGGAAGGCTAACTAACTTGCTGGAGGGAGCTGCTGAACTCTGGTGTCAGCGGGAGCTACTGACTTCGGGAGTGTTATTAAACAGATTCTCACCGGGACAAGTCCTACAGTGGTGGCAGTGGTGGGATCTCTTTTAAAACGGCCACAAGTATCCATCATCGAAACTGAACTACCGTTCAGAGGACGCTTACAAATGCCCTACCTGGACTTCAACTACCGTACTGACTTCGCTTAACAATGAAGAACAGACGAACCGGCACGGCCTACGTTTAAACCCGTCGGACCGACCGACCCTACATCATACTCTAACATCAGACGCACGTCTATGCCCGGAGACTCTTACGAAACGTTTCCCGGACGCAGAGGAATTAACAGCCGCTGAATTACAAACGTCGAACGTATTGAGTACGTAACCGGTCAACCTGTGTGGCCGGTACGCAAACGCAAGCTAGCCAAACCGCGTGGCTAAGCTGAAGAGTGATCAACACATCTCCAAGAGATCAACAGCCTGTTTACAGAGAAGGACAACCCCCAATCAACTCCAGACCGTGTGGAATTTCACACTTACTCATCGAACCTTATTTGGGCATTATATGTGTCTGCGTGTTGTTGTGTGTATAATTACCTGTAAACCAATATTCCACTGTCTTATTATTTTTATATATTTTCCTTTTAGGACTCCATCGTCCTTGGAAAGCATCAGCTGTTAGTATGCCCCCCAAACGTCAACCCAAGAGACAACCGTCTGCCGAAGAGCACTCAGACGATGAAGAAGACTTCACCACCTTCGTTGCACCAAAAACAGGGAGCAGAGGTGGTGACCTACTCAGTTGTGCCAATCAGCTGACTTTAGGTGAGGGCGGGGACTCTGTCGTAGGTGGTAGGAAACATGGCTCTGGTAATACTAGCTATACCTATACTAACACTACTGGGGCAACTAACAATACTGAGAGAGAGTGTAGAGGATGATATGCCGAGGTTAGAAGATGGACCGAGAGTAAGACGGGGAAGTGTGACAGCTAGTCCGCCTGGTGAGAGAGTAGCACGTGGAGAGGTAACGCCCTTATCACCAGACGCAAGGGAAGGTGCTAGGAAAGAGGGAATGGTACCCGCTACTTACTTGGGCAGTGCTATGGATAATATGGCAACATTAATGAGAGAGATGAAAGAAATGCAAGCAGATAATAGAAGGTTGAGTGAAACACTTATAGTTCCTAGAGAGCCAGTAACCAGAACTGTTACAGCAGATGAGTTAGGTACTCTTAGTACTAGAGATTCAATTAAGGCACTTCCGAGCTACTCGGACGGGGGAGACCTAGCTACATTTATAAGAGGATTAGTGGCTGAACTAAAGGAACTTGGGGTAGAAGATAAACACTGGAGAAGTATTTCACTACTTAAATTACCACCTAAAATAAAGAACCAAGTAGTCGAGCATATAGAAGGGAGAAAGCCATACCCGGAATTAAAATGTGCCTTATTAATTAAGGTAGGGAAAAGTTTACGGGAGCTGGAGCATGAATTCTTTCCCCCTAGACGCAGGTGCACGAAGGATAGAGTACAAAGGGTACGGGAAATTACAACCATGGCTAACAGAGTCTTTATGTTGTGCCCAACTGAGGAAGCTCTTAAGTTGTTTGTAGTCAGAGGCATGCTCTACTCTGAGTTGCCACCTCATGAATGCGGCATTCTCAGTGGACAGGGTGCTGAGACCGTTGATGACCTGGTAGATGCGACCTGTTTGCTTAGAGAAAACAATCTAGCCCGTGGGCGGGACGACCTTAATAGGTCAACCCAACCTAACCCAAAATGTTACATTTGTAATCGATCTGGTCACAAAGCTTTCCATTTTCCTGATAAGAAGAAATCATACCAGAACCCTAATAACAATAACAGGAGTAGGGACAACAATAGTAGTAAACCTCAGGAATCTAAACCACGTAAGACTAATCTAGCCCAGGTAAACAAAGATTGCATTAAACTGCATGGAGAGGTGAATGGTATACCTTGTGATTTTATTCCGGATATGGGCGCAGAGGTCACAATTATTCTGGGAAACCTTGTCAGATGATTAACGAGTGGGAAATTATTCAGGGAGTTGCAGGGAAACCTGTCAGAGCGCAGTGTGCTACAGTTAACCTTAGTCTTGAGGGTAGGAGCTTTACCCAACGAGTAGTAGTTGCCAACCGGGATTTACTAACTGACTGTGTTTTGTTTGCCATTCCACTCACTCCAACTGATGCCAAACGTTTGTTGCTGGGTGCGGTCTCAGAGACAGAAACCTCTGGGGCTGAGAATTCAGGTGTTATCCCTGACACCCAGGGCGGAGACGCTACAGTGGTAACTCCTCCGTCACTTCCTGTGACTGACACCACAAGAGGTCGTAGTGGTCAACCACACTGCATGGTCGTCACGGGGAGTCAAGCTAAGTTAGAGCAAGAGAAAAGAAAGAGAGAGGAGAGAGAAGCCTTGGCCAAAGCTAATCTCTCCGATAATGAGTTAGACTTTTCTGATATTATTGGTGTGAATAGAGAGAAAGGGATAGAGGAAGTTAGTCCCATTCTTAGTGTTCCCAAGAAAAAAAGGAATTGTGTCCACTGCGGGGGGGCTGCAGTTAGTAGCCAGGATGCATCTGGTGAGGCCACTCCGTCTGTCGCGGGTGTGGCAAGTAAGACCACACCCCCGGACGGGGCTGGTGGTAGCACCCCTACTGCGGGCAAGGTGAAGTCTATTGTGCATGACACTCCTATAGTGGGCGGAGGTGTTAGTGACGACCTAGGAAAGGAAGCCAAGTCCGGTAATGAATCGAAGGGGATAGTTCCTGAGCACAGCCCCACAGGAAGTAAGGGGCAGGCATTGACTAAGCAGAAGACCTCATCCAAAGGGAAGGGTGGGGCACTCAAGGTTAAGCAGGGTAGTCGGGTGGCAAGTAAGACTCCACCCCCGTGGTTAGCAAAAGATGTATGTAATTACGTAAGGTCATGTGATGTATGCCTTAGGGCAAATAAGAGTGGCAATAAACCTGCAAAGTTACAAGAACGGCCAGTAGTAGACGAACCCTTCAAGTCTGTTGCGGTGGACATAGTAGACCCTTTACCTAAGGGAAAGGGAGGGGCCCAATACTTACTCACTTACGCCTGCATGGCAACAAGGTGTCCCGAAGCTATCCCATTGAGAAATGTAACTGCCCCTGAGATAGCGGAAGCATTTTGCAACATTATGTGTAAGACTGGTTTACCGGATATAATACTAACAGACAGAGGTACAGCGTTTACGGGGAAAGTTTTCCAGAGAGTTTGTGAGTTATTTGGTTGTGGACAAATTACCACTGCACCTTACCATCTTCAGGGTAACGGGGTTGTGGAAAGGCTTCATGGGACTCTGAAACCAATGCTAACTAAAGCTAGTCTGAAAGGTATAGACTGGGTTAGGTTTCTACCTATGGCTCTGTTCGCGTTGCGGCAGATGCCTCATAGAGACTCAGGTCTCAGTCCCTTTGATTTAGTTTACGGATTTGACGTGAGAGGTCCCTTAGACATTGTATATGCAGGATGGATGGATGATGCATGTGAGGGAATAGCAGTGTCTAAGTGGGTGGGAAAGTTACAAGATCGTATAAAGGAATTAACTGATTTGAGTGTGGTGCGACGTAAACGTGGGAAAGACAAAACTAGGGACAAACTTAATCAGAGTAGGGTAGAGAGAGTACTTAGTGAAGGAAGCCATGTACTAATGAAGGTCCCAGGGAGATGCGGCGCTTTCCAAAGCTCATGGGAAGGCCCATATACTGTAGAGAAAGCCCTAAGTAAGGTAAACTACAGGGTGACGGGACAAGGATTACCACCGACTGGTAGGGTTGTACACATCAACAATCTAAAAGTATATCATGAAAGGAAAGTGTACAGGGCTGTAGTGGCGGTTGAAGAGGAGATTGACCAGCAGGTATTGAAAGGGAAGAGTATATTGACAGAAGAACCATGCGTAGGATTTAGTCAAAGTCAATTAGATGAGGTGTTAAGTGAGTTTAAAGACACCTTTAGTGACACCCCTGGGTGTTGTAGTACCAACCAATGCCATATCACCTTAAACAGTGACACCCAACCAGTGAATTTACCGGTCAGAAGGATATTCTTTACCATGCGGGATGGGGTAAAAGCAGCATTAGACAAGATGGTGGGTGACGGGGTAATAGTGAAAGTTGACAACACTTCCTGGTGCAGCCCAATTGTGCCAGTGAAGAAACCCGACGGTACTGTGCGGGTGTGTGTTGACTACAGAGCTTTAAACGACAGAACGCCCCTAATGAGACACTACATGCCAACCCTAGACGAGTTACTAGACAAGGCGGGTGGGTGTGGTGAATTGTCAACATTGTCAATCTGACTGCAGGATTCCACCAACTAGAAGTAGCTGAAGAGGATTGGGACATTACCACTTTTGGCAGCCCGTGGGGTACATACAAGTTTAATCGCATGCCATTTGGATTAAAGAATGCGCCTGCTATTTTCCAGCAAGCAGTAGATGGAGTTTTAGCAAGTGCGAATGATGTGAGTGGGTGTTACATAGACGATGTCCTTATATATACTAAGACTTGGGATGAACACCTAGGGTACTAGCATGCCTAAGTAAAGCTGGTCTAACAGTAAAGCTAAAGAAGTGTAGTTTCGGGAAGAGCAGACTAAGGTATTTAGGTCACCTAAGTGTACCAAACGACGGGGTCACTGTCCTCGCTGAGTGGCCTTTACCATCTACCAAACGCCAACTCAAGAGATTCCTCAGAACAGTGGGATTCTATAGGAAGTTCGTGAAAGACTTCGCTGCAGCAGCAGCACTACTGACACCAATGACTACTAAGGGGGCTCCTGACACGCTGGTGTGGACCAAGGAGGGTGAGTCCACCTTTACCTGTTTGAAGTTGTCTTTGTGTCGTGGCGTAGTTTTGTGTGTGCCCAATGCAGGAGATGAGTATGTGCTGTACACCGACGCCAGTGCCAACGCTGTGGGAGGTTGTCTACACGTTAAGAGAGACGAGGAGGGAGAGTTGCCCATTGCCTTCTTCTCCAGAATACTGAGGGGTCCTGAAATCAGGTACTCCGTATCCGAGAAGGAGGCGTTGGCGGTTGTGGAGGCGGTGAATCACTTTGATGTCTACTATTTGGACGTCCGGTCACTGTTCAGACAGATCACAGACCCAATCTGGCCCTGACAGACGGGAAGTCGAGCTCGGCCCTCAACCCAAGGCTGAGAAGGTTCTCCTTAAAGCTCCAAGGACGAGTAAAGATTGAGTATCTGCCTGGTGAACAGCTTGAGAACGCTGACGGTTTCTCCAGGATGTGGGAGCAGGAATGACAAGGACCGGACCGGAAGAACGAGATCGACGCAGATCAGACCAGCAATGAGACGCAACCAGAATTGAAGAATGGAGGATCGGCAATGGCGCGGGTAGAAGCTGCTGACTCCGGGAATGGGAATGGCGTCGCCATTCTTAACCAAGGGAGTGTGGAGCCAGGCGGCCCCTCCCCTCTTGTTGCCGCCAAGAAGACGGATGAGACGAGGTCATCAAGCAAGACAGGAAGCAAAGACTTAATTGTGCATGACAACTGACTGTTGTTTGTATGTGTGTTAGCAATGTTGTTTGTGCAATAATAGATAGTTAATTAGCGTAGCAGGCTTTAGCAGGACTTGTAAAGGTCATTTGTTAGGGTGTTGCGTGTGTGCGTTTGAGCGGGCAATTCTGTCCAATCGGATGCACACACATAACTAGCTAGGTAATTATATGGGCGGGGATCCCGGCAACTATATAGGCTGGGCCCTGCGAGTTGTGGAATAGTTCAGTGTTAGACCTCGTTTTCCTGTACGTTGTGCGTCTGAGTTAAAGTATTAGTTTTAAACGATTATTTACTTGACTTCTGGGGAAGGCTAACTAACTTGCTGGAGGGAGCTGCTGAACTCTGGTGTCAGCGGGAGCTACTGACTTCGGGAGCGTTATTAAACTGTTTCTCACCGGGACAGGTCCTAAACTTGCTGAGCTGCATCTTTTCTCACAGCTACAAGAAAGTCTAGCAATTTTGGAAAGCTTCTACATGGACAATTTCCTTTCAGGACCTGCAACTGTCTAGGAAGCTGACAGTCTGCACAAACAGCTCTCTCGAAAGTATAAATAATTCCTCACAAATGGAATATGAAGAGTGAGCTGAGAGACATTATATCTACTGGGCTCATCAAAATGAAGGACTTGGTCCTAATTACTTCACATGTTCCCAAAAAGCCTTAGGCTTTAATTGGGATGAGCCAAAGACAACCATCTATCTTGACGCTAGTCTCCATCGCTACTGAAAAAGTTACTGAGAGGAACATTGTTTCAGATGCCACCAAAGCATTCGATGTCTTCGTCCTCTTTGCTGCAGCCATTCTCCCAGTTTATAGGATTTCCCTGATGTGGATGAACCAGTACTTGAGAACATCTTGCAATGGTGGATTAAGTGGACTGTGATTTCTGACTATTACTACCTTTGCAATATCGAGACAAATCTCATCCCATGAAAGCCCTATTGTTTTCAAGAGCCTACACAGGCTTTTCTAATGCTTTATTTACAGCAAATGGAACAGTAGTATAACCTATGTTCTAAACGAGAATAACACTATTTCAGTGACACTCATCAATGCATAATCCTGAGTATCACCAGTGAGGGCCATCAAAATTCCCAAAGCAGAAGTGATTACAGCTCACCTTTTAAGGGTGGCCGCACATAACGTCGCGCACCGCCTGTAGATCGCACATTAATGTATTCCCCACCAATACCCCACCATTTAATAATATGTGAGCAAGAATCATCGTGCAGTAGTAGTAGAAGTATAGTTTGCGAAGTTGTGGTGTCTTTAGTTTAGCTTTATGCTGTTTCTCACAGCCATATACAAGACTAGACTTACTCATGCCAAGTTATGAAAATGTAGTTCTTAAGAAGCAGAGCCTCCAGAAGCAAGCTCATGATAGTAGCGCTAAGAATCGAGAATGGTTTGCTGGACAGCACGTCATGGTGCGCAATTTGAGACCAGGTGCAGAATTATTATTGAGCGACTTGGACCATTGTCGTATTTAGTGGAAACCAAAGAACATCACCAGTTCTGGAAAAGACAGCCGAACAATTACGCGAGGTAGTCAATGCTTCAGAACCAGCGGACCCCCCAACGTCGGTGACATCTACTGAATTTAGGAGCCTCAAGAATGGATAGCTCAGGACTTGCCGTCTACTTCTTCCGAAACACCCCCGGAAGTTTCACAGTACGAGGTGGCCACTGACCGCAGAAGAGAACGAGCGCCGTCTGTACCTTCAACTACACGTTCACCTCAAGCCACAGGTGTTCAGCCGCGTCATTCGACTCTTCGGCAAGTTCCTCCAGATCTATACGGATCATGAAAAAAGCACTGACAAATTTCCAGGAACAAGTCCAATTAAGTGGGGAGGAGTGTAGTATTGTGAGATTATCACAATTAACTCTCATTTACTCTATGTCAATTTGTATGATCATACTTCCATAGATACTTCCTGTAATATTGTGGTTGTATCATAAGTCAGGTCATTATTGATTTGTGGTATAGTCGCAGTTGTCAAGTCTGTGCACAATAAGAATCTTTTAACAATCAACCAGTGAACAATGAGTAGCGGGCTAAAGAGAGTCTCTCCTAGAGAACCCCTAATTCTTTGTGATTGCTAAAGATATCACAATTCTAACAGCCAATAAACTAAAACTTAACCTGACGTTCTGACTTCTCGCTGGAGTCCTCTATTATTATAATTATTTCAGCCGAGAATGACTGAATAATTTTCTTCTTATTAAGACTAATTATAGACATTATGCATTCTGACTTTCAGTGATCATTGCCACATCTTTTGAAATGTTCAAATTCCTGACACCAGTGAAATACTGACTACTAACTATCTGAATAACTGAACTTTAGAATTAGCCGTGCACATCAAGCTCACGAAGTTTAGAAACTTTAAGTATTGAGAATGATACTAAACAAAACTGCACATTTACAAGAGCCACTAAACAAAACTGCACATTATTTATCATTATGTACATGACATAAACTGTGACAGGTATTGTATAATATTCCATTCCATCAAACTGCTGAGAAAGTCAGACACATAAAAGGGTGTTTAAAACCACTACATATGTAAAACCATATAATGATATTCATAACACATTCAGTCTAGTGGGTGAAACAGTGTACCCTTGTATGACACTATGTAAACCACCTTTTTCTCTATTTTTTCTTTCAGACTCTAGGAAACGAAGACGATCAGGTACAAATAAATCAATTACTCTTTATAACAGGTTACTCTATATCTATATTTTATTATTCTAGGAGATTTCAGCGAGGTGACACTATTGAAGCAATCTCGGTGTAAGTAATTCACACATTTTATAACTGCTACACTCTCTGAACTCCTTCTAAATTGCAGCTGGGTAATGTTACTACAGTAAAATTTCCGAACTGAGAACAATTAAGGACCAGGGTTTTCAGTTCACATATAACGGGTTTATACATTTTAAGAGGTGATCAATTAAGCAAAATATTTTTATTGGAGGGGGATAGGAGATTGTTCACAAAATAGAGGTAATTTTCTTGTTAGAGGGTTCACTATAAGAGGTACCACGGAATATGTAAGCCATTGGCTCTTGTATCTTTGAAGAATGATATTTTGAACATTAAAGTTTTAGAAGTGCTTTGAAGTAAACAATTTCCAGTTTCTTGACGTTTTTTCCCCACGAGACATCCTTGTAGGTTCTTTGTACAGGGAGATTAATGTCTCAATAAACCTCATCTCTTCTCTACCTGCCTTCAATGTGGACTCACTGAGTTTCTCCTTCTACCAAATCCCTATGTCCCTCTCAGTTTGAGACGGTTGACTTAGTCATCTTGGCATGGCTTCTCTAGATGGCTATGCTCACTTACCATCATCATTTGTCCTCATACTGATGCCAAATTATATTCTCATCTTGCATACTTTCCAGAACCTTCTACTATAGAGGATGTTTCTAGAGTGTTCGTGTGCATGCACTTTAAACACTGCTCAGAAAAAAATAGAGGCAAACCCCAGTCTCACTTCACCAATTAAAATAACCCCATCTCAGGGCACCACCAGTAGCTTATCAGATCTGACAGTGGGAATTATCTCTTTTCTAGGGAAAACCTACAGATTCAGCGGTGGTTGCATGGGAATTTCCCACATGTACAGCTAATAGCTGGTAGTTCTATAAAGTGTCCAACTTCTGAGTCATTTTTTTCTCCCATTTGTAGCAAGATTAGATCATAAATTCTAAAGTTACTAGGTTACTAGAGTCTGGGGAAGGTCCACACAAAAGCACACTGGGTGGGGGTGGGGTGTTGTCTTTAAGAACTACAGCACCTTTAATTTGATTTTACCGTTGGGATAATGAATGACTAAAAGTGTAAGGATCCTATAATTACGAGTAATAATACATCTCATTGAAGCTTTCCCATCATAAGGAGATGAATTATGTCATTCAGTACTAATCTTGACCACTGGAAAACAATCCAGGTATCAAAGATATAACCCAACAATTAAGTTCACAAAAGGTGTTTTACTTTCTCATATATGTGACGGTTTGGGGAAAATCGGCCAAAATGCGGCATTTAAAGTTTTCTATTTATTTCTACCATGCAGTAGGTTGCTTAGGGCTTTGGGATGCCGTCCTCCTAATTTGGAAGCTTTGCCCTATGCACTACAACACTTTAGTATTTTTGCTAAACTTATTATTGCTGATTTCGAGGAAAAAAATGCTGCGTAAAGGAATTGCTAAGGCCAGGGGGCATGCCTTGCCTCTCTGAGAAACTATGATGGCAAAACTTGCGTGAGTATGCGGATTATGTAGAATAGTAAGTGAATTAGTTAGCTACAGTGTTTTTCCTGCTGTCAGTATTTTTCCTGCTGTCAGTAAAATGCACGTCAATAGATTTCTTAGCAACAAAATTTTTTTACACGAGTCCAACCAGGTAGTGTTTTTAGCCTCATAGCATGAGTTCTAGAGCTCACCGGAGCTTACAACAGCGCCATAAGCTAGAGCTAACCAATGTTTATCCATTTCTGCCATAAAAAAATTTAAAAAATTTTTTTTTTGATAAAAATTGACCCATGGAAGATCAAGTGATGAAGAGTGTGTTTAGAAGTTACAGTTTTGTGCGTAAAGTCAGAGCAGATGAAAGGGAATTTAAAAAAGAGATACTTTGGTAGCTCTCCCTACAGGATACGGAAAGAGTGTTTGTTTCCAGAGTTTGTCACTTGTATATGACCAACTCCTACACGAGTGTGAACCAGCCATTATTGTTGTTGTTGTTCTGCATTATTGAAACACCACAGTCGCAACAAGATATTCCAACAAAATGTTTTCCTGCAACGAAATATTTGACTAGCGATTGATTTTAGCGTACGCGTTAATGATGATGCAATAAATCTGTGACGTCATTTGCACAAGGCGTTGATACTAGAGCTGCCAGACCCTTTCCTTCCTCCCCGCCCACCAATATAGGGAAGGCAAAGGGTCGGCGACGCCAGACTAATATTAGTAGTGGATAGACTCTACATTAATATCATCATACCACAAGTTAGTCACTAGTCAAACAAGGATGGAAGGAGAAAAGGGAATGTGGGAAAGGGTGAAGAATAAAGTTTTTGGGGGTTATCCAAGGGAAAGGACGATGATTCATTACCATATTGTTTTGTGATAAAATATGTCCATCCCCTGAGTGAAAAACCAAAACAAAAAACTTCCTTTGTTGCCAGGCCATTAATATTATTGAAGAGGTATGATCTTTGGGAGTGTGTGGTGTGAAAACATGTTCGATATTGGCCATGGGTTGCTAGGGTATGTTAACTTTACTTCCGCATTTATCAGAGCTATGGTATTCTGTAGTCTCACTGGCCAGACCCTTTACTCAATTTCTATGCTGGGAAAAGTCTGATACTTCCTCCAACAATTCATGCACCCTAGGACTTACTCACTGTTACAATAGCTGAACCTTAAGTTGGAATATTAGCTATCAAACTTCTTTGGGGAAGGAGTTAGTAGAATACAGTGGAAGAGGAGATGGTAAAAGGATCTCTGTCAACAAGTTAACATTAGCTAACTCACCTAACTTTCTCTCAATACTTTCTGCCAAGTCATTGAGGCCAAGGTCCTTCAGAATTTTGAGTAGCTTACAAAACGATTCTTTAGGGTTCGCTTTCACTTTCAATCCGATATTTTTGACAATATACCTGGCTCTTCCCACATCATCCTGATTTATCCTCGTATCGGTCACAGTATTGTATGGAGATTTCGTTATGAGTTCCTCAGCAAAAAACTTATCCGCATAAGCTCTAACATCTACAGCGATTGAGTTGACTAAACCTTCAGTACTAGTCGACACAGCTCCGTAGTAATCTGGAATGTCTGACATTTGTGCTTTTCTTGGAGTAGAAGTTTAGAAACGTACGTACAGCAAAATACCTCAAAAATGTCTCTCTCCTACATACAGTCTGTTGTTTATTCTGAGCGGAAGTGTGGGAGGAGCTAGGGATTAGTCTCCGTCTCCGCCGACCCTTTACCTTTCCTATATTGGTGTGGGCGGGTGATAAAGGGAAAAGGAAAAAGGTCGGCGATGCCTGGCTATGGTAGTCAGGCCAAGGTAGTCAGGCGTAGTCAGCCAGACCCTTTACCAAACCGTTACGCTGGGACGGGTCTGACCAAATTTGTTCTGCCTCATATATATTGCAGCGGTCAATTACCGTTAGCAAATTAGCCCTCCTCAAATTCCTGTGCGTGTCAGCCACCTTTTCCAACGCTAGGTTTAGCAATCATGACTAATGCAATAGAAATTCAGGTATAAAGGAGGTGGGGCACTCACCACTCCCACATTCCTCCAGAACAAATTTGGTACGGCCATGTTCCCAGACCTCCGCTGCTTTGCGCGCTCGTGGTCTGGCTACGCCAGACTAAGACTAAGGAAGGATCCGACCGTAGCAGCGGCAGCAGTGTAAAGGTTACTAAATTAGGAAAATGCCCCTGCTATAGTGCATGATTGATGTCTGTATTAAAATTGCCTGGAGAGGTGAAGTAGAAGGCTCCACAAACCCCTTTATTTTATGGTATAAAGAAGTGACTAGGATGTCCTGCCAAAAGACGTCTTCAGTAAACTCTCTAGACTGATGAATAACAATCTTAGCTATTCATCTGACAATATTTGTTTCAGCCACTTTCATCCATTTCACCATAGTCAAGCCACAATATTGAGAGCAAAGGGACACGGTACTACCAGTTGGCAGGAATACAACTCATCATATTACATCTGTCACCATTATTGTATTCATGCAATCATTTACAATGCCATCTAATTGTGTAATTGGTTTTTATTAACATTATGAGACAAAATTGCCATAATGTAGCTATTAGAAGTAAACTATACTTGCTCTGTTTTGTTTATGTTTTTTGTTTTTATATTATTTTGCTTAAAATGTATAGCTTACTGTTGTTAAAGGCAACCTCTTTCACAATAGCTATAGCTAGTCAGGAGAGAAAAAGAGCTGCAGTTTTTTTGCATGTAAACTTGATATGCTCTTTGTCCTCAGTTAATTAAATATATTCCTAAGATTTGATATAATTATATTTAATTGGACAATTATTCCATTGCGTATTTATGCATCATCAAACGTCATCATATTAATTGAGTTGTGGGTGGTTTTTGTTCTGTGCAATAAAAATTCTGTCAAGCGTGCATGCAAGGCGGGCGACAAAGACCAGGGCAGGAGCCTTTAGCAAATGGTCCTTCGAGCCGGATTGAGTAGAAACTAGCTGATAGAAAGCATACTGAACCTAGTCTAGCTGTTTTGACCTCGCCCTGAAGAGACCCACGAATCATGACCAGCACAGGTACCACGAACTAACTCACAAGGAAGAGGAGAGTTCGAGGAGGACATCGAGGTTCGGCCAAGAAAATGATGGGCCAGCTGGAGACGATGTTAGCGACTTCTTCGCCTGACCTTGCGTAGGTATCCCAATTAAAGTGCAGCCTCGCGGAAAAGGTCGACACGTTAAAATTGCTTGATGCGGAGATTTTGAATTATATTGATGAGGATTCAGCTATTGCCAAAGAGATTGAACAGTCATATGAATTCAAGGGTCATCAGAGAAGACGCTCTCTGACTGTGAGAGGGTCCCGGTGGCAATGGACACTTTGGATGGAGGAATGGTGCTGCATCTTCTTGCTGTCCCAGTCATCTGTGAACCTCTGGCAGCTCAGCCACTTGCCCTGTGTCTCGAGTCCTATGAGCATCTCTCGAATCTGGAATTAGCAGACTCCACAAGTGATAATTGTGCTATGGAAGTTGATCTTTTGGTGGGATCAGACTGCTATTGGGAGCTTGCCACTGGGAGAATATGTCGTAGGAATGATGGTCCCATTACTGTTGAGACTAAGTTGGGTTGGATCCTGTCAGGCCCTGTCCCAGCAGTTGAATCCTCATGTAGCCTCCTCACGGCACACACGTTGAAGGTGGACTCCCGGAGCCTGGATGATGCTTTGTGAGCTTTCTGGGAATTGGAATCTTTAGTTCACAAAGCATCATCCAGGCTCCGTTCTTCACGGGAGTTCTCATTCAAGGATGGCCGCTATGAGGTGGAACTATCATGGAGGAAGCCACGTCCCATCCTGCCCGACAACCATGAGCTCAGCCAGAAGCGTCTGCATAGTTTGCTGCGACGCCTTCGCCAGTCACCTGCCATTTTACTGGAGTATGATGCGGTCATTCGCAAGCAAGTGGAGCTGGGGATTGTTCAGCAAGTACCAGATTCTGATTTTGGTATAGTGGGCAGTGTTCACTACCTCCCGCACCATGCTGTGGTGAAGTAAGAGAAGGAAACCACCAAGGTTCGGGTGGTTTATGATGCCTCCGCAAGAGCTGGGGGTCCCTCCCTCAATGAATGCCTATTCACAGGGCCTAACTTCAACCAGAAGATCCTGGACATCCTCCTTCGTTCTTACCCAGTCGCACTCGTATCGGACATTGAGAAGGCCTTCCTGATGTTCTCCATATCAGAGGAGGATCGAGATGTATTGAGGTTCCTGAGGTTAGATGATGCCACCAAAGCTGACCCAGCAGTCCAGGTCTTCCACTTGACACAAGTGGTTTTTGGAGTGTCCTCCAGCCCTTTTCTTTTAAATGGCACTATTGATCACAATTTGAAGCTGTTCTCAAGCACAAAACCAGAGTTGCTGAGACTTCTTCTCCCATCAATCTACGTTGATGATGTTGTGGCTGGGGGCAGAGATGTTGATGCTGCCTTGCAAATGTACAGGGACTCCAAGGGAATTTTGCGGGAAGGTGGCTTCAATCTATGCAAATTTGTGACAAATGAATCACAACTTCAGAGAGCCATCAACAAACTAGAGGGAGTTCCGTGCTGTCCTGACACTGACTATGTTGATGAGACAACTTATGCGAAATCCACTCTTGGGGGAGTCCAGGAGATGAGCCCTATGGACCAGAAGGTTTTTGGCATGAAATGGGATGTCTCAACAGACTGCCTGGTCTTCAGTGTCCAGGAGATAGCTGCTCTCACAGACCTTGAGGAGCCAACAAAGAGGAAGATTGCGAGCACTGTGGGCAAATTCTGTGACCCATTGGGGTTCCTTTCACCCGTAGTTGTGAAATTCAAGATGTTCTTCAAGGAACTCTGTGAAGAGGGGTTTGAGTGGGACCAGAAACTTGTTGGTGATGCTCTTCGTAAGTGGCAGTCACTCATTGCAGGTCTGAAGGTGCTCCGATTTTCTCTATTCCCAGATTTTGTATGCAGAATGTTGACACAGCATGCAGTTGACAAGGTTTCTGTGATGCCTCTACAGGAGCATATGCTGCTGTTGTATATCTGGTGGCCCAGGCTGGTTCCGAGCCATGTGTGAGATTTGTTGCTTCCAAAACCAGGGTTACTCCTCGCCGAGAGCTGACTATACCACGCTTGGAGCTGCCCCAGCTAGCTGTTGGAGGCACTGTCCTGGAAGCAGCAACCTTGCTGATATTCCATCACGAGGCTTGACCCCAATTGAGCTCTCTGCCAAAAAGTTGTGGCATCGTGGACCTGACTGGCTGTGGCACGGTGAACCAGTGGACTGCCTAGCTGAGGAGAGGTGCAAGGATCGGGTTACTTGGTCTCTGCTTGCTGGAGATGCTGCTGTCGGTCTGAAGAATGTCATGGAGTGTGAGAAGCATGGCTCATTCAGTCGCCTCCTGGCAGTCACAGCCTATGTTGTGAAATTTGTGCGAGCACTCAAGCAAGCCATCAAGAATCACCATTACATTCCTGGCGGTAGTCCAAATCTCGACCCACCTGTGTTGGCTGAGGCAGAAACAATGTGGATCAAGGAATCTCAGCTTCAACTCATGAAAGATAGTCACTTCTCAACCTGGACCAAACAATTTGATCTTTACCGTGATAAGGATGGAGTATGGAGATGTGGCGGTCGTTTACAAAATGCCAACATACCTCAGTCAGCCAAACACCCAATCATTCTTCCTAGGGATCACCACCTGACTGCACTCATTGTGGACAGGGCTCATCGCAAGGTGTGCCACAACGGCACGAAGGAGACTCTGACTGAAGTTCGGTCGAGGTTCTGAATAATCAAGGGGAGGTTCTTGGTAAGAAGACTGATTCATCAGTGCAGAGTTTGCCGACGTTATGAAGATCAGCACTATCAGACTCCACCACCCCCACCTCTGCCGGAGTTTCATGTGAGTGAGCAACCACCCTTTACCTTTACAGGAGTGGACTTTGCTGGACCACTGTATGTTCAGTACCCTGGCAACACTGAAACCCGCAAAGTCTGGCTGTGCCTTTTCACCTGTTGTGTTACTCTGACATGACTACCACTGCCTTTCTCAGGTGTTTGAAGAGGTTCGTCGTCAGGAGGGGTGTCCCAAGTAGGATCATTTCTGATAATGGTCAGACTTTCAAATGTGCTGACAAGAAGATACAGGCCATGATGAAGCAGCCTGAGTCTCAGTGGTATCTGGTTGACAACAGGCTCCACTGGACATTCAATGTGGAGAAGGCTCCATGGTGGGGTGGATTTTTTGAGCGGCTGATCAAATCTACCAAGAGATGTCTGCGCAAGATTGTGGGCTAGGGGAAGTTGTACTATGATGAGCTCCGCTCTGTGTTAGTGGAAGTGGAAGCCGTGATCAACTCCAGACCCGCACCTCTCAGCAGAAGATTTGGACGAGCTTCTCACTCCCTCTCATTTCTTGTGTGGACAACTGATTTTGAGTCTACCAGATGACCTCTCTGAGCAGGATGTAAATGAAGAAGAGTTTACACTGACCCAACCTGACCTCAGCCGGCGTCTGAGATACCTTAATGCAATGCTCAACTAGTTCTGGAAGCGGTGGAAAGAAGAGTACCTCTTGGAGCTCAGAGATGCTCATCGCCGGCATGGTGGGAAGTACGACGCTGTCCCACCTGCAGTGGGGGATGTAGTGCTTGTGGAGGATGAAGACAAGCCTCAAAGTCTCTGGAAACTTGCTAGGGTCAGTCGCCTCATTGTTGGTAGGGATGGTCGTCCAAGAGGAGCAGTTCTTCATGTTCCCTCCTGTGAGAACAACAATAACACACTACAACGACCTCTGCAACGCATGTACCCAGTTGAGGTAGCTGAATTGCCAGGATCTAGTGGGGAGGATTCTGCCCCACACTCCCCGGAGATAGCTCAAGAGACTCCCGAGATGGAACCAGAGCCGGGAGGGGTGATTGGACCAAGCCAATCGAGGCCAAGACGAATAGCAGCAACTCGTGCCAGGGACAGGCTGGCAGTGTGTTCTGCGCTTGAGGACGATAACATTTGATTTGACTGTGCTATGGACACATCATTGAGTATCATACACCCACCCCATGTATGTGTGTGCATTGTCCCTGTCTGTTGACCATGTCTGGTCAACAGGGGGGAGGATGTTGGACAATTATTCCATTGCGTATTAATGCATCATCAAACGTCATCATATTAATTGAATTGTGGGTGTGGTTTTTGTTCTGTGCAATAAAAAATTCTGTCAAGCGTGCATGCAAGGCGGGCGACGAAGACCAGGGCAGGAGCCTTTAGCAAATTTATTCCCCTTTTTGCCTTTGGTCCTTTAGCACTTATTAATGTACCCGTGACGGCCATGTACAAGTTAAGATTTTTATGGCTGTATTTTAATTACTGGGCTTATGTGTTTATCCTTTCCATTCTATACAAATGGCCATAACTCAAAACAGGCTGGTCATTTTTGTCAAAACTAATTATTATTATTGTTTGACAGGTGTCAAGATTAGCCTATATAGAACATAGCCTAGTTTGCACCTGGTCACAAATATATAAATGTATTCATTGAGATTTGAACCAAACCATTGGTTGTACTGATGAAATTCATAATAGGCATGAATATGATGTTTAAAAAAAAACTACCGAAAAGCTAAGAAAAAACTTGCAGAATTGTTTTGTTACATTCAATAACTACAATAAGATAAGCTAATTACAGTCCTTTATAAAAAAAATATATAATGATCTAGCTATGTAAAATATTATACCTGACAAAGCAGAAACAGTATACAAGCGGTCCTGGGTTCGATTCCCAGTGGCAACCAAATATTTTTTAATTCTGTATTGTTATATATAACTAAGAAAGGACTAGGATCTTTGCTGGGAAGGGTCCATGGTTGAAGAGCTGTGGCTGTCTTTAGTGAAGAGATGAGAACATAAGCAAGCCAAGGTATTATGAACCAGTACTTGAATAAATTGTTCAATTCCATAACTTCTTTCCCAACTTTTTCATAACTTGTATACCAGTTTTTAAACTTCTGACTTGCCAAGTTCCAGCTCTTTACGATATCATCACTAACAGATATGTAGTTCATTCGTTTATAATGCTCAGTTTCTTAGAACCTTCTGACAGAATACCTTCATAAATTTCATGCAGACCACTTCTCAAAGAAGTATTGCAAGTAATTTAAGACAGAGTACCCATAGTAGATTTGAGGGTAGTTGAATGAACAATTACTAAAGTCTTTTGAGAATTCATGTTGTTGCCACACACCCACAGTAGGAATGGAGAATGCTAGAATAGTCTTGACAAGTATAATCAACAAGAACTTTTTGTTCAACCGCAAGTCCACAAATGTTAGCATAAATAAGGCTCTACTGCATTACCTTTAATTATCTTACCATTTTTCATAAGGCATTGTAACCCAGAAGCAGGTGTGTTAATTGCTAAGGAATTGTTGCTAACTTTATCACTTGTATGGTTCTAGTTGTTGGCTACAATTTTCCAATTTTAGTTAAAATTTTAACAAAAAATTTTCAGATTATAGTAGCTAAAAGCTGTAGTTATTGTCATTGTTATTGGATTTTTTTCCTAATTAATGTAGCTATGATATAGGATTGAAAACAATAGCTAGGTAATAGCTAAATTAATTCATTGCATTTAACTGATACAGCCACTTCATGTAGTTGTTTTTAATCGGAAGTATATCAAAACTTTATAAATACTTAATTATTTTTAATTTTTTAGAAGGAAATTAATCTAGTTTTATTCAATGAACCAGTATATACGGCAGGACATTTGGGTTTAGTTAAAATGGCTGAAAGTTTGGTAGTAAACCATGGAGTCAGACCAATTTTAGTTTTAGTAGAATGTATTTTTAAGTATTTTAGGAACAAGGGTTCCTGTGGACCTACGCAGGTGCTGGGGTTTTATAAGTCAGAGTTTTAAAAAAAAATTAATTTTAAACCATAAATTCTCGGCCTTTGGGGGGCCTTATAGTGGTGAACTAAAGGAGCAGGTGAGGTGACTGTGACTTTTATACTACATGGCACAGAACAGAGGAGACACAGAACAAAGAAGAGTTGCCAAAAGTCTATTTAACAGTTTGTACATGACATAGAACAAAGGAGGTATAAGAACAAAGGTTAAGTTATTAATTTCATCCTGGTTTGGATATATCTAATTTTTAAACTAGCCAATGGAACTACTCCTTTATTTTATAAAAATCATTTTTCTATTGATAAAAGCACATATTGACACATTATATAACTAACTGTAGGGTCATATTTGCCTGATCAAAACAAATTTGCTTCCGCCACCAATGTAAACAGTGGCACTATATAAACTAAACACTTTTTATATAGCAATTTAAAGGTAGAAGAATGATGAATACATAATGTATAATGTAGAAATATGTTTAAAGCAGGCTTGAGCAGGAAAAGGGTAGCACTTCTAATTTCTGTGATAGTTTTTTACTTCTATGCTATTTGTGTCGGCCATTTTCCTACATCACATCTCAAGCGATTCAGGATTTGACTTCACCCTCACGATAACAATGTTGTTGTTTTTCTTTGCTGTGTGGAAGCCTCAGTCATACTGGTTGAAATATCCAGATTTTTATTAAAAAAAATGAGAAATAAAACATGCTGTCTTTTTCGAGTGAATGACGACAACATCAAGCAGTTAACCTACATTGCATGAATGGAAAATTTTGTGACAAAATTTAAAGCAATACGCTTAACTATGATAGTAATTCTCATCATGAATTTGTGTACAGTGGCTGTCGTGATTCTGGAAGTCTATATGGGATTGAACAACCAAAAAGAAACAGAAAATATTCGCAAGTTAATTCATTGGCTGGACTTTCTTCTGGAAATTTTTAGGTACACGTACGAAGTGGGGATTCGCATGCTAATGATTACAGCTACTCTAGCAGTAAAGAACATATATGGGATATCAAAGATATGAGGGAGGAAGATGATCAAGGTAACAAGTGGATGACTTAGTAGTAGTTGGTAGTGCACAAATTGTAGTCATTTTAGGCGTTTGTATGAGTTGTAGCCTATATATACAAATTATTGCTGATTGGGTATTTTCTTTAAGTACGTGTATATGGGACGATAATTCACTATGTGAGACCAACTGTAATACTATTTTTCTAGCACTGTTACATATAGTAATACAGTTCATACATCTCTTAACTTAAATCATTAGTTTCTCACTTGTAGGTTCATGAGCCCAAGTGCAGTGTTTGGCACTATAAATTTAGCAGCACATTGAAGCCATAGTCACTTGCCATTTCAAAGTAGCTACATTAGCAGCACTTTGGGGGGACTCTTACAGTCCCTTGCATTTTGTTAAAAGGTGAGGAGTTAGGTCAAAGAATGCTTTCGTTAGCTTATTAATATATTAGTGTAAAATTCAGTTCTCTTTTAGAATATACTGCTATAATCAATCCTAAAATTATAGCTCAGCTATCTGGCTCACTGTTGTATGCTAAAGCATACTACTATAACAAATACATATTAATTAGCCCACTCCTTGAGTTGGTTATGATTATCTACAGATAATACGAATTTTAATAATGTCATGAATACAATATTGTAATACTGCTCATTCCATACTTTCTAAACATAAATGTACAAATTCTATTTAGGACTTGATCCAAGTGAAGTCTACTACTAAAGAGTTTGAAGATATATTATATCAGTCAAGAATGGTTTCAACTATTCTCTTCCTTCATATACCAATACAACAGAAAAATACCAATCATAACATTGTTACAGGAATGAATCTCAGATCTTCTGATAGAAACAATAGAGATCAGTCAAAAGAGCAAAAATGAGAAGAATAAATTTCATGAATACTTGTTAAAAGTTCGTGAATTTAGACTAACTAGAAGCAAGAATGGTTCAAATAATCAAAGTACTCATAATAGCCAAGACATGAGCAAAGATGGGATCCATTTTTCAGAAGCTGTGATGAGGAGCATTAGAATTTCTATTATAGAGCATGCAAAGAAAGTAATGATGACATCAATTATGGAACATATAACGGTAGGGGCAAATATAATAAAGACAGTTCAATAGGGAATTCTGTGAGGGTTTCCAAAGGCAAGAGTGCCAGGAAAAGTTTGAGGAAGTGAGAAGCTTATTCCTTATCATAAATTTATTAATGTATTTGGAAGTGTATAATGGCTTTAATACATTTCAAAAACTTGTAATATTAAAGGGGGAATTATACCAGATAATATGGGTGATTCCATTATTTAAAAAAATTAGCTGCTCTAGAAAACATAATCTCATTTTAGAACTTTAGTTTGCTTGTGTAGCATTAAAAACCACTTTGCAGAAAAAATACAATTAAATTTAAAAAAGTATGACAAACAATATTAACCAAAATATAATATACTTTCAATTACCATGGTTGCAAACAAGTGGGAGATGAGACGGCCAAACTATTCCAAGTTAACAACTTTCTATTGCTGTACAACATAAAAGGAGAGGGCTCAAGCTGCCCTGCTTCCTGGCCGCCTGTGTCTTTTCGCCACACCACTGTGAAATAGACAAGTACTTTGGGTTAAAGTCACAGGGAAGCGGTGCGGAGTTGGGGGATGTAGCTATATGTTGATATTTATAATTAAATGATGGTAGTTACAAAAACAGTTTGAAGAGGAAGAAGAAATGGCATGGAATATAGATAATCAAGCAATCAACACTACCATTACAATTTATGGTTTTTATTTCCATTTTTCTGAAAAGCTAGCTAACACACTAATTGTGGCTGCAAATAAAGATTAACAATTTCAAGCCACAATTTTTTTGTATACAACTTTCACATTACAGTGGCTGAGAGAAAGGGGGGTGGCAGGTGGCTTCAGTCCCCCCAAATATGACAGTGGAGGGGCTTAGCCCCCTCAAATTCTGCTCAAAATGCATGCACACAGGAGCACAGCCAATTAACACTTTGAGCTTTCAATTGTTTGACCAAACAATTGCCACTTCTTTGTGACATTGTCAAATAAGGAACACATTTTGTAGAGAAAGTCACTTCAGTAAATAATGTTTGTAAATTGATGAACAACAATGAATTTCATCAGCTGATTTGTTTGTACAAAACTATTCCTACTACTTCCTCCACTTCTGAGCATTCATTTTCTGCCCTCAAATGACTCTACACTTATTATTCAAGTTCTTCCATGACAGAAAACTGCTTGAACAATTGTTTAATGTTGTATATACACGAAGACTACAGATCAACTTGATATAAGTATAGTAGCCAAAGAATTTGTGGATAAATGTGACAGAAATAAATATTTAGGACATTTTAAACTTCTTGTATGCAATGCACCATATATTATTATAAAAATGCATTCTGCAATATTACAACAAAAAAAAAAAGACATTGAGCCTCCCCCCCCCCCCCCAATTTTGACTGTTTTACAGCCTCTGCATTAGATGGAGGGGGGGGGCTGATGCTTCCTAGCCCCCACCTATTTATCTGCAGCCATTTAATGTTAATTTATTCCATCAGCATTCAGTATCTAAGTGAAAGCTTACTTGCTGACACTCTACATTACAAATGTCACACAAATACTAGTGATGTGCTTGAGCACTGATGGTGAGCACGCCTTTGAACAAATGAAATACTTCAAAAGAATTTATCAGTCCATTTCTAAAAGCATAAGTATGTAGCCATTGTGACCATACTTTAGCTAACAAATACTAAACTACTTTCTTACTAATTTAGCTAATTTTGCTAAATAAGTTTTTTTTATGAACTCTGTCATACATAACATTTATTTGTTGCTGGCCCAATGTAGTTATTCCAAGAGAGTGTACATATGGATTTTCTATCAAAAGTTACTGAATACACATCTGTGTAGAAAGTTATATAACCTTGTGATATCTTCATTACATATTGTTGTGGAGGGTAGAGGGGTTAATTTTGTTTTTTGTTTTTTTGTTGTTGTTTTTTAAAATTATTTATTTATTGAATGAGGCCATAGTTTTATAAACTTATTAAAGTTTGCATTGATTATGGAATCATTAGGTTGTTGGAAATGTATCGTCCTGAAGTGGTAACTCATCTGAGTTATAGTTGCTACTTAGTTGTTCATACTATAAACACCAGCATTTGGTTGGGCTGTGAATGAGAACACCTGGCTGTGGCAAAAACTGTAGTATGGTGGTCTACTCCAACTAAGAGTCACCACTGTATGTTCAGTAATCCCTGCGAGATTATTCAGGAGTGTACTCTCATGCAAATAATTTGTGCTATCTTAAATAATAGTTAGGCGCTGTCTCGGAGGGATGTACACCTGAAGGCCCTAGGCTGTAGCGTTCTGAGTGCAGCATGGGGCATTACGGAAGGACACTAAATGATGTGAAGAATACGAATGATGATGCTTCAGACACCAGCAGTGATGACTCTGAATGACTTGCTTTTACATCATGGTTAGCATATCTAATATGATTGTTGATGTATTGTGAGGACCATATAACATTAGTGAATAACGTGTGTGCTGTATTAAGCAGTCCAGGGCAAAGTTGCCATCACCAGTAATGCAGCTGAGCATCTATTAAATTAAGCAGAAAAAGTTGATTTTTTAAAAAGGCTACGACTTCATAATTAAATGTAACCATGAAAACTGAAACCCTATACAAATACAATCATTACCAACTCATAAATAAATAGTGCCACAAATAGAATAATTGAATCTAGTGGGTATATGCTGGATACAAAGATGTCTCTAGGGCCAGTAGCACTACTTGAATGGTCTTTCCCAACCACCCACATATAGCACTATCTTGTGTCATGGTGACATACTGTGTGTCTATATTTCATGGAGTACACACTAATGATATTATGTAGATAAACACATAATATTAGCGCAGTTGAGCTTACTGAGCTCAATACGGTGGTTATCCCACAAATACACAATCAAACACTACATGACGCATTAAATAGAATGATTAAGGAATGGTCACTAGCTAAACTGCATTTTTATTCCTGCTACTGCTGCAAGTATGAACCTTGAAGTGTCCATAAATTAAGGTACACAGGACTTTAGTAAGGATGTTGCGTAATGCAGGTTTATTGGGGTCACCTAGTACATTTACTTTACCAGCAACTAATCCTACAATACATGTTTTTTTTTTCATAATACCTGCTAGTCTACTAATAATGATGTTTCTGCAAGTCAGTCAGAGTTATTACTGCTGGTATTTGAAGATTTACCATTGGCACCTAAGGTACCATCAGAATCACTACTGCTTGATCAGGATTGACTGAAGCTGCTTTAATAAAGTGAGGGGCACCATGTATCACAAGTTAATTTACTCTCATGAAAACCACTTATATTTCATAGAAAAATATAACTTTATTATTGACTAAGCTGAATACAAGTTTACCAACTGCCATTCAATTTAAATCTGCATAGTGTGTGCCCCCCTGTGTTTCCCAAACTCTGTAAGGAATCTGGCACAGCCTTGGCTCATAGCTGTTACAAATCTGGCACTGTTGTTAAACCACCATTACTGTCTCTGATGAACTGTAGTCCGATCTCTAACTGGCTGCTTTCTCCTGCCTCAGACTCATCAGACTTTGCTAGCTAACTAAAACAAGCCCACAGGCACAGGCTTACTATACAAACCAAAGGCCGCTGTTCCCCTATTTACATCATCACTAAGCCCTGCCCACAACAGGAAGTAATTCTTCTTTTAGTTATATCTCCAAGGTGAAGGGTTCTTAGATAGTAATGTTTTATTCTGGGTTATATTTGCACATAAAACTACCAGAAAAATAACAAAAAAGGAAGGAAATTTTTCATCGTGCTAGCCCTTTAATTAATTATCACAACAAAAGCCAATACATTACACAAAATAAATGAATGAAATATACAACTAGTTGGGCAGAGCCCGACCTCTGCTGAAGGGAGAGGTCGGGTAACAAGCGGGTTTGTTCCTGCTGAGTCAGCTATTCCCTTAGCATTTAACCACACTGCAATCTGATTGGACTGCAACGTTACCCGACCTCTCCCTTTAGCAGAGGTCGGGCTCCGCCCAACTAATATACAACCAAGATAACGCTTTAAATTAAACTTTAGCTAGCTAAGTAACGGACATTGCCGTACATCGACAATACACAACAACAAAACATTGAATACATCATGCATACCATGTAGCTAGTTCTTAGTTCACTGCTGACTTTAATCTTTATGCATGAGAGGATCAGTACAAGAAATGCATAAACACAGATCTTTCAATATACTGAATTGCATTTAACTGGAACTCTGGAAAATCAATATTTGTGATACTAACTAACTTCTGCCTTTGTTTAGTATAATGCACTTCAAAGACTATGCCAGGATCATGTCCTCAACTTGCTGGACAGTTTCAAACACATTCAATCATGGTGGAATGGGGTATTAATATTAATAAAAATAAACTACATATTTACAACAAAAAAAGTAGCTACAAATAATTTTACAAAATTAAATTTCAAAAGTTATATAAAAAATTAAGGAAAAAACAATGTAAAAAATATGAAGTTGTGTATATTACGAATGACTTGCGTTTACATCATGGTTAGCATATCAACTGTATAGTATAGCTTTAAAAATCTTTAGAATTTTGTTCCCATTCTGAATTGTGCATTGCTAAATAGGACATTTAAAATCATTAGAAAAACATAATAATGATACAAGTGTGAAATTAGCAGTTACGAACTAGATATAGTTACACTTTCATCACCATATCAGTAGTCCCAAAAACATTGTACATCAGTTCATTAACTTCTTAATCTAGATCAGAATTGCCCTCATCGTGATATGTCCCTGAAAATCAATCGTCTGTATTGCGACCGTTTTCTGGCATATCATCTCCACTTTCATCTCCACTCTCAAATACACTGTGCTTTTCTATTGTCATTTCAGCAATTGTTGATATTTTACCAGACGATGATGGTTGACAAGTGTTTGAGGTAAGTATATTAAGACAGCCTTGACATTTACATCCAGGACCACAATTACTATTGTTTTTCTTATACTTGCAGCGATGATTGAGGCATCTTTGCACCCACATCCCTTTTGTAGGAGTGCTACTCTGGTTCTGACATCACTGAGATGGTCTTCACTATCCCAGTCCATCACAAGAGTGTCAGCATCAGGCTGCTTCCATCCATTTCCCTCCAGTGGTGGATAGACTATGTGGTTTAAGTCAGCTTGCTTCTATATGTTCAAGACCCAGCAGATCTTTGCCAATGCTTTGCAAGAGCTCCCACAGAAGGAATCATATCTTCTTCATTATGTAATCCTGCTCCAAATTCTTTCTCTCATCATGTCAAACCAAGCATTGTGATGCTCCTGAGGCAATTGGTTGTCTTCTTTTAGTGAGTTATATAGAGCAATAGAGGTGGGATAGGCAGATAAAAATACAGCTCTGTGTTTTCTAAAGTACGCACATCCTACCAGTCTATAAAAAGAAAACCTTCCGCCTGAGTTGGAATTTGCAAGAGTTTCTGGATACTGCTCATTGTTTCCACAGATAAACTCAGAGTGCTCAAGGAGAATTGCCAAAAAAGATGCCTTACCCAATCCATTAAAGAAAAAAGAAGAAGTCACATCCAGTGCACACAAAGAGTGCTTGTATCACAGATGGTAAGGAAAGTGAAGGAATTGTTGCAAGGTCTGGGTCATTGTTAAAAGCATTGATTAAAGCCTGCATATCCAAAATTCTGTGTTCCACTGAGTTAAACTTAATAAGCCGTACTAGCACATCATTGTTAATGGCGGCTACAATGGGCAAACCTATATGGTATACACGAGTATCTGGGCTTAATACTAATTTCTTAGTACCAGCAGAATTCACTGTGTGTAGCCATATCCTTGTACAAATTCTTGAATAACGAGACTCCTTAAAGAAGTAGTACTGGTAGTTTTCTTAAATAACTTCAAAAATAGCATATTTCTATGAAATCTTAGGTAATATAAATAAAGTATAATAGATTTTATAAAGTTTAGGGAATAATTACTTGATAGCAATTAATACCTTCATTTAATGACATAATTCAAGGTGAATGGTTTACAATAATAATTGCTTAGTTTTAGTTTTTGTCATCACTCTACTGGTAGTTTTAGTTATTATCGAATTTACTGTCTTCTAAAATACGTTTTACTTCTTTCATGTTCTCTACAGCTTAGTTTTAGTTATTCTTACCAAAAGTAAAATACCCCAAAACTAAGGGGTTTTTGTTTTTGTTTTAGTTAACTAAAACAACACTATATTGGGGGCTCGAGAGTTACATGAATTCAATTTACAATAGCAATATGGGACCAGCTCTAAACATGGCATTGTTTCTAATGGCACAGGGTATTTGATCTTTTGTTGTTGTTGTTGTAATTCTTCAGGTATTACATCCTGCAATAAATTCCACTCACAATAGCAGGTTGGGACATGGCTTTACAAACTGATTGCTCGGGACTTCTTCATTTCTTATCAGTGCACATTATTTGAAATTTGAAAACAGTGGTCTACTGTGTACATTTTTTACTTTTTATTTTTATTATATCCACTTCACAGTTTTACTGATTATGTAAAGACTGAACGATTAATTTTTAATGCCAATTATAATATACTGGTACTTAAAATTTAACAGGAGTTTGTAATAGTCACAAGCTCATAATGTAAAAGCATTAGCTAATTGTGTAATAGTTACAAATTAAATGTGACATGTGAGTGTGTGTACAGTACATAAAGTACAGGATAGTAACAACAACAACAATAATAATAACAGCAACATAACAGTTCTTATTAGCTATTTATTTTCCTAATGGTGACACTTGACAACATATTAACAATATATCTAGGTATGTATGTATATATGTGAAATTACTGTAGCTACTATGAGTTTATTTGTTTAGTGAACTGTATGAATTTTGATGATAATTGTGTCTTATCAGAGCTGCTGTGATTGATGACAATTCGAATCAGTCACAAGTAACTACAGACAGACATAAACGTAATCATGAATTACTAGAGTGATTTGGTACTCATACATCTAATGCCAAAAAACAATATAGCTACCAATTCTCAATAAAAACAACATTAAAAAGTTTATAATAAATTGTGCAAATGGCTACCAGCTTGTTTAAATACCTGGGCTAGCTCGGTACTGTGACTTTGATGATAACTATCTAGCTTAGTTTTATGAGCTTTAAAAATTAAGATTCAAAGCCTATCTTAAAAAACAAAAAACAACAACAACCCAAATTTAAAGTGAAAATAGTATATTATTAGAATAATATATCTAAATAATGTAAAAGTTACACCAAACCAACAGCATGTACTATTTGCCACTGTAATTCTTTTCTATCTCTGAAAAAGTTTCTTTTTTTAACCAAAATAACTGTTTTAGTATTCATGGCTATAATAATATGCTTGTGTGTCAGTAACAATGACAACAACTGATGGTGTGTGTATTCATGATAAATGTATGAGCTAATCAGAGTTGGTACAGCATCGCCATTACCTGACGGTAATAATGTTTGACAAAGGAGGTAAAAAAAAAAGGGAACAAAATTAAAGGGCTTTCACAGGATTCGAATCAGCAACTATGGAGTGTAGAATGCACACACAAATCTTAAATACAACAGAGCCTAACATCTTGGAGTATCTTGAAGTGCCTTATTACACATTGTATCCTGTAAAATTGAACACTCGCTGAACTGAGTTGGGAAAAAGTGTTCATCTACAGTAGCTAAACATAATAGGAAGCTATAAGAGAGGCAAAGAAGCAGGAGAATGCAATGGTCACTAAAAATAGAAGCAGAAGGGATAAAGCTGACTGATGTAATTACTCCAATGAAATGTGTGAAAGAAAATACACAGAAAGGACAGATACTGGAGAGCAGGAGGGGTAGACAGAGGAGGAGAGGGGAATTCATGAGTTGAAAAGGATGGCTGAAGAAAAATAGAGAGAAGGAGAAAATCATGGATAAAACCAATTTAAGCTACTGTACTACTAATTTACTTAAGTTAGTAGCTAGGTCAGGTGCCACTGTGTGGCGGGGTACTTGCTATAGTTATAAATAAATAAATAAAATGCTCACACTAAAATTGGTCTGAAACTTTTGATAAAATTGAAAAATGCTGAAATTAAATTAGTTAAACCTTTATATATTATAATATCTAGCATAATATTTCATATGATGCTTATTTACCAGTGTGGTTCTTGGCAATGTCTTGAAAAAGGTTCCTCTTACCAAGCCATGACACTACTTCAGCTATTCTTCTCCAGCTGGGCTTTCCATTATTCTGATAGTCATAATCCAGATGCAGCCACGAAGCAAGGGCATTTTGCAGACATTGCGAAGAACTAGTTGGAGAGTCTCTTCTGATGGCTTCTGTGGCATCGTAGTCTAAACCCAACTGTAGAGCAAATTCCTGCCAGATTGGAGACAGTGGAAGTTTTAACTTCCTATAAATGGACCCCAAGCTATAGATCTCTATAAACAAAAAATTGAACAACTATAAGGATTGGACATTACCTGTTTATACTCACAGGCAATAGAATAATTGAAATATGCCAAAATAGATTGTATTTAGTTCTTAAAAATAATGTTTTGCTGAAATAACAGTATGCTTCATTTTACAAGCTACAGAATGCAGTGTAGAGCATCTGCTGATATTAATAAATATTAATTAGATCAATACAGTCAAATTCTGTCCATTAATAAAATAGTGTCTTACGATTTATAATTTTTACTTACCCAACACTTTAGAATCAATTCTGCTTAACATAATCTTCTCATTCTGTGGCTCACAATGAACCTCTTGATGACCTACAAATTAATTGTCAAGTTATAATGAAGTAATACTCAGCTTTTGCAAGCTTCATTATTTATCATTGTTTCTACAGTTCCTGTTAAGTTTTAGATTTTTCATATAATCAATACTGGCAAATGAAAAATGAACAAACAGTTATTTAAAAAATGAAATCATTTTGTTCTTGCACAAGACCCTTGACTGATTAATAGTGTACACAAACTAAGACAAAAAGAAAAAAATAATTAGTTAAATTACGATCAGAAAATATATAATTGCAACTAAACAAGACAATATGGTTAGATGACAATTTCTAAACAATTTAGAAGTTTGATAATCTACATTATCTAAAATTTCAGTATGTAACAGTTAGGCTCATAATATCATCTTACAGGCCCGTAGCAAGCACTTGGAAAGTGGTCAGGTGGGAAGCTAACCTTATTCATAGATATTAGCTATTGATTTTAATAATAAATTATTAGAATTTTGCAAATATATTTGAGCGATGATCTTAGCAAATAAAATCATTCATCAATAGCTTGAGGTCCAATGAATCAATCCTTCTTTGTGCACATGTAGAAGCATTAGGTAATTTAGACGTTCTTGAGTCATGGTTGTCCGTAAATAACTTTTAACCCGTCTTAATGCACTAAAAGATCTCTCTGATGATGCATTGGTAGCTGGCATTATCAAAATAAGCTGATCAACCTCTTTACTTGTGATAGCAGAGACAACTGACCAGGAGAAAGTGAGAGAAGGTAACTTTTGATATCAAATATGGTGAGGTTTAAATTTGGTGTTTGATTTCCAACTTCCTGGAAGTGCACTCCCAATGTTACAAGCTGTGTCTTCAATAGGGATTGATCAAAATCGTCCTCATAGAAATCACAAACAACTTTAAGATCAGGTTCAAAATCTTCCTGCTTACATGCTTTTCTCAGTAGAGTTTCTAAGGAACTATAAATTCTGTAGCCTGGTTGATTGAATCTGTCTTCAATACAATTGATAATATGATCAACACCTTCATAGTAATGCTTCCTGTATAACAACTTCGGATCATCAGCAAAATCACCACTAGAATCACCATCATCATACCTTCTTGGTCGTCTGCGATGCCTTGGTAACTGAGGCTCACAGATATCTAACTCACTGGCTGTATGGTTTACTTTTTCCCAAAATAGATCAAAGGACTGGTCATTGCGGATAGATTTCAGAGTTTCAACTGTCATTTGAGCAACTTGCTGGCCCTCTGCTGCTGATAGTGATGTGTGTTGGAGTGTACTACTAAGATTATCTGCATGCTTAAGGACCAATTCCCCAAGAACATTGCCAAACAGATAGTCAAACGTTTTCATTTGTGTAGAGACTCCACGGATCCTAGCTTTAGGTTCAGTGTCTTTCACCACTTCAACCGCTTCTTCCCAGGTATCTTGTATACTTCAAAATTAGTCAGAATGCTAGAGAGTGCTTCTGCTTTCACTGTCCACCGGGTAGGACATAAGACCCTGATACCTGGACAACAGCTACTAGATAAATTATCCTTAATCTTTCGAAAAATTCCTTCTCTCCTTGGTGAATACTTGATGAGCTTAGTGATCTCATGTGTGGTCTCCAGAGCATCTTTCATCAATTTAGATTGTTTAATTGTGTCACATGCAGCAAGGTTAAGGGCATACCCATAGTAATGAGTATAGATTGCTTTTTGTTGTAGATCAGTTATTCTTTTAGCTACTCCACTTCTTCTCCCACTCATGGCACTGGCCCCATCATAACACTGGCCACGAAGTTTGTCAATACTTACATTTATTAGCCTCATAAATAGGTCCTGGATTACAGATGTCAAAGTAGCAGCATCAATTGAATCAACAGTATATAAACCAAGGAACTCTTCATGCACCAGCAAATCATCTGTAACCCAACGCAAGAATAACATGACCTGTTCTCTGTTTGAGGAATCTGTTGCCATAATAGTTAGAAATGGAGAATATTGAAGCTTTAAATTAATTTCACATAAAATTTGGAGACCCATCAATTTCAATATTTCATTCTGAATGTCTGGGCTAGTATATACATTTTGTTTTCGCTGTAACCACTCTGCAAGGTTTAGATCAGTCTCAGCTTTTATTCTTAGAAGTTGATGCAGATTGCCATCTAATTCGTCTTTATCTCCTCTTAAAGGTAGACCTTGCCTACCTAGGAACTTAATAGAGGTCATAATCTGATGCAAAGCCTGTCGATTCTTTTCTTTTTGCCTTGCAAATTGTTGGGAGAGCTGCATACCAACATCTTGCATAGTTGAAGGGATAGTAACTACAACATCAACTGCTTCACAGTGACAAGCACTTCTCTCATGTTTTTTAAAACTAATTGTACCATCCTTCCAGTTGGAAAATCCACGTGTCACCTATGAATGACAATCAAGTCAGTATGTAGGCTAGCTATAAATATACAGTAACTGGACATAGCCGAGTCCTAAAAGCTAGTGGTTTATGACTTACAAAGGCTGACTGTTTGTCCTCATTCTCTTCAGCTTGAATCCCACTAGGCAAGTATGGCAGAATACAACATCCTTGGATTCGATGTAGTGCAGGAATGGCCACTTAGCAAACCAAGATGCCTTAAAACTACACTGGACTACTATTTTTTTTCCAAAACTACGTTTAGGATACCTATAAGTTGTAGGCTGGTGAGGTTTTGCAGGAATATCCACAGACTAAGTGTCACTGGAGGCAGAACTTGAAGCCATGATGCATCGAAAATGAGCTAGCTGCTGTTTGCCATGTGGCCACGCCTACATTACTGATGACTTCGGAACTTTTTTAATGATGACCTCTGAACTTTGCTGGGAAAGAAGGTTGAAAAGTGGTCCGGTGAAAACCGGACCAACCGGACCGCTTCCTACGGCCATGTCTTAATAAAGCAAAATAGATAGTATTTATATTATTATAGTTGTACTAGAGAAATAAAGTAGTTCTTTCTCAGCCTTCTTTTACTCATTAGATGTATTCTCTCTCTTTCACAGGCTTTAAAAAATAATAATATAGGATTAAAAATAGTTGGTCACCAACAGAAATTGAACCCTGGACCACTTGCTTAACGTACAAGCGCTCGCTCTACCACTGTATAAATACAGAATTGGATTGTTTGTTTGCTGGCTGGTTGCCGTAGCTCAGTGGTAGAGCGTTTGTGCGTTAAGCAAGTGGTCCTGGGTTTGATTCTCGGTGGCAACAAAATATTTTTAATTCTGTATGGTTAAAAAAAAGCCAGTGAAAAGAGAGACAATACATCTAAAAGCTGAAATTTTTCTTTTCTTATAATATTAAACCCAGTTGATTCACTGAATAACATTGAATGGCTTATGATACTTACTGAGAAATGGTACAAAGAAGGAGCCTCAATTCTTTAGAATTTAATCACAAATATTCTAGTTGGGATCTATTTATACAACATTGTTGATCTGAACCTACTTCCACATTCTTACCTGATAATTCCACTTCATTGAAATCAGGATAACAAACACTTTCCTAAATATAGGGTGAATATTTGATAAAATTACAAGAAGTATATTTACTCGGCAAGTGCGTATTTATACTAACTATGAAATCGTTTGTTATTCTTTTTTGATATAGATATAATTAATGTGGTTTTAAAACTACATACTATTTCAAAGCAATAGCATATTTAAAATGTATATTAATTTAATTACCAGCTTAAAATATTTATATGATTGAAATACAATAATTAAAGTTAAGCTATATACAACCAGTGTATTTAACTAAACAATTATGAATATTTTACCTCTCCACAGTTTTGACACACAATTATGAATATTTTACCTCTCCAAACCACACTAGTTGTTCTTCTGCCATTTCAATTCTTGTCTTGAGTCCTTTGGAGTTGATACACCACATGATGCTGGGATCATAATCTCCTTTCTTCACCACACACAAGTGATCTTCCTCAGGATGAATCGGACAATCAAATGCTAATTGATATCGACGACTGACAGTCTTTAGATTGTAAGTGTTTAGAACAGTGTCTGTGTTCTCTGTGACATTATCCAGAGTGTCTTCAACTAGTATTCTGACTTCATTGCAAACTTGAGAGGCTTGTATCCTCCATTTTTTTGGTCTAGCCAGGATAATTTGAAAGAAGTTGGGTCTTGCTATAAAGAATACTTTGTTCCCATCTTTTCCATAAATGAATGGAATGAAGTTTTTTCTTACATTCTCTTCATCCAAGAGCTCAAAAGGATACATCTGACTCTATAAAGTAGGAATGTTTTAAAAACAATATTAATAATACATAATAAAAATGTTATCACATGAATATAAATTACCTCTTTGGATGCCTGGCTTACAATGCTTGCTATCAAAGATGGAAATACTCCGATAGGCACAAATCCAGCAATGAAATACACTTTCAGTATGAAAACTTTGGCATCGTTTTTTATTCTCTCAATTTCAGCATCAAGTTCTTCTTCTGACAAATTTTGCAGTAAACAGGGCATGAAGTATAGTTGCGCTGCATCTCTATCAACAAACTTCTCTTCTGTTAGCGATTTCTGAAGTGGAGCGATAACGTGGACATGCCGTAACTAAGATTCCAATTTTTCAGGAGGGAAAACGTCTGCAGAAACTTTTTTGATGTCAGCAAATGATATCTGACCTACTTTTCTCAGTTTTTCACCAGCATTCGGACTTAAATCTACACCGGTTTCAAAAATAAGACGTGAAATGCCGTCAAATACAAGCTGTGTGTCTGTTATAACAAAATCTTTCAATTCTGGTACATTTGGAAAATAATAAATAATTCCAGTGTAGTGATGAAAGAACCACAAAGCTACATCTGTTTTTTCTTTATTCATTCGAAGATGCTTTCCACTTTGATAGCAGGTGTCCAAGTCAACATATTTTTTCTTGTTGTAGCGTAAAAACAGACTAAAAGGAAGCCACCGAGCTGGAATTTCTGGTCGTGGAAACTTATCCAAAGCTTTCTGTATAAACTTTTGTAAGCCTTCAATCTCCTCTTCTGTACCATTATAATTATCTATCGGGTAAATGAGTCTCTTCATGTCTTCTGGAAATTCATCTTTAGAATCATTTGATTCAAAACCATCGTCTGACACAAAGTGAACTAACTCTTTGTCGACAAAAATTGTTTCCTTCAAATCTTGTTGCATTTTTTTGTCAAAATCGATCATTACTTGAGGTGAGACTTTGTCTTTGTGAGTACCGACAATGTAAGCGACTGACTTGGGAGAATTCTGTGTCAAATTCTTCAACAAAGAATCATCACTTGTTTGCACGGTGGAATAAGACTGCATGGAGAATATGCTAGACAAAGCTGATGTAAGATTTTGTCTCACAGTGCAGTGTGACATTCTGTCTGGTATTTTACAATTGTCTGCTCCTCGTAAAGATACTTTATATGTCTTATCCAGGTTGTCTCCATATCGACAGAAGAGAAGATAAAGAGCTGGACCAATAATGAGAGCTGGAAGCATGTCCATCAACTCAGGCTGACCTCCAGTATCCTTCATGTAGAGCAAGGTCATTTTATCAAGGTGACCAGCTAACTCTTCCCATGTATCTGTTGCAAAGGATTCATCAAAAACTTGAAGTATTTCTGAACTTGAAGTAGAAATAGAAGGACTAGCAGTATTTGGGAATGAAATACGTTTATAGTCACAACTATTCCTGTCTAGATTGGAAGGACTTTGGGAAACTGCTTCACTTGTTGTTTTTTGTAACTCCATTTCTTCTTTAAGCTTAAGAAATAGTTGATACAATAAGTGAACTTCTTCTCTTTTTTCTTTCAAATGTTTCCATCCTCTTTCTGACAGCAGAGCTGTTGATTTAGACAGGTCAGTAATCAAGTAAGTTTCATTCTTGGCCATGAGTGTGCTGGGATTACTGTTGTATTTTAGATCTGAAGCTATATTTTTTACTACATAACCTCATACTGAGAACCATCAACTGCTTGGCTTCGCAAACCCTCATTCAATTGATGTAGAGTTGGCCTCCAATGAAAAGAAACAAATGCTTGCAGGATATTGTATAAATAAATCAGTACCACATGTTCGAGTGTCCTATATTACAACAAGTGGTATTCACAATGATTTACCGATATTCTCCCATTTATTTTCCAGGTGATGCAATTTTCTTAATAATAATGAAATGTGTTCATCATTGAGAATTATAGCCGTATCATTATTGTCATTTAAGAAACTGCCACATGATAAAATCTTAAGTATTTCTTGTTGTTGGCAGGGCTTTGTGATGATGTAGATATGGGAACAGCTGTGCTTGGTATATTTAATAAGCCTACCATGGCTGTGAGCTTTTTTAGTTAGCCAGCAATGACTGACGAGTCTGAGGCAAAAGAAAGTAGCCAATATAGATTAGACTACAGCTCATCAGAGACAGTAATGGTCGTATAACAAAAGCGCCAGATTTCTTAAAGCTATATTGTGATGGAAGTGGGGGGCAGGGAGGAGGAGGCATAATTTATAGCTTGAGGACAACTGCGGGACACACACTATGCAGATTTAAGTATTGAATTGCATTGATAAATTGTAATCAGCAAAATTAATATTTAATACGAAGTTATAGTTTTTTCATAACATTTAAATGGTTTTTATGAGAGTAAATTAACTTGTGATACATGGTGCACCACCCACTTTGATGCAGCTTCCATTATGCCTGACCAAGCAGTAATGATTCTGATGGCATTTCAGATGCCAATGGTAATGTTTCAAATACCAGCTATAATAATACCATGATAACTCGTACTGACTCTGATACATCATAGTTAGTAGAGTGGACATTTTACACAATCCAGTGAGAAGAAATTTGTTGAATTGCAATAATATTGAGAAGAATGCATGTGTTGAAATTATTTTTCATCACCTATGCTCTGAAGTATTATCAGACACTATTGCTTGGCTCATAGCTGTGAGGAATCTGGCTCTGTTTTATACTACCATTGCTGTCTCTGATAATAATTGCTTCTTTGTGTTCCAGCAAAGGATATCTGATTTTTTATTGCAGAGACTTAAAAAAGCACCAAAGTCATTACACATGTACTTTTGTATCTAATGAACATTCTTTGAAACTAGTAGTGATAGCAGCACTAGCAGGCAGAAAATGCAAAATAAAAAAGTGTTATACATGATTATGAACTTAACTACAATAGCATGTAAGCTATATATACCAGTGTATATTACCATGTTTATTTGTTTTAAAATGACAGGACAACCTAGACTATTCTTCGAAGTTAATATGAAAGAGTGCTAGATAACTCACGTGAAGTTGTCATTGTTTCTATCATTTTTTAGTTTTTTATCAATTGCATTAATTACACAAAAAATGATTTGTTTTCCACTCTGGAAGACAAATACCAGTGCACTTCTAACATAGCTTCTTTTATAGTGGAATCTAGCAATTGACAATGGAGTTAGGCAATCCAATTCAAACATGTGAGATGTCTCAAATAGTCACCTAGGCAACTGAAGAGAGGGTAAAATCTGCAGAATGGTATAGTACATTCTTGAAACCACTCAATGTGATGGCACTCACTTAGGACTGAACACTGCTGACTGTACAAGAATTCTAAAGCATTAGTAGATCAGTTTTTGACCGAGATATTGTCCCAATAATAAGTTGTGTTAATAGTGCATTTGAGTAGTTCAAATGTGAAGCTTGGTAAAAGCTTTACTTTAAAATAGTGACTCCCATTTTTTTTGTTTAGACTCAGGCATGCCTCTCAGTATATTAATTAAAGATCAGGCATAGAATTAGAAAGTGATGGGACATTAATTTTCTTCTTCTGGTAAAGGTGAGCCATATGCTTACCGTACAACTATAGTATCAAAGAACGCCCTTTTTATGACTCAGTGAATGACGTCATTTTCAAGTTCCCATGGAACCGTTCCTTCCTCAGTATGTAGCAGTTCAGGGATGGTAAACACACACACACACTCCTTCCTAGATCAGTTTTTCTTTGATGTTATGTCTAATGAATTGCAATTGCATTTTGTAGTTCTGTATACAACTTTGGATTGACGTTTGTACTCGTACATAAATAAGACTTACTTAATAAAGCATCCACTAATCTTATTGCACATAGCAAACAAGTAGTCTCCCCATCCTCCCTCCCTCCCTCACCCAAACGTGTAAAGGGTGGTATGTACTGCACCTGTGATAAACAGGAGTCCCCTCTTATTTTCCAGCTCACCCTGTAGTAAAGCAATACATCTGTATTTGGTATATGATTGAACGTTTTAACCTACATGTACGTATTGTTAAATTGTGGTGGTGAAGCATGTGATACCAGTCTCACAAGGAGTATATGTATGTACTGCTGTAGTAATGATATACTGTAATTTAAATTTTTGTAGCGTACTATCAATCTTATGATGTTTTTTTGGACAAAGCCTCGCTAGAATTAATACTAATGGTTGTTTATATTTCTAATGGATTCATTTCACAGGTAATGAAGCTGGTACTGATGACTGTAGCAATGCTGTCCCCCCAGAGACTCCGGAATCTGGTCGCGTTCCTCCATCGTATGGACGCTCCTTACCAACTGTTAGTGTAGAAAAAATTTGGCTGTGAAATTTGCGTGTGTAGCAAACCAAAAAAACAGCAACAACAACAACCTTAGTAGCTACACAAATTAATAGCCAAAGGGTTATAATTTTATTAACAGATTTGAGAGAATGTGTACTTTTTCGTCCATTTTTTTGTCATCACTATCGCATGCAATATATAACACAAATTTCAGCAATTATTTGGACTTGAGATACTAGTAAACAACACTTAAGCGTTACAGACAATTGATTCAGTGTGCTGAATTCAGCCTTATACATAAGCACTTATTGTTGGAGTTTGTAAAGGATTGTCAAATTGTTTCGTACCTGTGCAGATGGACCTTGGCGATGTTATATCCAAGCTAAAGTCTGAGATTGATGCTAAGTAAGAACAAGAAATCCGTTCTTCTGAACTATCACAGAGAACTCAAGAGAAAATGGCTCGTGAACATAAGCTAGCAGACAAAGAAGCGCCGTACTAATTATGTAAAGACTTAATGATTAATTTTTAATGCCAATTATATACTGTATATAAAAAATAACAAGAGTTTGTAATAGTATTTCACGAGCTCATAATGTAAAAGCATTAATTGTGTAGTAATTAGCAAATCAAATGTGGCATGTGAAGTGTGCGTGTACAGTACATAAAGTACAGGATAATAATAATATAATAACAACAATAATAATAACAGCAACAGCAATATATATACCAGTTCTTATTTGCTATTTATTTTCCTAATGGTGACACTAATAAAATTGACAATATACAAATTAACGATATAGGTATGTATGTATATAAATGGTAGCAAATTATAATAATACTGAACTATGAGTGCATGTTTAGTAAACTGTATGAATTGTGATGACAATATTGTGTCTTTTATCACAGCTGCTTTGAGTGATGGCAATTTGAATCAGTCACAAGTAGCTACAAACATAACATAATCATGAATTACTAGAGTGATTTTGTACTCGTATATCCTTTAAAAAACAAAAATTACCAATTCTCAGTAAAACAACATTGAAAGTCTATAATGAATTGAGAAAATTTGCAAATAGCTACCTGTCGGTAGCTGTGACATTGATGTCAAACAAACAGCAAATTTAAAGTAAAAATAGTATATTATTTGTAGGAATAATATATATAAAAATATAAAACTTAAACTAAACCAACAGAATGTACTATTTGCCACTATAATGCTTTTCTATTTCGAAAAAGTTTCTTTTGTAAACCAAAATAATTACTTCAGTATCTTTAGCTATAATAATACACTTGTGTGCCTGTAGCGTATTCAGGAATAATTTCTGAGCTAATCAGAGTTGGTAAAGCATCTTCAATACCTGATGTTAACAATGCTTGACAAAGGAGGGAAAAACAAGGGAACAAAATTAAAGGGTTTTCACAGGATTTGAACCAGCAACTATGGAGTGTAGAACACACATAAACCTTTAATACAACAGAGCCTAACAGTTTGGAGTATCTTGAAGTGCCTTATTAACCCAATTTATCCTATAAAATTGAACATTCGCTGACCTGAGTTGGGAAAAAGTGTTCATCTAGCTACAATAGCTAAACATAGTAGGAAGCTATAAGAGAGGCAAAGAAGCAGGAGAATGCAAGGGTCACTAAAAATAGAAGCAGAAGGGATAAAGCTGACTGATGTAATTACTCCAATGAAGGTGTGAAAGAAAATACACAGAAAGGACAGATACTGGGGAGCAGGAGGGGTAGACAGAGGAGGAGAAGGGAATCCATGAGTTGAAAAGGATGGCTGAGGAAAAAAAGAGAGCAGGAGAAAATCATGGATAAAACTAACTTAAAACAGTACTACTAATTTACTTAAGTTAGATAAGTCAGGCGCCACTGTGTGGTGGGGTACTTGCTTTTTATAAATGAAGCACCAAAGGTGCAAACCCTCAGCGCTATTAAACACTACCTAGTTATTACAATATAATCTCCTTCCAAAAGAACAAGCAATCTGTTAGCTATTTTTAATGAGGTATCAAAATAGCTTGACCAATGAAAATGGTACATGGAAACGCTGTCTTCATAAGAGAAGAAGCTAAACTAATCAGAAACACTCACCTGTATACATTTTCAACGCGAAACTTCACTTCTTTCAACTTTGTTAACTTCCCTGGAGTAACGCTTAGGAGCCTGAGCATAAAGCTAAGTACACTGCTGGCTGCAGAAATTGTTTGCTCACGTGATTATGACGTGACGCTAGGGGGCGTTGCCCATAAAAGCTGGTACCTACGCGGAGTTGAAAGCTTCACTTTTTCTCAACGAATAGCCCGAAAATAAAAAAAAGTAGCACAATAAAAGGTCTTAAATCTTCGTCCTGAGTAAGTTCATACCTAAATCAACTTTTAATTGTCAGTAATCTCCAAAAACAGAGCGTGACAGACAGACAAACAGATAGACAAACAGACTGGACTACTATAACCCTCTCGCGCATGCGAGCTGAGGGTTAATAAATTAAAAAAATGCTCATACTAAAATTGGTCTGAAACTTTTGATAAAATTGAAAAATGCTAAATTAAATTAATTAAACCTTTATATATATATAATATCTAGCATAATATTTCATATGATGCTTATTTATATACCAGTGTGGTTCTTGGCAATGTCTTGAAAAAGGTTCCTCTTACTAAGCCATGACACTACTTCAGCTATTCTCCTCCAGCTGGGCTTCCCATGTTTCTGATAGTCATAATCTAGATGCAGCCACGAAGCAAGGGCATTTTGCAGACTTTGCGAAGAATTACTTGGAGAGTCCCTTCTAATGGTTTCTGTGGCATCGTAGTCTAAACCCAACTGTAGAGCAAATTCCTGCCAGATTGGAGACAGTGGAAGTTTTAACTTCCTATAAATGGACCCCAAACTATAGATGTCTATAAACAAAAAATTGGACAACTATAAGAATTGGATATTACCTGTTTATACTCACAGGCAATTGAGTATTTAAAATATGCAGTAAGAGATTGTATTTAGTGCTTAAAATTATTTTTTGCTGAAATGACTGTATACTTCATTTTACAAGCTATAGACTGCAGTGTAAGAGTGTCGGCTAATACTAATAAATATTTTAATCAATGTTAAACATGAACTAACCAGTGATGTGCTTGAGCACAAAGGGCGAGCTAGCCAGTGCACAAATGAAACAATTCAAAAGAATCTATCATTTCTAAAAGTATATAGTTAAGTATGTAGCTGTTATATTATACTTTAGCTAACAAATACAGAACCGCTTTCTTTGACAACAAGCACTCACTGCTACTAAAATTGACCGAGTTTTTAAAATTATGTCTGGTAAAGGGATTCAATACCATAGTTACCATTTGCCATAACATTTTGAGACTTGAAAAAGAAAAGAAGAAAGAATTACTGCACAGTGTTGAGTATAACAGTTAGTTTTTTAACACCTAAGTGCGCCTTGTGGCATTCAGAAACAACCTAATACGAAGGAGCAAACAATTAAATTTCCTTGAATGATACGGATCAATAAACGAAAATATTCTGTGTAGCAGAGATATGGGAAGGGTAGACCACAAAGCAAACAAAAAATGCCAGGGTCAAAGCACAAAATGACATACGTAAACCCACACATATATTTACACAAACAAATATCACCAATTTTCAATTGTGTTACCCCTGAGAGTGTCTCGCTCGCTTCGCTTGCTCACCAATTAGAAGTTGCAGTAAAAATTCAATACATTAAAATTCTGTCCATTAGTAAAACATAATGTCTTGCGATTTATAATTTTTACTTACCCAATACTTTAGAATCAATTCTGCTTAACATGATCATCTCATTCTGTGGTTCACGACAAACCTCTTGATGACCTACAAATTAATTGTCGTTATAATGAAGTATCATATACTTGGCTATTGCAAGTTTCATTATATCATTGTTTCTACAGTTCCTGTTAAGTTTTAGATTTTTCATTAAATCAATGCTGGCAAAGGCATTTAGTCTGGCTATTTTGAATTATTTTTATGACTGAAGGCTACTGTATAGAGTGTTGCTACTGTTATTAGAAATATTTTCACAGTACTGTAACAACTTTGTAATTGAAACACGATTACTATTTACTTACGATCCTGATACAATGTATTTGTGGGTTTCGCAGGATGTTTGGTCAATACTTCACATTTTTTAGAGAATTTTCCAGAAAAATGGTACAGAAACAAACAATTATCCACAAAATGACACCATTTTGTTCTTGCACAAGATCCTTGACTGAGTAATAGCTAGTGTGCACAAACTAAGACTTGAATAATAAAGAAAAAAATATTTAGTTAAATTACGATCAGAAAAAACATTATTGCAACTAAACAAGACAATACGGTTAGATGACAATTTCTAAACAATTTAAAAGTTTTAACAATTTTAGATAGCATCCTAAAATATCTTAAAATTTCAGTATGTAACAGCTAGGCTCATAATATCATCTTAATAAAGCAAAATAGATTGTATTTATATTATAGTTGTACTAGAGAAATGAAGCTGCAAAGCAGAAATTTTATACTTTCTTTATCAGCCTTCTTTTACCCATTAGATATATTCTCTCTTCTTTCACAGGCTCTTTTGTAAACAATACAGAATTAAAAATATTTGGTCACCACTGGGAATCAAACCCAGGACCACTAGCTTAACACACAAGCGCTCGCTCTACCACTGTATAAATACAGAATTGGAGTGCTTGTTTGCCGGCTGGTTGTCATGGCTCAGTGGTAGAGCGCTTGTGCGTTAAGCAAGTGGTCTTGGGTTCGATTCTCGGTGGCAACCAAATATTTTTAATTCTGTATTGTTAAAAAAATCCTGTGAAAGAGAGAGAATACAACTAAAAGCTGAAATTATTCTTTTCTTATAATATTAAACCCAGTTGATTCACTGAATAACATTAAATGGCTTATGATACTTACTGAGAAATGGTACAAAGAAGGAGCCTCAATTCTTTAGAATTTAATCACAAATATTCTAGTTGGATCTATTTATACAACATTGTTGATCTGAACAAACTTCCTCGTTCTTACCTGATAATTCCACTTCATTGAAATCAGGATAACAAACACTTTCCTAAATATACCAGACTGTGGTGGATCCACTCACCACTCTCACACAGTGCAGGACACTGTTATAACTATTGACTTTAATTATTCATATCCATCACCCACTGTAGCTAAGGTATGTTGTTTATGTGTCACAAGTATGTTGTTTATGTGTCACCCTTTTTAATTATTTGCGCTGACTCATGCCTCACACACACACACATTTTGCCTCATGGTTTCATGCTCATGCTCAGTGGTTTAATATACTGTGGCCACTGACCATGAGCTTCTCAGTTGTACATTTGGTGCTTTATCCCATAATCCTTTGACAGACTTTAACTTCTGTGACTTGGGTTGTGGGAAGCCTTTACAAGCTAGGTCCTGTACAACTCTGGTGGCAGTCTACTGTGTCTCCCCCCAGTTGCCACACCACACCTGGTGATCAGCGGTGGTCCCAGCCAGAATTAGACACTCTGTTTGCTGAGGACCAGTGGAGACGAACTACTACGCCTACTACTACTGCTTCTGTCCTACCATAGTCACTTGCAGTTTCCGAGTCAAGCCCATTGCAAGCATTTCGGCTGCATAAACCAACCCGAGCGTTGAGGGTTTCCGCTTCACTTCACTACTACTACTGCTTCTGTCCTACCATAGTCACTTGCAGTTTCCGAGTCAAGCCCATTGCAAGCATTTCGGCTGCATAAACCAACTCGAGCGTTGAGGGTTTCCGCTTCACTTCACTACTACTACTGCTCTGTAACTGTGTTTGGTAACCTGTGTCAGTGTTTATATGTTACATTTTGTTGTATGAACGACTGTAAGCGTTGTTGTTTTTAGTTACAGCCTGTGTTTCACTGTTTCTTGTATTTCTTTCATTTCACTACTATGGCTTACAACGAGAGGCCACACCTACGGAATACCCGGAACCGCCCACTCAGGATGGAATTTGTGGACATCGACAATTCATTAGCAAAGTTCAGCGTTTCGTCTTCCCCCGCATCTAATTGCAGCTCAGATTATTCCACTATTACAGCTCCCTCGCTTGATTCAGCTTCATCAGACACCACCATTGTGGAGCTAGAACGGCTTGGTCTAGGAGAAGAGAACACTCAACAGGATTCTCAACAGGAAGAAAAGGTACCTTCTTCAGAAAGCACTGGTGCCACACCCAATCCAATTATGCTGTCTCAGATAGAGAATTTGAAGAACCTGACTGAAAGAGCCAGAGCCTGTGATTTGGATCCACATATGCTTTTCCTTGCCGAGATAATGGCCAAAGCAACCACGTCCACAGTCACTCCCACTCAACAGCCACAACACAATCATAGCAGGTATGACATTTTGGCTAAGCAAATAGGAGTAATGCAAGAGGGTGAGGATATTTTTGCTGTGCTTCATAGATTTCAGTATACCCTTAAAGCAAATAATGTACCACAGCAGGAATATTTAAAAGCATTACCGGCAGTATTGGTTGGGCAGTATAAGGAAGCATATTTTAACAATGTAGAAGGGTGTCGGTCATATACACAAATGAGAGATACACTTCTAGCTGTTGGTGGTTACACAGCAAATGAATGTTTAAATTCCTTTCCCTTAAAATACAGGCCAGGTGGTAGCAAGTCTATTATGCAGTGGTTCAATATGTGGTCATACAAGTTTGCAGTAATGCTAAATCACATGCCATTTCTAGATCACATGTCAGAGGCAGCCCTAGAGAGTGTTTCAAAGATATTTGCAGCTACTGCAGTGGCAGCTGGTATTCCCAATGATGTTAGGGATATTGTGTGCAAGACGGCTTACCCTTCCATAAATTCTTTTTTGCAAGATTGCACATCACTGTGTCCTAAGCCAGGCGCACAGGCCAGGCATGCCACGCCTCATCCATTCCAGTCTGACAATCACAGACCACAACCCTTTCATTACGGTAACAACCAGGGCAATCAAACACACAGACAAAGGTATGGTAATGACCAATCCCATTTTAGGCAGTCTTATACTAGCCACACCCCTTATGGCAACACGTCATACAGTCAACACAGAACTCCTTTGCTTGCAAATCCACAATCACAACGTGATACATCCACTGTCACTTGCTTCAGGTGTAACAAGGTCGGTCATTATGCTAATAATTGTCCCAATGGCAACACACAAGCACAGCATTATAGTGGCAATCATTCTCAACCTCAGATGCCATCACAGCCTCAGCCACACACTGTCAATCAACATCCACAATCTCAACAGCAAGTTCAACCTGCTAGAAATTCACAACCCAGACCTATCAGGAAAATTGATCATTCTTCACCAACCACTAATGTCACAGACACTGACATTCTCAACACTCACGACAGTGAAGATGAATCCTTCATCACACAAGGAGAAGTCAATGGCATTTTCACAGACATTATCATTGACTCTGGTGCCAGAGTCTCACTAATTTCCAGTGATTTTACTTCACCAGACATGTCACCAGTTGGCACAGTTACACTCTTTGGCATATCCCAAGTTAAAGTCACTGCCCCAATCTATGAAATTGAGGTTGTGTTACCAACCATGAAAGGCAAATGCAGACTTGCTATGGATGATAGGCTCCCACCCCACACGTTTTTGTTAGGTGTGGATTTTGGCAAACAGAAACTACTTGACTTGATGTCACAAGTGAAAGCCACCCCAGTGCCAGTTATGGCAGTCACTAGGGCTATGGCAGCTGACAATGCCTTGGCTGACAAAATTGCCGATACCCTGCATCTGTCTGAAGGTGCCACACCCCTGGCACTTGATGTCATTCCATATGCTCATGATTTGGTCACACCTACTGACACACCTTCTGTCAACCACACGGAGATACCTGATGACACACCTTCCATACCTGATGACACACCCACTGTCACATCACCTGTCACACCCAATATCATGTCACCTGTGCCTCATTCGGCAGCCATTCCACAGGCAGCAGCCCATACTTCACAGTCATTGGTCCCTGTCACATTTCCGCCTGTCACGTTTGACGGTGTCACCAAGGATGAGTTTCTTGACATGCAAAAGGCGGATAAGTCACTGGCCCCTCTCTGGGAAGCTGCAAAAGATCCTGATAATTCTTGTTATGTTGCAAAAGGATTTCTCATGTGCCTCACCACAACATGCAACCAAGTTTCCAGTGCTTTAATAGTGCCACAGCCTCTTAGAAGCAAAGTATTGAGCACTGCACATGACGGTTTGGGCCATGGAGGGTTGAATGCAACTAGGTCACTCATAAATAAGCATTTTTCTTGGCCTAACATGGCAGCAGATGTCAAGGGTTACATCAGCAAATGCAAACTGTGCCTAAAGAAAAATAAAGGTGGTGGGTTGAAAGTGCCTATGTGCCCCCCAGAAATCATTGCTGAAAGATGTGAGAAATTAGCTGTAGACATTGTGGGGCCACTGCCCAAGTCATTATATAACTGCAGATTCATTTTCACATCCATGGAACTTGCTTCTGGGTTCCCATTTGCTGTGCCTCTTAGAAGTTACACAGCTGAAGACACTGCCCATGCACTACTTTCTGTCATTGCCATCACGGGACCTCCTATTGTAGTCCTGTCGGACCAGGGCACCAATTTCATGTCTAAAGTATTGACTGCACTTTACCAGAAACTTGGGATTAACAAAGTCAGGACGGCACCTTACCACCCCCAGTCAAATGGGCGGCTAGAGAGGTTTCACTCCACCTTGAAAACCATGCTCACAAAAGCTATTGATAACAAGCAACAATGGGTTGCAGTACTTGATTTAGTATTATATTTTGTCAGAAACACGCCACACAGTCGTCATGGTTACACCCCACATGAGTTGCTGTTCTTGAAACCATCAGCTTTTGTGCTTTCAACACTCAAATCTTTCTGGCTGGGTGAGCCAGAGACAAATTTAAACTTGCCTCAATTCATCCATGAGCTCAGTGCCCAAGCAGCATGCCACAATTCCATTGTAAAATCACAGCTCAGCTCTAAAGTAGCCAAAACCAGATTGGCAGCTGAGGAAACTGCTCTCTCAAACTTAAAAGTGGGAGACACAGTTTTCAAGAGGGTGCCTGGTTTGAATAAATGCCTGGAATCCTCCTGGGAAGGGCCATACACTATTGTGAAACTGTTGCACCCAGTGAATTGCATCATTCGAAGCACATCTGCCAAGAAAGCCAAGCCCCAAACTGTACATGCTTCACAACTCAAACTGGTTCACAATCCTTCCATTTACAGAGTTGCAACTGTAGTGGATGATGTTTTGGAGGAAATGCCCAGCGGGGAGGAGTCAGTATCTCTGTCACAACAGCAGCAAAAGCAGCTTGATGACACACTAGCATTGTTTCCCTCCGTCTTTTCTGACACACCTGGGCTTACTTCTGTCATTTCGCATTCCATCAAACTCACTAGCACCACACCACAGTGGACACCATCATATACAATTCCATTGGCATACCAAACAGAATTCAGGAAAGAAATAGAGCAATTGCTCTCACTGGGAATCATTGAGCCATCACACTCAGCATGGTCAAGCTCACCATTACCTGTTAGGAAGAAAGATGGTGGAATTAGAATCGTGGTCGACTTCAGGAAATTGAACAAAGTCACCATACCTGAACCATTCACAATGCCATCCATTGATTTTGTTGTGTCTCAGCTTGGTGAAGCAAGGTTTCTGTCCAAACTGGACTTACTGAAAGGATTTCACCAGGTTCCATTGGCTGAAGAAAGCAAACACCTCACTTCATTTTCTTGCCTACTAGGCAAATTCCAATACAGAGTAATGCCCTTCGGGCTCAGAAATGCGCCTGCAACATTTCAGCTTCTGATGCAGTCGGTGTTGTTTGGACTGGAACAATTCAGCACAGCATACATAGACGACGTCATAATTTTCTCTGCCACTTTCAGTGAACATCTCGTACATATCTCCGATGTGCTGGAAAGGCTAGCACAGGCAAATCTTACAGTGAAGAAATCAAAATGCAGCTGGATTTTCTACAGTTTCGACTTCCTTGGTTTCTGTGTGGGAAAAGGAAAACTCTCCATTCCAGCAGCTAGAGTTACTCAATTTGCCAATTTCTCACGACCTACTACCAAATCACAGCTCAGATCATTTTTGGGTTTATGTAATTTTTATGCAAGATTCATTTCCAATTTTGCTCACTTGTCATCTCCTTTAAATCAGTTACTTAGACGTGACTCGCCTGACAACTTACCATGGAACGACGACTTGGACAAAGTTTTTCATACTATTATTAGTTCTATCACCCACCATACCTCACTGGTCATTCCTAATTGTTACGAAGCACGGTGTGTGTTTTCCGATGCCTCCTTGTGTGGCATAGGTGGTGTGTTATGTGTTTCCAGGTCTCAGTGCTGGGTGCCATGCTCTTTCTTCTCAAGGCAGCTGTTGCCCAGGGAACAAAAGTTCGCAGCTACAGAGCTTGAAGCACTGGCATTGCTGGAGACGGTGGAACATTTCAAACTGTACCTTGCCGGAAGAGATTTCGTTGCTTATACAGACCATCAAGCACTGTTAGGCATTCTAGAGGGAGTGCCTTCATCTGCCAAATTGACGAGATGGAAACACAAACTGGCGGACTACTCCATCTCTATTGTCTACATCAAGGGAGAGCAGAATCCAGTGGCAGATGCACTGTCCAGGCAAGGATGGATACAGCCATTGCAGCAGCTACATCAACACATCTCACTGCAGAAGCAGCCTATCCAGAATTATTCTCCTACTCCAGTGTCTTCTGACCAAGCACAGGCTTCAGAGGAGGGGGGAGGTGTGGTGGATCCACTCACCACTCTCACACAGTGCAGGACACTGTTATAACTATTGACTTTAATTATTCATATCCATCACCCACTGTAGCTAAGGTATGTTGTTTATGTGTCACAAGTATGTTGTTTATGTGTCACCCTTTTTAATTATTTGCGCTGACTCATGCCTCACACACACACACATCTTGCCTCATGGTTTCATGCTCATGCTCAGTGGTTTAATATACTGTGGCCACTGACCATGAGCTTCTCAGTTGTACATTTGGTGCTTTATCCCATAATCCTTTGACAGACTTTAACTTCTGTGACTTGGGTTGTGGGAAGCCTTTACAAGCTAGGTCCTGTACAACTCTGGTGGCAGTCTACTGTGTCTCCCCCCAGTTGCCACACCACACAGACAAACAACCAAGTATCATAGTTTATAGATTGGTGATTATTTGTTAAAATTACAAGAAGTATATTTAAAACTCGGCAAGTGCGTATTTATACTAACTATGAAATCGTTAATTATTCTTTTTTGCTACTGTCAATGCATTATTTGTAGAGCAGTTTTATTAAATACACTGGTTGTATATAGCTTAAGTTTAATTGTTGTATTTCAATCATGTAAATATTTTAAGCTGGTAATTAAATTAATATACATTCTAGATATGCTATTGCTTTGACATAGTATGTAATTTTAAAACCACATTAATTATATCTATAATGGGTATATAAGCTCAGTATAGTATTCACAGTTTTGACACACAGTTATGAATATTTTACCTCTCCAAACCAAACTTTGTGTTCTTCTGCCATTTCAACTCTTGTCTTGAGTCCTTTGGAGTTGGTACACCACATGATGCTGGGATCATAATCTCCTCTCTTCACCACACACAAGTGATCTTCCTCAGGATGAATCGGACAATCGAATGCTAATTGAAAACGACGACTGACAGTCTTTAGATTGTAAGTGTTTAGAACAGTGTCTGTGTTCTCTGTGACATTATCCAGAGTGTCTTCAACTAGTATTCTGACTTCATTGCAAACTTGAGAGGCTTGTATCCGGCGTCTTTTTGGTCTAGCCAGGATAATTTGAAAGAAGTTGGATCTTGCCATAAAGAATACTTTGTTCCCATCTTTTCCATAAATGAATGGAATGAAGTTTTTTTCTTACGCTCTCTTCATCCATGAGCTCAAAAGGATACATCTGACTCTAAAGTAGGGATAATTTAAAAACGATATTAATATTACATAATAAAAATGTTATCACATGAGTATAAAATACCTCTTTGGATGCCTGGCCTACAAGGCTTGCTATCAAAGATGGAAATACTCCAATAGGCACAAATCCAGAAATGAAATACACTTTCAGTATGAAAACTTTGGCATCGTTTTTTATTCTCTCAATTTCATCATCAAGTTCTTCTTCTGACAAATTTTGCAGTACACAGGGCATGAAGTATAGTTGCGCTGCATCTCTATCGACAAACTTCTCTTCTGTTAGTGATTTCCGAAGTGGAGCGATAACGTGGACATGCCGTAACAAAGATTCCAATTTTTCAGGAGGGAAAACATCTGCAGAAACATTTTTGATGTTAGCAAATGATATCTGACCTACTTTTCTCAGTTTTTCACAAGCATCCGGACGTAGATCTACACCGGTTTCAAAAATAAGACGTGAAATGCTGTCAAACACAAGCTGTGTGTATGTTATAACAAAATCTTTCAATTCTGGGACATTTGGAAAATAATAAATAATTCCAGTGTAGTGATGAAAGAACCACAAAGCTACATCTGTTTCTTCTTTATTCATTCGAAGATGCTTACCACTTTGATAGCAGGTGTCCAAGTCCACATATTTTTTCTTGTTGTAGCGTAAAAACAGACTAAAAGGAAGCCACCGAGCTGGAATTTCTGGTCGTGGAAACTTGTCCAAAGCTTTCTGTATAAACTTTTGTAGGCCTTCAATCTCCTCTTCTGTACCATTATAATTGTCTATCGGGAAAATCAGTCTCTTCATGTCTTCTGGAAATTCATCTTTAGAATCATTTGATTCAAAACCATCGTCTGACACAAAGTGAACTAACTCTTTGCCGACAAAAATTGTATCCTTCAAATCTTGCTGCATTTTTTTGTCAATATTGATCATTTTTTGAGATGAGACTTTGTCTTTGTGAGTACCAACAATGTAAGCGACTGACTTGGGAGAATTCTGTGTCAAATTCTTCAACAAAGAATCATCTCTTGTTTGCACTGTGGAATAAGACTGCATGGAGAATATGCTAGACAAAGCTGATGTAAGATTTTGTCTCACAGTGCAGTTGGACATTCTGTCTGGTATCTTACAATTGTCTGCTCCTCGCAAAGAAACTTTGTACGTCTCATCCATGTTGTCTCCATATTGACAGAAGAGAAGATGAAGAGCTGGACCAATAATGAGAGCTGGAAGCATGTCCATCAACTCAGGCTGACCTCCAGTATCCTTCATGTAGAGCAAGGTCATTTTATCAAGGTGACCATGAAGTAGAAGTACTAGCAGTATCTAGACTGGCAGGACTTTGGGAAGCAGCTTCACTTGTTGTTGTCTGTAACTCCATCTCTTCTTTAAGCTTAAGAAAGAGCTGATACAAGAAGTGAACTTCTTCTCTTTTCTCTTTCAAATGTTTCCATCCTCTTTCTGACAGCAGAGCTGTTGATTTAGACAGATCTGTAATCAAGTAAGTTTCATTCTTGGCCATGACTGTGCTGGGATTACTGCTGTATTTTAGATTTGAAGCTATATTTTTTACTACATTCTCCAAACGAAGTCTTGTCAGAGTTTTACCACGTTCAGGCGGTCCCAAAAATATTAGTTTAGCAAATAATACTTTCAATACTTGTTTCTCACGTCTTATGATTTCTTGATAGGCTTTTCTGTACTTTTCATTGTTATTGCTGACATGACTTCTGTGGAGGCTAAGATCTTCCTCTGTAATCTCATATTGAGCACCATCAACTGCATGGCTTCGCAAACCTTCATTCAATAGATGTAGAGTTGGCTTCCCATGAAAAGAAATAAATGCTTGCAGGATATTGTATAATTTAATTAAATCAGTACCACAAGTTCGGGTGTTCTCTATCGTATCAAATGGTATTCGCAATGCTTTACCAATTTCCTCCCATTTATTTTCCAGGTGATGCAATTTTCTTAATAACAATGGAATGTGTTCATCACCGAGAATTATAAATGAATCATAATTGGTAAAAGGTGTATGATATGCTGATGATGTTGCTGCCTCATAGCCTTCAGAATGTTCTAATCGAACAGATGGACGCCACATACTACCTAAAAGAATCAACCAATAAATGCTGCATTATATGATTGTAATGTTTCTTAATATTTATGTCCAAAGAAATAATGATATTTTAGAATATTCTACTGGCACCTTATAACTAACCAGCTAGTACAGTGAATGAAACACTATCATTAATATTATACATAATGGTATATGTGTAGTGCGTGTTATGAAATATTCGGTAGAAATTTTTTTTTGCTAGTTTGGGAATGATGAATTTTATTTTTATTGTGATGGTCTATCCACTGTTATTTCATTTTTGTTCAAAGTTGCTGTCAGCTAGTAGGCTTCTTCTTGAATGCAATGAATGATGGCAGATTGCATATAGTCCACTAGTATTCTCAAGTGTGCCTTTAAGAGAGTTTACACCATTGCATGGTGCAAATAAAAGGTGATTTAAACTGGGACCTTAGATTGTTAATAAAGATTACATTTGGGCTTCAAGAAAACTTGATTATATAGGCTTACTCAGTGTGACTGCCAAGACAACTGCATTTAACCAAGCTAGCTGCTACAACTTAGTTTATATTGTCTCACAGTGAAACCTCCACAGTAACTGCTCAAATCAAAGCCACTTGCCTCAGAATGGTAAGCTAAAGGGTTTCATATTAACTTCTAGCTAATAAATTTATGACCAAGATGCTTATGCACCATTTTAGTTACTAAAAGGTTTATTAACTATCAGTGCGCATGCGTGAGAGGGTTATAGTAGTCGTCTTGTCTGTCTGTCTGTCTGAATGTCACACTCTGATTTTGGAGCATATTGACAGTTGATTTAGGTATGAACTTACTCAGGACAAAGATTTAAGAACTTTTATTGTGTTACTTTTCTGAATTTCGGGCTAATCGTTGAGAAAATGCAAACTTTCAACTCCGCATAGGTACAGCTTTTATGGCCAACAACCCCTTGCGTCACATCATAATCATGTGAGCAAATAATTTCTGCAGCCAGTGGTGTAGTTCGCTTTATGCTCAGGGAAGTTAATGGAGTTGGAAGAAGTGAAGTTTCGCTTGAAAGTGTATATTGGTGAGTGTTTCAGGCTAGTTTAACTTTTTCTCTTATGCAAACAAGCATGTACCATTTTTTATTGGTCGAGCTATTTTGATGCCTCATTAAAAATAATTAACAGATTGCTTGTTCTTTTGGAAGATTATATTGTAATAGCTAGTTAGTGTTTAATAGCACTGAGGGTTCGTATCTTTGGTGCTTCATTGCTATATAGCTCATGAACCAACAGAGAACAACTGATCTATATTGGAATCTTCTTTCTTAACTCAATATGTTTTAACTTTGCAAAATACAATTCTATGAAGCAGCCAGAAAAGTGTATGTAATACAAATAATCCATAAAATTGTACTATATTAATACATATCTGCCAAACAGATACAAAAAGTAAAGGAATAGTACTGCCTAAAGAAATTTTAAAGAGCAAACCAATATTATATAGATCGTTGTCAACTAAAATGTAAATGTGCAGAATACTAATGGTTAAGTACTATGGGAGAAAAAAAAGGCAAAGAAACCCAAATTACACCAGTATCATAGGAAAAGCCTCTATGCTGGAGGGCGAGTGCTGGTAAATTAGTATAAACAATCGTGGAATGGTCCAGGGAGGCCAGTTATAACTGACAGCTGGAAAGGATGGTCGAAGTGCCAAATATTACAATTCAATCTACTAACAAAGTACCAGTAGATGGAGTTATTATTATTATTTTGAAAAATATGAAAAGCAATTTTAAAGCAACTTAGTGACATGACTGTAGTATTTCACTGCATGATGCAAGGACAGCATAGTTTCCAACACTCTTGAATTCTCCGGGACAGTCCCGTTATTAGCTTACCAGTCCCGTTATTAGCTTACCTGTCCCGTTTGTCACACAATTGTAATAATCAGCAATTTTTCCCCGGAAATACTGCATGCAATGTCCAAGTTTACGAATCCTACCCACAACTTCGTTTTATAATAGCTTTGCTTCCTGCATGCACTAGCTTGATTTCTGTTATATAATAGCTTGGATTCAAAAAGCCTTACTGCACTGCATGCGCTAGCTTGGCTTCTGTTATGTAATAGCTTGGCTTCTGTATCTCTTCATCTTCTCTATGTCATTGTGTGGTTGAGTAGAGTTTGTATCATGGCTGAGGGCCATGGTCCTCCCCTTATGAAAAAAAAAGAAGATTGTGCCACTTCAATTCAAAGTGGATTGAACAATTCAGTTGGATTAGAAAGAGCTGTAAAGGTAGCTTCCACTAAGTTCTTAAACACAGAAACCTCTTAGCCATTTTATAATGCAGGTGATGAACATGCAAAATGCACTGTATGTCTTTCTGGCTTCTCAATTTCCCATGGAGGTTGAAATGATGTGACAACACATACAACTAGAAAGTGGCACAAATAGTTTGCAGCTAGTTCTAGCAGTGCCAGCACAAGGTTTGTAGCATCATATTTTAGACCTGAAGTATTAAAGAATGTAACACTTTTGAGTAATTTACCAATTTATTTTCAAGGGGATGCATTTTCCTTAATAATAATGGAATATGTGCATAGCTGAGATCTATGGCAGAATAATAATCGTGATTTAGTGCACTGTATGATCCTGCAAGTAGAAGCATATCCACTAAGTTCACAATCTAACAGAACCAACCAATGAATATTGAATTATCTATTAAACAGCAGTTTGCAATATTTCCCAATATTAATGCATACATAATGATTTTGGAAATACTTTTCTGGCAGCCTATAACCAGCAAGCTATAATAGTGAATGAAACATTATTATCCATATATACATATGGTATATGTGTAGTGTGTGTTACAAAATGTTGGGTAATAAACGTTTTTGCCTTGCAGGCACAAAATTTACATTTACTGTGATGGCCTTTCCACTGCTATCTTTATTAAATTGTTCAAAGTTGCTGTTGGCTAGTTGACTTTTTGTTGAATGCAATGAATGGTGGTAGCCTACGAATTGATTCTACTATTCTTCACTGTGACATTAGGAGATATACTATCATGGAAAACTGTAGTATTCGAAATTAATAGTATGAGTGAAGTGAGAAAATTTTCACGAGGCAAAAGCCGAGTGAAACGTCTCACCGGACAAGTGTTATTTATCCAAATACCAAATTTTTCCATGCCATCATAATATGTTAAGACTATAGCCATGAAAGGTAACAGTTCATTGCAGCTTAAGAAACCATAATCTTGTATTTGTCAAAGAACATTCTTCATTCTAATTTTGCTTTTATTCATACTTTTCTTACTGTTGCTAAATATTGTTGCCCAGGAATTAGCTGTGATATTGCCTAGTGCATAAAAGTGCAATGAGGTCATCAAGAGATCGTCGTGACCAATCTGATCATAATTTTAGTTTTTTACAGCTGTGGTACTTCAAAATAATACCACACTTTTTGTACTGAAAAATCACTTGGCTATGATATTAAAACAGTTTATGTTATAACTTAAAGTATATACATTTGACTTTAGATCGTTGTTAAAGTTGCACTACCACTGGGAATTTGCAGTAAGTGATTCAGTAGACTACCATAAAACCACCCGTAAGTTATCCCAATTTACTGTTCCCATAGAGCAAAATTGCACAGCAGAGCGTATGAATTGAATTCTAGTGGATACTACTACACATTCAATGCTATCACATGCTGCTCTACCTTGAAGGTTTTGGGCTGAAGCATTATCCACAACAGTTTACTTATGCAATAGAGGCTCATCTAAGCAGTAAGTGATATGACGCCACAAGAACCATGGACAGGAAAGAAGCCTTCTGATCATCATTTGAGAACATTTGGATACCACTCATTTGTGCATATCCTAAAAGATGAAAGAAAATAACTAGATTTCAAATCCAAGAAGTGTGAATATGGAACCACCAGTAAAGGATATCACCTTTATAACACTGTTAAGAAGAAAGTGATTTTGAGTCGAGACATCATCTTAATGATTTCAAGTTTGGCCTTGAGAGTTCTGAACTACAGCCTGAGTCTCAGAAATATGTTTGTATGGAATATCGTGATCCCTGGAACCTGAGATTACTGTGGAAGAAACTCCTGCAGTCAGTAAAGATAGTGATATTTCATCAGTGGTGGATGGCTCACCTATGCCTTCTGTACGTCAGTCACACAGAAAGAGAAGACAACCTGATCGATATGGTTTCCCATGCAACCTTGCATGTGTGCAAGAACCTGCATGGGTAAAGTATGCCCTATCACAACAAGTGTGGAAGGATGCCATGAAAACTGAAATGGATTCCCTTGGTAACAATGATGTATGGGAACTGGTTTGAGTAACCAAAAGATCAGAAGTCAGTTGGAAGCAAGTGGGTCTTCAAAGTGAAAACGAATCAAGATGGCACAGTTCAAGAAAAGGGTCTCAACTATGATGGGACATTTAGTCCTGTAGTAAGATCTGAACCTATTAATGGCACTTGCGCCGATAAATGACTCAAATTGTGCCAAAAAAGAGATGTGGCAACTGCTTTCCACAATATAGAACTGAAAGAAGATGTGTTCATGGAACAGCCTGAGGGATTTGTGGTCAAAGGCCAAAAACAGTTAGTTTGTAAACTCCAGAAGAGTTTATACGACTTGAAACAGTCCCCGAGATGTTGGAATGAAGCACTGCATGCACAATTGCTGGAAATGGGATTCAATCAAAGTCTGAGTGATCCCTGCATCTATACATCACAGTCAGATGGGTCGTTTGTGTGGGGAGTTGTGGACAACATCATAATTACCAGAAGATCTATGAAGAAGACAGCTGAAAATACATTGTTAGTTGGTAGAAGATTTGAAATGAAGGATCTCGGCTACCTTCACTATTTTCTGGGTGTCGGTGTCTAGCAGAGCCCTGATTCAGGAAAAACTTGGGTTGGTCAACCAGTTTATATCCAGAATATTCTGAAGAAGTTTGGGTTTGAGTACTTCAAGCTGTATCAGATGGGTTCAAAGTCAAAAAAACCCACCGATGAATCTTAAGTAGTTGATAGTCTGCAGTTAGTAGTCTTGGTGGACTACATAGGCACATCACAGTCTACTCTTCGTCAAAGTAAAGAATGAGTTTATTTGTCTGCATATTCAGATGCTGACTGGGCTTGAGATATTAATGACTGAAAGTCTACTTCCGGCTGCATCTTCATGTTGAGTGGTGGAGCAGTGAGTTGGAAAAGTCGAAAACAAACTTGCGTTGCATTATCTACTGCTGAAGCAGAATATGTTGCATTGGCAAATACTTCACAAGAAGTTATTTGGATGAGACAGCTAATGGAAGATCTTCAGAGTCAACAAATGAACTCTATAGTATTGTATAGTATATGTAGCTATTTATTATCTACTATTATTTATATTGATGTATTAAAAACACCCAATATTGTTAGTAAAACTTAACCCGACGTTTCGACTTCTGCCGAAGTCGTTTTCAGGGAACAACGAAGGTTGACCTATCCGTGGTGATATATAACACAATGTAAACAGCAAGATTTCTGGAGGGTACGCTTACTGTTTATTATATCCTGGAGGTTGCTTTGCATGCAGCATGGACAGCCAACATCCTGAAAGCTCTAAACCTATGTCTCTATTAAACTTATTGTTGTCAGGTGTCATCTGTATGTGTAGAGTATCCTTGATCTTTAACTCACGATTCTTACTGGCTCTGTCTACAACTCTTACCTCTTCCCATTTAATGAAATGATGTTGCTGCCAAGCCTGTTCAGCAAGAACATGACAGTATACTGCTAGCTAGGGATTTAGGGTCTGGAAGAAAGATGTAGAATGGCTAAAGACTACAGGCTTTATTAATGGCTGATTTGGAAAATTTTCACAACTTTAAACACAAGGAAGTAATGAAAGTTTTGGAGCGTTTAAAAATAAAGTGAAGTAGTAAATGATCATGACTGAGTCAGTTAAATATTCCGAAGGAAATCAAAACTAAATGTAGCCAAAGGAAAATACACGAGTATTGTTTCACAATAGCAAACATCAATGTGTATTACTTGACCATGCTTATAACAAATAACACATACAATCCGTACTAAAATTATTTGTACTTCAATCTTTAAAATATGTTCATAGTAACACAAGAATTATTTTTATAAAATGATGATTATTTACTTACAGTAATTCTCCTCAATTGAAACACTAGGTGTTCTTGATGCTTTAGATATTTTATAGTGAGCCAGTGGTGATTGACGGCTATCCTGAGAATCTTTGGTGTAAATCAAAACATGAAATACAAAATAATAGAGATTGCCTTATATCGTGTAATATTGTGCATATATACACTTAAATATATTTATAATAGTTAAAGTAATATTGTAATTGATAGTTTAACCGCAATATAATGTGTTAGTTTAGCATTACCATAAGTGTAGGAATAATTACTTACTTTAGGAGGGATAACATTACATTGTGTCCTCATGCAAAGATATTGATGCTAGAACATACACATAAATTTAAACTCCTTTTCTCATTTATAGAAACAAATTCTTTGTAATGTCTAAAATTGTTCTGGTTTTGGTCTCTAAATACAGTTATCACATTGCTCAGTGGTTCTGACTATAAGCACAAAAGATGCTAAATATTACTTCAGGAGGTTGGAAATCTTACGTCAAATGTGCAAAGCTCAACATAGCTGCAAAGATCTACATAGCTGCAAACAACACTGCAGATGTCAGTAAGCAGTAAGCTGTTATTCTAAGTTTCTGTGGAGATGCTACTTACTGGAGAAGATGAAGGACATGTTGTCTTCTCAGGGTCCTACTGACGTGAGCTTCAAGGACATTAGTTCTATTATGGAGGTGCACCTTCAACCATAGCCTTCAGATTTGGGTTTCTCAAGGAGGTCAGCCACGATTCTACTGTGCATGCTAAGTTTCATATGCCATACAAGACCAAGTACTGCTCGAAATTGAATGTCAGGTGAAACTGGGAATAATAGAGAACATGAAGTTTTGGACCTGAGGTACACCTGTCGTACCTATCTGGGAAGAAGGACAGTTCTATTCATTATTGTGGACATTATAATGTCACAGTGAACAAGAGACTATTACTGAAACTTATTCCTTGACAAGAATTGATGCTCCTCTAGCATCACTTGCGAGTGGAGTGCTTTTCTCAAAGCTGGATCTCTTGCACGCTTATGCCTGTTTTTCGATGAAAATTCAAAGCAGTTAGTCACAATCAATATGCACCTATGTACCATATCAATTGCTTGTTTCAGAGTGTCTTCTGCTCCTTCTTTGTTTCCACACATCCTGGAAAATATCTTACAAGGTCTGTTGGGGATGTTGGTCTACATTGATGATATTCTTGTCACAGAAAAGACCAGAGTAGACCATAACGCTAAGCTGGAAGCAATGTTGACCAGACTGGAAGAGGCTGGTATTAGACTGAAATGTGAAAAGTTCTGTTTTGCCATGCCTTCTGTTAAGTTTTTTTAAATTTTTATATTGCATATCAGCTGAGGGGATTCACCCCACAAAGGAATGGAATTGTTCATTTGTATGGCACCTCTTCACAAACTTTTGCAGAAATGCTCAATAGTGTTGGGAGAAAGAACAGAAGGAAGCCTTTCAGAAAGTGAAAGAACTTCAGACCTCTGATCATGTGTTAGTGCATTATGATTCATCAACTGATTTGATACTGGCCTGCGACGTTTCTCAGTACAGTGTGGGAGCTGTTCTCTCTCATCGTAAAAGCAAATATGTCTGCATCTAGTTTTTTTTAGGAGTGGTGGAAAAGAAATATTCGCAATTAGAGAGAGAAAGTGGCTGTTGTCTTTAGTGTCACGAAGTTTCATCAACCTATATGTAGTGCGATTTACCATTCTATCTGACCATAAACCACTACAGCACCTTTTCAATGAAATGACAACCATTCTGCCTCTGGCATCTGCCCATATTCAAAGATGTGCACTTTTACTCGGAGGATATGACTACAACATTGCCTTTAAGCCCAGCAGGGAACAAGCCAATGTTGACATGCTCACTAGATTACCTTCTTTACCACCGCAGCTCAAACGCTTACCCCACCAGAAATAGTATACCTGCTAGAAACCATGTATGCTTCTCCCATTATGTCAGTTCATGTTAAACTGTGGACTATTTAGAATTGTACACTCACAAAACTTCAAGAAGCATTAGTTACTGGGAGTCAAAAAGAAGAAGGAGCATTTAAGCCTTATCATGTAGGTCAGATTAATCCACAGAACAAGGCTGTGTTCTATGTGAATACTGTGTGGTTATTCTAGAGAGGAAAGAAAAGCTATTATGCATATCCTACATGAAAGACATCCTGGGAAAACCAGAATGAAAGCACTGGCTCGATCATTTGTTGGTGGCCAGGATTTGACCATAACTTAGATGAATAAGTTAAGGAATCCCGCAGTGAAAAACCTAACACGTCAATCTCCACCCAAAGTGCCACTACATACTTTGAATTTCTCAATTTCTATGTGGGAATGTTTACGAGTGGATGTTACTTGTACATTCTGCGGTCAAATGTTTCTTGTTGTGGTAGACGCCTACTCAAAGTGGCTAGAAGTGGTCTCTCTAGCAGCAGCTTATTCAACCAATACTTAAAAAAAAATTTGCCACTCATGGTTTACCCAAGATGTTAGTTTCTGATAATACTTTAGTTCACAAGCAGTGAATTGTAGGCATTCATGAAAACCAATGCCATCAAGCATTATTTCTCATCTCTGCACCATCCATCTACAAACAATCTGCGGAAAGAGCTGTGTAAAGTTTCAAAGAACACATAAAATGATTCATGGGTTCAGTGAATGAGCGCTAAGCAAAGTTTCTTTCTATGTATCGACTAAAACCACATACAACAACTGGAGTATACCCCTGGCACAGCTACTACTAGGAAGATGTCCATGGTCATGGCTAGACTTCCTCATACCCATTTTATCAGACAACATTCACAAAAAATAGACAGCCAGAAAACTACACATAAGGTGTGTCCATTTGCTGTGAATGATAACGTGTACATCAAGGATTTTCCTAATGCTAAGAAATGGATGCCTGGGAAGGTTATCGAAGTGAGGCAACTGAGAGATGGATACATTGTACGACGGTATGTGGATGCACTAAGACACCTTGGTCTTCAACATCAGGAACACCAGAAGAGAACAGTGAAAATTTTCGCCTATAGTAGTAGTTGTAGTTATGAGTTACTAAAGATACCACTTATTGGAAGGAATACTGAAAAAGCAAAAAATTTACTGACATTAATCAGACTGGACATCAACTTATCTTAACAACTTCAGCCCGAACACAAAGCCATAAATTAAAGAGTTAATACTGTTGGTGAGGAAATGACAAGGATATAGGATAAGCAATCAGAATGTGATATAATGAAGATGTACTGATTGATATGATTATTTGAGAAAGATCTAAGAGTTTGGCTGATATAAGTGGAGTAGTGGAGAAATATTGGAATGTGCCATTCTGAGCAGATATGCCGTTAAGTTTAAAATTGAAAGCTATGTGCAAGTTAGAGGAAGGAGAAATGAATATGTTGATACATTCAAAAGTACTTAAGTACAACTATTAGAAGAATGGAAGAAGTTCACTGACAAGATGGATTTGTATGGGCTGAAGAAAGTTTTGGAGCATTTAAAAATAATGTGAAGTAGTGAGTGACCACTGACTGAGTTAAGTAGAGTCAGGTAAATATTTTAGAATGTACACGAGTATGGTTACATAATAACAACAGTTTATTTTGTTTGTTTAGATGGAGTTTGAAGTCTTGGATGGATTCATTGTCATGTGGCCATAAGGCAAAAACATCGTCTACATATCTGCACCAAAGAGATGGTTTGAGAGGAAAGTTTTTGATGGCTACTTCTTCCAGTCTCTCCATGTAGATGTTAGCTAGAATTGGTGATAAAGGAGACCCCATTGATGCTCCTTCTTTTTGTTCGTAAAATATCTCTTCAAAACAAAAATATGTAGATTTAACACATAATTCAACCAGATTGCACAATTCACCTGGTGTTATTGCAGTTCTGTCTTCAAGGCTGTCATCTTGTTCCAAAATTATTTTGAGAATTAGAATAACTTCCTTCATTGGAACTTTTGTGAACAAACTGACCACATCGAAACTTATCATGTAGTCTTTTGAATTTATTGCAGGACTATTTATTTTCTCCAAAAAATGTGTTGAATTTTTTATATATGAGTTAGTCTTTCCTGTAACAGGGCCTATGATTTTTACTAGAAATTTTGCTAGAGGATGTGTTGGAGAATTGATCGCTGAGACTATAGGTCTTAGTGGCACGATATCTTTATGTATCTTAGGTAGACCATATATTTATTTTTTTATTTTAGACAAATTACTGGATGATGAATATACCTACAAACAGTTACCAAATGACCCAACAACAAAAATTGAAAATAAGATTACAAAAGCACTAAAAAGTATTGAAGAGAAAAAACTTATCACCAGAGAACAAAGGTTAAAACTAGCACCCCAACATTCAACACCACCTCAAACAGTGGTTGAAGAAGAAAAATTATGTCCAAAGTCATGCACTGTCAGAGAAGCCCGTGCTAACCCCAGTGAAGAAACCAAAGCTTTCTGCATGACAGATATTTCTAAAAAAATTTGAGTGTTCTGAAGGTACCTTTTTTATTGGGAAGGTGATTAAGCTTAACAGATTCTATGAAGTTGATTCATTAAACCACCGCCAAGTGTTTCGGAAACCAACGTGGCTAAATGTAATTTGATTACATTTTCCTTGATATGTTTACAATAATAGAAGCATTTTAGCAGCAAACTGGGACATTATAGCAGCATACTGGGACATTCACATAGCTACTTATGAAGCTACTGAAAGTATGCAGGATAAAAAAAAACTTTTTAAAGAAACTGGGATTTCCTGGTAATGTTTGCTATGCTATAATGTATTTAGTTTCTGGCTAAATCACCACTACAGCAAAATCCAAAATGAATACACAGCTTGTTTATATTCTTTTCTTTGTATTTAAAAGTCCATCCTATTAAAACAAATTCAACAGACCAGTGATCAAACATGGCGTGGCCTGCATAGGGACTTACTATTGTTCCAATTTAAAAACTATGTCAGAGTAAAGTAAGCAAAGAAAATTGTTGCTTTATGTCAAGTAAAAGGTATTTAGCTCATCCAAGAATCTTTTATGTTGAATATAGACTGGCATAACCGACCCTTTACCTTTAATTATTGGGAGCATGCAGAAGGAGAGGTTCTGGGAACGGGGCTGTACCAAGTTTATTCTGCTGCACACATAGTGCGGTTGTTAATTACCGTTAGAAAATTGACGGGAATGGCCCTCCTTAACCGCATACTGTCAGCCACCCATTCAATGTAAAGAGTCAGCTATGCCAGACTATGTTGATTATGTATCATGAAATCATGATATCAACTATGAGGGTCCTTGAATGTGCTATATTCTACTTTCATTGCCCCTCATAAAATCTAGGAAAGTTGTTTTATCCCTTTTCTGTATACAGCCCAGCTATGGCATGCCCCCTAGGCAGAGTAGGTAACATTTAAAAGGCACCTTTCAGGGTTGAAATTTTCAGGCAGATTGTATTCAAGTTGTAATGAATTAACCAATGTGAAAATTACCCATCAAGTACATGTCATGTTGATGTTAATTAGTTATATGTTTTTAAAGCCACAAAAGATGTTGTCTAGCATCAAATCACAAAACAATTAACATTTTAATTGTTTTAACTAATTTAAACTATTTTTTTTAACTAATTTTAAATGTTTTTTTTTATTGAAAAGAAAATGAAAACGTCATCATGAGCATAATAATTTATAAAACTGATTAATTCAAATATTTTTAATGTTCTCTTTGTTATATTATCTCTGTTTCCAGAGTTCTATATTTGTGCCTTATTAACTATAAGGCAACTTTTGGTTCTGACTTGCTTTCTGGATCTGACCTATAGTAATCACTGGGAATGTTGTCTGGAGCTTCTTTAAGAGCTGCTATACCTTATAAAGTATGTAAGTAGTGTAGCTCTAGGAAACTCAGATGTATTACTGTCAAACTCATCACCATCTTTATGACCGCTTCCCGGGAAAGCCCAAATCGTTGTCGAACAAAATTTTTCAACTCTCTGTCCCCATCATATTGTGAAGCCATAACTACGGTACTAAGTAAGTGAGTGTTAATAGAAATATTGAGCAATAAGCAAAGCCTTAGCTAAATCTTGATAGCTTAAGCGGTTAGATTTTTATGATTTTTTGTGACCACGGCTAGTCTTACCGCCATATGGCGGTTACGCTGGTGAAAAGGTTAAATAATACTGCTTTAACTTGCTGATTATGTGTGTTATCTAGTCCACTTTGTCCATATCAGCCTCGTTCCAATTAATACCGATTAAAGACAGATCTTCTATTTACTGGACATTAAAAAAAAATTCAAGTCTTAAATCTTTGTCTAGTTTAAGTTCCTACCTCATTCGAGGTCAGCTCTATTTTTTGAGATCCTCAGTTACTTGCTGACTGAGTGACGAATTAACTGATTAACGACAGACACAGTAAGTGCCATAGCCCTCTTCACATTATCAGATCAGTTAATTTAGATTTAGAATTGCTTGGCACAGTTTTACACTAAAGCTATAACTTTAATAAGATTTTGCCCTTTTCCAGGCTTTAAAAGTGAAATAAAATTAACTTTCATTATAATAATATTAGATTAATGGAAAGTCAATAGCAAATGATTCATTTCATTTTCACTGTGGATCATTTAGAGCCTTTTCTCTCCCCTAATGCTCTGCTTTGGGTGTTGAATTTTTTTAAATAAAGATATGGACGATAATAGTTCAAACATGCTGATAGTATAATCCAAATTATCTTAATTCTTCCAATATACATTTCCAATACACTAGCTTTTGATACAGAAAAGAGAAACACATGATCTGCCCTCGCGCCCTTCACAAATATAGCTGATTGGGCAAGATCACTCACTGAATTTAAGCATATCAATAAGCAGAGAAAAAAATATCAACCATGATTCCTTCAATATTGGTGAATGAAGAGGACAGCTTGAGCCTGAAGTCCCCAGTGCCAGGCATTGGAAAATTGTGGCCTGAAGAGCCCTCCCCCCCACTCATACACATGTTTTGATGCAAATTAAGTTAATCCTTGTGTAAATTGCACAAGTGTACAGTAAAATTTCTATTAACGACCTCTCCGAAAGGTGACTGACCTCTCTAGAGAGACCAAGTCATGAGCCCCCAATTGCAACTACAACAAATATAGTGAATTTAGAACCTCCGAGAAGCAACCACATCTTATTTCCGACCAGCGACCAATTTCTCAGTCCCATTTTGCTCAAAATAAATGAATTCGCCCCTCTACAGCGACCAAAGATCACATTCTGAATTTTGAGAGATTGTGGTCATGCGTAAGCTAATAAAAATAGCTCACGACACTAATTCTGCAGTATCCAATTTTGGGCTGTAAGTTTGATGCTTCTATTTTAATCTTCATCACCTGAACAAAAAGTGCAGGAAATAATATTCACAGAAACGCAAGTGCTACTAGGAAAAATCACCTGGCTTGCTACCGAAATAAAGACTGGTGTGGCTCGTTGCAAATACCACTTTCAATAATCCCCTTATTCTGGAAAGTTTATTTTACAGAAAAATGCATCACCAGTGGCAGCACATCCTATCAAAGTAGATAAATGTGGAGGAGAAATAGCTAAGTTAGCTACCAGTAGCCACAAGAAGGCAGTTAAGACTACCGAAAAAAAAGTATTTCTAGTAAGATGCTTGTCATCAGGACACCATTCTGATGACCACAATAAGACATATGAATGTATTTTTATATTCATGTTTCCCTAACTCTTTATCAACATTTACAAAAGAACCTCTGAGAAAGGACCAACCTCTGAGAAGACACCAAAAGCCGTGTCCCCAATGTGGTCACTATTCGGAGGTTTTACTTTACATATCTACAAATATATAGCCCCATCCACTAGCAAAACAGTTCCCACCCCCTTCCTCAAGCCAAAATTCCTGTATTAAAGCCTACAATGTAATTATTCATAATTATAGAGATTTCAGGCTTGATTAATTCTTCAGCTGCAATGGTTACTGCACATTGGCCATCTGATTGCATTGTAGTTCATGCACACATATATCAGATATGTTGCTATAAACAGTCATCTCTGGTTTTGTTTGTCTGTTACAGGATATGTCCATTTTTTAGGTACTTTATAGACCAGTTTCATGGTGTGCAATAATCCTTAACATTGCATCACATGATCAATGTGTGCGGGGGACTTGTATTTCTGTATGAGTCTCCTCCACTTGGCATACTCACCAAAGTAATCAGAGGAGGCATCAATAGTCCAACTTGAGCCAAACCATTTTTGTGCAGCTTTAATTGGTAAAATACGCACTGGGCTTGAACAGATAATTTAAATGGGCATGCCTAACAGAATCTTGTGGAGATTACTCATGTCACCCGTGGTCATCTCGTGGTAGAATTATTATGGTTCGTGCAATTTTGTTTACTCCAGCCACTACAATATCAGATGAGCTCTGTCCATTGCTTCATTATCACGAACTACAGACTGTGTTCTCTGAAATTTATAAATAAGTGCTTTGAAGTTCAAGCATTTAATCTTAATTGAGCTCTTTGAAGTGATCCTGCATTTGTGAGTTAGTTAATTATCTAGCTAGATTATAAACATGTATACAGCTGATGTAGAGTTGGTGTTGAATTAAAAGAAACATATGCTTGCAGGATATTGTATAATTTAATTAGATCAGTACCTCATGTTCGAGCTTTTTCCATCATAACAGATTTAATTTCAAGTCATATATTAATCTCTTTCCATTTATTTTCAAGAGGATGCAGTTTACTTAATAATAATGGAAGCAGAATCATTTTCATTTATATGTCTAATTCTTACAGCTTTTTATCTCTATAATAATTTACACATCTGCAAAGAGGAAGGGGCTTACAATTAATAAGAATCCATCAATCAACATTGCATTATAGATGTTATACTTATACCTTACATTATTATAATGTTTAACAAAATTATGTAGAATAACCTATTAGCAGCTTATATGTTGTAATTGATTATTAAAGTTCAAAGTACTAGTCGTAAATGTTTTTATTGCTAGAGAGGATACTGTAGCTATGGTGAAGATATTATAAACATGTTTTAGTTAATACTAACAACACTTGTAGCTATAATGCTCTAATACACCTCTACAAATTTCCCAGTGTCCCTATTCATAGCATTGTTGCCTTGTTCCACTAAATACATTGACTCCATGATACATCTCTGTTTCCATGATGACATCCTCCCCTTCCCCCTGCAAATGAAAATACCCAAAAATATTGCAATTATGTACAGCCTTATATCAATATCATTACAAATTACACAATTAATGTCCAGTGTATTATTTATAGGACTTGCAAGAGCAACTGGGCAGTGAGGTTTTAATGGTAGTCCAAACATACATAATTAAGCGCTTGTGTGAAAAAGGGCGTCCTAAGTACCATTCATGCATATAATATATCGAAATCTTGACCCTGAGAGTGTGTCACTTGATTCTAGCTTGTTTACTGTTGAACAGTACAGTATGTAATATGCTAATTGTGGGCATTTACTGCCCTTTTCCCCCTTCCAATCTCTATTGTTATATCAGTGCTATAAACGTCATGTACTTTTCCATCACCGCTTACTTCGTGTTATGTTCTTTAAGTACATGTAGTAAATGAGCTTATCTCTAATCGATGAACAGACACACTTTACCAAACTGCTGTAATGACAAGATCACTCTTTACCTGATTAGACTACATTAGCAGACACACCTTACCAAATGCTTACAGGTTTCCTTTGCATGTATACAAAATTATGTACCTTAGTTATCTCATTGGATGTACTCCTAAATTATATACTACTAATTGTTTAACTGTGCATTTGAGTAGTTCATAAATGTGAAGCTAGATAAAAGCTTTACTTTAAAAGAGTGACTCCCATTTTTTATTTTTAGACTCAGGCATGCCTTTCAGTACATTAATTAAAGATCAGGCATGGAATTTGAAAGTGATGGGACATTAATTTTCTTTTTCTGGTAAAGGTGAGCCACATGCTTACAGTACAACTATAGTATATCAAAGACCGCCTTTTTTTTTACTCAGTTAATGACATCATTTTCATGTTCCCATGGAACCGTTCCTTCCTCAGAATGTAGCAGTTCAGGGATGGTAAACACACACACACACACTCCTTCCTAGATTATTATTTTCTTTAATGTTATGTCTAATAAATTGCAATTGCATTTTGTAGTTCTGTATACAACTTTGGATTGATGTTTGTACTCATACATAAATAAGACTTACTTAAAGCATCCACTAATCTTATTGCATATAGCTAACAAGTAGTAGTCTCCCCATCCTCCCTCCCTCCCTCACCCCAAGGTGTAAAGGGTGGTGTGTACTTGCATGTGTGATAAACTGGGGTCCCCTCTGGTTTTCCAGCTCACCCTGTAGTAAATCAATACATATGTATTTGGTACATGATTGAAAGTTTTGACCTACATGTATATTGTTAAATTGTGGTTGTGAAGCATTTGATACCAGTCTCACAAGGAGTATGTGTAGCTATTGCTGTAGTAATTACATACTATAATTGAAATTTTTGTAGCGTACTATCAATCCTATGATTTTTTTTGACAAAGCCTGGCTGAATTTTTTTCATAGGTAAAGAAGCTGGTACCGATGACTCTACTCTAGTAATGCTGTCCCCACAGAGACTCCGGAATCTGGCCGCGTTCCTCCATCGTATGGATACCCCTTACCAACTGTGAGTGTAGAAAAAAAATTGGCTGTGAAATTTGCGTCCGTGTAGCAAACCATATAACAGCAATAATAACCTTAGTACACAAATGGTTACATTATTATGAACAGCTTTGAAAGAATGTGTACTTTTTCGTCCATTTTTTTGTCATCACTGCCACATGCAATATATAACACTAGTCTCAGCAATTAATTGGACTTGAGATACTAGTGAACAACACTTAGCGTTACAGACAATTGATTCAGTATGCTCAGTATCAATTTGTTCCGTACCTGTGCAGATGGACCTCGGCAATGTTTTATCCAAGCTAAAGTCCGAGATTGATGCCAAGGAAGAACACGAATTCAGTTCCTCAGAACGGCCACTGAGAACTCAAGAGAAAATTCTAGTGAAAAGAATCTAGCAGACAACAAAGAGAATGCCCCGCGTGCTGAGAAGAGAGAAGACATGGAGTTCACCCCTTATTCAGGCATTGATGGTATTAAGAAACCATCGGCTGGGATGAGTGTCAACACACAGCAGAAGGTCGTTCAGAACATGACAAATGATGGACATGTAAGTTGGGTGTCGATTTTGCAACTGTCTCCAATTAGTGATTGTATTATTCCTGCCGATGTCCAAGGCAGCAAGTACTATTGGGGGACCCGAGAGTTACATGAATTCAATTTACAATAGCAATATGTGACCAGCTCTAAACATGGTACAGTTTCTAATGGCTCAGTGTATTTGAACTTTTGTTGTTGTTGTTGTTGTTGTTGTAATTCTTCAGGTATTGCACTGCAATAAACTCCACTCACAATAGCAGGTTGAGACATGGCTTACAAACTGACTGCTCGGGACTTCTTCATTTTTTATCAGTGCACATTATTTTTATTTGATATATTTAGCACATAAATTTGAAAACAGTGGTCTATGGTGTCTGTTTTTTACTTTTATATCCACTTCACAGTTTTACTAATTATGTAAAGACTTAATGTTTAAATTTTAATGCCAATTATACACTGTATATAAAAAATAACAAGAGTTTGTAATAGTATTTCACAAGCTCATAATGTAAAAGCATTAATTGTGTAGTAATTAGCAAATTAAATGTGGCATGTGAAGTGTGTGTACAGTACATAAAGTACAGTATAAAAATAATAATACTAATAACAACAACAACAATAATAATAGCAGCAACAGCAATATATACCAGTTCTTATTTGTTATTTATTTTCCTAATGGTGACTGTAATAAAATTGACAATATACAAATTAACGATGTAGGTGTATGTGTATATGTGAAATGGTTGCAAATTATAATAATACTGAACTATGAGTGCACATTTATGAATTGTGATGATAATTATTGT